>Ga0114931_10004530_pt1 | contig 17354 bp, 14 predicted proteins | sample 2SBtaG_FD_89579 | JGI IMG/M metagenome (GOLD analysis project Ga0114931, IMG submission 89579) | Deep subsurface microbial communities from Kolumbo volcano to uncover new lineages of life (NeLLi) - 2SBTROV14_V59a metaG | ecosystem: Environmental > Aquatic > Marine > Volcanic | place: Kolumbo...
TCGAAGGCCGGGCCGGCGAGCACCCGGCCGAGCGGCGAGACGATGGCGCTGCCGCCGCGCATCAACACGCTCGCCGGGTCGTCGCCCTGGGCCGCGGCGTAGTCGGCCGGGCAGTCGCCGCGGGTCAGGTACTGGCAGGCCGAGAGGACGAAGCAGCGGCCCTCGAGGGCGACGTGGCGCATGGTCGCAAGCCAACTGTCGCGGTCGTCGGCGGTGGGCGCGCAATAGAGCTCGACGCCCTTGGCGTACATCGCCGTGCGCAGGAGCGGCATGTAGTTCTCCCAGCAGATCACCGCCCCGATCCGTCCGATCGGCGTTTCCACCACGCTCAGCGTCGAGCCGTCGCCGAAGCCCCAGACCAGGCGCTCGGAGGCGGTCGGCATCAGCTTGCGGTGGCGGCCGATCAGCGCCCCGTCGGGGGCGAAGAACAGCGCGGTGCAATAGAGGGTGCCGCCGGCGCGCTCGATCACCCCGATGACCAGATGGGCGCGGGCGGCGCGGGCGGCGGCGCCGAGGGCGTCGCAATCGGGCCCCGGAACCGCGATCGCGCTCTCGAAGTAGCGGCGGAAGTCGTCGCGCCCGGCCGCGGTCCGACTGCCGATGCGGGCGCCGAAGTCGAGCCCCTTGGGGTAGGCCGAGACGAAGGCCTCGGGAAAGAGAATCAGATCCGCGTCGGCGGCCTCGACGGCCAGCGCGTGGACCTTCTCGATCGTGCGCGCGCGGTCGAGCACCACGGGGGCGTCCTGGACGACGGCAGCGCTGACGTGACGTCCCAAGGGCTCGATCTCGGGTGAAAGGGGCACCGATCGGGGCCAGCCTAGCCGGCCCATCGCCGGGCGCCTTGACCCAGGTCAATGAGTGGGAGGCGGCCCTCGCCTTAGATCGTCCGGCGCATCCGGCGCTAGGAGGGAGGCAGGTGGTGGGCGATCTCAGCCTCGACGAGGCCCCGGTAGCGGCGCCCGGGGGCGGGCGGCTGCTCGCCGGCATCGTGGTGGCGCTGCTCGCGGCCACGGCGGCGCTCCTCGGGGTGTTCCACGCCGCCGAGTGGTATGCCGGGCGGGTCACCCTGCCGCGCTATTGCGACGACCCGCAGACCGCGCTCGCCCGCGTCGCCGACATCCTGACCGAGCCTCGGCCTGCCGACAGCGAGCCGATGCGCGGGTACGTCATCGCGGCCAAGCTGATCTATCTGGTGCCGCGGCGCGACGGCGAGCCGCTGGAGGGCTATCTGGCGCGGCTCGGCGCGCGGATCATCGAGAGCTGTCGATGAACCCGGCCGAGACCCGACAAGCGCCCAAGGCGCCGGCAGGCGAGCGCCCGCGCCCCGCCCGGCTCGGCCCGGCGGTGTTCGTCGCAACGCTCGCCGCCGTGCTGGTCTTCTTCTGGTGGTTCCTGATCGCCCCGCACGGGGTCCCGGGACCTTCCTGAGGGGCGCCCAGCCGATGGCCAAGCGCTTGACCGTGTTCGCTCTCGCCCTGATCCTGTGGGCCGGCTACTTCTATGCCATCGACCGGGCGATCATGCACGGCCAGGGGCTGCCGGTGGGCGCCGATCTGATGCCGCCGGCGTGATGCGGCGCGGCCCCCTCGTCGTTCTCTTGTTGGCGCTCGCCGCGGCGTTCCTGCTGCTGCCCGACCTGGCGTTCGCCGGCGAGCCGGCGCCGGTGCCGAGCCGCGCCGACTACCCCACCGTCGGCGGGATGACCGGCCGCCCGGTGGTCTGGGCGCTCGCCCAGATGCACCTGTTCCTCGCCGCCTTCGTGCTCGCGGTGCCGATGTTCGTGCTGGTGATCGAGCTCACCGGCGTGCTCAGCGAGGACGCGCGCTACGACTCGATGGCGCGCGAGTTCATGCGCATCTCGATGGCGGCCTATGCGCTGACCGCGCTGGTCGGCGGCGGGCTGACGCTGGCGCTGTTCGTCTTCTACCCGGTGGTGATGGACTATCTGCTGCGCGTCTTCGACGGCCAAGTTTTGGTCTATGCGCTCTTGTTCGGGCTCGAGAGCGTCTTTCTCTATCTCTACTACTACTCGTGGGACGCGCTCCGCTTCGGCAATCGCAAGTGGTTCCACCTCTCGCTCGGGCTGGTGCTCAACGCCGTCGGCTCGACCCTGATGTTCGTCGCCAACGCCTGGGTGACCTTCATGATGGCGCCCTCGGGCGTCGATTCCACCGGCGCGGTCACCGGCTCGATCTGGCAGATCATGCGGGGGCCCCTGTGGAACCCCCTGAACCTGCACCGCTTCCTCGCCAACATCGCCTATGGCGGGGCCATCGTCGGGGCCTATGCGGCATACCGCTTCCTGAGCGCGCGCACGGCCGAGGAACGCGCGCACTACGACTGGATGGGCTACACCTCGAACCTGATCGCGGTGATCGGCTTCCTCCCGCTGCCCTTCGCCGGCTATTGGCTGATGGCCGAGATCTATGCTTACAGCCAGCAGATGGGGATCACCGCCATGGGCGGCATTCTCGCCTGGCTGTTCATCATTCAGGCCGTCCTGATCGGCTCCATCCTGTTGGCCGCCAACTACTATCTGTGGTGCGGCCTCGGCCGCACCGAGGGCGGCCGGCGCTACACCCCTTTCGTCCCCTTCATCGCCCTGGTCCTGGTCGGCGGTTTCCTGGTGTGGGTGACCCCGCACACCCTGATCCTGACCCCTGAGGAGGTGCGGATGCTGGGCGGCACCCGTCACAAGGTGCTCGGCCCGCTCGGCATCATGCCGGCCAAGAACACGGCGGTGAACCTGATGCTGCTGGCGACCTTCGTCTCGTTCCAGCTTTTTCGCCGGGCGGGCCGGATCGCGACCGTTCGCTGGGCCTGGGCCGGCAACGCGGTGATCGTCGCGCTCTATGCGGTGGCGGTGGCCAACATCGTCGGCGCCGGGCTCTATGGCTATGTGACGCCGACCGTCTACAAGGTCGGCTCGTCGGTGCCCCAGGTCGCGACGACGCTCTCGGTGATCGTCTTCTCGCTGCTCATCGACGGGGCGATGAACCGCGGCGCGGTGCGGCGCGAGGTCCACTGGGGGCGGATGGCGGTGCGCTCGCAGTACGCGCTGTTCGTCCTTCCGGTGGCCTTCACCTGGATGATGGGGCTGATGGGCTACATCCGCTCGTCGGTGCGCACCAACTGGCACGTCTACACCATCATGAAGGACGCCTCGCCCGACGCCTATATCCCGACCATCGGCGATGCCGGCAACGCCATCACCCTGGTCACCGTGGGCTTCATGGCGGTGATCATCTTCGTCTTCTGGCTCACCCAGCTCGGCAGCATCAAGCAGCCGGCGCCGAGCGGGTTGGCCGAATGACCTTCGTTCGCGTCGTCGTCTTCAGCCTGGCGGTGCTGTTGAGCTACACGCTCTTCGCCAACATCGTGCCCCAGGTCCAGTCCTCGCCGCCCGCCGAGGAGACGGTCGATGTCGCCAGCCTCGACGTCGCCGGGCTGGTCGCCTGGGGCGAGCGGCTGTTCGGCGGCAAGGGCACCTGCACGCTGTGCCACAACGACCGCGGCCGGGCGCCCGATCTGTTGGCGATCGACCTCGGGACCGAGTTCGCGGCGCGGATCGCGGACCCGCGCTATGCCGGCAAGGCCAAGGGCCTCGAGGGTGCGGCGGCGATCGGGGCTTACTTGCGCGAATCCCTGCTCGATCCCTCGGCCTATGTCGTCCCCGGGTTCGGCAAGAAGGGCTCCAACGACAGCGTGAGCCCGATGCCGGTGGTGAGCCGCGCCCCGATCTCGTTGAGCGAGGCCGAGGTCGATGCGGTGATCGCCTTCCTCGAGGACCGCGCCGGCGTCGAGGTCACGGTGACCCCGCCGGCCGAGGCGCCGCCGGCACCGGCCGAGGGCGAAGCGGAAGGCCCGGCCGAGACGGCGCAGGCGGCGATCGAGAAGTTCGGCTGCGCCACCTGCCACGATCTTTTCGGCTCGGGCGCCGACGTCGGGCCCAAGCTCGTGGGCGTCGGCGAGCGGCTGGGCCGCGACGGCATCCGCCGGGCGATCCTCGAGCCCAACGCCGAGATCGCCAAGGGCTTCGAGCCCGACGTGATGCCGGGCGATTTCGCCGAGCAGATGCGGGTTTCCGAGCTCGAGCTGATCGTCGATTACCTGATGAGCCTCGGGCAGGGCGGCCAATGAGGCGCTTCGCCAGCCATCCGCTGACCCTGGTGGTGGTCGCCGTCGCCGCCCTCTATGCGCTGTTCGCCTATGCCGTCGAGCCGCCGCTGCCACGCTCGATGCTGATCGAGTTCATGATCTTCTCGGTGATCGGTGTGCTGATGGTGGCGACCTTCGACGACGCCACCTGCCGGCGGCTGTTCGCCCCCATCGGCGCGCTTCTGGGCAGCCCCCGGCTGGCGCCGTGGCGGCTGGTGACGCTGGTTGTCGTCGTCGCCTCGACCGCGACCCTCGCCTATGCCTGGGTCAAGCCGAAGCTGGCCGCCCCGGTCGAGCTGCGCACCGTGCACCCGGCGCCGCCGTCGCGGCTGCGGGTCTTCGGCAAGAGCTACGACCTCGCCCATCTGGTGAACCCACTCAGGGCCGAGGCGCCCAAGGGCAGCGAGGCCTATCGCGAGCACGTCGCGGCCGGGCGCGAAACCTATTACGAGAACTGCGTCTTCTGCCACGGCGACAACCTCGACGGCCGGGGCCTCTTCGCCCCCGGGTTCAACCCGCGTCCCGCCAATTTCCAGGACGTGGGCACCATCGCCCAGCTTCAGGAATCCTATCTCTTCTGGCGGATCGCGACCGGCGGGCCGGGGCTGCCGCGCGAGGGCGCCCCCTGGGCCTCGGCGATGCCGGTGTGGCACGAGATGCTGAACGAGCGCCAGATCTGGGAGGTCATCCTGTTCCTTTACGACCACACCGGCTTTGTCCCGCGTACCTGGGAGAAGGCGGCGCCGGCCACCACAGCGGCCGAGGCCCCGGCCGACGGAGGCACCGGCGAGGCCGCGGTCAAACGCCTCTATGGCAAGTACTGCGCCCAGTGCCATGGCGCCGAGGGTGAGGGCGACGGCCCGGCGGCCGACTTCCTCTACCCCAAGCCGCGCGACTTCAGCCTCGGCGTCTTCAAGTACAAGACCACCCACGCCGACGACGAGTTCCCCTCCGACGACGATCTGCGCAAGACCATCCGCGAGGGCCTGCCGGGGACCGCGATGCCGGCCTGGGCCGGGGTCCTCGACGAGGCCCAGATCGACGGCCTGATCGGCCTCATCAAGACCTTCGGCGAGTGGGACGAGGAGGACTTCGTGCCGCGCCCGATCGACCTCGGCGACAAGGTCCCGAGCTCGCCCGAATCGATCGCCCGCGGCGCCAAGCTGTTCAAGAAGGCCTGCGTCCAGTGCCACGGCGCGCTGGGCCGCGGCAACGTCACCTCGGGCAAGAAGCTCAAGGACGACTGGCGCAACCGGATCTGGCCGCGCAACCTGACCCGGCCCGAGACTTGGCGCTGGACCCGCACCGTCGACGAGGTCTTCCAGCGGATCAGCACCGGGATTCGCGGCACCCCGATGCCCGAGCACACCACCACCATGTCGATCCACGACCGCTGGGACGTGGCCAACTACGTCATGACCTTGCGCCAGAACGCGGTCCCCTTCGCCAAGGGCGAGACGGTGGTGCGGGCGATCCGGATCACCGGGGCGCTGCCCGACGACCCCGACGACCCGGCCTGGGACCAGGCGCCGGCGATCACCTTCCCGCTGGTCGCCAACGTCATCAAGGAGCCGCGGCTCTATTACTCGCTCAACGACGCGGTGACGGTGCGGGCGCTGTTCAACGACCGCGCCCTGGCGCTCCGTCTCGACATCGACGACCGCACCTACTCGGTGCCCGGTGACCCGTTGGAGAAGCGCTATCGTCAAAAGGGGGTCACGCCGACGGCGGATGCCGCGGCGGTCGAGTTCCCGCGCCGGATTTCGACCACCAGCGAGAAGCCGTGGTTCCGCCACGGCGATCCCAAGCACCCGGTCAACCTGTGGTACTGGCGGGCCCCCAGCGTCGAGCCGGCGCAGCCCGAAGCGGTGATCGTCATGGACGCCGCGGGCCCCGATCAGCCGCCGGCCCCGCGCCAGGACGCCGCCGTGGTCGGCTCCGGGCGCTGGAAGGACGGCCAATGGCGGATCGTGTTGGCCCGGCCGCTGGTCACCGATGACGCCCGCGACGTCTCCTTCGCGGTCGGGCGCTACATCCCCATCGCCTTCGCCGACTGGGACGGCTGGGCCGGCCAGCAGGGCGGGCGCCACACCCTGACCCCGTGGTACTGGCTGCTGCTGGTCCCCGAGAAACGGCCGCTCGTGCTTTACGGCACGGCGGGCGGCAGCGGGATTTTCGCCGGGGCGGTCTTCCTGTTCGCCGCCCGGCGCGCCCGCCGCCGCTATGCCGAGCGTCACGATGGCTGATCCCGCACTCCCATTATTGATTTCGATCAATGCGAGCCGGGTGGCGATCGGCTTTGTTCCGATGGCCCTACCGATGGCGCCGGAGGCGCCGCCGCGGGGTCCGGGCGAAGACCCGTGAGAGACGACGTGCGAGGGGGGCGAATGAGCACGCAGACGCATCGGCAACGGGGGCTTTCGCCGCCGCATCCCGGCTGTTTCGATGGCTCGCCCCCTGTGCGCGCGGGCTGGCGCGGCACGACCGCCACGAGCAGGCATTCACTGTGGAGCAGGCAGATGAACTCGAAACCGGCGGGCGGCCTTCGCCGCCGCATCGCGACTGCCTTGACGCTGGCGGTGGCATCACTCCTCGGTTGGCAGGGGGCGCGGGCGGCCGACGATTTCGGCCCGGTCCCGGCGATCGAGGTCAACGCGGCGCGGGCCATGCTCGGCAAGCGATTGTTCTTCGACAGTCGGCTGTCGGGCGATGGGGCGCTGAGCTGCGCGAGCTGTCACCAACCCGACAAGGGCTTCACCGACGGCCTCGCCCTGTCGAAGGCCTACCCCGGGTCGAACGGCTTCCGCAACACCCCGACCCTGATCAACACCGCACACAAGAAGGTCTGGTACCACGACGGGCGCATCGGCACCAACCTCAACGATGTGACCCGCGGGATGATCACCGAGACCTACCTGATGAACATGGACATGCGGCTGATGCAGGAGCGCCTCAAGCAGGACCCGGTCTATGTCAAGATGTTCGCCGCGGCGGGGCTCGGCGAGCCGAGCAACGGCGGCGTGCGCAAGGCGATCCCCGAGTTCCTCAAGACCCTGACCTCGCGCGGCGCCCCATTCGACACCGGCACCATGAGCGCCTCGGCCAAGCGCGGCTTCGCGCTGTTCAAGGGCAAGGCCGGCTGCGCCCAATGCCACTCGGGGCCGCTGTTCAGTGACGGCAAGCCCCACAACCTCGGGGTGCCCGAGAACCTCGAGATCTTCCGCGACCCGCTGCGCCACGTCACCTACGTCACCTATGCGATGTTCATGGGGGTCGAGGACTACATGAACATCCGCCGCGACGTCGGCGCCCATGTGCGCACCCGCAAGGCCGACGGCTCGGACATCGCCAGCTTCATGACGCCGACGCTTCGCGAGCTCAAGTACACCGCGCCTTACATGCACAACGGGGTGTTCTCGACGCTCTCGGGCGTGGTCGCCTTCTACAACGAGGGCGGCGGCAACGACCCCAACAAGGATCCCGCGCTCAAGCCGCTCGATCTGACGACGGAAGAGCAGATCGACCTGCTCGCCTTCCTCGAAGCGCTTTCGGGCGATCCCCTGAACGGCCCCGAGTTCGTCTGGCAAAAGCCGATGCCCGCCGAGTACGAGGCGATCGAGAACTGGCGCGAAGTCAGGAACTAGGAGACCAAGCGATGAGAACCAGCAAGCTCATATCGGTCGCCGTCGCCGCACTGGCTGCCGCCGCGATCCCCGCCGGGGTGCGGGCCGAACCGGCGCCTCTGGCGGCCCTGGGTCCGCCGCCGGTGCCGGCCGACAATCCGCAGACGTCCGCCAAGGTCGCGCTGGGCAAGATGCTGTTCTTCGACCCCAGGCTCGGCGGCGACGCCTCGACCGCCTGCGTCAACTGCCACCAGCCGGACCAGGGCTGGGCCTTCTCTGACGACCTCTCGCGCGGCTATCCCGGCACCGTGCACTGGCGTAACAGCCAGACCGTGGTCAACGCCGCTTACCTCGGCAAGCTGTTCTGGGCCGGCGCCGCCAAGTCGCTCGAGGCCCAGGCGCCCTCGGCCGCCCGCGGCGCGGTCGCCGGCAACGGTGAGAACGACATGATGGAGGCCAGGCTCGCCTTCATCCCCGAGTACCGCAAGGCCTTCCGCGAGGTCTTCGGCGACCAGTGGCCCCATATCGGCAACGCCTGGCGGGCGATCGCCGCCTTCGAGCGCACCCTGATCCACAACGACACGCCGTTCGACCGCTATATGCGCGGCGATAAGACCGCGCTCAGCAGCCAGCAGAAGCGTGGGCTCGCCCTGTTCCAGGGCAAGGCCCGGTGCGTCGCCTGCCACAACGGGCCGCTGCTCAGCGATCAGAAGTACTACAACATCGGGGTGCCCCCGGCCGAGCGCTGGGAGGAGGACGGGCTGGCCCAGATCACCTTCCGCTTCGAGCAGTATGCCAAGGGCGTGCCCGAGCATGTCTATCGCACCATCAAGGGCGACGCGGGCCTCTATTACCGGACCAAGAACCCCAGCGACATGGGCAAGTTCCGCACCCCGCCGCTGCGCTACACGCTCTACACCGCCCCCTACATGCACGACGGCGCGTTTTGGGATCTGGGCGAGGTGGTCGCGTTCTACAACGCCGGCGGCGGCGAGAACGAGTTCGCCGCCAACAAGACCGACCTGATCAAGCCGCTGGGCCTGAGCGATGACGAGATGAGCGACCTCGTCGCCTTCCTCGAATCGCTGAGCGGCCCCGAGATCAAGATCGAACCGCCGAAGCTTCCCGCTTACGCGCCACTGGAAGCCGACTGAAGGAGGGTAGGGCGATGAGGACCGAAACCGAGAGCGCACCCGGCAGCGACGCAGCGGCGGCCGAAGGGCCCGGCTGCCTGATGTCGCGGCGCCACTTCCTGCTGACCTCGGGCGCCGCGACCTTCACCGTGATGGTGGTGCTCAACCCCGGGACGCCCCATGCCGCGACGGTGCCCGGCCTGGTCGCCACCTACCCGCGCAAGTTGGTCGCCAGGCTGAGCCAGCTTCGCCAAGACCAGCCGGTCGACTTCACCTACCCCGACGAGGGCGCCCACGCCGAATCGATGCTGGTCAAGCTGGGGGTGCGGGCCGGCGGCGGGATCGGCCCGGCCGAGGACGTGGTCGCCTTCAACTATACCTGCACCCACCAGGGGGGGCCGCTTTCGGGCACCTACAAGCCGGCCGACAAGGCGCTCGGGCCGTGCCCCCTGCACCTGTCGACCTACGATCTCACGCGGCACGGCATCCTGATCTCGGGCCAGGCCTATCAGAGCCTGCCGCAGGTGCTGCTCACGCTCGACGGCGACGACATTTACGCCACCGGAATCTTCGGGCTGATGTTCGGCCGCTACGACAATCTCGCAGGTTAGGAGAAGGGCGCCATGTCGACCCCTTACTACATTCCCGAGGCCACGGTCCCGTTGCCGCCCAAGCACGCCGAGGTGATCTCGACCGCGTGCGATTACTGCATCGTCGCCTGCGGCTACAAGGTCTATCGCTGGCCGGTGGCCAAGGGCACCGACGGCGGCCCCAAGGCCAGCGAGAATGCCTTCGGCGTCGACTTCCCGGTCGACACCCTCGGGCCGTGGGTGGCCCCCAACCAGCACAACATCGTGCTCCACAAGGGTCGGCCGCACAACGTGGTGATCATTCCCGACAAGGAGGCCGAGTTCGTCAACGTCAACGGCGATTCCAGCCTGCGCGGCGGCTGCATCGCGCGGAAGTGCTACAACCCGCAGACGCCGACCCGCGACCGCCTGCGCTCACCCTTGATCCGGATATACGGCATGCTGATGCCGGTGCCGTGGTCGTTGGCCCTCGACGTCGCCGCCGAGGTCGGCCGCCACGTCATCGCCAAGCACGGCGCCAATTCTTACGCGGTCAAGACCTACTCCTACCAGTTCATCGAGAACACGTACGCGATCACCAAGTTCGCGTTCCGCCACATCAACACCGCGAACTTCGCCTTCCACGACAACACCTCGCCCGTGACCTCGACGCCGGGCTTCCGCGACGCCGGCTTCGACAACTTCGCGGCCTCCTACGAGGACTGGCGCGACGCCGAGACCTTGTTGATCTGTGGCACCGACCCTTACGAGACCAAGACGATCCTGTTCACCCAGTGGATCATGAAGGGCATCCGGCGCGGCCAGAAGACCATCATGATGCTGCCCCGGCGCACCGCCGGCGTCGCCCATGTCGAGAAGAACGGCGGGCTGTGGATCGACGTCACCCCGGGAACCGATCTCCTAATCGTCAACGCCATCGCCCGGGTGATCGTCGAGAACGGCTGGGAGGACAGCGACTGGATCCGGAAATGGGTCAACGACAAGTGGGAGTCCTCGTCGGGCTTCGGCCAGGGCACGCGGAACACGCCGTGGCAGTGGCGTACCACCTGGGGCAAGTTCCAGACCAAGGGTTTCGACGACTGGAAGGCGTGGCTTCTGGCCCAGGACGAGTTCAAGCTCGAGAACGTCGCCCGTGTCGCCGATCTCGACCCGGAGAAGATCCGCACCGCGGCCGCCTGGATGGCCAGGCCGCGGGCCGACGGCTCGCGGCCCAAGACCTCGATCATGATCGAGAAGGGGTTCTACTGGTCCAACAACACCGGCAACACCGAGGCGATCGCCGCGCTCGGCATCATCGTCGGTGCCGGCGGCCGGCCGGGCCAGATGATCGGCCGCGCCGGCGGCCACCAGCGGGGCGGCGTCAAGGGCGGCAAGTACCCGCGCAACAAGTCGCCGATCAAGGTTCCCGGCCGCCGCCGGCGGGCGCTCGACACCGATGCCTGGCTGGTCTCGGGCCACACCCGGCTCGCCCATGTCATCGGCACCACCTGGATTCAGTCGATGTGCGGCTCGCAGGGGCTGGCCCGGCGCTTCGACGAGCTCGTCGTCGCCAACCCCCACCAGGTGCGCTCGTTCGACAAGGACGAGATCATCGCCACCCTCAAGGCCCGTGCCGATTCCGGCGGCATGGTGGTGCTCAACCAGGACATCTACCTGGTCGATCCCATCGGCAACCGCTATGCCGACATCGTCTTCCCCGCCGCCACCTGGGGTGAGGACACCTTCATGCGGGCCAACGGCGAGCGCCGGCTCAGGCTCTACAACAAGTTCTACGACCCGCCCGGGGTCGCCAGGCCCGACTGGTGGATCATCGGCCAGATCGCCCGGCGCATGGGCTTCGACGGCTTCGACTGGCGCACCACCAACGATGTCGCCGAGGAGGCCTCGCGGTTCTCGCGCGGTAGCCGCAAGGACTTCAACATGATCAAGGTCGCCGCCCATCGTGAGGGCAAGACCCTGCACCAGAAGCTGGGCGAGTTCGGCACCAACGGCATCCAGGGTCCGGTGTTCATGACCGACGACGGCACCCTGGTGGGGACTAAGCGGCTGCACGATACCACCCGGCGGCTCGACCCCACCGGTCCGGCCGGCGGCAACCTGTTCAACAAGAAACTGACCCACTTCAACAGTCAGAGCGGCAAGTGCAACATCCAGAAGTCGCCGTGGTCGCTGTTCTCGGACTATTGGGAGTGGCTGAAACCCCATGACGGCGAGCTGTGGTGCACGACGGGGCGGATCAACGAGCGCTGGCAGTCGGGCTTCGACGACCGCCGGCGCCCTTACATCGTCCAGCGCTGGCCCGAGAACTTCGTCGAGATCAATCCGGCGGACGCCAAGCGCCGCGGCATCGAGAGCGGCGATTACGTCATGGTCTTCTCCAACCGTGTGCCGGTGATGAAGGACACCATCCTCGGGGTCGGCGGCAACGACTTCCAGTTCGCCTCGTTGCTCGCCAACGGTCACATCGAGCTGACCCGGGCGGCGATAACCGGGGTCGCGATCGTGACCCCGGCGATCAAGCGCGGCGTGGTCTACATGGACTTCCTCCACACCTCGCAACCCGCCAACGCGCTCAACGGCCGCGTGGTCGACTGGATCAGCGGCAACTACAACTACAAAGTGGGTGTCGGGCAAGTGAAAAACCTCGGCGCCTCGCCCTACAAGAACACCTTCCGGTCGATGTCGTTCGCCCGCCGCGACATCGCCTGACAGCGCATCTTCCGGCCGGTGCCATCGCGGGCGCCGGCCGGCTCTCCATGGGCTTGTTGATGCAGGTCAACGCGGCTCCGGGTGGGCCGCGCTAGGGAAGGGCAGGTGAGACGCGACGGGAGGCGTTGTGACCACGATCGAACGGACCTGCGAGGCGCTCGGCCGGGTGCTGCACGAGGGAAACGACGTGCATCGCTGCTGCGCGGCGCGGGCGCTCGGCGGCATCGGCCATGGGGCTGGGTCTGCGGCGCTGATCGAGGCCCTCGGCGATGCCGACGAGGACGTCCGCGCCGACGCCGCCGAGGCGCTCGGCCGGCTGGCCGAGGTGGCGGCGGTGCCGGCGCTGATCCGCAGCCTGGTCGAGGACCCCGACGGCGCCGTCAAGGTCGCCGCCGTCGCCGCGCTCGGTGGCCTGCGGGCGGCCGAGGCGACGCCCTTGCTGCGCCGGCTGGTGCGCGAGCGCGACCCGGCGATTTGCTGGGACGAGCAGGGGTGGGTGGAGGACGGCTGGGACGACTGGCTCGACGTCCAGCTCGCCGCGGTCGCGGCGCTGGGCCGGATCGGTGCCGCCGAGGCGGTGCCCGACATCCGCGCCGCGATCGACGACGAGATGGGGCAGGATCTGGGTGAGGCGGCGATGAAGGCGCTGGCCGCCCTCGGGGCGCCCGGGGTCGCGGCGGTCGCTGCCTTCCTCGATCGCCCCGACGCGCGCTCGCGCCGGCGCGCCGTCGCCGCGCTGGCCACCGCCGCCGGCGAGGCGGCGGTCGCGGCCCTGGCCTCGGCGCTCACCGACAGCGCGCCCGAGGTGCGGCTCGCCGCCATCCGGGCCCTTGCGCTGGCCAATCCGGGCGACCACCGGCTGGCGGCTTTGCTCGATGACCCCGAGCCGGCGGTTCGCGCCGAGGCGCTGCGGCGGATCGGCGGCGCCGAACCCGATCGGCTGGTGACCGCGATCGGCGATCCGGCGCCGGGGGTCCGTGTCGCCGCGCTGAAAGCGGTGACCCCGGGCGCGGCCGATTGGGATACGCTCACGCGCACGGTCACGGCGGCGCTCGACGATCCGTCGCCGGCGGTCGCGGCGGCGGCCGCCGATGCCCTGGCAAGGGCGGCAGCGGCGAGCGCCGGCGAGGCCCTGGCTCGCCGGCTCACCGACGAGGATGCCCCGGTCGAGGTGCGCGCCGCGGCGGCGCGGGCGCTCGCGCGGCTCGCCGACGATGCCTCGGTCGAGGCCCTGACCGCGGTGATCGGCGACCAATCGCGCGCCGTTCGTCTCGCCGCCATGGCCGGGCTGGCGCGGTCGGCGGCGGCCGGCAGCGGGCCGGCCCGCGAGACCTTGCTCGGCGCCCTCGCCGGGGCCGAGCAGCGGCCGGACGAGCCCGCCGGGCCCGCCGAAGCGCCGGCGGTCGAGGAGGCGCCGGCGCCGGTCGCGACCCGCGTTTCCGGCCGAGACGCCGAGGCGCCCCGCTGGCCGACCTCGACCCTCGAGGCCATGCTCGGTGGCGGTGCCGACCAGCTGGTCGAGGAGAGCCCCAAGGAAGAGCCGGTCGATCTGAGCGAAGACGACCTCGCCTATCTCGAGCTCGCCCGAAGCGCCCCCCGCAAGAGGCGGGTCTCGCCCGAGCCCCGCATTGCCGCCGCCGAGGACACCCCGCGCCTCGCCGCGCGTCTGCTCGGCGAGGTCGCGGGTGCCGACGTGGCGCGGGCGCTGGCGGCGGCGCTCTCCGCCCCCGACGGAGAGGTTCGCCAAGCGGCAGCGGAGTCGCTCGCCCGCTTGGTCGAAGGCGGCGAAGGGCTCGACGACGACGAGGTCGTCGGCGCCCTGATCGCCGTGGCGGCCGCCGGCGATCGCATGGTGCGGCTGGGCGCGGTGCGGGCGCTGGGCCACGCGCCGGCGCCCTCGGTGGCTCGGGCGCTCGCCGAGCGGCTCGCCGACACCGACACCTCGGTGCGCACCGAGGCGGTGCGGGCGATGGCCCGGCTCGGTCGCGTGGGGCCGGATGCCGTGCGCCTGCTCGACGATGCCGAGGCGCCGGTGCGGCTCGCCGCGGCGACCGCCATCGCCGCCGCCCAAGGGGTCGCCGCGGTCCCCCGGCTGGTCGCCTTCGTCTTCGCCTTCGACGGCTGTCACCGCCGTGAGGCGGCGCGGCTCGTGCGTGACCTCGACGCCGAGGCCGCGACCACCGCCTTTCTCGAGGTCCTGGCCGACCGGGGGCGGATGGGTGCCTGGCGCATCGCCATCGAGGCCCTGGAGGCGCTTCACCCTAGTGAGCCGACGGGCACGGCAGCGCTCGAGGCCCGCATCGTTGCCTGATCGATGAGGAGCAGTCGCATGAACAAGCTTGCAGCATTTGCCACCGTTCTCGCCGCCGCGGCGCTCGCCGTCTCGCCCGCCCAGGCGAAGAAGTACAAGGTGGTCACCGTGACCGACGGCGGCACCATCACCGGCAAGGTCACGGTCGATCCCGCCAAGGTCGAGACCGAGAGCATCCTGATCGCCAAGGACCCCGCGGTCTGCGGCACCGGCGAGCGGAAGATCCACTGGGTGCGCGCCAACGGCGACGCCCTGCTCGACGCCGTCGTTTATCTCGCCAAGGTGCCGGCCGGCAAAGCCTTCCCGCCCGCGACCGAGAAGCTCACCATCGACCAGAAGGGATGCACCTTCATCCCCTTCCTCGGGACCATGGCCAACCGCGGCGAGCTGGTGGCGATCAACTCCGACCCGGTGACCCATAACATCCACACCTACGAGATGATCGGCCGGGCCCGGCGCACCGTGCTCAACGTCAGCCAGCCGAAGCAGGGCAGCCGGATCACCAAGAAGATCAAGCTCCGCCGAGGCGTCGCCATGAAGGTCGAGTGCGACGTGCACAACTTCATGCACGGCTTCGTCTTCGTCGCCAAGAACCCCTACTTCGCGGTGGTCGGCGACGACGGCAGCTTCACCATCGGCGACGTGCCGCCGGGCAAGTACGTGATCAAGGCCTGGCACGGCCGCCTCGGCGAAACCAAGGCAAAGGTCGAGGTCAAGCCGGGCGGCACCGCCAAGGTCGACTTCGCCTTCTGACGGCAGTCTTGATGCCGCGATACCGCCTTGGCGCGTTCGACTGGGTCGTGCTGTCGGGCGCGGCGGTGAATGTCGCCGTGGTGGTGCTGCTCGTTCTCTACTGGATCGTCCACTGAGCAAGCCGCGAAGGCCGACGAGAGGACCCCCACATGACAGCGACCGCCCCGTCCCCCGCCCAGCCCGACACGGCGCCAGCCGATACGGCGCCAGTCGTGCCCGCCCGGGTGCTGGTCGCGCTCGATGCCTCCGATCACGCCAACCACGCGCTCGCCGAGGCGGCTCGCTTGGCCGCCTCGGCCGGCGGCACGATCACCGGCATCCACGCCTATGCGGCCAAGCTGCACGACCGGCGGTTCCGTCAGATGGAGGGTGGCCTGCCCGAGCGCTACCGCGAAGAGCCCGAGCTCGAGCGCCAGCGCACGGTCCACGACAGCCTGATCACCCGTGGTCTCGGCGTCATCTCCGACAGCTATCACGATGCCGCGGTGCCGGTCTGTGAGGCGGCCGGGGTCGGCTATCGCCGGCTCAGTCCCGAGGGCAAGAACTACCGCCGCCTCGTCGAGGCCACCGAAAGCGGCGACTTCGACCTCTTGGTAATGGGCAGCGTCGGGCTCGGCGCGGTGCCCGGCGGTGCGCTGGGCACGGTCTGCGAGCGGGTCGTCCGGCGCAGCGCGATCGACGTGCTGGTGATCCGCGACCCCCATCGCCGGCTCGGCGACGGCCCCATCGTCGCCGCGCTCGACGGCTCGCCGCGCTCGTTCGGGGCCCTGGTCACTGCGCTCGATGTCGGCCGCCGCGTCGGCGCCCCGGTCCACGCCGTCGCCGCCTTCGATCCCTACTTCCACTACGTCGCCTTCCACCGCATCGCCGGTGTCCTCAGCAAGGAGGCGGGCCAGGAGTTCCGCTTTCGCGACCAGGAGAAGCTGCACGAGGAGATCATCGATTCCGGGATCGCCCGGATCTATCGCTCGCACCTCGAGATCGCCCGGACGGTGGCCGCCGAGCGCGGCGTCGATCTCGTCTGCGAGCTGCTCGAGGGCAAGCCCTATCGTGCCATCGCCGGCTATCTCGAGCGGGTCGGCGCCAGCCTGCTGGTGGCCGGCAAGACCGGGGTCCACGCCGACCCCGGGCTCGACATCGGCGGCCATGCCGAGAACCTCTTGCGCACCGCGCCCTGCCACGTCTGGCTCGGCCGGGCGAGTTATGCGCCGCCGCTCGACACCATCGCGCGCGAGACCGTCACCTGGTCGCGCGAAGCCGAGGACAAGCTCGCCCACGTGCCGGAGACCGCGCGCGCCATGGTGCGCATCGCGGTTCTGCGCTTCGCCCAGGAGAGCGGGCACACCGTGGTGACCGGGGCGCTGATCGACGAGGCGACGCGCCGCTTCTGCCCGGCGCGCGGCGGCGCCACCCCCGAGCCGGCGGCCGAGGTGCCATGGTCGGCCGAGGCGCGGGCGCTCGTCGCCGGGCTCGGCGACCCGGCGACCGCGGTCAGCGTTCGCCTCCAGGCCGAGAAGCGGGCCCGGCGCGCCGGCGCCGGGCGAATCGCGGCCGAGCACGTGCGTCCCTTCCTCGAGGCGAGCGAGGCCGCATGGAGCGCCGCCGCGCTCGCCCGCTTGGCCCGGGTGCCCGAGATGGTCCGGGCCGCGGTCCGCCGGCGCATCGAGGACCACGCCCGCGAGGCCGGGATCGCCGAGATCACCCTCGATCTGGCCGAGGCGGTGATCGCCGAATCGCGCGCCGCCATGGCCGAGGCGATGGCCGCCGGCGGCCACCCCCGCCGTGAGCGGCCCGAGTGACGCCATGGCGGTGGCGCCGCCGTTCCTCGTCGCCCTGAACCTGACGGAACGCTGCAACCTGCGTTGCGCCCACTGCTATCTCGACGCCGGAACCCGGCGCCGCGGCGGCCCGGCCGAGCTCGCCACCGCCGAGGTCACGCGCATCCTCGATTCGATCGCCACCCTCGGCGACGAGACCATGGTCGTGCTCACCGGGGGCGAGCCTTTGCTCCGTCCCGACATCCTCGTCATCGCCCGCCACGCCGCCTCGTTGGGGCTCACCGTGGTGATGGGGACCA
>Ga0114931_10004531_pt1 | contig 17352 bp, 16 predicted proteins | sample 2SBtaG_FD_89579 | JGI IMG/M metagenome (GOLD analysis project Ga0114931, IMG submission 89579) | Deep subsurface microbial communities from Kolumbo volcano to uncover new lineages of life (NeLLi) - 2SBTROV14_V59a metaG | ecosystem: Environmental > Aquatic > Marine > Volcanic | place: Kolumbo...
TATGTTCGGGGGAAAAGTTATCAACTTGAGGCTAGTTGATAGAATGACATGTCAAATCCGCTCTTGAGGGGGGACGATGACGACACAGTCGGCATCCGGGGGAAGTGAGAATGCCCTGTTGACCGCACCGGAATTCCTTCCGGCACTGAAAATGATTTAATTTCGTGGAGATAATTCAAGTTCTTCCACTTCATCAAGATTAAGTCTTTGCCTTGCATACCAAAGATTATAATTATCTTGCATGATTAACCAACTCTCAGGAGAGCGGCCGAGTGTTTTTGAAAGACGCAAAGCCATTTCAGAACTAATATTACTTTGCCCCCTGATGAGACGAACAAAAGTAGAAGGTGCGACTTTGAGCTTAGAGGCCACTGCTCTATAACTTATGCCTAAAGGTTCAAGATAAACCTTTCGAATAAATTCGCCTGGGTGTGGGGGGTTATGCATACTCATTAGTGATAATCCTCATAATTGACTATAAATACATCGCCATCTCGAAATTCAAAGGTAATTCTCCAATTCTTACTCACATCTATTGCCCATAATCTTTGCATTTTTCCCTTCAACTGATGTAAACGAAATCCCGGCAAGTCCATATCTTGAATTTCTGTAGCTGTATCCAAAGCTACTAAACGCATTCTAAGTTTATGTTGGTGAGCCGGTTGAATACCAGCTGTGCTGCCTGTTTCAAAATATTTTTCCAGACCCTTATGTTTGAATGACCTTATCATACTAATAAGTATAAAAATTTATTGCGCAACACGCAACAAATATTATTACAAATCTCATAAAAAATGCTTAAAAAGACTACTGCTACTTCATTAATCTAAATATTCGCAGAAGAGCTGATCTCTTTACGAAATGACTCTATGCTCAATTGTAAAGCATTTAAAAAATTTTCATCCATCGAAGATCGAAGCTTTTTTAGTAATTCTATATGGACACCAAGCCAATTATTAGTATTGATCGTTGTAGTATTTGCAGCTTTAAAATAAATCTTTTCAAAATTCCCACTAATTGAATAACCTTTCATTTCTTCAGGCAATTGCGTACGCAAAATGTCCGCAAATTTTTCTGCGCTCGAACTTTTGCTTTTACTACCGCAAGAAATTTCAATATCGAAATTTGCCTTTTTCCCACCATGTCCATGTATTTCGATTAATATTTTTGGACTAAAGATGTCGATGATTTTGTAGTAATCGCTGCAATTGCATTTATTTGAATCAAAGTAGTAATTGCATGCGATCACAAACGAACATTTTAATTTTTTTGAAAGTTTATAACCTATTAATCCAGCATTCTCATCCGAGTCACTATGTGTAAAACAAGGCAATTGAGTAACGCCTAATGATACGTGATGAGGAACACCGACACATAGACCATCATCTTTTCCTTTTTGATAAAAAAGCGCTGACAATTTGTCGTTTGTTAAAATACTTTCCTCAGACATTTTTAGCTCTTAATTAACTGCTTTAGCAAATTGTTCCTTTTCTAAAGGAATTGGCTTATCAGATTGCATATTAGCGATTAAAATTAAATTTAGTTGCGAAAATCTATTTAGTTTTTAGTGACTGTTTTTATTATTCCATTTTGACAATGAACAGCAGCAACGATTTTCTTAGACGAGCCTGTATATAAATCACTCATTTTATAACCTAAATAATATATAGTTGAATTACCATTTTCAGATACAGTCTGTGAGATATCTACAATTCCAACGTCGCCAACTTCAATTACATATTTCAGCTTGGAGGCAATAAGGACTTCGCTTTTTCTAACATTTTTGGCAAGTATATTTATAGCATTTTCTAAAAGAATCGTGTTTTAAAAAGAAAAAATTCTTAAAGAGCCAACTACTAAATAATTAGATGGACCACAAAAAACAAAAAAGGACAAAAGAAACATTGAAGTTATAAAATAACGTCGTAACAAAATTTTCACAATTCCATATTTACTCGTTTTTTTCATTGCTTTCTCCTTTATTTAAATACCCTAACTTGAACATCACGCGTCGAAGGTTGCGGTGCATTAGATATTCAAATCTTAAAAGAACCTGATGCGGGGCTCTGAATGTTCGGATTCACAGAGCCCGTCGGTCGAGTGCATGCCTAGTTATAAAATTTCTATCCATCTTAACCAATTACTTGTATAATGCAATCATTGACCATTTATTAATATCTTGCCTCTCTATGTTAACCTTTTTAGGTAATGAAGTTATATTCATCTTTTAATGTTCACTGGTTCTTAACCATTTAATATACTTGGCGATACCATCAATGTCAGGGAAAAGAGTACTTTCATTAATACCAATTTTGTTTAAGGCCTTTTTTATTTCTAGTCTTTTTTGGTATCCAATTTTAATTGCAGAAATTTCTTTAGATTCAAAGCTTTGATTCGGATTTGGATGAACAGTAAATTGTCCGCTTTGAGAAATAATGCGTGGATCATAATATCTAGGAATAAATCTCTCTACTCGCGTTATTTTAAATGGGTCAAAATCTGGTTCTATTTTTGTTTGTTTCTTCAAATTGTATATATAAATTAAAGAATCTTCTTCCTTTTCATAGTCTTCAAATTTTTCTCCAACTGCAAAATAAAGTGCGACCAAAGGATTAGTTGTCCAATCAAGCAATCTTGTCGGGATACCATGATGCTGTGCAATAGCTAATAATTCAAGTTTGTTGTTAATATGTTCTTTAATGAAAGTGAAAGCTTTTTGCTTAAAAAGCTTAAGAATTAATTCTTCATCTGATTTTGTAATTTCCTTATTTTTATTAGTTTTAAACCTACCAATAGTTGGAATAAGTTTATAAGATTCTTTTTTTACTCCCCTAAAAAGATAATTTTTTGTTGAGTAGGTATATTCGCTAATAAATTCTGAGAAATCTTTTTTTGTTTTAATTTCATTCATAGATAACATGTTTATTATGATTCTTATTATTATTAACTTACCTGACATCGCTAAATTCAATGTCTACAAATAGGAAAAAATGTGCAGATATATGAAAAAAAGACAGTCTTTCCTTATATTAGGAAAAAGCTTTTGCTACTTGTACACATTTTCCTCCGTTGGCAAGCGCGACGCATTTTTCCTATACTTATACATTTTGCCAAAAAACAATGCGATCCTCCAGACCTGAACTTACGGCCTCGCGGTACGATAATTCTCTCAGTTATTTTTGGCGATTCCGGATGTCATTTGTTTCACACAAACCCCCAAGGTCTTACTTCGTTAAAATGAGAGTCTCAGAACGAGCACCACATTCAACCCACAAATACACTACCACAAAACAAGGCACACCGCAGATAAAAATCTGTGCTGTACCTTTTTATTTTGCATTCATTTTTTAGCCCCGTTTAAAAACCGCCGCTCGGTTGATTTTAAATATTATAGATATTTTACTCCGGAAAAGCAAGACAAAAAAGAACACCTCTGTAGTATCTTACGAGTGGGACTCTAGTTACCAAGATGAACAAAGTGTGTAAAAACAAATTAAATGATGTCATTGCGAGCGGAACGAAGTGGAGCAAAGCAATCTCATAACTTGCTGATATTCAAAAGATTGCTTCATCGCTCCGCTCCTCGTGATGACATGCTTTTCGACTATAGTTCTTGACTCTTTACAGAATTTTTCTTAGTTTAAAATTCAATAAATTTATACAACGGGGAAAAGTAATATCTTCATCGTACGTTTCTGATTTACAGCTAAAAGGAGGCATTATGATAGAAGGAAGCAAAACTGAGAGCATCATGAACCGCAAGCTTCGCATGGGAATGGTCGGCGGTGGCCCCGGCGCATTCATCGGCGAGGTGCACCGTAAAGCGGCACGTATGGACGGCATGATCGAACTTGTTGCCGGCGCATTTGATATTGATCCGCAAAAATCCCGGGAAATGGGCCACCAGCAAAACCTGAATCCTGATCGTGTATACGACACTTTTCAGGATATGGTGGAAAAAGAAAAAGCCCTTTCCGAAAACGAACGCATAGATTTTGTCTCTATCACCACTCCAAACAACTGGCACTTTCCCATTGCCAAAGCATTTCTCGAAGCAGGCTTTCATGTCATCTGCGAAAAGCCAATGACCATGGATGTCAAAGAAGCAAGGGCCTTGAAAGAAATTGTTAAAAAAACCGGCAGGGTCTTTAGCTTGCAGCACAATTATACCGGTTATCCAATGGTTAAACAGGCACGCGATATGGTCAAAAACGGCATGTTGGGAAAGGTGCAAAAAATTGTTGTCGAATACCCCCAGGACTGGCTTTTAACGCGCATTGAAGCCACCGGACAAATGCAGGCAGCCTGGCGCACCGATCCAAAGCAGGCCGGAGCCGGCGGTTGTTTGGGCGATATCGGTACACATGCTGAAAATCTTGCACACTATATCACCGGGCTGGAGATTGAAGAACTTTGTGCCGATCTGACGAGTTTTGTAGAAGGCCGTCCCCTTGATGATGATGTAAATATTCTTCTTCACTATAACAATGGGGCCAGGGGAGTGCTTCATTCGTCGCAAATTTCCACCGGACAGGAAAACAATCTGAATATCCGTGTTTGGGGAACAGAAGGCGCCCTGCAATGGTTCCAGGAAAATCCGAATTACCTTTACTATTTTCAGCAGGGGAAACCGGTACAAATTTATCGCCGCGGCAACGACTATCTTTGTGACGCCGCCAAAAGAGCAACCAGAATTCCCCCAGGGCACCCGGAAGCATTTCTCGAAGCGTTTTCCAATATTTACAAAAACGCGACGGATACCATGCGAGCAAAAATAGCCGGCAAAGAGCCCTCTGAACTGGAACTCGATTTCCCAACCGTCGATGACGGACTGGAAGGAATGCTTTTCATAGAAACAGCAGTAGCAAGCAGTAAAAGTGATAAAAAGTGGACAAAAATGTTAAAGTAATATTTCTCATTCATACTATCCGGAGGATTTTATGCGAAGACCAATAACACTATGCACCGGACAATGGGCCGATCTGCCCCTGGAAACACTATGCCAAAAATCGAAAGAATTCGGCTTTGACGGTCTGGAACTCGCCTGCTGGGGCGACCACATGGATGTATTCAAAGCAGCAGAAGACAAACAGTACTGTGAAAACAAACATGCTTTGCTGGAAAAATACGGACTGAAAGTGTGGGCGATCAGCAACCACCTTGCAGGGCAATTAATTTGCGATCTGAACAATGACTCCCGCTCCGACGGTTTTGCTCCTGACGATTGCGCCGGCGATGCGGAGAAAAAACGTCAATATGGTGTTGATTCCATGAAAGCAGCCGCGCGCGCAGCAAAGAACCTTGGGATAAAAGTTGTTAACGGCTTTACCGGCTCGCCGATCTGGCATTTGCTCTACTCTTTTCCACCCAACGATTGGAAAGACATTGAAAAGGGCTATGAATATTTTGCCGAAATGTTTGTTCCCATCCTTGATGTTTTCGAGGAAAACGGGGTCAAATTTGCGCTGGAAGTTCATCCCACGGAAATCGCTTTTGACATTGTGACCACACGACGCGCTCTGGAAGCGGTCGGACATCACAAAGCGTTCGGCTTTAATTTTGATCCGAGCCACCTGGTTTGGCAGGGAATTGACCCGGTCAAGTTTCTCGAAGAGTTTGGCGATCGTGTTTTCCACGCGCACATGAAGGATTGTGCAGTAACATTGGACGGCACAACCGGCATCCTTGGATCGCATTTGAACTTTGGCGAGCCGGGGCGCGGCTGGGATTTTCGTTCCCTCGGCCGCGGAGACGTTGACTTTGAAGCCATTATCCGAACCCTGAATCAAATCGGTTACAGCGGGCCTCTTTCCGTGGAATGGGAAGATGCGGGCATGGACCGCGAGTTCGGCGCCGCTGATTCCGTGCAATTCCTCGAGGCTTATAATTACGACACGCCTGCGGGAGCGTTTGATAAAGCTTTTACCGATAATTAAGAAAAGTCCCCCTTTTTCAAAAGGGGGACTTTATTTTCTATAAAAAAGAGATTCATAGTTGGGATATCACACAAATTAGTAAAGTCTTTTTTCCTTCCAATTGTTCTCACAAAAAATATTGGAGGCAAACTATGTTGTCAACCCGACGCAATTTTATAAAGTCCATCTCGGCCGGAATGTTCGCTGCAACATTCTCAGGCATAAGTGAAAGCAATCTTTTTGCACTTGCCGCGAGGGGTGCCGTTGGCGTGGGTATGTGCGACTGGAATCTCGGCGGAGCAGCCAACCCCGATATTATCCCCAAGGCGCAAAAAGCACATCTCGACGGTATCCAGGTCAGCGTTGGCACGAACCCGGATAATATCCCCCTGCGGGAAAAAGCAGTCCGGCAAAAATATATTGAACTGGGGAAAAAATACAACATTAAATTTCATTCCGTTGCAGCCGGAGGTATACTAAACAAAATTCCTCTGGCAACCGAACCGCAATCGGCGGTTTATGTTATCGATGCCATAGAAGCGGCCAAAGCGCTTGGCGCGAAGAATATTCTCATCGCTTTTTTCGGCAATGGCGATCTGCGCCGCAAGGATTCCGCCGGCAAATATCGAAATTTAAAAGACGGTAAATTTTCTTCCTATGAACTGGATGACCAACGAGTGGAACGCGTCGTGGCCGCTTTGCGCCAGATCGTTCCGCGAGCGGAAAATGCCGGTATTGCCCTGGGTCTTGAAAACACACTGACAGCCAAGCAAAACATCGACATCATTGAGCGAATCGGTTCAAAAATTGTGCAGGTTTATTATGATGTCGGCAACTCGACCGGTAATGGTTACGATGTCCCCAACGAAATTCGGTTGCTTGGAAACGACCGTATATGCGAAGTGCATCTCAAAGACCGGAAAACGAAAATCCTCGGCAGTCCCGAAGGACAGGTGGATATGAAAAAATGCGCCGAAGCTTTTGCCGGGATCGGCTATAACAAATGGTTTGTTCTTGAAACGAGCGGCAGGAAGGGGAGATTTATAGAGGACACGAGAAAAAATGTGGCGTTTGTAAGAAGAACTTTCAGGATGGCATAGAGCAGTAGTCCTTTTTAATATCAAAGACCCAAAAAATGAAACCAAATGCGATTAGATTCTGGATGCTTGATACTGGAATAACTCTACTCGGTATTCTTTTCTAAACGAAAAAGGCTCACTAATAGTGAGCCTGTAATGTTTAAAACTTGTGCGCCCACAGGGAATCGAACCCCGAACCTACTGATTAAGAGTCAGTTGCTCTGCCTGATTGAGCTATAGGCGCTAATTTTCAAGCCAGGAAATATACTTTATTTAATATTATTTTTCAAGTTATTTTTTCCGGCAAGAGCGAGAGATATTTTTATGCGCAAGGTGCTTCCCACGAATGTATATAAAGACGATATTTTAATAATGAAACCCTGAATACTTTTTTTTTTTACAGGACATGTAATGCCCCAACACACAGATGTAATCGCTTCCGTCATCATTCCATCCTACAAACAAAAACACGTCATTTTCGATGCATTGGATTCCGTAACGAAACAGGAAACGGATTTCCGTTATGAAATTATTGTTGTCGAATCCAGTGGGGATGATACAGCGGAATTGGTACGGCAGCGATTTCCGAACGTGCACGTCATCGAACTCAAGCAGCGCGCTTTTCCCGGCACTGCGCGCAACGCCGCAATTAAGCAAGCGCGAGGAAAATTCCTGGCGTTCACAGACACGGACTGCATTATCGACAAAAACTGGCTGCAACAGTTGGTGGATTCGCACAAACGCGGCTATCCCGTTATCGGCGGCATGGTGCGCAACGGCACGCCCAAAAATATATTCGGTACGCTGGATTACTTGCTGGAATTCAGCGATTTGATCACGCCCCACGAAACCACAAACATCACCCATTTCGGTACGTGCAATGTTTCCTTTGAGAAAAATATTTTTGAGAACCACGGTCTTTTTGTCGATCAGGTAAAGGGCAGCGACAGCCTTTATTGCCGCCTTATTCGTGAAAAAGGTGAGCCGCTTTTCCATCAACCCAAAGCGGTTATCTGGCATCGCAATCGGACAAATCTCAAAAAGATTATGCGCAATCAGTACGAACTGGGATATGGCGCCGCGATTAACAGACATAAATATAATTTAAAGGGCAAGGTTTTCGTCAAATATCCAATTCTTATTCCCCTGCTGCCTTTTGCCAGAATTGCTGCAATTGGAAATCGGCTGTTGCGTAAAAGTTTTAAAGATTTTGTAAAATTTATCTTTTTGCTGCCGCTTGTGTTTATAGTGCTGGTGCGTTACACAATGGGATTTGTAAAGGGGAGAAAAAAGGCGTTGGAGCAGGGATAAAACTTTTAAAAGTAATTCGTAAAAAGTCGAAAAGCATGTCATCGCGGGGAGCACAGCCCCGAATTATCGGGGAAGCGATCCTTAAGAAAACTGCACTTTAGCCGGCATCCGGTTTGCTTCGTTCGCAATAACATTTCAAGATTTCTCTACTGCGCGCGATATAAATTAGTAATGGGCATACGGCGGTCTTTGCCAAATGCACGCGGGGTGATCTTTGTCCCGGGAGCTGCCTGCCGTCGTTTATATTCATTCAAATCGACCAGTCTTGCCACTTTTTGCACAACTTTCTCATCAAAGCCTTTTTCGCTAATCTCGTGAACGCTCATTTCCTGTTCCACATAATATTCAAGAATCTGGTCGAGCACCGGATAGGGCGGCAAGCTGTCTTCATCTTTTTGATCAGGGCGCAGTTCGGCGGACGGCGCTTTTTCAAGGATCGCGCGCGGGATCAAATCAAAACCGGCTTCGTTATTTCTGTATTCGCACAGGGCATAAACCATCATTTTCTGCACATCCTTGAGCGGCGCAAATCCGCCGGCCATATCCCCGTAAATCGTCGCATAACCGACACTTACTTCGCTTTTATTTCCTGTGGGCAAAACCATCCAGCCGAACTTGTTGGACAAAGCCATGAGCAGATTCCCACGTATTCTCGCCTGCAAATTTTCTTCGGCAATGCCCGGTTTTGTGCCTGCAAACGAAGCGGCCAACAGATCAAGGTATGCCTGAAAAGGCTTTTCAATGGCCAGCGTCAATAATTCAATTTGCAGATTTTGTGCTAATTTTACGGAATCGTCAACACTGCCGGAGGATGAATAGCGGGACGGCATTGTTACGCCGATAACATTCCTGTTTCCCAGAGCATCTGCCGCCAGGGTTGCAACAAGCGCGGAATCGACACCGCCGCTTAATCCGAGCGTAACTTTTGTGAAACCGTTTTTATGAACGTAATCCCGAAGCCCCAGGAGCAGCGCTTTGTAAATTTCTTCCTCTTTTGCCATGCCTGTCGGAATATCAGCCAGTCTGAGCACGGATTTCACGCTTTTCTCCGAATCGGCAAGAGAAACATTTTCGATTTTCTCAAAAGGACAGGAAAAAACGGATGCCGATTTTACAAACTCTTTTTCCTTGCGCCACTGCCTCACGTGGGAAACATCAATATCACAAGTAATAAAATCTTCATCAAAAGCTTTTCCCGCAGCAACCACTTGGCCGTCGGGGCTGACGATGAGACTGTTGCCATCAAACACCAGTTCGTCCTGGCCGCCGACGAGGTTGCAATAAGCAACAAAACTCTGCGTTTTCACCGCGCGGTTTTTCATCAACTCTTGCCGTTCCTGAACCTTGTGCGTATGATAGGGTGATGCGGAAATATTCAACAGCACTTCTGCGCCGCCGCAAAAGGCTTCGGACTCGGTCACGCTGTCCTGAATCCAGATGTCCTCACAAATACTTAATCCGATTTTTACGCCGTTCAGTGAAACGACCACAGGACGCGTACCGGCAGTAAAGTAACGCTCCTCATCGAAAACACTGTAATTCGGCAACTGAATTTTATGATAGACCGTCTGCACAGTTTTATTTTGCAATACAACAGCCGAGTTGTATAATTTATTGTCCGACAAATCGGTAAATCCCAGCACACAAACAATATCCTCAACCCGGGCAGCAATTTCATGCAAAACACGTTTTTGATCGAGGACAAATTGTTTACGCAAGAGTAAATCTTCGGGTGGGTAACCGCAGATGCTCAATTCAGGAAAGGCAACGAGATCACATCCAAGGGAAACAGCCCTTTTCATCTTTTCAACAATCTTGTCCCTATTGCCGCTCAAATCGCCGACAGTCGTGTTTATTTGGGCAAGGGCTATTCGTAATGTTTTTTGAGGGTTCATATTTATGCAGGCCGATAAGAGTTTGAGGGTTTTGCGAAATCATTTACTTTACTTATAGATATTTCCACGCATTCCAACCCGATATATTATAACTGTGTGCTCTTCAATCTCAAATCTAACAATAATGCGAAAGTTTCCACTTCACAGATCTCTCTCGTTCATGGACAAATTCTTCTTGAATTGGAGCAGAGCCAAACATGGATTCAAGTTCTTCCTGTTCTTCATCAGCGATTTCACCTAGCCTCAACTCCAGTAACGTTTCCAGCATCGTCTCTTTAAGAGTCTTTAATCCTTCTGTCGATAGATCGGAAACTTTTGCTGCCATACTCATCTATTTTATATACACTATCTTGAAGAAATTATCATCTCTCTTACAACTTGACCAATTTATATTAATCTATCTAGTTTAGCAAGTAAAAAATTGAAATACATGCGTCCCTGTCATAGTTAGAATGACTGTATATTTTTTAACAAGTTGCTCGTAAAAAGTCCCGAAATGTCATTGCGAGCAAAGCAATCCGGATATCGGCCAAAAGTTGCAGTTTTCCAAGGATCGCTTCCCCGATAATTCGGGGCTCGGCTCCTCGCGATGACATTGCTTTTCGACTTTACAAATTACTCATAAAAAGAATCAGAAATAACATGTAATGGCAAATACAAATAAAATTCATTGGTACGAAAAAGTTTACGAAAGAATCGGCCACAATTATTTCAATTATGATTATACCAAAGGTACAAAACAAGAAGTCGATTTTATTGTTGATCTGCTGGAGCATGAGCATTCTCAAAAAATTCTCGACGTCGGCTGCGGGCCAGGGAGGCATTCAATTGAATTGGCTCGGCGCGGTTTCCATGTCGTCGGGATTGATCTTTCTCAACGATTTTTGCAAATAGCAAAGGACACAGCCCGAAGCGAGCACCTTGACCCCGATTGGGTTCGGATGGATGCGCGATACCTTGCTTTTAAAAGCAGTTTTGACTGGGTCATTTGTCTGTGCGAAGGTGCTTTTGGAATCATGGACAACGATGAGGGCAATCAAAAAGTACTGGCGGCCATTTCATCCAGTCTCAAACCCGGCGGAAAGTTGCTGCTGAATGTTCTCAACGCATCCTTTATTTTTCGTCATCCTGAAAACGATGAAAAAGTTGATGTGAAAAACTGTGTCGGTTACTGGACGGAAAAGTACACGACTGAAGATGGTCATAAACAAAGTATTCAATGCTCCAATCGATACTATACTTTCCCTGAGATCAAACTACGTTTACAAATGGTCGGTTTGCAAGCGCTGGATGTGTGGGGATGCATTGCCGGTTCTTTCCACAAAAAGGAATTGAAAGCGGATGATTTCGAGTTTTTGGTTTTAGCAGAAAAACAGATCCCGTTTTTTTCTGCTCCGCAAAATCCTTTTTAAAATGTAAGTAGAATAAATTAATTTGACTTTTAGAAAGCCGCTTTGTACCTTTTATGTTTTATAAATGCTTCATGCAGCTTTGTAAAAACTACCGTTTTCCAATTAAAAGGAATTAAAAAATGATACGATATCTGGTGACTGGTGGGGCGGGATTTATCGGCAGCAATTTCATCCATTATTTGTTTGAAAAGTTTATTGATGATGTCCACGTCATTAATCTGGACAAACTCACGTATGCGGGAAATCTCGACAATCTTAAAGATGTTGAAAAACGAGACAACTATCGGTTTGTCAAAGGCGATATTTGTGATGAAAAAATCGTCAATGAGTTAATGTCCGGGATTGACATCGTCGTTAATTTTGCTGCGGAAAGCCACGTGGATCGTTCTATCGGCCGGCCGGATGATTTTATCAAAACCGATGTCTACGGTGCTTTTGTCCTGCTGGAAGCTGCGCGAAAAAACAATATCAAAAAGTTTGTGCAAATCAGTACCGATGAAGTTTACGGCAGTATCCTCGACGGCTCTTTTAAGGAAACAGATGTGCTGGAACCATCCAGCCCATATTCCGCATCCAAAGCCGGGGCCGATCGTCTGGCTTTTTCTTATTTTGTTACCTATAATCTACCGGTAATTATAACGCGTTGTTCAAACAATTATGGCCCGTATCAATACCCAGAAAAGTTGATTCCTCTTTTCGTAACAAACGCCCTTGAAGACAAAAGCCTGCCGATCTATGGAGACGGTAAAAATGTCCGCGACTGGATTTTTGTCATGGATCATTGCGATGCCATTCAATTTTTAATTGAAAAGGGACAGGAAGGCCAGGTGTACAATATCGGCGCTGGCAACGAAATGATGAATCTGCAAATCACGGATTTTATTCTGAAAGCTTTGGATAAGCCGAAAAGTTTAATGACTTTTGTTGCCGACCGCCTGGGGCACGACCGCAGGTATTCGGTGGACACGTCCAAAATAAGATCTTTGGGATGGACGCCAAAGCACAACCCTGAGGAAGCAATGGCAGAGACGGTCAATTGGTACGCTGAAAATCGTTGGTGGTGGGAGAAACTGAAAACCGGTGAATATCTGGAATTCTACAAGCAAAACTATAAAAGTTCATTATAAAACTGATTGGATCACTTTTATATTCTTTCCAAGAAGTTCATTCACCAAAGATTCGGTTGCAACATTCTTCTTTTCTGCGTATTTGCGGTAGAAATCGGCAACATCCGGTTCTAAATAAATTGGTATATTTAATTTTGCATCCGGATCATAAAATTTGCCTCTTTCTCCTTTGGAAAAATCATATTCGTTTTTCATTTTATAGCTCCATGGTATTGTTTGCTTTCATTTTTAGTTGCTTTTCTTGCAGAATGGTTCTAAAAATATTTTCGTTGCGCACTCGAACGTAACTTGATGCTTTCTACTGTTGTTGCGGGCTTTTTTAAAGTCCCATTCGAAATTATAGTTCAATTTAAACCTTCTAACGAGATTAAAAACTCGCAAGTTTCAAATCATTTTAATATAATATATTATTTCTTTTGCATCAACTCTCAAAATAGCAATTCAGTACATAAATAGAAAGGACCGGGGAATGGATTTACAAACAAAACTCGAAAATAAAACAGCAAAAATCGGCGTGGTGGGATTGGGCTACGTGGGTCTTCCTTTGGCCGTGGAATTTGCAGACAAGGGATTTCATGTCATTGGTATTGATAACAATGAGGAAAAAACCAATCTTTTAAACAATGGCAAAAACTACATTGAAGATGTTCAGGATGAAAAACTAAAAAATGCCGTGGATAAAGGATTTTTTACAGCAACAACATCCTACAGAGATGTTCCGGAACTGGATGCTATTTATATTTGCGTGCCTACACCTTTTACTAAAAACAAAGAACCCGACGTTTCCTTTATTATTGCCGCTTCCGAAGGTATTGCGGCAGGCCTGCGCAAAGATCATTTGATCATTCTCAAAAGCACTACTTTTCCCGATACGACCGAAGGTGTTGTGCAGCCCATTTTAGAAAAGACGGGACTAAAAGTTGGGACGGATTTTTACCTTGCGTTTTCACCGGAAAGAATTGATCCCGGCAATAAAAAATTCACAACAGAAAACACTCCCGTGGTCGTAGGCGGTGTAACGAAAAAATGTACGGAACTGGCTTGTGCTGTGAACCAGCAAATTATCACAAAAGTGGTACCGGTTTCTTCACCCAAAGTTGCAGAGATGGAAAAATTACTGGAAAATATTTTTCGCAGCGTCAACATTGCTCTGGCGAATGAAATGGCGCGTCTTTGTGACCGCATGGGCGGCATCGATATTTGGGAAGTCGTGGACGCCGCGGCAACAAAACCGTTCGGCTACATGCCTTTCTACCCGGGCCCCGGAATCGGCGGTCACTGCATTCTCATCGACCCGTATTATCTTTCCTGGAAAGCGCGTGAATTTGATTTTCACACCCAATTCATCGAGCTGGCTGCGGAAACAAATGAGAATATGCCTTTTTATGTTCTAGGCCTTATTCGCCGGGCCCTGGGGAATGTGGGCGTTCCTTTTCACAAAGCAAAAATCCTCATCCTCGGCGTGGCATTTAAAAAAGACATAGACGATATGCGGGAATCTCCAGCCTTGAAAATTATGGAGTTTTTGCGGCAGCGCGGCGCCGAACATATTTTTTACAATGATCCGTACATTCCGCAAATTCGCTTTAACGGCAGTCAATTGCAATCAGTCGAACTTTCTGCAAAGCAATTGTCTGATGCAGATGTTGTTGTCATCACAGCAGACCATTCCGCTTACGATGCGAACTTTATTGTCGAAAACGCCAAGGCCGTTGTTGATACGCGAAACCTGACAAAAAATGTCAAAACAAATCGCGAAAAAATAACAAAACTGGGATCGGGAACGAGGTTTTAATTTATGCTTAAAATTGCAAACATTGTCGGCGCCAGGCCGAATTTTATGAAAATCGCGCCCATACATCGGCGTATGCAGGCGTCGGAGGAATTTGCGCCGCTTTTAATCCACACCGGCCAGCATTACGATAAAAAGATGTCGCAAACGTTTTTTGTCGATCTGGGCATGCCGGAACCGGATATGTATCTCGGCGTCGGCTCCGGCTCACACGCGGTACAAACCGCATCAGTAATGATTGCGATGGAAAAGATTCTGCTGGAAGAAAAGCCGGACTGGATCATCGTTGTCGGAGATGTCAATTCGACCCTGGCGGCGTCTCTCGCAGCTTCAAAACTTCACATTCCGATTGCGCATATTGAAGCCGGCCTTCGCAGCTTTGACCGCGCCATGCCGGAAGAGATTAACCGCATTCTGACCGATTCAATTTCTGACTTGCTTTTTGTTACAGAACAAAGCGGTCTGGATAATTTAAAAAAAGAAGGTGTTGCCGATGAAAAAGTTCATTTTGTCGGTAATGTGATGATCGACTCTTTGGTGGAACATTTGCAAAAGGCAAAAGAATCGCAGATTTTGCAGGAACTGGAGATCATGCCGAAACGTTACATTCTCATGACGCTTCATCGCCCCTCAAATGTGGATGATAAAAACAACCTCGAGAATATTTTAACTACTCTTGAAGTGATACAAAAAGAATTGCCAATTATATTTCCAATCCATCCGCGCACCAAAAAGCGCATCGATGAATTTGGGCTGGCCGATCAGGTTGAGCGCATGAAAAATCTGCGACTGGTCGAACCGCTGGGTTACCTTCCGTTTTTGCGCTTGATGAGCGAATCGAAATTACTGTTAACAGATTCCGGGGGTATCCAGGAAGAGACAACCTACCTGCGCGTTCCCTGTTTCACTTTGCGGGAAAATACCGAAAGGCCGATTACAGCGGAAATCGGCACAAACCGTTTGGTGGGTATGGATCGCGGAGCAATTCTTAAAGGCTTTGAAGAGGCAATGAATGGCTTCTTTAAGGATTCGAAAATCCCGCCATTGTGGGATGGGCATGCTTCGGAAAGAATTTTAGAAACGCTTATAAAACAATAGATTTTGGAGGACATGAATGCATAAAGGCATCTTGGCATTATTATTAGCACTATTCATCTTTAGTACCGGGCGAACGCAGGAATTATCCTCAAAAATGGACCAGCTTGGTGCGATGGACTTGTTAATGAAAAAACCCAAATTACAAACTCCTGTTGTTTCTGCACCTCTGGAGCACGCCGTTGATCCCGATCTTTATGTTCTCGGCCCGGGCGATGTTTTAAAAATAGTTGTCGGCGAACAATCGGACTTTACCAACCAGGTTACCGTTTCACCGGAAGGAAGTGCCTACATTCCTTCGGTCGGCAATATCGATGTATCCAACCTGACCTTAACAGAGGCCAAAAAAAGACTAACCGAAGCCCTAAAGAAGAAATACGTCAGTAAAAACATCAATATCTTTCTCATTCAGCTTCGCTCTTTTCGGGTTACGGTAAGCGGGGCAGTGTATAAACCAGGAATTGTGACTGTAAACGCGATGAACCGCGTTTCGGAAGCCATTGAACTGGCAGGGGGCTTTAAAAAGCCTATTCGTGTAGTAAAAAAGACCGAGCAGGTCAATGTAACCACGCCTTCGCGCGATGATGTGACAGTAAAAACTGAAAATGTCAGTGATGACGCGGTTTTAAAAAACGAAGCGGCATCTAGAAGAAATATCACCGTTACACGCCGCAATCAGAAAAAGCTGAGAGCGGATATTCAGAAATATGAATTGACCGGTGATCTGGAGGCCAATCCATATCTCCAGGACGGCGATGTGGTTTTCGTCCCGACCGAACAAATAACTGTTGGCCGCGTTTCCATTTACGGCGCCGTAAAATCGCCGGATGATTTTGAATATGTTCCCGGTGACTGCGTGAAGGATTTGCTGGCCATGGGAAGCGGGTTCACTGTCGATGCCGATTCCAGTCAAATTGAACTGGTTCGTTTTAACTCTGACTTCCACTCGGTGAGCAGGACCATTCTTCATCTCGATCAGGCCAATGCCGAAAAAACAAAGAACATTCTCAATACTCCTTTGCTGCCGGATGACCGTTTGTTTGTACGCGCCATCCCCAGGTACCATAACAAAATAGATGTGGAAATTTCCGGGGAAATCAAACATCCCGGCTATTATGCCCTGGAAAATGAAAACAAAACATTGTCCACTGTCATCGAAAGAGCCGGAGGATTTACCAAAGATGCTTCGTTGAAAAACGCTTTTGTTGTTCGTCGCGCACAAGAGGATGTACAAGACCCGGAGTTTGAGCGCCTGAAAGAAATGGATGTGGCCGACATGACGGAAATGGAACGCGAATATTTTAAAACCAAATCCCGTGAACGCGTCGGCGGTATGGGTGTTGACTTTGTTGCCCTGTTTGAAAAAGGTGACAAAAGCCAGGATGTTATTCTTCGCGACAATGATCTCATCGTCATTCCGGCGAGAGAAATGACCGTCAAAGTCAGCGGACAAGTGATTAATCCCGGATTGTTTCCTTATGATGCGAACAAGACTTTGAGATATTACGTTGACGAAGCCGGGGGATATAACTGGAATGCGAGAAAAAGTAAAATCCGCGTCATCAAAGCTAAAACAGGCGAATGGGTTAAAGCGAAAGACAGCACGCCCATTGACGTTGGCGATGCGATTTTTATTCCGGAAAAGCCCGATCGGAATTATTGGCAGCTTGCCAAGGATTTGATTGCTGTAACAGCGCAGGTGGCGACGATTTATCTGGTTGTGGAA
>Ga0114931_10004532_pt1 | contig 17352 bp, 13 predicted proteins | sample 2SBtaG_FD_89579 | JGI IMG/M metagenome (GOLD analysis project Ga0114931, IMG submission 89579) | Deep subsurface microbial communities from Kolumbo volcano to uncover new lineages of life (NeLLi) - 2SBTROV14_V59a metaG | ecosystem: Environmental > Aquatic > Marine > Volcanic | place: Kolumbo...
CGCGATAGTCCGTCGGCGATCGCTTAACGGCGGCGGCCAAGTCGAGGATCTGTTTCAATTCCTCTGCGGTCAGGTCACACAACGAAACCAAACTGCGCCGTTTCAGCGGTGTATTCATGTCTTGGTCTTCCGCGGATTCGGCCTCTGAAGGGTCTAAAACACACAAGAAACGATTGACGCGGCATCCAGCCCCGTCGGGAGCCGGCGTTGCGTTCGCATGCTGGCGATCATGCGAAGCGTGGATGACTTTTCAAGATGCTCTCGAGCCGATCCGCGCCTGCGCCGGCAAGATCATAGGATACGCGGACCGCCGGCTTGTTGATCTTGACCAGCTTGGTCAGGTCAATCGGGGTGCCGATGGCCACGACGTCGCAGGGCGAGGCGTTGATGGTCGCCTCGAGGTCGGCGATCTGCTGCTTGCCGTAGCCCATCGCCGGCAGAATCTCGCGAACGTGAGGATACTTTTCGAAGGTCGCCTTGATGGAGCCGACCGCATAGGGCCGCGGATCGACGAGGGTCTTCGCACCATGCTCCCTGGCCGCGATGGAGGCGGCGCCGTAGCGCATCTCGCCGTGGGTCACTGTTGGACCGTCCTCGATCGCCAGGACCGCCTTGCCCTTGCAAAGCTCGGGCGATGCGCAGTGGATGGCCGAATCGGCGCGGATCACCTGCGCCTTGGGGTTCATCTTTTTGGCATTGGCCTCGATGGATCGGATGTTCTGCTCCTCGGCGGTGTTGACCTTGTTGATGAGGATCACGTCGGCCATGCGGAAGTTGGTTTCGCCCGGATAGTAGGCCGCCTCGTGGCCGCTGCGGTGCGGATCGGCGACGGTGATCATCAGGTCGGGTTTGAAGAACGGCATGTCATTGTTGCCGCCGTCCCACAGGATGACGTCCGCTTCGGCCTCGGCGGCGGCGAGGATTTTCTGATAGTCGATTCCGGCGAAGAGCAGGTTGCCGTTCTGAATGTGCAACTCGTATTCCTCGCGCTCCTCGATCGTGCACTGGTAGCGATCCATGTCCGCCTTTTCTGCAAAGCGTTGGCAGATTTGTTTGGTCAGATCGCCATAGGGCATGGGGTGGCGAATGACGGCGATCTTTTTGCCCATCGCCTTGAGGACCGCGGCGACCTTGCGGGTGGTCTGGCTCTTGCCGCATCCGGTGCGAACGGCACAGACGGCCACGACCGGTTTTTTCGAGCGCAGCATGGTTTGCCCGCTGCCGATGAGCTGAAAGTTCGGCCCGGCCGCGTTGGCCCGAGAGGCCATGTGCATGACATAAGTGTGCGGAATGTCGGAATAGCTGAAGACGACCAGTTCCACTTTCTGCTCAGCGATCAAATCCTCCAGCTTTTCCTCGGGATAGATCGGAATCCCCTTGGGGTACAACTCGCCGGCCAATTCGGGCGGATAGGTTCGGCCCTCGATGTCCGGGATCTGCGTCGCAGTGAAGGCCACGACGCGATAAAGCGGATTGCCGCGATAGCAGCAGTTGAAGTTATGAAAGTCGCGCCCCGCGGCGCCCATGATGAGGACCCGAATCGGGTCTGATCGTTTTTGCATGTTTGTCTCCAGTATCAATCTTCCAACGCGGATGATTCCCCCGACGTGCTAAACGGATTGGGCGTCCTTCGGGAAGAATCGCTGATCGCTAAACCTTTAAGAAACGCTCCTACCGACCATGTTGGCCGGCTCCCTATCGACCTCGCCTCGGTTCTCAGAGGGGATGAAGCGTCAGAAAGGGATCGTCTTGTTGGCGGTCACACATTCGCAAAACCTTAGTCTAAAGGGTTCATAAGATCAAGCGGAGCACCATCGCGCCCGTTGTCAAGGGGGTATAGCACGATCCGGGCATCCTATGTGTCTCGTTGGTGGAGGCCGCCGAGGCGAACATGGTGAAAGGCGCGTTCTTGAGGAAGAAGGCAACTCGCAGAGACGCCACTTCTCCTACAGCGGTACAGAACTGGTCGTCCAGCCGTTGCTCCACAATGAGATGAGCCCCATTGTTCTCAGCGGGCTTCTGCTTCGCGGCGGCGGGTGACGAGCTGGTGAGCCAGGCGGGTCGGTTCGGGCAGGCGGTATTTCGTGCAGCAGCGCAGGGTCAGCTTGACCGCCTGGTCGAGAGTGATGAGGTGGCCGACACTGATGAAGAGCGGTTTGACGCCGTCGCGCGTACGCAGCACTCGACCAATCACCTCGCCCGCGTCGATCAGTTGGCACGACGATCCGGCTCGCGGACCGGGCTCCTTGTATCGGCCACAGAGGCGGCTCTTGGCACACCCGACCGTCGGACGATCCATGAGCAGCCCGATGTGGCAGGCCAGTCCGAATCGCCGCGGATGAGCCAGGCCCTGACCATCCAGCATGAAGACGTCCGGCTTGGTCTTGAGTTTTTTTGCCGCGGCCAGGAGGGGCGGTGCCTCGCGAAAGCTGAGCAGGCCGGGCACATAGGGGAAGGTCACCTCTCTAAGGTCAACGGCCGTCTCGATGACGTCCTTGAGCTTGAGGCTCCAGACCACCCAGCCGGCGATGAGGCATCGGCCGTCCGGCGTGAAGGAGACGTCGCCGCCGGCGACGAGGTCCGTTGCGCAGCAGAGTGGCTCATGGCGGACCCGGCCGGCCAATTGTTTTTGGAGTCGGATCGCCGCAGTGGGAGAGAGGTCCCAACGATGTCGTATCCTCGGGAGTTTCATGTTTGCCTGCTTGCTCGGATCATATTCCCCGTGGTCGTAAGGCAGGGAAACGGTCTTGCCAACATGAGTTGATTGTCCGTGTCATGGGACGGTTCTACAATCCCGATAAGTCAAACTGACCGGTCCTGGAGGAAACGAGATGCGTATGTCCTTTGAGCCGCGGGCTAAAAGCCCGCGGCTCTTCGAGTCAGGAATCATTCAGTTTGAACTGATACGCACGTGGCATCGTGTAGCACATGACGGAGTCTGACCGCCATCGCATGATATGGTGAATCTTGAAAGAGTGTCCATTATGCAGATGATTCTTGTGCCGACAATGGGATGGCGATGATGACCGGCCGAAGCATCAGTTGTGTCATAGCATGTTGCGCGGTCCTCGTGCCGGGGGTTGTCGAATCGTCCCGGGCCGACCTGGTGCTTCTGAAAGACGGCAGGTGGCAACCGTGTCGCATAGTGAAGGAGCAGGTCAGGACGTACCTCCTCAAGACTGCCGAAGGCGTCGGAGCGCAGACGCTGCGCAAGAGCGAGGTGAAAGAAGTCTATCGCGAGGTGGAGGAGGCCCAGCAGATTGGTCGGTGCCGGGACCTTGGCCGTCTGCGGCGATGGGCGGCCGCGTACCACGGGATCGGCCTGGAGCCCCAGGCGATCCAGTGCATTCGCCAAGCGTGGAAGCTGGACTCGAACGTCGGTCAGTCGCCGTTGCAGCAAGGGAAGAGGGGGTTTCGTGACTTTTGGAATCGCGTCATCCTCAAGGAACGCGCCGCGGCGTTGACAGGCCCGCGGGTCGGCGTTCTGGCCGACCTGGCACGCTGGGCGCACGACGCGAATCTCGATGAAGAGGCGGCGGACTACCTCCGAAAGGGTTGGAGCCTGGACCGGAAGTCCGACGCAATTCTGTCAATAGCGAAAGCATGGGGGGTTCAACTCGAGTCGGCCATCCAGATCGACTTGAGACCTGCCCTGCGGGGCGTTTTGATAAGCCCGGATATTCGCGATCAGGGCCAGAATGTTCAGGCCAAACCGGGGCATGTCTTTTTTCTGATCCCGCTGCGATACGACTTGCACGCACGAAACTTCGTCATCTCCAGGTCGACCGTTGTGGGGAAGGGGCGGCGGGGCTATTACGGTGTGCGTCCCCTGCGAGGGAGGATCGACTTGTTCCAGGGGCCATCGAACAAGGACGAACCCGTCTACGAACGTTTGGAGTTTCTGCGCCGGCCGGACGGTGGAACGGAAGTCGTTCTGAAGAACAGCCTCGGTCCTCGGCCCGGGCCGAGTGATCCAACACCACGTACCCACCTTCGGGGGCAAGGCAAAACGATGCGTCCGTCGGGGACGGCGCTTCTGATCGTGGAGGTCGCGGATCGCGCCAAGAGCTTGAAACTGCGCTGGGACGATGGGGGTTCCGAGACGATCGACTTGCGTCTGGTTCGCAAAGTCAACAATCATCCGGGCGGGGGTTCGGGCAAGATTGCGGCGGATGGTCCTGAGGTTGGCGGGTTGCTGGCCCGACTGAGGAAGGCGGCGGGGGCCTCTGCGGAGTTGACGATCGCGTATTTGGCGCAGTTGCGTGAGCGGGTTCCTCCCGAGCGACATGAAGCGTGGTCGGCTGTTGTGGACAAGCAGATCATCGCCGCCGGGGCCCGCCTCGAGCATCAGGTCCGGTCGGCCGCCTGGAGGTACTTTCTTGCCGGCCGGAGCGTCGCGGCGCCGGCGCTGCGGGTGCTGGCCGCGGCCCATGCCGCCACCAAGCGCCGGTGGATCGAGATCATCGGGTCGCACCGCCGCCACAGTACCCGGCGTGATGTGCTGGTTGTCGCGAGGCAACTGCTCGGGGCCGTGCTTCAGTCGAAGGACCAGGGTGTCTGCGAGGCGGCATTGGACGTGTTGCTTGCCGCCGAGAATGATTGGAGTCTGCTGGGTCAGGCGTCGGAGACGGCTCAATTGGCGGCGATGAATCGGCTGCGCTCTTTGCCGAAGGACCAAGCCGCACGGATGCTCTTCTCGCTCTCTCCATCGGTCCGCAGGACCGCCGCCAAGAAGATCGCGGATTATGCCCGATCCGTTCACCTGACGCTGACTGACCCTCGTGACAGGGTCTTGTCGCAATGGTCGCAGTTGAGTGATCCGGCCGATCAGCTCGCTTTGCTGACCCTGCTGAAGGCTGTAGATCTGGGAGATTTGATTTATTCCCAACCTCTCGCGGCGATCCTCCAAAACGCCGGGCAGGAAGGCAGTGATCCGCAGGTGCGGGACGCGGCTTTCGCCCTGCTTACCACTCAGGTCCAACGATGGATGGCGGTCGGCCGGGCGGGCCGGGCCAATGCCACAATACAAACCGACTTTCCGGTGCTGATCAGCATGACCGCCAACGACCCCGTGGTCGCAGGGCTCACAGAGGCGGTTGCGTCGGGATCGCCGGAGATTCAAGTGGACGCGTTGGAGCTCTTGCTGCTCGGGGGGTTTGCCGCGCAGGCAGGGAAGGGGCTCCTCGCGAGCAAGCTCGACCCCGGGAAGATACAACAAGTCCTCCATACACTCCTGATGCGCGAGGAGGTCGCCGCGAGCAGCGGACTGCTGGCTTTCCTCGGACGTTTACTGGACAAGGCCCATCTTTCTTGTGCGGACACGATTCTCTCTCATTTGGACGCCGTGGTGGCCGATCAGCCGGAGGATCGGTGGCGCGTCTGGGCTGCAACAAAGGCGGGCGCCGACATCAAGGCCCTGGACCGGCTTGCCGCAGCATTGCAACCACCGACATCCAAGCAGGCGGTTCGTTGGCTCAACGCGCTTTGTCACATCACGCTACAAGAACGCCAACGACTTGCGGCGACCGGCGACCCGGAGCAACGCAGTCAAATGCTCGATCGGATCGACCTGCGTCGAGGCCAATTGGTGGACGGCCGATACGGCGTGGTGGCGATTCTGGAGCAGGTCGAGCCCACTGCCGCGGCGGCCGCTGCGAAGATCAAGGGCGGCATCCGCAAACGGCGGCAGTGGCGTGCTCCGAGGCGCATCACCATCACGCTTGCTCCCCTGAGCCTGCGCAGCAACGATGAAGACCAGACCTATCGCGTATTTTGGAATGAGCGTTCTATCGGAGAAGGTGTGATCCGCGACCACCTCCGAGTGGCGCGCGGGCCGGCCTCGTTCTCGCCGATGCTCGATCAAGCACCCCCCAAAATGCGCGGTCCGTCGGGCTGGGGCTGGCCGATGGTCAGCGGCGGTACGGCAAAAGGTGAGACCGCCCTGGGGCCGACCCTGTTGCCGGGGAACCGCCCGGTGCGAAAACGGCTGAGTCCGGGGACGATGACGCTGGACATCACGGAGTATCTGAGGGCGGGTCTGGCCTCTGCGGCGGTGTTCGAGGGCGAGGACCTTACGAGGCTGGTGCCGAGGGCCTACAAGATCACGCTCCGCTATGCGGCATTCGGCAGCTATTACGGCGTCGGTGTTAGGCGCCCGCTTCCACGGCAGGGTGGAAAACAAAGCGGGGCACCCAGTTCGTTGCGGCCCCATCTTATCAATGTGATGCTGGTCCTGGAGAGGATGGATTGAGCTGGGAGACCGAGAAGGGATTCTCGGTTGTAGCAAAACCCATGCGCATTGTTCACGTCATCACGCGCCTGATCGTCAGCGGGGCGCAAGAGAACACCATCCTGAGTTGTGAAGAGCTCTGCGCTCGAGGCCACGAGGTCTATCTCTTCAGCGGCCCGACAACGGGGCCGGAGGGTTCGCTGGTCGAGCGGGCGTCGTCGGGGCGGTACGCTTATGAAGAGTTCGTTGATTTGGTCCGTGCCATCAGCCCACTGCGCGATCTACGCGCCATGCGGGCGCTTCAGCGACGATTCGAGCAGCTTCGGCCGGACGTGGTGCATACGCACTCAAGCAAGGCGGGGGCGTTGGGGCGGATCGCGGCGGCGCAGGCCGGCGTTCCCCTCATTGTCCACACGATCCACGGCATGAGCTTCAACCGGACGCAGTTGCCCCATGTGCGATGGGCCTATGCCCTTGCGGAGCGGTACTGCGCGCGGCGTTGTCACGTGATCGTGAGCGTGGCCGACGCGATGACGCGCCAGGCCATGGCGGCGCGGATCGGCAGACCCGACCAATACGAAACCATCCGCAGCGGAATAGAAACAGAGACATTTGATCCGCGCGCAGCTCACCGTGGAGAACCCCCGGGAGGAGCTATCGAATGTACCTCGCACCGGTTGGAAACCGGTGTCACAGGATGGCGAAGGCGATGGATGATTCGAGATGACGAGGTGTTGGTGGGGACGGTGGCACGGCTCTTTGCCAACAAGGGATATGAGCAACTGATCGAGATCACGGCCTTGGCCGTGGAGCAGGAGCCGCGGCTGCGGTTCGTGTGGGTCGGCGACGGTGAGGGTCGTGGGCGTTATGAGGCGGAGTTGTCCCGTCGCGGGTTGGCAAACCGAGTCACACTGACCGGCCTGGTTCGGCCCGAGGAGATGCCGGGGGTGCTGTCGGCGATCGACATACTGGCACACGCGTCGCAATGGGAGGGCCTGCCGAGGGCGGTGGTACAGGCGATGTTGATGGAACGACCGGCGGTGAGTTTCGCCATTGATGGGGCGCCGGAGGTGGTGCGACCGGGCCAAACCGGGGAGTTGGTCGCGCTTGGGGATGTACGAGGATTTGCCGCAGCGCTGGTCGGGCTGGCCCGGGATCCGAAACGCCGCGCCGAGTACGGCCGCCGCGGGCGAGAGCTGTGCCTTGAAGCGTTCGACCATCGCGTGATGGTGGATCGGCTGGAGAAACTATACAGTCATCTGTTATCCACGGGCCGCGGTCCGTGACGGTGGCTTGATTCGGATGCTGCTGAATCATCGTATGGTTCTCGCCGATAAAGGTATATACTCCCCGCGGTGGACGAGTTGTGGAGTTCAGTCCTCGCGGCGTCTCGACGTTCCAGCAGCTTTGTCCGCAACTGGTCAGATGGTGTTGATATCGCACACGGATCGAGAAACAGATGCGGTCGTGGTTCGTCGGGGGCTTTTGGTTGGATGGGTTCGAGATGAAGAATAGCCTTACCCTCATTGCGACGAGCCTGATCCTCTGCGGCTGCCAGGCGTCACGGCATTCTCTGGAGACTGAGGGCCTCTCCCAACGCCTCGCAGTCGTCGAACGCGCCCGCCTTACATCGGCCGAAGAAGCGTCATTTCCCGGCGTCTCCATCGGCAGAAGTTCATCAGGCTCCTATGGCCGCGGCACCGATTTTCCACCGGGGAGTACAACAACGCCCACCAATAGGTCCGATGCCCTCGCCTGGAAAGCCACGACACCCCAAAACGATGATTTCCCCTGGACCCTCACGGCCATCGACGAATCCGCCCTCCTCGAACAGCCGGACGCCCAAGACCAGAGCGACGCCGCCTTCTGGGCCGAGAAAGAGGACAAGTATCTCCGCCGCCGTCCGCTTCCCTCCTTTTGGGACACCCTGCAGCGCGACTTGAAACACATGCCCGCCGACCTTTGGCGCGACACCAAACGCGTCTACACCAAGCCTTTGAATCTGGTCATCCTCGGCACCGCCTACGGCGGCTCGCTGGCCCTGCAAGAGGCCGGCCCGGATGACACGGTGGAGCATCACTTCCGCCGCGACCGCCCCTTCGGCCGGCACGAGATCCACCGCCACTTCAGCAGCGGATGGCGCGACGCCTTCGGCGCCGCCGGGAATCCCGCCACCCACTTTGCCCTCGCCGGGCTGTGGTATCTGGCGGGGCAACAAACCATGGACGACAAGACGTATGAAGTCGGCAAGACGTTGTTCAGCGCCCTGGCCATCAATGGCGCGACCGTTCTTCTCGGGCAGGCGGCCACTGCGGATAAGTCCCCCAACGGCGAACGCGGTACCTTCCCATCCGGCCACACCAGCAGCACCTTCGTCCTCGCCAGCGTGTTGGACGAGGCCTACGGCCCGGCCGTCGGCATCCCGCTCTATCTGCTCGGCGGCCTGGTCGCCCACGAACGCCTCGAAGATGGTGAACACAACCTCTCCGACGTCCTCATGGGCGCGGTGCTCGGCACCGTCATCGGCCACAGCGTCGCCTCCGGCCGCGACCCCGAGTTCTTCGGCTGGAAGGTCCTCCCCTACGCCAGCCCGGAAGGCGGCACCGGCATCGCCTTCATGAAGACCCTGCCGTGAGACACGCGGGGCCCATCGTTTCTGTCATGGGTTCTCTGCGTAAGGTGGCCGTTTCTTCGCAAGATCGGCGAGCGCGGCGATGGTTGGTCTTGAGAGCGGTCACGCTTGGTCTACAATGGCCTGTATGTACATTGACCTGACCGATACCGAGCATTCCTTTCGCGCGATGCACCGGCTTTATATCAGCTTCGTTCAGCCGCGGCCGATCGCATTCGTCTCGACGATGAGCGTCGAGGGGCAGGCCAATTTGGCCCCATTTTCCTTCTACAACATGGTCTCCTCCAACCCGCCGGTGGTGGTGTTTAGTCCGGCCATCAACCGCCGCGGTGAGAAAAAAGATACGCTGGTCAATATCGAGGCGACCGGCGAGTTTGTCATTGCGACGGTGACCGAGCCGATCGCCGAGCGGATGAACATTTGCAGCACGGAGTTTCCGCGGGGGATCAGCGAGTTCGACAAGAGCGGCCTAACGCCCATCGCCGCAAAAAAGGTCAAGCCTTCTCTGGTGGCCGAGAGCCCGGTGAACATGGAGTGCCGGCTTCGGCGGATCGTCTCGCTGGGGGACGGGCCGGCGGCGGGGCAGGTGGTCTTCGGCGACGTGCTGGCGGTGCACGTCGATGAGACGGTGCTGAGGGAGGAGGACATGATCTGCGATCCGGGGAAACTGCGGGCCGTCGGTCGGATGGGGGGAAACCACTACAGCCGGACGGACCAGCTGTTCACGCTTGTCTCAATCCGCGAGCCGGCCGAGCTTGTTGAGAAGGGGCCGTCCAGAATCGAGGACTAATTTTCTTCACATGGTTTTCATGCTCGGTGACGGCGTTTTCACCTTTTGTGATATTCGGGGGGAAGTGAAAAAATCCGAAAAAACTCCTCCCTGCCACGCTGTATGGACGGAGGCTGGGCTTGTTGCGACAGACTATTGGATAATCTTGCCCGACGCTTCGGGTGGGGATGGGTTTGGGCAGTTTAACTTTTTCCTAGCTGCCGGTGCCTCTGCCGGCCGTCTTGTAGGCGTCGCGTGCATCTCCAGCGACGTCCGGTACGAGGGCCGTACGCTACCGCATTTCTTAAACTGCTATAGAGGGGTGCTGGCGAGAGTTCAGCGTGGGGCCAGTTTTGGACGCCGTTGCGTTTTCGAGTCGCCCATGGCAGAGGGGCGGAACCCGGCATACCAGACTCAGCGCCGCCGGTGGGGACGCGGACTGGGCCTGTCGCGGAACGGGTCGCGTTGGCGGCGTCGTGGTCTATCCCGATCTCGCATCGAATCGCGGAAGTCGCCTTGGGTCATTTGGCGCACCCGATCCCGAACCAATCGGGGTAGCATCTCCTGGTCTCGCTGCAACTTCTCCCTCTCGCGTTGCAGTCGCCGGGCGATTTCCTCCAGCCGGGCCGTGCGCCGCTGCATCTTCAACTCGAATTGACGCTGGACTAGGTGAATGATCTCTTTCTCCAATTCTTCCCGCCGCGCCGGATCATCCCTTGCCTCTCGATAGGCGCGTCCCATCGACCGCAATTGACCTTCGATCCGAAACTCCTCGATGATCGTGCGGGCGAGTTCCGGGTGGCTCTCTCGCATGGCGAGGTATTCACGCATGATCGGCAGAACCCGGCGCATCGCACGGTCAAACTGTTCGGGGCGGTGCCGGCGCAGGAGCGACAGGCGGTCGTACCAATCGGGGAGTTCGTCGCTCAGGACCTCCATGGCCCGATCGATCATCTCGGGCGAAACGTGGTCGCGCCCCCGCCCGAGACCTTGGCGGTCGCGAAAGTCGCCCCGCCGCCGGCTGCGTTCGCTCGGTGGCTCGCCATCACGCCGCTCATCGAATGGTCGGGGACGGACCCTGTTGCCCAAGGCATCTCGATCGCGAGACCCGGCCCGTCGCCGCCGGTGGGGCCGACGCGGCGGACGTGCATCGGTCTCGTCATTCTTATCAGCCTCATCGCGAGGCGGCGCGGCCCGATCATCTTCGGCCCGCGGACCGGCCAGGGCATCGGGCTTTGAGGTGCTCTGCGACTCGGCAGCGTTTTGATCGTCCGGCGGAGGCTCGATCGGCCTGGCTCTCGTCGAGGTCGCAAGAATCAAAGTCACGGCCGACACCATCAGCACCGACCACCCATATCTGCCAAGTTTCCAACCGCGCCGTTTCATCACACGACCTCCGATTCATCAATGACTGATTCCAGACGTGAAGAAGCGCCCGTGTGGTTCGCCTTTCCAGCGGCATCGTCGGTGACGGCGTTCTCCAAGGCGTCATACAGCGTGGTCCCGCTGAGGGCCCAGGCGTCGTCGGATGACATCGCTTCGAGCCGGGACAGTTCCTCATCCACCGACGGCAAATCCTCGATGCTGCGTTCCAGCGAATCGCCTGCCGCCTCGACACCGGTCCGCCCAGCGAGCTGCGACCACGATCGGCCCTGCATCGGTCCTGCATACCAGCCCTTGCGGGCCGAATACCAAGCGGTCGCAACGCAGAGTCCTATCGCCGCCGCCGCCGCGACCACGCCGTGCCACGCCGCGGGGCGTTTTGCCGAGCCGCCGGGCCTTTGTTGGGCCAGCTCCTCACGGACGGCCTGCTTCACTCGGGCGAGCAGGGCCTCCGATGCAGCGGGCGTCTTGAAGCCGGAGAGCCAACGCTCATTTGCCTCGATTTCTTCGCGTGTTTGCCGATACAACGTGTCCATCGCTCTGTTGCCTTCCTCGGACTATCCCACGCCGTCGCCACGACAACGACGCATCAGCCGCGGTCCAGCATCTCCCGCAGTCTCGCCAGGCCCCGATGGCCGCGGGCGAGTGCCGTGCCGAGCGGCGTCCCAGTCAGTTCCGCGATCTGGCGAAACGACATTTGCGAGAAGTGTCGCAGCAGGATCACTTCCCGCTCGGCCTCTGGAAGCCGGGCCAGGGCTGATTCCAGTGCATCGACCTCTTCGCATCGCACCATTCGGGCGTCTGCGGGCTCGGTCTTGGCCTCGATCCGATCCAACCCCCGTGGGCCGCTTGCCGCATCGGCCTGGTAACCTGCGGAGGCATCGGCGTCGCCGGAGACGAGTTTCGGTGCTCGTCGAGCCTTTCGCAGCCGGTCGCGAACCAGGTTCGCTGCGATCCGGAAGATCCAGGCTTCGAACCGGCCGTCGTGCTCGTAGGCGGCGATCCTGCGGACCACACGGAGGAAGACCTCTTGCACCAGGTCGTCGGCGTCCTCGCGGGAGCCGGTCATGCGATAAACGAAACCGCTCAGGCGATGGGCGAATGCGTCGACGAGCCGGTCGAAGGCCGCCGGATCGCCGCGTTGTGCCCCCTGAATCACTTCGCCCAGCGCTGCGTCGTCCATGGGCCCTCATCCAGCCAAACGCCCCAGGCCGGGGGAAATTGCCGCCAATTGGCCAATTTTGGCCAGAACGCGGAAATTTTGTGTTATCGGAACCAAACTGCCGTCCCGCAGCAAAACCTCCGGCTGCCGCCGGAGGCTAATGTCACGCAAGGTCGGTGGTGGGCCGGCGTGACGTTAATCGCTCCTCTGCGGTGGAATCAGCGGCATTGGTGGTCGTTCCTCTTGCATCGCCGGATTCAGGCGATATACTTGTTATGTTCTGACTGAAGCGTACACGATCCGCCGAGGTGTTCCATGCCACGTGTCTGTCACTTTACCGGGAAGCGTACACGAACCGGCCGCTCTTATTCCCACCGCGGCAAGGCCAAGTATTTGGGCGGGGTCGGGACCAAGGTCACCGGCATCACCAAGCGCAAGTTCAAGCCCAACATCCAGCGGGTGCGGGCCTTGATCGACGGCAAGGTCGTGCGTCTCAAGGTCTCCGCTAAGGCCATCCGGATGGGGCTGGTGGTCAAGCCGCCCAGACGAGATTGGAAGCCCGCCGACGCTGCGGCGAAATAGCGACTCACCTATCCACGGCCGACCATGACGACGCGAATCTCCGAGCAGCAGGTCCGCCACATCAGCCATCTTGCCCGTCTGAAACTGACCGACCAGCAAGTCGGCCTCCTCGGCTCTCAACTGACCAACATCCTCGACTACATGGACAAGCTCAACGCGGTTGACACCGACGGCGTTGAACCGACCGCGCACGCACTGCCGGTGAAGAACGTGTTTCGCGAGGATGTCACCGCGCCGTCGTTGGGCGTAGAGAAAGTTCTCGCCAACGCCCCAGCGTCGGCTCCGCCTTACTTCAAGGTTCCCAAGGTGCTCGATCAGGATTCGGCATGACAATACCCGCCAAAGGCAAGAGCCAATTCTATCCAGGCCAGCCTGTGCCTGTTGAGTTGTTTGCTGGGAGGCGATCACAAATCAAGCACATCATTACTCGTGGTATCCACCAAGTCCAATTGGGTCATCCTGTAGCGGTTTTTGTACAGGGGGAATACGGCATCGGCAAGAGTTCGTTGGCGGGATTTCTTCAATGGCACGCCGAACGCGAACATTCACTGCACAGCATCTATGCCTCGCTAGGCTCGGCGGAAACACTAGACGATGTCGGTGCTGGTGTATTGGAGGCAACGCTTCGATCAGGCGCTCTCGATCCCTCCCGCGCAGAAAAGATCAAAGAGTGGTTGGCGAAGTACGTTGGCGAGCAATCGTTGTTTGGTCTACTGACCTTGCACACAGAGGTGCTAAAGAGAGATGGCCCCTCGATCGCAAAGGGGATGCTTCCGTTCCTCACGGAAGCATTTGACCGCCTAAGAGACACCGGTATCAATGGCCTTTTCCTCGTTCTTGATGAGATTAATGGTTTGGCGGGTGATCCGAAGTTCGCTCGTTTCGTGAAAGGAATTGTAGACTCCAATGCGATATCTCGAAGCCAGCTACCGCTTCTCCTCATGCTTTGTGGAGTTGAAGAGCGTCGCCGTGAAATGATTCGCCAGCACCAACCGATCGACCGTATCTTCGATGTCGTGGAGATCACGCCGATGTCGAAACAAGAAATGAAAGACTTCTTTGAGCTGGCTTTCAAAACCGCACAGGTCGGCGTACAGCCGGACGCAATGGAATTGATGACTGACTACTCCGCAGGGTTTCCCAAGATCATGCATCTTGTGGGTGATGCTGCATACTGGCAGGACCAGGATGGCATCATCACTAAAGATGACGCCGTGGAGGCCCTACTCATCGCGGCCGACGAAGTTGGCAAAAAGTATGTTGACCAACAGGTTTACAGAGCGCTTCGCAGCAAGGACTACCATTCGATATTGCGTAGCATCGCCGAGACGGGGACGGCCTTAAGTTTTCGAAGAAGTGAGATCGCAAGAGGATTGACCGATTCTCAAAAGAGGAAACTTAACAACTTCCTTCAGAAAATGAAGAGACTCAAAGTCATACGCTCCGGCGACGTGAAGGGGGAATACCTCTTCAACATTCGGATGGTTCGGTTATACATTTGGCTGGAGTACCTTCGAAGGCAGCAGACTAAAAACAAGAAGAGCCGCCCTCCAACCTGAACCAAGCATGACGGCAGCAGAGACGACACAAGCCACGTTCGACCGCATCAAGCGAATCGACCCCCGGATTAACGCCATCATCACCTCGCTGAAAGACAGCAGCCTCGATTGGGCCCGCCAATTGGACGGCGCCGCGGATCGAAACGGGCCTCTTCACAGTCAGCCGGTTGCGATCAAGGACAACATCTGCACCGACGTCGGTCCGACCACGTGTGCTTCACGAATCCTTCGCGACTTTCGGTGCCCCTACAACGCCCACGTCGTCGAACGTCTGCACGAGGCCGGTGCGGTCATTGTCACCAAGACCAACCTCGACGAGTTCGCGATGGGCAGCTCCACGGAAAACTCCGCCTTGTTCCCTACGCGAAACCCCTGGGACACCGACCGGGTGCCCGGCGGCTCCTCCGGGGGCAGTGCCGCTTTGGTCGCCGCCCGTGTCGTCCCTTATGCCCTGGGCAGCGAGACCGGCGGTTCGATTCGCCAGCCTGCGGCTTTCTGCGGTGTCTGCGGTCTGAAGCCCACCTACGGCCGCGTCTCCCGCTATGGACTGGTCGCCTTCGCCAGCAGCCTGGATCAGATCGGGCCGATTGCCACCGACGCCGCCGGCCTCGCCAGATTGATGAACGTCATCGCAGGCCACGATCCACGAGATTCCACCTGCGTTGATGCGCCCGTGCCGGACTTCGTGGCGGCCCTGGATCGGCCTCTGGGCGATCTGCGGATCGGCATCGCCGCCGAATACTTCGGCGAGGGGCTTGATCCCGAGGTTCGACAGGCCGTCGAGGGGGCGATCGACGTCTACCGAAAGCTCGGCGCGCAGGTCTGCACGATCCACTTGCCCCACAGCCCCTACACCATCGCGTGCTACTACGTCGTCTGCACCGCCGAGGCATCGAGCAACCTCGCCCGGTATGACGGCGTCCACTACGGCCATCGCACGGCCAAGGCCAAGGATTACATGGATGTATACAGCAGTAGTCGTTCGGAAGGCTTCGGACCGGAGGTCCAGCGGCGCATCATGCTGGGCACCTTTGCCCTGTCCAGCGGCTACTACGACGCTTATTACCTCAAGGCCCTGAAGGTCCGCACGCTGATCAAGAACGATTTTCTCGAAGCGTTCAAAACATGCGACGTGATCCTCTGCCCCACTACGCCGACGCCGGCATTCAAGCTCGGTGAAAAGAGTCAAAACCCCCTGGAGATGTACCTCGCCGACATCTACACTGCCGCGGCAAACCTCGCCGGCATTCCCGCCCTGAGCATCCCCTGCGGGCTCACCGGCTCGAAGCTGCCCATCGGCCTGCAAATCATGGCCCCCCACTTCGCCGAAGACCGGCTTCTGCAAATCGCCCATGCCTATCAACAGGCCACCGACCACCACCTGAACAAGCCGCCGATTTGTGCCGAGTAGGAGGACCATACACCACCTGCGGCGCATCCGAACACCGGCTCAAGAATCAGTCTTTGAGAAAAGCTGATCCTGTGGTGGAATACCCGCGCGAGCAGTCGGTGTGAGAAGCGGGCGGCCTATCGGGCCTGATCGGCGGCCTGGACGGCGTTAGGATGCAAGGCGAGCGAAGCTTTGGTGCCGGATACGATGCTGACTCAGTCTCAACTCATGCTCTCGGTCATTCCGAACACCGGCCTGCTGTTCGGTCTGATGCTGGTCGCCGCGATCCTGGGCGGATACCTGGCCCATGCCCTGCGCATCCCGCGGGTGGTCGGCTACCTTCTGGCCGGTGTCGGACTGAGGGCGCTGCTCTTTGGCCTCCTAAAGATTCACCCACACACCGAGGCCGAGGCACAAATCCACGCCGCCGCCGAGCCGCTCAAGGCGATCAAGGACTTGGGGCTGGGGATCATTCTTTTTTCCATCGGCGGCGTCTTTGAGTCTCGGCACATCCGCTCGGTCGGGAGCCGTATTTTCAAGATTGCCCTGGGCGAGAGCGGGCTGACGTTCGTGCTGGCCTTCCTCGGGACCGCCGTCGCCGCGCTTGTGACACCCGGCGATGCGCCGATCTCCACCATCCTGGCTTTCTCTCTGCTGCTGGGGCTGGCTGCGATGGCCACCGCGCCGGCCGCCACCCTGTTCGTCCTCCGTGAGTACGATGCCAAGGGCCCCCTCTCAGACACCGTCCTCAGCCTCACCGGCCTGAACAACATCGTCTGCATTGTCACCTTCTTCCTCGCCTTCTCTCTGCTCGCCGCCGGGGGGGTGCTCGAAGGGGTGGAGGCCTCCTCCCGCGCCGTCTGGTTTGATCTGCTCACGCTCACGCTCGGCAGCGCCGTGCTCGGCGTGGTGCTCGGTTTTCTGCTCAGCCTGTTCCACGCCAAGCTTCAGCCTGCCGACACGCTGCTCATCCTTGTCGCCGTACTCATCGTCGCCGGCGCCGGCGAGGGCTGGCTCCTCAAGCATCACGATCTGTCCTACAACTTCCTATTGACCGCGATCTGCATGGGGGCCACCTTCGCCAACACGGCCATCGACCCTGATCGGCTGGAGTCGTCGCTGCGGCTGGTGAGCAGGCCGATCCTGGTCGGCTTCTTCGTGATGGCCGGCTACCAGCTCCACCTCGCCGAGTTGGCCAACTTGCGTATCATCGGCCTGATCTACATCGTCGGACGTCTGGCCGGGAAGGTCCTGGGCGCCTATCTGGGCATCCGCTGGGCCCACGCCGGCAGTACGCTGCGCCCTTTTCTCGGCGACGCCCTGCTTTGTCAGGCGGCGGTCATCATCGGCCTGGCGGACTACGTGACCGAATACTGGCACCACGACTGGGCCCAACGCTTCGCCACCATCGCCCTGGGGTCGGTGGTGATCTTCGAGGTCGCCGGGCCACTGCTCATCAAGCAGGCCGCCAAGTGGTCCGGCGAGGTCAAGGCCGTCACCCTGCTCCGCCGCGCGGGACCGACACGCTCGGGCGCATCCTTGCTGACCATCACCTCGCAGGCGCTCTTGCGAACGGTCGGGCTGACTCGCTCGGCCCGGTCTCGCCCCGATCGACCTCTCCTGGTCAGTGACATCATGCGGACCAA
>Ga0114931_10004533_pt1 | contig 17350 bp, 16 predicted proteins | sample 2SBtaG_FD_89579 | JGI IMG/M metagenome (GOLD analysis project Ga0114931, IMG submission 89579) | Deep subsurface microbial communities from Kolumbo volcano to uncover new lineages of life (NeLLi) - 2SBTROV14_V59a metaG | ecosystem: Environmental > Aquatic > Marine > Volcanic | place: Kolumbo...
GCCGACGTTTCACGGGCACTGGCCGTTCTCGACGCAGATCAGTGAGCCGCCGCTGACCGAGCAGCAGCCGCCGTTGTCGATCATGTTGTTGCACAGGTTGCAGGGACAGCTCGTGCAGCCGACTGCCGGCGCGTAGTCGCGGCACCGGCCGCTCACGCACAGCTGGTTCTGGTTGCACTGTTTTCCGCACTGCCCGCAGTTCAACGGGTCGGTCTGGAAATCGACGCACGCCGACAGGCCGTTGTTGGTGCAGGCCGACAGACCACACGTGCAGCCGCCCGAGGTGCAGGCGCTGCCCATGCAGGCCTGGCCGTTGGCGCAGACGGTGCTGCAGCTACCGCAGTGACTGGGGTCGGTGTGCTCGTCCACGCACTGGTTACCACACTGGCTGAGCCCGGTGCGGCACACGCAGCTGCCGCCGCTGCACGTCTGGTCGTTGTTGCACTGGGCGCAGCTGCTGCCGCAGTGGTTCGGGTCGACATTCGTGTCGTAGCAACGGTTGCCGCCGCAGTGCTGGGTACCCGTCGGGCACGTGCACTGGCTGTTCACGCACGAGCTTCCCGGTCCGCAGTTGCGCCCGCACTGACCGCAGTTGTTCGGATCCGAGGTGGTATCCACGCACTGTCCGTTGCACACGGTCTGGTTGCCCTTGCACACGCAGCGGTTGGTCGCGCTGCACACCATGCTCGGGTTGCCACAGTTGGCGTCGGTCAGACACTCCACGCAGCGACTGGCTGCCGTGTCGCAGTAGGGCCGGCTGCCGTTGCAGGTCGAGTTGTCGACGCACTGCACGCAGTTGTGCGTCGGCGCGCACACCGGGCGGGACTGGCTCGTGCAGTTCGCGTTGCCCAGGCACTCCACGCAGAATCCCTGCGCGGTGTCGCAGTAGGGCGTCGGCGTAGCGCACGTTCCCGGCCCGGAACAGGTCGGGACGCACTGGTTTGTCGTAGGATCGCACGCCAGGTTCGCGCTGCCGCAGTTCCCCGTCGTCAGGCACTGCACGCACTGGTGCGTGCCGGTATCGCAGTAGGAGTTCTGGCCGCTGCAGTCGGTATTCGCGTTGCATTCCACGCAGCTGTGCGTGGCGGTGTCGCAGACCGTGCGGTTCTGGTTGTTCTGGCAGTTGGCGTCGCCCACGCATTCGACGCAGGCACCCGACGCGGTGTCGCAGTAGGGCGCGTTCGGGGGGCACTGGCCGCTGGAAGTGCAGCCGCTCGCCGTGCCGCCCGTGCCGCCCGTGCCAGCGGCGCCCGTGCCGCCCGTGCCGGTGGCGCCCGTGCCGCCGGTACCCGTGCCGCTCGTGCCGCCGGTCGCGCCTCCGTCTGCGCCGGCGCTGCCGCCGGAGCCGCCTCCGTCTGCACCCCCGGTCGACGCCGTGATGCCGGAGTTGCTGGAACTCCCGCAGCCGCTGACCAGGCCGGCGGTCGTACAGCCCGCTATCGCTATCAATGCGAGGATTCTTGCTCGTTTCACCATGGCGGTCCTTCTTCCAGAGGTTCAGATAAGGAAGGGCGTCAACCGCCCTGGCACTCGTAGTCGATGCACTGACCGCTCGTGCAGTCGGCCGTGCTGGTGCACTCCACGCAGAGGTGGAGCGGGTTGCAGTGAGGCTTGCCGGACGTGCTGCAGTCAGGATCGCCGAGACAGCGCACGCAGACACCCGCGGCGGTGTCGCAGTACGGCGTGTCGGCGGTGCAGGTCGTGTTGTCCATGCAGTGCACGCACACGCCCCGCGACGTGTCGCACAGCGGACGATCGCTGGACGTACAGTCGGCGCTCGTCGAGCAGTTGTCCACGCACTGTCGCGTCAGTGGATCACAGGTCTGACCCGAGTCGCAGTTCGCCGGTCCGAGGCACTCGACGCAGGAGTGCGTGGCGGTGTCGCAGAAATGGCCGTCGGCGGTCTCGCAGCTGGACGAGTCGACGCATTCGACGCAGCTGTGGGTGGCGGGGGCGCACACGCCCATGCTGCAGTTCGTCGTGGAGAGGCACTGCACGCAGCGATGGCTCGACATGTCGCAGTAGCCCCGCGGCGACTGGCACTGGCTGTTCTCGCTACACGCCTGTCCGCTCCCGGAACCGCCGCTGCCCCCGCTGAACAACCCGATATCGCCGCCGCTGGAGCACCCGCCGAGGAGTGCCAGCAGCAGGGCCGCGAAAAAGAGCTGGAAGGAGGGGCGGCTAGGGTGCATGCGAAAATGCCGTTCACCCAGGTGGTACCCGCACGCGGCGCCGAGCAGGCAGCGCCATCCCGATGCGCGCTCGCGAGGCCGCCGCGGCCAAGGGCTACCCGCCGTCGGGATCCAGGGCCATCTGGCGGGCCTCGTCCCGGGCAAAGCCCTCGGGGTGATCGGCCAGGTAGCGCCGCGCGGCGCGCGTCGCCTGTTCGCCCCGGCCCAGACGCTTCAAGGCGCGGAAGCGTTCGACGCGCGCGTCCTGCTCGAGCGGGGAACCGGGATAGCGCGCGAGCAGCTGGTTCAGGAGCGCCAGCGCGCGGGCGTTGTCGCCGCGGCGGCGCGCGTCCATCGCCGCCTGGAACAGCTTGTTCTGCTCCGACAGGCTGCTGGCGTTCGACACGTTCGGCAGCTTCGTTCCGCCTGCTGTCTTCACGGCGGGAGCATGCTGCTTTCCGGCTCCCGCGCTCTTCGCCGGCGCGGTCGCCCGGTCGCGGACCTTTTCGTCGGCCGCCGGCTCGGCGGGCGCCGGCTCGGTCTTCGCGGCCGCGCTGGGGGCGGAGGACCAGCTGGCCCCGGCGCCGAGCAGCTTGCGCGAACCGTGCGAGTCGACCTGGACCTTGCCGTCACGCACGACGACCCGCGTCGCCGGGTTCCCGGCAGCGTCGGGCTCGACGATCACCGTGAAATGCGTCCCGTGCACCGTGACGTGCGAGTCGGGCGTCACCACCTCGAAGCTGTTTCCCGGCGGGAGCTTCGGCACGCTCACGTCCACGCGCCCCCGCGCCAGATCCACGCTCTCCGAGCGCCAGCCGGCGACCTCGCCGCCCATCGTGAGCTGGGTCACCGGCGACATCTCGACATCGGTGCCGCTCGGCATCTGAACGCGCGCGCGCCCGTCGCGCGCCGTGTGCACGCGGTCGCCCGACGACACCATCTGCTCGGCACCGCGCACCGCCCGTTCCACCGCGGTGCCGTGCGCGAGCAGCACCGAGCCGCTCTGCACGCTCAGCTGCGCGGGAGACGCGTGGGCGACCACCTGGGCGGGAGCGGGGCCCGTCGAGCGCTTCGCCATCCAATAGCCGCCCGCCGCAAGCAACGGCAGAGCCGCAACCGCCAGCATCGCGATCCGACGCGTCCGACGCTCCGCTCGCTGCCGCCGCTCGTCCAGCTCGTCGTGCAGCACATCGAGGCGTGCAACGACGCGTTCGCGACGCAGAGCCGTGGCTTCCGGCTCCTCGACGGGGACCACGGACGCGGACATCTGCTGCAATAGCTCCTGCGTGGACGTGCTTCGCCTGGCGGACATCAGGGCTTCCCCTTCCGCGCCGCTTCGGCGGCGTCCTCGGTCATGCGACGGTGCAGTTCCTTGCGGCCGCGCACCAGTCGCGATTGCGCCGCCGCCACGGATACGCCGGTGAGCACGGAGATCTCGGCCAGCTCGTGACCGAGCACGTCGTGCAGCAGCAGCGTGGTCGCCTTCTTGCTGCCGATCGCGGCGAGATGGGTGCGCAGCCGCGTCAGCTCCTCCCGCGCCCCCGCCTGCCGTTCTACGTCTGCTGCCGAGTGGGCTCGCCGCGCGGCGAGCTCCGGGTCGCGCCCGCGGTCGACGACATTGCGTTCGCGACGCCTCGACCTGAGCGCGTTGAGTGCGACGTGCGCCGTAACCGTCGAGGCCCAGGCCGACAGGCTGCAGGCGCGAGCGAAGCGGCGCCGGGCCAGGGTGATCATGATCTGCTCGAAGGCCGACTGCACCAGGTCGTCGTGGTCGTGGCCGCGACAACCGAGCACCCGGTACAGCGTCCCGTCCACCACGCCGATCAGCCGATCGTAGAGCTGTTCGGCGACCACACGGTCGCCGCGCTCGAAAGCCTCGATCAGCTCCTCGTCCGAGGCGGGCCGTGCGTGCGCGCCCGCGGCTCCCCCGGGAAGGACCCGGAGCCAGGCGCGGCTCTTCTTCTGGTGCGCGGAACCCGCCATGCTAGATAGAGTAACCGATCGGCCGGCGCGGCAGGCAGCCGGCACAAATCCGGCGCGTCTGTTCAGGGCAGACGCAGGCGCAGACCGAGACGCGCGAGCACGCCTGCGCCCGGCACTTTTTCAACCGGCTGGCCTTCGATGGTGATGCGGGTCGGGCTCTGCAGGGCCCAACCGTCCGCTCCCGCCACCAGTGCGAGGAAGCCCCGCGCCGGCCAGCCTATGTCCGCTCCCAGGTGAAGGGCGGGCAGGATCCGGCTCCCGCTGTCCTCGGCGCCACTCCGTGTCGCCGAGGCGCCGATCCGCTCCAGCGACGCCCCGAGGCGACCGTCGAGCTCCAGATCCGCGGCATCCAGCTCGAGCCGGGCGCCCAGGCCCGCTTGCAGCGTGAGGAACTGGACCGACACACCGCGCACGTCGGCAGGCCGGGCAGCGTAGCCGAGCGACACGTGCGCCAGAAGCGGCAGATCACCGAGCAGGTACGCGCCCCCGGCGAAGCCACCGCCGCGCGGCGCGCCGGCTCCCAGTCCAGGCCCCAGCAGCGCGCCGGCCTCGATCCACCAGCGCGGCGGCCTGGCCGGGGCGGGCAACGGGGGCGGCGGCGGCTTCCGACGAATGGGCTTCGGGGGCGCGGACTTCGCCGCCGGCTGCGCCGCCAGCGCGGTCTCTCCATGCCCGGGCAGCTCGCCCACCAGCGTGGCGATCGTGAGGCCGACTGCACGCCAGCGCTCCACCGGCTGGTCCGCCTGCTTGAAGTGCATGTCGCGCATCAGCCAGCGGGTCTCCGGTGCGCGGCGCACCCCGACCTGCACCCGCACGGCGAGCTGCCGGCCATCCCAGGTCACGATCGCGACCGCCGCCGGGTGCTCCTCGGCGGGCGCCGGCCCGGCGATCAAGCAGCGGCCACGACGCACCGCGTCCGAGCACGCCGCCGACAACTCGGCCGGAAAACGCGGGTGTGCGTCGGGCGGGGCGACCTCGATGACGACGACCGGCAAGGGCACGTGGCCCCCTATCCTAGGCCAAGCAGCGCCCTGTGCCCCAAGGGTCCGCGCGACAGTTGGCTTTTGAGGGCAAACGCGCCAACAATCGGGCGCCATGCGCCTCGCCAAGCTCGCGCTTCCGCCCCTGATCCTTGCTCTGTCGGCTACCGCCGGCTGCGACAGCGGGAAGAAGACAAGAACCGCCGCCTCGGCCAAGCCGACCGCGGAGTCCGTCCCGACCGAGCCCGCCAAGCCCAAGGGCCCTCCGCAGTTCGTCGTCAACAGCGTCGGAGCGAAGGTCGGCTTCTCGCTCATCGTCCTCGACAAGCCCGACGGGCCCGGGCGCCTCGACACGGAGCTCGCCGAGAACAAGAGCTACATCGACGGCAAGGACGTGCTCGTGAAGGCCGATCGGAAGTCGAAGATGAAGTCGGTCATCATGATGCTGTCGGCGCTCGCGAAGGACGGGGCGAAGACCGTCACGATCAAGACCGAGACGCGCGAGGAGTATCAGGACAGGACGAAGTTCACGCCCCAGAGCGAGATCACGGATCCTGCACCGTGCAGCGTGGTGGCGATGGTGCTCGACGACCGCTCGAGCGCCGTATGGCACCTGTCGGGCACGACGGCGATCCGGCACGCGAAGGGGCTGGCGGGCCCGGACCTGTCGATGACCGGCGACGTGATCGAGCGGCTTGCCAAGAGCTGCAAGAAGTCGTCGACCATCTTCGTCGCGGCCGCCGACAACATCGAGTGGGGTCTGGCCTACGACCTGGCGGCCTCCACGCAGAAGATCAAGAAGGTGAAGTTCGACCACGTGGTGCTGCTACAGCAGACACCCACCGCGGGGCGGAAGGTCGAGCTCTAGCGAGCGCCCGCGCGACCTGGCCCACCACGGTATGTAGCAAAATGTCACAATACTGTGACATTTTGCTACATACTTCTAGCGCAGCGCGTCGAAGCGGCCCTCGCGGGCGGACCGGGCCGCCGGTATAGTCGGCAGCGTGAAGTTCAGGACGCTGCTGCTCGGGCATCACGACGAACATGCCGTCGCGCGCATCGGCGAGGCGCTCGATCGCATGGATCACGCAAACCGACTGGGGACTGTCCTCAGCATCAAGCCGGCCGAGCAGCGGGTGCTCTGGGAGCTGATGAAGGGACACGAGATCTCGGCACATCACTTCGTACCGTCCGGCACCGAGCCACTCACCGAGGTCATCCATCACGGCAAGAATTCGCTGCCCTTCGCCAACTTCTTCCAGAAGCGCTTCGCCCTGGCGGACGACGACTCGGGCGAGCTCTGGGGCTACAACCACCAGGGGCTGAGCGGACTGACCGGTCCGGGCTACTTCGTGGCGCACACCACCGAGGACGAGAAGGATCCACCGGGCAGCTACGTCATCGACTACACGCGCATCCCGCCGAAGAAGCCAGAGAACTGGCCCGACATCCTCACCAACGAGAAGAAGCTCGGTCGCTTCGTCTACTCGGGCACCAAGGACTACATGCGCAAGGTGTCAAGCCACGTCTCCATCGGACGGGCGCACAAGGCGGGCGAACCGATGAACGCGTGGTTCGTGCTGTGCCGCGAGGACAGCGAAGTCGTCTAGCCCCTCGATTCAGGAGAATCGAGCGGCTGGGGGGCCGTGCGCGAGCGCGAGACAGGCGCTAGCCGCCTTCGGTGAGCAGCGCTTCCACCTGCGTGATGTCGAACGGCTTCTCCAGGTGCGGCCCCTCGTGGCGCTTGAGAAACTCGCGCGCGCGCTCGGTGAATGCGCCTCCCGTCATGAAGACGAAGCGCCGCGCCAGCTCCGGTTCTTCGCCCCGGATCCGTTCGTAGACGTCGATGCCGCTGATGTCCGGCATCATCAGGTCGCAAAGGACGAGGTCGAAGTTCTTGTCCTCCGACAGGCGCGAGAGCGCCTCACCGCCACTGGTCACCACGACGATGTCGTGCCGCGCCGTGAACGCGAGGCGCAGCGTCTGGCCCAGCAGTGGCTCGTCGTCGATCACGAGGATGCGCTTGCCGCTGGCGACGTCGGGTGCGCTCTGCTGGGCGCGCTCACTCGGGGCCTGCTCCGGAGCCACCGGCAGCTCCACGCGGAAGCGACTTCCCTTCCCCGGCTCGCTGTGGGCGGTGATGCTGCCGCCCAGCGCGGTCACGATGCCGTGGCAGATGCTGAGCCCGAGCCCCGTACCGACCCCCATCGGTTTGGTCGTGTAGAACGGCTCGAAGATGCGGCGCAGGTCCTCTTCGGGAATGCCCGAACCGGTGTCCTCCACGTCCACGCGCACCTTGCCCCGACCGGACGAGGTGACGATGCGGATCTCGCTCTCGTCGGCCTGGCCCTCGGGGATGGCCTGCGCCGCGTTGACCAGCAGATTGACGAACACCTGTCCGAGCCGCGCCTGATCGGCGAGCACCGCCGGTACTCCGCCGTAGTTCTTGACCAGCCGTGCGCGATGCCGGATCTCGTTCCACACCAGATTCACGCTGGAGTCGAGCACGCCTTCCACGTCGACCGCGATCGGCTCGTCCTACTCGGCGCGCTAGAACGTCATCAGATCGCGCACGATAATCCGCACGCGCTCAGCTCCGTCGTGTGCGTTCCCCAGGCAATCCGAGAGCGCGCGGAGCGTGGCGCGTACATCCGGTTCGTCACCAACGATCTGTCCTAGACTGTCCACATGCCGGGCGCACAGATCCATGCTGCCGAGCACGTAGGCGAGCGGATTGTTGATCTCGTGGGCAACCCCCGCAGCCAGCGTCCCCACCGAGGCCATGCGATCGGCCTGCGCCAGGCGCGCGGCCAGCTCCTTGCGTTCTGACAGATCGCGCGCGAAGAGCAGCACCGCTGGCTCGCCGTCGAAGTCGACCGGCAGCGTCGCGATCTCGACCCAGAGCACGCTTCCGTCGCGCCGAGGCAGCTGTTTCTCCCGCGGCGGGATGGGCTGCCAAAAGGCCAGCATGACGCGCGTGTGCTCGTTGAACTGTTCGCGGTAGTCCGGATGGATCAAGTCGCGGATGTCGCGGCCGAGCAGCTGCTCCGGGCCGTCGAAACCGAGCTCGGACACGAACGCCGGATTGACGAACACCAGCCGGTCGTTGCGATAGACCGCGATGCCGTCGGGCGCAGCCTCGATCAGCGTCCTGAAGGCGGCCTCGGAGCGGCGCACCGCGCGCTCGGCCTCACGCCGATCGGTGATGTCCTCGACGATGCCAACGCCGCCGAGCACCGCGCCCTGGTCCGACAGCACCGGGGCGAAGTCGACACGAACCGGCGTCACCTTCTGCGCGGTCACCGAACGGTAGTCGCCTTCGTAGTATGCGCGGCGGCCCTCGAGTGCACGCCGCACCGACTCGGCGATGCCGCGGTCGGGCAACGTTTGCATATCCAGGCCAACTAGAACGCGCCGGGACGAGCCGATGATGTCGACGAAGTTGTCGTTGCAGGCAGTGATCGCCCCGCGTGCGTCGAAGTGGAAGATGCCGAGCGGAGCGTTCTCGAAGATGAGGCGCAACGTCTCCTGCTGTGTGTCGTCGCGCGCAGGGGACGGCGACGCGTTGCCGTCGCCGACGAGATCCTCGCGCGTCGGCAGTTGCTCGGACTCGGTCAGATGCCGGAGACAGAGCACGTCCAGCTCGCCCGTCGAGACAGCGGCACTGGCGGCAGAGAATTCCACATTGATCTCGACGCCGTCACGGCGCAGTACCGGAGCGCGCAGACCTGCGCCCCGCGCGTTCCGGCTGACCTCGAGCACGTGTTGATGGAAGCTCTGCCCGCCCATGCGCCGGAGCCGCTCGGGAACGATCGTCTCGAGCGGTCGCCCGAGAAGTTCCGCGCCGGACCAACCCAGCAGTCGCTCCGCAACCGGGTTCAGATACACGATCCGCTCGGCGACATTGCAGGCAATGACCGGATCGGCCACAGCCGCCAGCACCAGTCGGATGTCCTCGTCCCAGAGAGGCTTCTGGTCCCCCACCATCGGGCATAGTCTAGAGGATTGCGTGCAACCCGGCTTCGGGGAACCACTCAGGCAGCGGTGCCTTCCTCAGCCACGAGCGGCCATTCGGCCGGGCACGGCCATGCGGACGACTCTGCCACCGCCGCACCGGATGGGCGCGTCGGGATTTTCCAGCTATCCGGGAACAGGCCGGGTAGTATGGCGCCACTCGGGGGTCTACCGTGACGACAGGCAGAACCAGAGGCGGTTTCGGAGGCTCGAGAGAGCTCGGCAAGTACAAGCTTGTCAACGAGTTGGCCAAGAGCCAGCTCGGCGCGCTGTGGGCCGGCATCGGGGGCGACGCGCCCGAGGGCGAGGAGGCCACGCTGGTCCTGGTGCGGCGTTTCGACACCCGCGTGATCGAGAGCCCGGACCAGGTCGACAACCTGTCCGAAGCCGCCTGGTGGGCGATGGAGCACTCCCACGACCAGATCGCCCGCACGCTCGACGTCGTGAAGACGGAGAACGAGCTCGGCATGGTCTACGCCTACAACGAAGGCGAGGTTCTGCGCGCGCTTCTGCGGCTCGCGACCTTCAAGCGCAAGCCGTTTCCGGTCCCGGTAGCGCTGCGCATAGCGCTGGATGTGCTCGAAGCGCTCGCCACGGTCCGCGCGCAGGCCACGGAAGACCACATCGAGCTTTCCTGCGGCGGTCTGTCTCCGGACAGCGTGCTCGTGGGCACCGACGGCACGGCGCGACTGCTCGACGTGGGCGCGGCCGGCGTGCTGTGCAGCGCTGACCGGGTGCTGAGAAACCCGGAAATGACGGCCTATGCCGCTCCTGAACAGCTCGAGGAGCCAGCGCGGGCCGGCCCGCGGGCCGACGTCTTCACCGGCGGTGTCCTGATCTGGGAGATGCTGCTCGGCAAGCGGCTGTTCGTCGGCTCCAACTACGCGGCCGTCTCCGCGAAGGTGAAGGAAGCGAAGGTGTCGCGGCTGGATGCCGCCAAACCGGTGGGCGGCGATCCCATCCCGGAGAGCGTGGCCGCTCTGGTCGCCCGGGCCTTGAAGCCGGACCCCGCGGAGCGCTTTGGCGATTGTCGCGAGCTGATTGCCGCGATCGAGGCGCTGTCGATCGAGCCGGCCGAGCGCAAGGCCGTGGGCGAGATGGTGGACGCGCTGGACGGCAACGCGCTCGCAACGCGCCGCAAGGTCATCGACCGCGCGCGGGGCGTACAGTCGCCGGCGGCAAAACCTGTTGCGAAACGTGCGCCGAGCCCCGTTGCGGCCCCACCGAAGCCCACCTCGTCTCCCAATGCGGCGCCTGCGCCGCCCAAACCTCCCGCGAAGCCCGCGGGACGCCGCCCTCCTCCTCCGCCTCCGCGGGCGCGCATGGAGTCGCTGGACCCGGAGCTGCTCGAGCCGGCCGGCGACTCCGAGGCTCCCGAATCGGCGGGCGTCGCGGTCGACGTGGAGTTCGATGCCCCTGCCGTCCCTTCCGACCTGACGGCGGAGCCCGCGGGCAAGGCGAACGCGACTGGGACGCAGCCCGCCGGGGACGAGGGTGACGACACCGAGACCGCCGAGCCGAGCGAGGGAGCGGAGGGATCCGGCGGCGACGACGTGCCTCCGCCGCCGCCGGAAATGCAGGACATACCCCTGCCGCCTCCGGGGCTGAGCGAACCCGCACTGATCGAGGCCCTGACGAACGACTCGACGCCGAAACCCGAAGCGACCGACGAGGGCGGGAGCGAGGAAGCCGAAACCGGCAAGGCCGCGGACGATGGCTCCGGAGCGGAGCCCGCCGCGGGCTCCAGCCCTGAAGCGAGCTCGTCACCCGGGGCGAGCTCTTCGCCGGAGGCCGCGGCCACCGCGACCACGCTGGACGCGACGAGCGACGACGACTCCCCCACGTCACTTGCAAACGTGGACGCGCGGACACAACGCGCTCGCCGCGTCGTGGGCATCGTGATCGGAGGTCTGGCTCTGCTGCTTCTGGCAGGGCTGGGGATCTCGGCCCTGCGCGGCTCCGGAAAGCCGAAGCAGGACAGCTCCGCGGCCGCACCTCCCCCAGCAGCGCCGAGCCAGACCGCGCCCGCGGCCACCGCTAGCGAAACAACTCCTGCCGCCAGCGCCAGCGCCGAGCCCGAGCAGGCTGCCGAAGAGGACGCCGGCAGCGAGGACGCCGGCGACGCTGCGGCTGAAACGGCTGCCGAGGACAGCGGGACAGCGGAAGCCGCGCCTTCCGCCACGGAGGCGGAGACCGCAGCGCCCGCGCCGCCGCCCAGGCCGAAGGTCCGCCGTCACTACAAGCCGCGCCCGCGGCCGAAGCACAAGTTCACCCCATCGGGGATCTAACCAAGGAGCAGGACGTGGACATGCCGAGCACGAGGACACGACGGGCCCTGGGCCGACTCGGCTCCGGTGCGCTGGTTGCGCTTTGCCTGGTCGCCGCGGCGCCCGCCGCGAGCGCGGCCGGCGCGTCGCTGCAGTCGGCAACGCCGGCGCAGAAGAAGACCGCCGGCAAACGCTTCGTCGCCGGGATGCAGGCCCTCGACGCGAACAAATACGACGAGGCGCTGAAGGCGTTCCAGGACTCGTACAACAGCGTCGCGAGCCCCAACTCGCACCTGATGATCGCGCGGACCCTGGTCAAGCTGGGCCGGCTTGGCGAGGCGTACGAGGAGTACGACAAGACCCAGCGCGAAGCCGCAGACGACGCCAAGCTCGACAAGAAATACGAGAAGGCCGGCAAGTCGGCGGCCGACGAACAGGACGCGCTGCGCTCGAAGATCGCGCTGCTCACCGTTGAGGTGAACGGCGCCGGCGCCGGAGACAAGCTCACGGTCGGCGGCCGGGATATCGCTCGATCGGACTGGTCACGCCCCGTGCCGGTCGACCCTGGAAATGTCGACGTGGTGCTCGAATCGGCGAACGGGAAGACAACGCGCAAGCAGGTCACCGCCGCCGCGGGCGGCAGCCCCACGCTGCAGATCGCAGCGACCGCACCCGCAGCCGCTCCCGCCACCACCCCGACGTCCGGAACGCACGCCGAGGCCTCCACCAGCGGCATCAACAAGCGCACGCTGGCCTACGTCGCCGGCGGCGTGGGAGCCGCCGGCCTCATCACCTTCGGCGTGTTCGGCATCCTGAACAACTCGAAGTACAGCAGCCTGAAAGACGCCTGCCCCAACAACTCGTGTCCGCCCGGCAAGAAGAGCGACGCCGACGCCGGCCGCACTTACCAGACGGTCGCCAACGTCGGCCTGGTCGTGGGCATCGTGGGGCTCGCGGGGGGCGCGACGCTCTACTTCCTCAGCACGCGGGACGAGAAGAAAGACAACGGGGCCGACAGCGCCGGCGGGCGCGACAGCAAACCGGGAGTCGACGTGGGGCTCGGTTTCGGCTCGGTGAACGTCCGGGGGAATTTCTAGGGTGCATCTGACGGGTGCTACGGCGCTGGCGGCTCTCGTGCTGGCCGGAGCATCCGGCTGCACGAACAGCTACAGCCAATTCGATTTCAACGGCGGCGCGCAGGGCGGCAGCGGCGGCGCGCAGGGCGGCACGGGCGGCGCGCAGGGCGGCACAGGCGGCGCGCAGGGCGGCTCGGGAGGGTCGACGGGCTGCGGAGCCGGGCAGATGCAATGCGGCGGCAGCTGCGTTCCGACCGACAGCCTCCACAACTGCGGCGGCTGCAACAACGACTGCGCCGCACTGGGGCTCGAGTGCCTCGCTGGCGTGTGCGGCTGCAGCCAGAACAACCAGTGCGGTCAGGGCGGCGGCAACGTCTGCCGCAACTCCGGGACGTGTGACTGCGGCGGGCAGCGCTGCCGGCAGGGCGAGACGTGCCGCCAGCAGGGCGGCAGCCAGCGCTGCAGCTGCGGCGGCGGCGACCTCCGCTGCCACTTCGGCGAGACCTGCTGCCAGACGCCGTCCGGGTGTTTCAACCTGCGAACGGATCGGAAAAACTGTGGCGCCTGTGGCCACGCCTGTGCGGCCGGACACAACTGCGTGAACGGCTCCTGCGGCTAGCCCGCCAATCGGTTCGAGCTCAGCCTCGCCGGTAGCGCATCACGACCGCGTCGTGGCGCTCGCGCGAGACCAGCTCGCGGACTTCCACGCCGCCCTCGGCGCTGCGCCGGAGAAGAAGGCGGTGGTGGATACCGACGCGCAGCGAGTACAGATCGTCGAAGTCGGCAAGCTTCTTGGCGTGATGCCAGATCGCCTCGTCGTAGGCCGCGAACCTGAGCGCCTGCTCCTGCGCCTTGAGCCCCAGCCTGGGCTCGATGCCGGAGAGTGAACGGTGGAAGGCGTCACTGAACTGCACGGCGCGCAGCGGCCGCTCCCCGGGCAGAGCCTGGCCCGCCTCCTCTTCGACCGGCTCCTCCGGTGTAGCCTCGCGCGACGCGGGCTCCGCGGCGCCACCCTCGCGCAGCTTTTGCCTCAGCTCGCGACGCTCGTCCTGCTGCGCGCGGATCTCGCTCTTCAAGCGGTCGAGCTTGCGCTTGAGCGCGTCGACCTGCTCGCTTTCGACCGCCGCCCCGGCGCCGTGGTGCGCGCCGGATTCGGCGCGCCCTTCGGCCAGCGCGCGTTCGTTCTCCAGCCGGCGGAGCTGCTCCCGCTGGCTACGGAGCTTGTCGAGCAGGGCGGCATTCTGCCGGCTCTTCTCCTCGAGCAAGTCGGGGCGCCCCGCTTCCTCTTCGATGCGCTCGAGCAGCTCGAAGTGCGCACTGACCACCGCGTCGTGCTCGGGCAGGCCGAGATCCTTGCGCAGCGACTCCGCATCGTCGCCGAGCAACCCGAGCTCGGCGTCGGTGAGCTGTTCGAAACAGACCGCCCGGGAGAGCGCCAGCGCCAACGCCGGCAAGCCACCCGAACGCAGCGTGTCGGTGATCTCCAGCATGCAGGGTCCGTGGTCGATCTCCACCCCGAGCAACTGATCGAGCGCGGCGAGCGCTCCATGCTGTTCGGCAAGCCCGGCGAGCGCGACGTCGGCCGCGCCGAAGAGCGGGTCGCCTTCGGTCTTCACCTTTCCGAGCTGCCGGGCTGCGCGTTCGAACTGCTCGGCGAGCATCAACGACCGGAGCAGCTCCGCGCGGGCATCGTCGGCGCGCGGCACGTCGGCGGAGGGCGGCGCGTCGGGCACGGGGGGCGGCACGCGCTCGGCGTAGGCGTCGAGCGCCTGGTCCGCGTCATCCCAGCGCTGGAGCTCGATGTGGCGCCTCATCAGCGCCAGAAGCTGCGCGGGCACCAGGCCGGCCAGGTCGAGCGCGGCGAGCTGCTCCTCGGGGATCTTCTCGATGATCCTGGGATCGCCGTGGCGACCTGGATCGCCGAGGGCCTCCTCCATGGTCATCCCTGCGTAGGGAGAAGCCTCCCGCTCGCGATCCCGCGCCTCGCAGCAGCGCTTGTACTTCTTGCCGCTGCCGCACGGGCAAGGGTCGTTGCGCCCGACCTTCTCGGCGGGACGCCGCAGCGGCATCCAGTCCAGCGGGAGATCGGCTGGGTTCCGCCACGAATCGGTCGCCATCCCCGCATTGTGCGAGCGTCACCGGCCGGGGGCAACGTGAGCGAGGCCGTCGCTGACCGGAACGCCCGATCAGGCCATTGTCGCGCATTTCCGCGCTGGATCGCAGTGCTTGACGAATTTCGCGTCGGGACCCACGCTTGCCGGACGCTCCCGAGAGAACTTGTGGCCACGAAGACCCAACGCAAACCCGCCAAGAAGCGCCCTCCGAAAAAGTCCTCGACCCGTTCGAGCCAGGTGCGCTCTCGAGCTCGGACGAAGAGCGCGGAGCCGGAGGAAGAATCCGGGACGGACGAGGAAGATCTCGACGACTCCGTGATCGAGGCCAACGCGGAGGTCGTGAACGAGCCCACATCCTCGTCGCGAGGCGGCCGGAACGGCAGCAAGCGCAAGGGCAACGACCGCGCTCTGGCGCGCGTCGACAACCTGCAGGTGTACATGCGGGAGGTCCAGCGCCATGCGCTGCTCTCGCCCGAAGAGGAGCACGAGCTCGCGGTCCACTACACGAAGACCGAGGACGTGCAGACCGCCGCCAGGCTCGTCACAGCCAACCTCCGGCTGGTGGTGAAGATCGCCTACGAGTACCGCCGCGCCTACCGCAACATGATGGACCTCGTCCAGGAGGGGAACATCGGCTTGATGCAGGCGGTCAAGCGCTACGACCCCTACCGCGGCGTGAAGCTCTCCAGCTACGCCGCGTGGTGGATCCGCGCCTACATGCTGCGCTTCATCCTGAACAACTGGCGGATGGTGAAGATCGGCACCACGCAGGCGCAGCGCAAGCTCTTCTTCAATCTCAGCAAGGAGAAGGCGAAGCTCACCGCGATGGGCATCGAGCCCACGCACGCGGAGATCGCCAAGCGGCTGAACGTCGACGAGAAGGACGTGGTCGAGATGGACCGGCGGCTGTCGCGCGGCGATGCCTCGCTCGACGCCGCGGTCAGCGAGAGCGACGGCAAGCCGACCACGCGCATGGATCTGCTTCCCGCGTCGTCGGCAGGCCCCGACAGCATCGCCGAGGGCACGGAGATCCAGGAGATCGTGCGCGAGCGCCTCGACGAGTTCAGGAAGACCCTCGGCGGCAAGGACATCGCCATCTTCGACAAGCGGCTGGTGGCGGAAGATCCGATGACCCTGCAGCAGCTCGGCAACGAGTTCGGCGTCTCGCGTGAGCGCGTGCGCCAGCTCGAGGCACGGCTCACAGGACGCCTGCGCGAGTTCCTGCGTGAGACGCTGGGCGACGCGGTCGAGGTCGGCGGCTGAGGCCGTCCGTGGCCGCTCTATTTGTCATCGGCACGCCGATCGGCAACCTGGGCGACATCACGCTCCGGGCCATCGAGACGCTGCGCGAAGTGAAGCACGTCGCGGCCGAGGACACGCGGCGCACGCGGCAGCTGCTCTCGCACCTGGAAGTCCACGGAAAGCACCTGGTAGCGCTCGACGCACACGCAACGGAAAAGCGGATCGCCGGGCTCGTCGATCGGCTGATCGCGGGCGAGAGCGTCGCGCTCGTCACGGACGCCGGCATGCCGTCGGTGAGCGACCCTGGCGCGGCATTGGTGCGCGCTGCCATCGAGCGCGGTGTCGAGGTCACGGTGATCCCGGGGCCAAGTGCCGTCACCGCCGCGGTGGCGCTGTCGGGCCTGGTGGAGGGGCCGTTCCTGTTCCTCGGCTTCCTTCCACGGCGGGGAAAGAAGCGGCACGAGGCGATGGAGCGCATCGCCCGGAGCGTCGAACCCGTCGTATTGTTCGAGTCGCCGAACCGCACACAGGACACGCTCGAGGAGCTCGCCCGGGCCATGCCGGAGCGTCAGGCGATCGTTTCCCGCGAGCTGACCAAGCTGCACGAAGAGACCGTGCGCGGCACGCTCGACGAGCTGTCGGCGCGTAGCGAATGGCGCGGCGAGATCGCGATGGTGATCGGAGCCGGCAACGGCGAAGCGGCAGACGCGCCGGACGACGCCGCGCTCGACGCGCGCATCGGCGAGCTGCTCGCGGAGGGCGTTTCACCGCGCAGCGTTGCGGATGAGCTGACGGCGTGGTCGCGCCGGCCGCGCCGCGAGGTGTACGCGCGGGTCCAGCGGCTACGGCGCGGGCAATAGCCCGGCCCTGCTTCTGCATCGGATCCTCGACCCGGCCGATGAAACCTTGCGCGCCTCGCGCGGGCTGTCCTCTTTTCCACACCCCACGAGCGAAAGCGCCAGAAGAAGCGCTGCTGCACCCCTCACACACGCCCCGCACCCCTGCCCGGAGTCTGCCTTGGCGCGGGCGTCCGGTCCCACGGCGCGTGCCGCGCGCTACACTGCCGACATGGGGTATCAGAGCGGCACGTGGCTAGGCATGGCGGCAATGGCGGCTGTGCTGTTGTGCGCCGGCGCGACGAGGTCCGAGCCCGCGCGCAGCGGCGCGGGGTGTTCGGCCTGCAACCAGCGGGTCGCTGCGCTCGAAGCGCGGGTGGGCCGGTTGGAGAAAAGCGTGGCCTTTTTGCAGACGCAGCTGCGCGGCGGCAAGTCCGGGGCGAGCACATCGAAGAAGCCCGCCGCGCCGCCGACTGTCCCCGGCTCTCACAACGTGGGGTCGTTCCCGCCCATGGGCGGCTGCTCGCCGCCCTACACCTTCGACGCGAAGGGGATCCAGAGGCCCAAGCGAGGCTGCGAGAATACCCAGAGCTCGCCCTGCGATCCGCCCTACGTGATCGACGCCGAGGGCCTGAGGCGCCCGAAGCCGGAGTGCCTGCACTAGCCC
>Ga0114931_10004534_pt1 | contig 17350 bp, 12 predicted proteins | sample 2SBtaG_FD_89579 | JGI IMG/M metagenome (GOLD analysis project Ga0114931, IMG submission 89579) | Deep subsurface microbial communities from Kolumbo volcano to uncover new lineages of life (NeLLi) - 2SBTROV14_V59a metaG | ecosystem: Environmental > Aquatic > Marine > Volcanic | place: Kolumbo...
AACTATTGCTATGCTACGGGGCTGTTTAATGTGATTTATTTCTAACTGAAGGATTGGAAATCCTTCCAATGTTTTGAATGCGTTCAATAAGCGTAACTATTGCTATGCTACGGGGCTGTTTAATGTGATTTATTTCTAACTGAAGGATTGGAAATCCTTCCAATGTTTTGAATGCGTTCAATAAGCGTAACTATTGCTATGCTACGGGGCTGTGGAACAACAGCTTTTTAGCCGTTTGCGAACTATGAGAAATCAGGACGCTTTTTAAAGGTTTCTGGAAGGTATTAAATATTACTTATTTTTTCGTTGAGATATGGGGGAAAAAGACAGTAACATAGACCTTAAAGTAGAACCAAAATTTTGTCCTGACGATTTTTCTTTGTGTGATATTGTTAATTGTAATTATGAAGCTTTAGAGGATAAATCTGAGAATAAACTTGGTAATTGGAGCAAAGTTAAGTCTTTTTTTAAAGAAAATTATGGTTATTTAAAAGATGCTTATTGGTCAAAGGAAAATAAAACTAAAAGAAAAGTATACAGAGAAAAGGTTAGAAAAGAAATTTTAGAAAAAGAATTGGGGTATTATCCTTTCACAGCTAAAATATTATCTAGGCTTACAGCATATCCTGTTAAAGGTGCTTCTAAGAAAATCATTGCTTATGGTGAGGCTGCTATTGCAGGAGGTATTAGAAAGACACATTATCATACTGTTTCTACGCTTTCTGGAATTGATTTTGATGAAGCAGTAAAAGCAAATATTACGCTTAGTTATCCCCTTTCTATAGCTTCTAGTTTTCAGTTTGCTGCAGCATATACTGCTATTGTTATGACTTTTGATTCAGGGTTTAAATTGTTTGGAATGGAGATTCCCCCAGAAGTTTATAACGTTGGATTTACAGAGGCTTTGATCGGTTTTATTGGTGTAAAGAATTTGATTAATGTTTCAAGACATTATATTTACAAAAAGTTTAACAAATATACTTTTGACCCCGGAATGCTTTTTATTCCTTCTACAATGTACCTTGCTGGCATATCTTTAGTTACAGATTTGTTTGGTAAAGGTATTGATGCAACTCAAAATACGTGGAATATGACTAAAAATTGGGTAAAAAATGGCAATGGAAACACTAAGAGTTCTTCTTAGTAACACTAAAATATTATAAATCATTAATCTCCTTAGAAATATGCTATTAAAATCTTTAAAACTTGAAAATATAAGGTCTTATAACAAATTAGATTTAGAATTTCAAAAAGGCTCTTCATTATTGTCAGGAGATATTGGTTCTGGTAAAACAACTATTCTTGTTTCAATAGAATTCGCATTATTTGGTTTGATAAGAGGGTCATTATCTGGGTCTACTTTGCTTAGACACGGAGAACAGTATGGAAGTGTTGAATTAACTTTTGAAGTCGAAAACAAAAATATTGTTATCATGCGCTCATTAAAAAGAGCATCAAAAGGAATAACTCAGGATGCAGGATACATAAAAATAGACGGAATAAAAACTGACGCAACAGCAATTGAGCTTAAGTCAAAAATATTAGAAATTTTAGGTTATCCTGAAGAATTAGTGTCAAAATCAAAATCCTTGATATTTAGATACACAGTTTATACACCTCAAGAGGAAATGAAACAAATTCTTTATGAGAGTGCTGATGAAAGATTAGAAAAGCTTAGAAAAATATTTGATATTGATAAATACAAAAGAATAAAGGAAAACGCTTCTACTTATGCAAAAGAACTAAGAACAAAAGTAAGGGAAAGCAATATAGTTTTGGAGGGTCTTGATGACTTAAAATTGAAATTAAAAAATTCAGAGAATTCTCTAAAAACAAAAGAGGAAGATAAAAAAATTGCACAAGAAAAATTAATCGTCTTAAAGAAAGCAGAAGAAGCTAATAAAAATAAATTTGAACAATTAAACAAAGATTTCCTTGAAATTCAGAAAACCAATAATGAAATAAAATTAGCAAATGTAGAAATAAGGTCTAAAATGGATACTGCTGAAACGTATTCTAAAGAAGTTGTGTCAATTGTAGAAAATATTTCTCGAGGGGTAAAAGAAGAAAATGTTCCTGATGTTAGAGATATAAATGCTGTAAAAAAAGAGATTGATATAGCAAAAGAAGAAAAAGAAGTTTTAGAACAAAAAATTCTCAAAGGAAAAAATAAATTATCTGTTTTTGCTTCAAAAATTAAAGAATCTAATGAGTTAAAGTTAAAAATAGATAATCTTACGAAGTGTCCGACATGTAATCAAAAGGTTGATGATAATCATAAAATATTTGTTAAAGAGGAAGAAGATAAAAAAATAGCTATTCAAAAAAATGAAGAGGAAAAATATAATTTACTTTTAGAAAAAGCAGAAAAAATGCTTAAAATAAGAGATGAAAAAATTAGTAAATTAACTGAAGAATTAAAACAAACCGAAATTGTTGAAATTAAGAAAAAAGAATTCCAAAAAAATAAAGAGTTTCTTCAAAGTCAAGAAAAAAGATTAGTCATGTTAAAAGAAAAGATAGATGAATTAAGAAGCCAAGCAAAGAAAATAAAATTAAAACAAGAGGAATTGCTTGAATCTATAAAAGAAAAAAATGTAACAGAAGAAATAATTAATAACGCAAGAAACAATTATTCTTCATCAAGAAATGAGACTAGAAACCAAGAGATACTCTTAGCTCAATTAGAAGAGCAAAAAAAGAATTTGGTGTCTGAAAAAGAAAGTTTGATTAAAGAAATTGAAGTAAAAGAAAACAAAAAGAAAGAAATAGAAAAAACAAAAACTACTGAAAACTGGATTTCTAATCAGTTTATTAATGTTGTCGATGTTATTGAAAAACATGTTCTTGCTAGTATTCATCAAGAATTCAATGAAAATTTCCAGAGTTGGTTTAACACTCTTATGGATGATGAAACAATTAATGCTTCATTAGATAGTTCCTTTTCTCCTGTACTTTTACAAAATGGTTATGACACAGAAATATCAAATCTTTCAGGTGGAGAAAAAACGTCTGTTGCATTAGCTTATATGCTTGCATTAAATAAAGTAATAAATAATTTTGTTGGTTCAATTAAAACAAAAGACATAATCATTCTTGATGAACCTACAGACGGTTTTTCTTCTGATCAACTTGACAAAGTAAGAGAAGTGTTAGAGCAATTGAACTCAAAACAAACTATTATAGTTAGTCACGAACCTAAAATGGAAAGCTTTGTTGAAAACACTATTAGAATTTCTAAAAACGACCACGAAAGCAGAATTGTAAATTGATGTGTTGTACTTAGTACTACAACGCTTGTTTATATTGTATATCTGCTCATCTTATTCTACAATTAACAAATTACGAGGTTAAAAAAAGATGTCAATTCGTGGATCATTAGGACGATTACTTATACTAAAAGGAGGACTTTTAGTTGGTGTAGTTTTAGGTTATGAAGGATATTCATACTTAAACAAAATAGAACACAATTTAGTAAATAAAAATCAACCTGTTCAGGAAAATTTCTTTCCTTACTCTCCTTCGCTAAGAATAGAAGATGAAACAAATGCAAACGGAAAGCTAGAGACTTACCTGAAAACAAAAAATTATGATATAGATTTGAAAAAAGTTGAGATTTTTGAGGATCTTCATCCTTCAACAGAGTCTCAAATAAATAATTTAGAGCATAGAATAGAAAAAAAATATGATGATGCTCATTTGAAAACAAACGAGTATTTTGATTTATTCAAAAAATCTTACAACCTTCAAAATGAAAATAAAATTCCTGACTCAATAAATGCAAGTAACTTTGTATCTTATGTGCATACTAAAAGTCAGGAAGACATAGTAGGCTCAGTAAATAATGCAGAAGATGCATATAACAATTTGATTACAGATACAAGAGAATATGTTGACAGCCTATTTGCTGAAATGATTAGAAAATAAAGTAGAGGAAAAGTAAAAAACTGTTATGTTTTTTTAAACCTCCTCAAAAAGATATCGGAGGAAAAACAAAAATGAAAATAATTAAACCAATATTGAAAACAGGACTATATGTAGGAATAACACTTGGAAGCTTTATGCTTGGAAAAAGCTGTCAGGAAATGCCTGATAGCTACAAAGTAGATGGCTTAGAATTTAGAGTCGATGACAATAAATTGAACATGAAAGTTGAAGTAACTAATCAAGATTATCAATTAGTTTTCAGTAAAAATCAACCTTATTGGATTCAAACAGATACGACTTTAACTGTTGAACAACAACAAAAACTCAAAGGAAATCTTGAGAGAATTACAGGACAAATAAACATTTACAATAAATGATGGGAGGTAATAAAAAAAATGGTAAAAACAAGCAAAATTGCAAAAGTTGTGCTAGGAGGTACAGTTGTTGGCGCTACAATTTATTTTGGAGCTCAAGCTGGTCTTGATGATTACATTTCAGAAAAACTAACAACTGATGCTGGAGAAGCAGCAAGAGAATATGTTACTCAATTAAAAGAAGAACCAACTCTTGACAAATATATTACAGATATTGAAATAGGTACAGAATATAGTTTATCTGTTTTGCCTGACAGTTCAAAATCAAAACTTGCTCTTAGTGCAACAAGCAAACTTGAAGATTCGCTAAAAGAAGATTTTAACTACAAATCTATGAGTCAAATGCCTGATAGCTTAAAAGCAAAAACAATAAGTAAAATTATTGATGATATGGAACCTGAGTATCAAAATAAAATATTCAAAAAAGCACTTAAAAAGGAATTTGATAACTCAAAAGAAACTGTAGGTAAAGAATCAAAAAACTTATACGAATCTGTAAAAAAGTTTTTTTCGAATTTATTTTAGTTATTGTAGATGGTGATTACTTTGGGAATGTCAAGAAATCAAATAGTTGGTGCAAAATTCGAAATGTGGTTATTAGATCTCTTCAAAGACTTATCTCAAAGAAACCTTCTAAATTTTCAAAACATTGATTATAATAATAAGTATTTTAGACAAAAGGGTGAATACAGACAATTAGATCTTGATTTTCAATACGTCCAAAATGGAATAATAAAGCAAGGCATGATTGAAGCAAAGTACTGTTCTAATTGCTATATTTCTTTCAAGCTTAGAAACGGAGAGCTAGAAAAAAATGGGCAGATGATTAAAGGAATTGATAATATAGTTAGCGAAGTCTGCGAAAGAGCAGTATTTGCCAGAGCAACAAAGGCAATTCTTGTTACAAATAAACAATTTGAAAAAAGAGTAAAAGAAGAGGCTTACACAATCGGGGGTCTATACATTTTAGAAAGACCACAGCTAATTAAAATGAATATTGCTCGTGGAAAATCTTCTAATTTAGAGAAGGAAATTATGAAATCTGACATTTCTTACTACTATGATAAAATTGGTAGAAAATATCTTTTATGATTGTCGTAGTTATGACTACAACGCTTGTTTATATATCTCTTTGAGTTAACAAATAGTAAGATATTCAAAAGAATAAAAAGAATATTATGGAGGAAACGAAAAATGGAAAGAAATCCGAAAATAATGATGAACGGAAACGAATCTGAAAATAATTTTGATGAAATGTTTTCAGATGGGGGAAAGACAACAGTTCAAGTTAGTCTTGAACAAACAATAAAAGCAGCAGAGAATACTGCAAGTACTGGTACAGGAAGGGGCATTGGCGTAGATCCTAACAATTTTAGCAAGGATGAATTTGATGAAGGAATTGATATAACAACAGAACAAGATAGATTAAAGGAACTTGAAGGAATGTCTCCCGAACAATACGCAAGAAACCTTGATAAAAAAGTATTGAAAAAATTAGATAAAATGCCTAGTAAATATGTTGGCAAAATATATGATTTTTTAGGAGAAAGTTTTGGAATTAATATGTATGAAAAATCTATTAACACCAATTTAAAAAATTATGAAGTCAACAAAAAAATATACTCTGATGAAATAAAGAAATTAGAAAGCATAGTTAAAGGAAAGGTCAGTTTTAAAATTCCTGAAAACGGAGTTATTCCAAGAATAAGAGATGAAGATAAAGGCTTGAAATATAAAATTGAAGAATCCAACTATGAATTAATCAGACTTGGAGCTTTAGCTATATCTGGAAAAAATGAAGCAGATAGGATTAATACCCAAATTAGTGAACTAGAAAGACAAGTTAGTGAATTCAAAAAGGATTTATCAAAACCTGAAAATCAAGTAAAAGTATTCAATCTTAATTCTGCAATTAATGAGAAGAATCAATATGTTTCTGATATAAACTCTAAGCTACATGAATATAACAAGGCGATTGTCAAACAGAGTAATAAGAAAAAAATTTGTAACAAGCTTATACAAACTGCAAATGCGGGTCTTAGCTATTGTAAACCAAAGCTTGAAGAAACAGAAATGGCATTGGATTTACTAAAGGAACAGATGGGCGGAAAGATGACTTATATGGATTTAGTCAAATTAATGAAAAAGGTTTCAACTGTTTCAATAGACAATAAGAAACTGAACGAGGTTGTAAGAGTTTATGATGGTGGCTTTGATGATATTATTGAGAGTAACTTAGGAGTACCTTCAAGCGAGTCTGGTGCTCCAATCATAAGTGAAGTTTCAAACACTGTTAAGCAAGTTAACACCAAATCAGAAATGTCTTATCAATCTCAGGCTGCAGATGCCTTGAACGAAATAGGACTTAAATACTAATTTTTTTATTTTTTTTATTTTTTTGGAGGCACAAAAATGACACTAGAATTAAAGCTTAATGATGATAAAATAAACTTAGAAATGAATTTGCTAAAGAGGCAGTATAATACTTTGTTTAATTATCAACAAGCTGCTCTTGAAGGCAAATTTAATTCAAATGGAAAAAAGAATAATTTGGTTGTTGATTCAATACAAAAAGCAAGTATGTACTTTGGAGCAACATATAGAGCAATAAACTCAGCAGTAAATGACAAACTAAAAAAAGGTGTGAGTGCCGAAGGGTACAACGCTTTCTTAACCTCAGCTGCTGCGTTAGCAACTGTAAAATATATGGGCGGAAATACAAATCAAAATATTTCTAACTCAGACAAAATATATTTTGATTATCAAAGTTCTGAATCAGCAATTATTCCTAAAGTAGTTGAAGGTGTCACAAATACTGCCATAAACACAAGAAATAAACAATTAGTTGATTATAATATTGCTGACTACTATAATAGAGTTGGAAATTCTTCTCTTGATTATCTGAAAAGAATAAATGAAAAATTGTATAAAAAATTGGAAACGCTGCAGTTAATTAGCGAATCAATGGACATTAAACCATTTAAGAAAATAGAATTACCGCAGATTAAAAGTGTTGTTAAGAGTGAAGATGAAGTTGTAAACGTTAGCAAACTTAGAGAAAAATATGCTATTCCTCCAAAAAAACTCAATCCTGAAAAAAATGTTACTTATGATGATGTTATCAATAATACTGCAGCGAAAAATGCTTTAAGAAAATCTATTGGGTGGATGGGCTATTATGATTTGAAAAGAAGATATAATCCTGTTATGGAAAAAGGCGGTTTTAAACAATTTTATTTGTTTGTCGGTGAACCTGCTACTGGAAAAACAATGCTTGCTAATTATGCTATTTGTACAGCAAAAAATTGGTATTCCCGATTAGGAATTCCATTTCAAGCATCAGAACTAGATATAAAAACAGATATGCAAGCAGGACCGCAACAACTTCTTGAGTTTCAATTAAATTACGTTGTTAACACAAATATGCTTCAAATTTTGGTTATCGATGAAATGGAATCTAAATTTCCTGATAGAAAAGGAATCAGACAAGATACATATATTAATGAAATAATTACGGAATTACTTAATTTCACAGAAGGCTTGTCATATCCTAATCCGGGTAATTACATCATAATCGGTGCCTCAAATTACCCTGATAGGATTGACCCGGCAATCAGGTCAAGATTTAAGAAAGGAACATTCTTGATTGAGCCACCAACAGACCCAGATGATTTAGCAACTATTATTCAAAATAATTTATTGCCTGTCATTGGTGGGGGCGGAGTTGCTGTAAAGAATTGGAACGATATTGGTTTAGTTGCAAAAGAACTTGATTTAAAACCAAGAGACTTGGTTTCTGTTGCAACAGATTTAATGGATGACATCAAAGAAGAGGATTTCTCTGACAAAACAATATTAAGTAGCTACGAGAACAAATCAAAAGCTCTTAATAGAATTAAAGGAGTAATTGATGATAAGATGCTCTTAGAAAAAATGTATTTCATGGCAAGCACATCTGATGCAGTAAAAAAAGCTGCAAAATTATCGGGAAGTTTATAGGTATAAAAATGGGTGATGAAACACAAGAAGCTGAACAAATAATTGAAAACTTGGACAGACTAGTTGAAGAATTAAAAGAATTTGATTATGATAAACTTGAAAGTACAATTGAAACATGTGATTATGATGAACTTGAAAAGGTTTACCTTGATATTTCTTCCCTTGAAAAATTAGCAGAAGAATCATCTTCGTTAAAAGATACTCAAGGCAGATACATTGGAAAATTTGTAGACAGAATTCAGGAAATTGAAAAAAAATTTGATGGTTCAATAAATGATATTTATCATCAATTAACAATTTATTTTGAGAATAAAACAGCTCTACTTGAATCAGCTCCTGCACCTGAAATTGCTTCAAAATACAGAGCAGAAACTGATAAAATTTATTCTGATTTGGAAAAAATGATTGGTGTAGCCAAAAAAAGAAAAATTCCTTTAGATAAATCTAAAACAAAAAAAGTAAAAAAGTATGGAGAAACAAAAAAGAAAATTGAGAAAATAGACTTGGAATATGATAGACTTGTATCTGATTACCAATCAATTGAAAAAAAAGATGTTAAAAAAAAGGTTAAAAAATTATCTAAATCAGTTAAGGGTGGTTTTTTTACTAAAGGTTTATTTAGTAAGGCAAAAAAATATGATTATTTAGAAGGAATTGAAAAAATATCTTCATTAAGTAAGGAAATGGATTTTATTAAGAACAATTACAATGATATTTTTTTGGAAAAAGCTAATCTTATGCGTTCAATTGATTTTACAAATTCAGAAATCTCTAGAATTCAAAGCATTCCTAATACAGAAATTCCTTATAAGGTTGCAGCTAAACTAAAAGTTTTATCAAAAACTCAGAGTGATTCTGATAAATGGTCAAATAAGTTGTATTTATCTAATTTAGTTAAAGAATATTCTGATAAGTGTTCTTTACTAAAAAATGTTGCTTCTGAATTTTTGGCAAAAAATCCTAAAATTGTAAAAGAATACGATTTAGAAGAAAAAAATGAGATTCCTTTTGAATTATATTTATCTCCCAAAGTTAAATCTTCTTCAGGACCCCTGTTTTATTCTATGAAATTTGGTATGAATATGCTTTGTTATCCTGATAATGTTAATTATTATAAGATTTCAAATATTTTATCTGGAAAGAATGGTGAAATAAGTATGAATAAAATTTTTGATAATTTTATTGATGAATTAGCAGATTTGAGGATAACTAATAAGTCTGATGCTAATTATTTGAAAGATGTCTCAAATGTTTTAAACAAAGCAATTCAAAAACCTTTACCTGATTTTCCTGTTCAAAAAGCTAAAGCTGCTCATGAAGTTTTGAATTATAAACTTAGAAATTATGTTTAGATTTTGGTGGCTGTCCAGATTATTTTAAAATATTTTTTGTAAGCTTTTGCTAGTGCTGCATTTTTTATGCTTATGCTTGTTATTGGTTTTTGCCAAACGGTTAATATGATTTCGTCTCCACATACAAATGTTGAAACTTCTGAATCAAATTCTTCTGGTAAGTATCTTGCTTGTGTAAGTTCCATTTTGTTTAGGAATTTTATTCTATCTTTTGCGTTGTGGTTGTAGATGTGAAGCATTTTTATTTTTCTTTTTAATCTTTCTTTATGAAAGTGAGGTATTACTATACTTACTATTTCTGGAACGCTTGCGGGTATTCCGTACACTCTTATATCGTCATTGTATTCTAATAGTTCATATAAAAGATGCATAAATGCTGATAAGCCTTCTACTACTGTTGCTTCTCCTGATGAAGATGCTAATTTTTTGCTTAGCAGGAGCTGGGGCATTATGTCGTTTAGTTTGTTTTCTTTTTCTTTTATTATTCTTATTAGTGCTTTTGGATCGTTTGCTTCATAAAGAACTGTTCCATCTTTTTTTATGTATGATGCTAATCCTTTATTGACTAGTTTTTTTATAGAATCATAGATATTTGTTCGGTGGAGTTTTGTGTTTTTTGATATTTCTGTTACTGTGCTAAGACCAAGTCCGAGTAGTGAGATGTATATTTTTGCTTCTGTGCTACTAAGTCCTAGCTCTGTCAGAATATCTTCATTCATTGGTTTTTCCTCTGATTTAGCTTTGAAAAAACGAAAAGTATATATAAATGTTGTGTGTATTCTACTTAAAAGTAGTAAATGTTTGCAAATTTATAGATTTGGGGGAATCTGAATATGGATTTAAGACTTAAAGACAAAAAATCACTAATAGAAAAAATAGCAGGAATAAGAGGTCATAAAGAAGATGAAATCTATGATATTGTGCTTATAGGTAGTGGTGGTGTTGCAAAATATTCTGCTTTATTTACTAGTAAGTTAGATGATATGAATTTACTTTTTCCTGTAAGAATTAATATACTGGGTAGGAATAAAACATTTGAAAAAAGACAAAAACTTGCTAACGCAATTAATAACTATACGGGGAAGGAAAATGTTATTCCTAGAAATATGGAAGAATTGCCTGATCTTCTTGAAAAAACAAAAATGATTTCATTTATGGCAAGTAATCATCCTAGTGATGAAACAAACAGGATTGTTTGTTCTGAAAGAAACTTTGAAATAATTGATGAGTATGAAAAATTTTATAATGATTCAGATTATGTTGATGGTGTGATTAATGTTGTTTCTAATCTTCCTGAGATTCTTGCTCAATACATTATACAAAAATGGGGTATAGATAATGTTGAAAAAGTAACTGCTCATGTTCCCTTAGATCTTAAAAGATATGAAGGCATAATTAAGGATTTATTGTTAATTAACGGAAAATTAGGTAAGTATAAATCTGCAGGTTTTAAATTAGGTCTTGTAGGATATCACGACGAGGTTTGGCCGTTAATTGGTGGGGCGAGAATGAAGCTTGGGTACAAAATTGATGCAGATGGAATCCTGCATGAAGATCTTATGGATGTGGAAGCACTAATTACTTCAAAGGCATCTCAAGAAGATTTAGTATTAAGATTAAAAAATCATGTTCCTAAAACAGTAAGTTTGTATAAAAAAGTAAAAAAACAGTTTGGAGATGATAATGAAGGACCAACAGTTATGGAAACTGGTGGAGCCTTTACAGATTTGATTCGTGCTTTTGTTAATGGTGAAGAAACAGTAACAGGAATACCCATGAAATTTGGAGAAAAATGGTTATTTGGAAACTATCCTGTAAATTGGATTGGGAAATATCCGGTTCCTTCTAAAGATTTTTCTGATAGAAATTTCACTGAAAAAGACAAACAAGAATTCTACAGTAGAATGATTCAAACAAAAGATAAGCCAGAAGGTTTTTCGTTAGAATCAAAAATTAAGAATATTAAAAGTAGAAAATTAAATGATTTAGTCCCAACAAGAAAACTTCAAAATGATGAATCAAGAAATTTAAACAAATTAACTATTACTGAAAGAAAAGATGGTGTAAGCAAGAAAATCAATATATACTTAGGTCTAAAATCTCAAGAAAAAAATGGCTTCAAAGAACCTGAGCTTCTTATGATTTCAAAACATCCATATGAATCAAATTCAATTGAAATACGAAATTTATACAATCCAAAAAAAGTTGAAAAAGTTGAACTGCCGATTGATGAAAAAACATTCATATCAAAAATAAAAGCAAGAGAAGACGAGTTGAGAGTTCTAACGGAAAGAATAAGGCGTGATTCAAGTCTTAAGGAAATATCTGTATATAGTTTAGATTTAAATAATAAATCTTCAGGATTCAAACATATTTATTCATTTGAAAATTATCACATTAATTGTTTTGATTTTTTAGGCGATAATATTTTTGTATCTGCAGATAATCAGGCAAATGTTGGAATTATAGCAGTAAATATTTTGAATGATGATGAGGATATTTTCAAAGAATCCGGAGAAAGTAATTATTATACTTCTATATGTGTTATTCCAATTAACGAATCATACGAAATAATTGCGTCTAAATTTGAAAGTATTTTGCGTTGGTCCAAAGAGTATAAGAAAATTCCTACAAAAATATGGGAAAATGAACTTGAATCGGATTTGGATGTCAAAAAAATAAATGGAGATCATATTTTTTCATTTTATGCTAATGGAAAAAATGCAATTCAATCAATTTATGATGAAAATAAAAATCCTTATTTACTCAGATCAAAAAGAGGAGTTTTGGGTTTAAACACTGAGGAAGAAAGTATCGAAACTACCAGAGTTACTTTTTTCAATAATCTTGTTTACAAAAAATTTATGTCTTTGGATTTGTTGAAGAAAAATAAATTCTCAGAAAAAAATAAAATAAAAATATCTAAAAAGAATAAAGATCACTTGGGAAATCGTATAAATAATATTTATTTGGGTTTAGATTATATAATTGTAATGGGGGAAAATGGCAGTATTGCCTACGAAAAAAATGGTAATGGAGAAAATAAAGAATTACTTTTCCAAAAAACAACCAAACCTTATACCTTTATCGAAAGAATTTAGTTATAAGATTGCTTCTTTGGAAGATTTTGGAGGACCAGGAAATACAAGAAAGAAAGTGAATCAAGATTATGTAATAAAAGATACTAGAAATCATTTTTTTGCTGTTGCGGATGGTGTTGGGGGTTTGCAGTACAGCGAAGAAGCAAGTATGCTTGCAGCAACTCATTTTCATTATCTTGTGAAGAGACATATAACTGGTTTTGATGGTGAAAATATTAATGAATTAGATAAGGATTTTGTCAATGATTTTGCTGGTCAATATCTTAATCAATCTATTGATTTGATAAATAATTTATCGAAACCTTCTGAAAGTAGATTGCATCTATTTGGTACAACGTTGTCTGCAGTAATATTAGGAAATAATTTTGTTTCTGTAGTGAGTGTTGGGGATTCGCCTGTTTATAGATTTAGGGAAAACAAACTTGAGTTATTATCTGTGTATGATCATGATTTGAGTGCATTCAAAGGCAAATCAAATATTATTTCTCGTAGAGAAGCAAATTTATCACAATACATTGGTCTGGGGGGTAAATTAGATATTCATGTCAATTCAGACGTGCTGAAAAATCAGGATATACTTGTGTTAATGACTGATTGTGCAACAAAATACCTAACAGATAATGAGTTATCAACAATTATCAATGAATCAAAATTTGAAGATATTCCTGCAAACATATTCAAAGCAACAAAGAATCCTGATGAATTAATCTTGGAATATGCCAAAGATAAGGTTATAGGTTATAATGAAGCAAAAGAAAAAATTATGTCGGAAAAAGGTGATGATTTCTCTTTAGTTGCATTAATGGCGGTGAGAAATTAGAATGGATGATTTAATTGAATTTAGAGATGTGTATAAGAGATGGGGTAAAACATTTAAGATAGAAGCTAGTGGAAGAGGAGGTTCTCAAGGAGCTATTCACTTTGCAACAGCTCTAAAGAATTGGAAAAAAATCCGAAAGGGACAAAAAGTAGCACTTAAAATCCCTCAATCACCTCTGGATAAAGAATTATTTAACAGAGAAATTAAAGTATTTGAGGATATAAATAATGATGAATATTTTCTTAAGTACTATGGCTATTTGAGTCTTGACGATAATGATATGAAAAAAGCTATTGTTTTTGAAAGAGCTGAGTTTGATTTAGAGCAAGCAATTATAGGAAATGAGAAAGAATATGAGTTTACTAAAGCTGAAGATTTTCAGGATGAGCTTATGGATGCGATGTTTAATGCTTTGGAAATTCTATATGGTTACAAATCAAATTTTTCCGGATATATTCATAGAGATATAAAATCCAAGAATATAGTTTTTACAAAAAAAGACAATTTGTATGTACCTAAACTAATAGATTTCGGAACTGCGGGTGTTGCAAAACAAGGATTTGCTGAAGATGACGAGTTGATGCAAAGAAAAGAAATGAGTGTAACAAAAGGTGATTATGGTACAGTTATGTGGAGGGCTCCAGAAGTATCTTATTTGGCTCAATTAGAAGAATATTATGAAAAAGGAAAACGAATACCAACAGAGAAAATATTCAGCGAATTAACAGATATGTATTCGTTAGGATTAGTTTTGATAACATCACTTGCAAGAAAATCTCCTTTTGCTGGTTTGAAAGAAGAAGATTTCAGGAAAATGTTGTTTAATGTTGCAGGTATTAGGGAAGAATGGTACATAAATAATATTCCTTATTATGAGGAATATAAATATGTAATAAATAAAGCTACAGCAGTTCATCCGGATGACAGATATAAAAATTTGTCTGAATTTAAAGATGATTGGAAGAAAAATTCTAAAGAATCAAAAGTATCAAAGTTCTTTGTTAATATTGATAATTTAACAAAATCAAAAAAAACAGTTGGGGTTACATCAATAAAGAATCTGGAACAAATACTTCATAATTATAAAGAGATGTGCGAAGTAGAAAAAAATGTTGTGATTACTTCCAACAGAACTAGAAAATCTTACAATAAAATAGTTGAAAATGCGAAAAATGATTTTGATGCTTTAGTTACAGAAACTAACAGATTAATAAAAAAAGCTTCTATGTCAACAGATCCTTTTGCAAAACAAAAAATTGGTTCATACATTTTTTATAGCGAGGATGAGAAAGAGAAAATAATTTCCAGTTTATTAGATTATGTTGAAATATATAAAAATGATTTTGGTGTTGAATTTAATGCAGGAATATTAAATAAACCTCTTTCGAAGGGAAATGAAATAAAAGATTTAGTAGCAAGAATTTCTGCTGTAAAAAATAACTACAAAGAAGCATCTGATTTGGAAAGAAACATAATGATATTAGTTAATATCCCTACTAAACAAGTTTTGGACGAGTTTGATGCTAAAAAGAAAGAAAAAGAAAGAAAGGAAAAAGAAAAAAAAGCTCAAGCATTTAATGAAAAACTTATTGCTGCAAAAAATAATTTTTTTGAAAATGTTAAAAACTATTCTTCTTTAGGAAAGGACAGCTTGATAACTGATGGAAATCAAATTAAGGCTTTATCTAAAGAATACGAAAACCTTATTACTTTAGCAAATTCAAGCACAAAACATTTTGCCTCAAAATCTTATATTGATCTTATTGAAGAAGCAAAAATAAAATACCTAAAATTATATTCTACGCAAATGAACATTGTTGATGATATTTCTGAGCAAGTAAATACCAGAAAAAAAGGCGCATCCAAAAAATTAAATAGTATCAAAGAATTAGTAGGTTACTGGTCTAAATATAATGCTTTGCCAGATTATCAATTAATAACTTGGAATAAAATAAGAGTGCCTATATCTCAAGTAAAGAAATCTGTTTATTCAAGAATTAATGCTAATATTGAAGATTACAATAAATATTTGAAACATAAAAAAGAAAAAAGAAAAGCAATGTGGTACAATGTTGCAGATAATGCTGGAGCCGCGGGTGCATTGTTAGCATTTGTTGCTGTAATTGGTGTTGCGGGTTATGGTATTTACAAAGGAGGTGATTGGGCATACAATAAAGTTGCTCCTTGGTTTAAACCTTCTCCTAATGTTTTGCCAATTGCTGATTTTTATATTTCAAACACTAATCCTTATGTTGGTGAATCAATTTTACTTACAAGTAAATCTAGTGACAAAGATGGGGATATAGTAAGATTGTCCTGGGATACTGATAGTGATGGAATAATTGACAAAAGTGGAAAAAGAATAAAGGGAAATTATTCTACTGTTGGTGAGAAAACCATAACATTGTATGTTTATGATGATGATGGAGCAGTTAGTAAAGCTTTTAAAACAATTAATGTTAGAGACAAGCCTGCTGTTCCAAATAAAGCGCCTATAGCAGATTTTTCATATTCTCCTTCATCAATTTTAACAGGAAGGACTATAACTTTTACAGATAAATCAAAAGATTTAGATGGAAAAATTGTTGAAACAAAATGGGATTTTGATGCGGATGGCGTTACAGATGCAAAGGGAAGTAATGCTTCTTATAGTTTTTATTATCCTGGCACTAAAAATATTTTTATTGAAGTAAAAGATGATGATGGGAAAACAAGTAAGAAATCTAAACAAGTAATTGTAAAATATGCTGGATATTTAGATATTTATTCAAATAATGTAAAAAAGATGAGTCTCAATAAATATAATATTATGGATAAAACGGGCAATTTTGTTGTTGAATCTGTATCTGGTGACGAGTATTTTAAAAGAAAAAGAAATTATGATTATGCTGCTTATAATTCACAAAAATCAGATATGGAGGAAAGATTTAATAAAAAAGCTTGGGCAGTTCAAAAAAATAATGCTTTTAAAATCTTTTCTAGATCTAAGAGTCCTTCATTTAATTTTATGAACGGCAAATATTATTCTGATAGATATGAATACATCGGTACTTCGTCTGAGTTTATTAAGCTTCAAGATGAATATGTGTTGATTCATAATCGAAAGGGTTCTAGTACTGGTGGAACTTTTAAGAACTCTCAGAGTTCTCATACTAGGTATACTAGATATGTAAAATCTCATAAAGAAAGAGTTTTTGAAATATTTGCTAGGGAGCGAAAAGATAATATTAGTTATATTACTAAGCCGAATGGTTCTGTTTTTTCTTCTCAAGGAGATTCTATTGCTGTAAATATGGTAGAATTTGCTAAATTTGTACAAGAATATTCTGCTAAAAGTGGTAATTAAGTTTGTTTTAACCAATAATTTTTTAAAGAATGTTTAATATATGTATTAAATAAATATATTGTGAGGTAAAATTATGGTGGCTGAAAAAAGTGATGTTGAACAAGGTAAAGTGGTAGCAGTATTATCATACTTAGTGTTTTTGGTAGGGTTAATCTGGTTTTTTGCAGATGATAAAATGAGAAAGAATTCTTTTGCTAAATTCCATTTAAAACAAGCAATAGTTCTTGTTGTTATTGCAATTGCGTACTCTATTTTTGCATCAATACTGTCTTTTATATTGTTAATAACCATTATTGGATCAGTTCTAATTCCTTTACTTGGGTTGGTATGGATACTGTTTTTGGTATGGGTTATTTTAGGAATAATAAATTCAGTAAATGGCAAAGAAAAAGAATTGTTTTGGATTGGCGGACTTGCTAAATACTTAACAT
>Ga0114931_10004535_pt1 | contig 17348 bp, 14 predicted proteins | sample 2SBtaG_FD_89579 | JGI IMG/M metagenome (GOLD analysis project Ga0114931, IMG submission 89579) | Deep subsurface microbial communities from Kolumbo volcano to uncover new lineages of life (NeLLi) - 2SBTROV14_V59a metaG | ecosystem: Environmental > Aquatic > Marine > Volcanic | place: Kolumbo...
CCAGCGCGTCGCGATTCTGTCCGACGACCATCTCGAGCTTCCACTTGCGCGCGAGGCGGTCGCGGTACTCGATCATCGACGGGACCTTGTAGGAGGTGTCGATGTGGACGAGGGGGAACGGGACGTGACCGAAGAACGCCTTGCGCGTGAGCCACAGCATGACGGTCGAGTCCTTGCCGACCGACCACAGCATGCCGAGGTTCTCGAAGTGCTTCCGCGCTTCGCGCAGGATGTAGACGCTCTGGTCTTCGAGCTCGTCGAGATGTGTTGCCATGGGGGTACCCAGATCGGGGTCTACCTCAATCTACACTTGGTTGGTATGAAATAACCGTGTTCAGGTTGGATAAGTCTGTATCTACTTGATAATAAGCGAGTTAAGGGCGGGATAATTCTACGGTAAAAAATCGTACAATTCGCTCCGACGGATCCGGTGACGAGCCTATCCACAGGTTGGCCGGTACGCTTCGAACAAGGGGGCCCGCCTCGAATGCAAAGCCTTCTCGACAGCTCTGCGTGGCCGCAGAGGCAGTTCATCTGCCTTGGTTGCCGAGTTCTCCGCGAAGCTCGCGGGCGCTGTGACTGCGGCGGCGATGTGGTCGAGCTCGGATCGGGTGGGCGACTGATGCTGGTCGAGCGGGTGTGGGGTCCGCCGACGGCGCTGACCCGCGTCAACCGGCCGGCCGGCGCGTTCCTGGTCGTCGGCATGCTGATGCTGGCGTTCTCGCTGCTCGGTTTCTACGGCGTCGGCGTCGCCGCGGCGCTGGGTTTCTTCCTCGCCGCCGGCCTGGTGCGAGCCATCGACATCGGCACCGAGCAGGAGCTGTGGCGCGAGCGCACGCGCGCGCTTCCCGCCGCCGAGAATCCGCGAGCGACGAGACTCCCCGACGCGCCGTTCGTCGGCCGCATGCGCGCCGAGACCGTCTGCATCGCGCCGATGTCGCGCCGCTACTGCGTCGCCTACGCCGTCGAGCTGCGCGACGATCACGGTCACGACACCTACTTGCGCGACGCGACGACGATCGGCTTCGAGGTGGTTTCGAACGACGGCCGCGTGGTTCGCATCGCGGCCGGGCCGGTGGTCCTGCGCTGCCGCGAGGCGCGGGAGATCATCCTCGACGAGCAGATCCGCGCCTACCTGCACGAGCACGATCCCGAGTGGCGGCCCGAGCGCTACGACCCATTCCCGTACGGCACGGCGCTGGAGGCGGTGGTCTGCGAGGGCGATCTGGTCGAGGTCCACAACCCGCTCACGCCCAGCTACGATCCCGATGCCGAGCGGGTCGGCTACCGCGAGATGGCCACGCAGCGTTTCGACGCCAACGGCACGCCGCGCATCTCGCTGCTGCCCCGGCGCTGCCGCTAGCCGAAAGAGCAACGAGGCGGCGCCCGGTGGACGCCGCCTCGCGGTGGTTGCGCTGATGCGCGGGGACTACTGGAAGAGCAGCCAGTAACTCAGCGCGAACTTCATGAAGCCGGGAAGCTCGGAGCCGAAGTAGTGGCCGTGGTTCTCGACCACGTCGTCGCACAGGAGCTGGCCGGTTGCCGGGTCGCGGCTGAACAGGTAGGCCAGCGGAGTGCCCGCCGGGAACGGCCCGACCGCGAACGGCAGGGTGTTGATCTTCGGCGCGCGCTCGGTGCTGAGGAGGTCCTGCATCGAGGCGAAGTAGGCATCGCGGCGCTCGTGGACCGAGGCGTCGGCAGGCGCCCATTCGCCGATCGACTGGTTGTGCATGAACGGCTCGGTGGCCCAGATGCCGCCCAGCGGCATCGTCCGGTAGCCCTTGTTGCCAGCGGCAGCCCGCGCCTTGTAGACGTCGGAGCTGAACTGACCCCACAGCTTGCCGGCCTCCCAGTTGGTGGTCAGCGCGCGGCAGGCGTTGGTGGCGTTGGCCGGATCGGCGACCAGCGGGTTGACCTCGTCGTTCGACAGCACGCTGCGCAGATCTCCGGTGTTGTCGTGGCAGCTCACGCAGTCCTTCTGGAACGCCCAGCGGCCGATCCAGTAGAGGAACAGGTGGCGCGGGCGCTCGGGGTACTTGGGCGCCTCGATGCTGTCGAGGAAGGCGACCAGGTCGTCCATGTCCTGATCCGGCGGGAAGTCGGCGCAGTTCTGGCGGCACGCATCGACGTCGAGCTCGGTGCCCGTGGCCGCGGCCGGGGCGGTGCACTCGGCGAAGCAGACGCCGATGTTGGTGTAGACGCGGAGGGCGGCGAGTTGGCCGCCGACGTCATCCTCGCCGCCCTGACCGTTGCGGAGCTGCGGCTGGTCCATGCCCACGTCGAACTTGTTGCGGTCGTCGTGCTCCCAGAAAGCGGTGACGACACCCGGGTTCATGATGTTGTCGGAGAAGAGGGCGGTGGTGTCGACGGCGCCGTCCGGCCACGCGGCGAACATCAGCCCGCGGACATCGGTCGGGTCCAGGTTGGCCGCGAACAGGGCGCTGAACTTCAGGTACTGGTTGCCGATGGAGGGATGGATGTTGGCCTAGGTCGGCTCGTTCGGGTCGGCCGGCGGATGGATCGGATCGAAGCCAGCGTGGCACGAAGCGCACGCGGCGCCGTACATGGTGCTGCCACCCGGTCCCGGGAACTTGCGGATGCCGATGATGCCGGTGGCGTTGGGATCGGCGCAGATGTCCGGTCCGCCGGCGGGATCCGCGGTGCAGTCCGGATCGTTGATCACGCCCCAGACGTCGAAACGCACGGCGCGCGGGGTGTTGACCACCGCCTCGAAGCCGATCTTGATGCGCTGGGACGGATCCGGGTGGTTGGCGAGGAAGGTGAAGAACTTCTCACCGCCGTAGGTGTTCTTGAACCAGACGTCTCGCCCGTGTGCGAGCTGCGCGTTCAAGCCCTGAAACGAAGTGCCGACTTCAGGGGCTGGTTGGTCATCCTGCTGAACGCACGCGACTGCGACACTGAGACTTACTGCCAAACTGGAACGGACGATTACATCTATGATTTTCAAGGACCCCTCCTCTCACGGTTCGTACGCCCGGGACGGACGCAGGGGCCACTAGGAGCAAGTAAGGTGCCGCTACCGCGAGAGTGGAATTCTCCAGAGGATCTGCAGTGATCGGTCCAATCCGGAGTGGGGCCCAGCTGCCGCACTACGCAAACTTTTCAACCACGCCTTGTGATTTTTCTGTAACTTGAAGCACACCGGTTACATCGCAACCCTGCGACCACAAAGGGATGCGAGCGCCAGAATGCTGGTCTGACGGTTCACGCCGGTGTTGGCGGGGAAGACGCTGGAGTCGGCAATATACAGCCGGCGTACGGCATGATGTTGGAAGTCGAGCCCGACGACCGACCGGCTTGGATCACCGCCCATCGCGGCTGTTCCAAAGAGGTGCGTGGCAGCGGCCGCGTACGCGCCACCCCCGGTGGCGCCATCGGATTCGAACCGGGCCAGCTCGCGCGGGTCGTCGATCCGTTTCGCCCAGCCGTGCATACCCAGCTCGACGTAGTCGGCTCCCGCGGCCAGGAACATCTCGCCGAGGGCGCGGGTGCCGCGGCGGGCTCGCGCCAGATCGCGGGTCCAGGGGATGCGCATGGCCGCCGCGCGCTTACGACAGGACGCCCAGCTCGCGGCCGATCTTGGTGAACGCGGCGATGGCGCTGTCGATCTCGGCGTCGGAGTGGGCGGCCGACAGCTGCACGCGAATGCGCGCCTGGCCCTTGGGAACCACCGGGTAGCTGAAGCCGATGACGTAGATGCCTTCGTCGAGCAGCCGCCGGGCGAACTCGACCGCCAGCGTCGCCTCGCCCAACATGATCGGCACGATCGGGTGTTCGCCCGGACGGATGGCGAAGCCGGCCTCGGTCATGCCGGTGCGGAACCGCTGGGTGTTGGCCTCCAGCCGGTCGCGCAGCACGGTCGACTCGGTGAGCAGGCCGATCGCGGCCAGGCTGCCGGCGACGATCGGCGGCGCCAGGGTGTTGGAGAACAGGTACGGGCGCGAGCGGTTGCGCAACAGGTCGATGATCTCCTGGCGCCCGCTGGTGAAGCCGCCGGAGGCGCCGCCGAGCGCCTTGCCCAGGGTCGACGTGATCACGTCGACGCGATCCATCACGCCGCGCAGCTCGTGGGTGCCGCGGCCGGTCTTGCCGACGAAGCCGGTCGCGTGGCTATCGTCGACCATGACCATGGCGTCGTACTTCTCGGCCAGGTCACAGATGAGGTCCAGCCGGGCGATGTCGCCGTCCATGGAGAAGACGCCGTCGGTGGCGATCATGCGCACCCGCGCGCTCTGCGCCTCTTTCAGCGCCGCCTCGAGCGACTCCATGTCGTCGTGCTCGTAGCGGAAGCGCTTGGCCTTGCACAGGCGGATGCCGTCGATGATCGACGCGTGGTTGAGGGCGTCGGAGATGATCGCGTCCTCGGGACCGAGCAGGGTCTCGAACAGGCCGCCGTTGGCGTCGAAGCAGGAGGTGTACAGGATCGTGTCCTGGGTGCCGAGGAAGCTCGAGATCGCCTGCTCCAGCTGCTTGTGCTGGTCCTGCGTGCCGCAGATGAAGCGGACGCTCGACAGGCCGTAGCCGCGGTCGTCGAGCCCCTCGTGGGCGGCGTCGATGATGCGCAGGTCGCTGGACAGACCCAGGTAGTTGTTGGCGCAGAAGTTGACCACCGTCGCGTCGCCGACGCTGATGTCGGCGCCCTGGGGCGAGGCGATGATTCTCTCCTCCTTCCACAGGCCGGAGCTGCGGATCTCGTCGAGGATGGCGCGGTAGTGGTCACGTGCTCGGTCGAACATTCCAGTCCCCTTCCCTCTAGTGCGCTCCGGTGTGCGCGGCGGCGTCGAGCGCATCGGCGCGCTCGGCGAGCAGGCGGCGGATCCGGGGCACCAGGTCGGCGGTCATCGCCTCCAGGTCGAAGCGCGGCTGCCAATCCCAGTCGCGGCGGGCGGCACCGTCGTCCAGCGCGCACGGCCACGAGTCGAGGATCGCCTGGCGGGCCGGATCCGGGGCGAAGTCGATCTGCACTCCCGGGACCGCGCGGGTCACGCTGGCCGCGATCTCGTCGGCGCGGGGCGAGAAGGCGGCCACATTATAGATGTGTCGTTGCAGGCGCTCGCGCGGCGCCGCCGACAGCTCGATCAGCGCGCGCACGCCGTCGTCGAGGTACATCAGCGGGATGCGCGTGTCGCCGCGGCAGAACGCCTCGTAGCCGCCGCGGCGCACGCCGTCGACGTACATGAACAGGGCGTAGTCGCTGGTGCCGCCGCCGGGCAGCGACGCGCTGATCAGACCGGGGAAGCGCACGCCGCGGAAGTCGAGCCCGTATTTGCGCGCGTACCAGGCACCGAGGAGCTCGCCCGAGACCTTGGTCACCCCGTACAGCGTGGTCGGCGCCAGCGCGACGTCGTCGGGCGTCGGGTCGGCCACACCGGGGCCGTAGACCGCGATGCTGCTGGTGAAGATCAGCTGCCGCACGCCCGACAGGCGGCACGCCTCGAGCAGGTGATAGGTGCCGTCCTGGTTGACGCGGTAGGTGAGCTGCGGGTTGGCTTCGCCCTTGGCGCTGAGGATCGCGGCCAGGTGATAGACCACCTCGGGCCGCTCGCGATCGATCAATGCGTGCACGGCGCCGGCGTCGGTGACGTCGACCGCGCACCAGCTATCGTCGGGCGGATTCAGATCGGTGGGTACCACCCGGTGGCCGGCGGCGCGCAGCGCGGCGACCAGCTCTAGGCCAATCTGTCCGGCGGCACCTGTGAGGACGATCTTCATGGGGGTAGGCGCGCGCATCATGAACGATCGTCGCGCGCACGTGCAAGCCCGGGTGGCGGCCCCCCGTCGACAGATGCCATAGTGTCGTGACCCGGTGCGTCGTGACGCCGGGGCCTGCCGAACCGCGGTTTCGCCGATGTCCTACGATCCGTTCCAGCGTGGCCAATTTCCCGTCGGAGCACGCACCGTCACGCTGCACGACCGCGCGCGCGGCCGGCGTCTGACCGCCGAGCTGTGGTATCCAGCGGGGGCGGCTCACGCCGGCCAGGATCGCGATCCGCGGACCCGCGACACCTACGTCCTGGTGCCCGGCCTGGCGCCGGCCTGGCAGGAGGCGGTGCGCGGAGCCACGCCGGCCGCGGGGCGCTTTCCCCTGGCGGTCTTCTCTCACGGCTTCGGCGGCCATCGCCGGCAGTCGACCTTCCTCGCCACGCACCTGGCCAGCCACGGCTACGTCGTCGCGTCGGTCGACCACGCCGGCAACACCGCGCTGGATCTGTTGCAGCGCTCCATGCTCGGCCTGCCGGTGCTGGGCGACCCGTTCTCCCAGACCATGGCCGACCGGCCGGCCGACGTCCGCTTCGTCATCGACGCCGTCGCCGCCGGCGTTCCCGGTGTGGCCCGCGCCGACGTCTCGCGCGTGGCCATGAGCGGGCACAGCTTCGGCGGATGGACCTCGCTGGCGACGGTGGCGCGCGAGCCGCGCATCGCCTGCGTCACCGCGCTGGCGCCGGCCGGCGGGCACCCGCAGTTTCGCCGCGCCATCGATCTCGACTTCCGCCGCGAGGTGCCGATCGCCATCGCCGCCTGCGAGCTCGACTCGATCCTGCCGCTGGCCGGCATCCGCCAGCTCCACGCCCACCTGCCCCGCCCGAGCGCCATGCTGGTGCTCGAAAACGCCGACCACATGCATTTCTGTGACGACGCCTTCCGCGTGCACGAGCTGTTTCGCGCCATGCCGGTCCGCTTCGTCGATGCCCTCGCCGAGATCCCGCCGTTCGAGAGCCTGGTCCCCGAAGACCACGGCCACGACGTCGCCCGGGGCATCGCCCTTGCTCAGGCCGACGCCTACGTGCGCGACGACGCCCGCGCCCGCGCCTGGCTCGACGCCGACCTGCCATGCGCCTTCCGCCAGCGCGGGATTCGCATCCGCGCGGCCTAGAGGCTGTCCCTGGTTGAAGCGCCAATCTTGGTACCCGGTCGCCCTGAGCGCGCGCAGCGTGCTCAGTCCTGAGCCTGCCGAAGGGTCGAAGGGCGCAGCGTGCAGCACCGGAGCCCTCGTTGGCTGTGGCGCGAGGCGCTCCGGATGCGTCCTTCGACTGCGCCCGCGCGTTGCGCGGGCTCCGCTCAGGACGACCGGATTCCAGGAACGAGGCACCTCAGCGTCGGTTCTGCGTGTCCCCCAATAGGAACAGCCCCTAGTTCGCGCTCTGCCAGCGCTCGAGCAGGGCGAGGCGCTGTTCCCAGGCGGGTAGGGCGTCGATGTCGCGCTCGGCGAAGCGCGGCAGGTAGTCCTTGACGAATGTCTCCTCGAGGATGGCCGCGTACTCCGACGGCGGCGCCAGGCCCCACGCGCGATCGTCGTCGGTGACCGGTTCGTCGGGACCGGCGGCGGCACCGTAGCTGCGCTCGAGCTCGGCGAACATCGCTGGCAGATCGCGGTCGATCTGTGCCACCACCAGATCCGCCACCTCCAGCTCCAGCAGCTGGTCGAGCAGGTCCCAGCCGAACTGCCGGTGGCGGACCTCGTCGCGGAGGATCCGGTCGAGCGCCTCGCGCGCCGGCGCGACTGTGCAGCTCCGCCGCATGTGCGAGAACAGCGGCACGGCCACCGTCTCGCCCAGGCAAAAGATCTGCACGCCGAAGTGAGTGACGTCGAGCTCGAGGGTGCGCTCGGGCTGGCGCGGCAGCTCCAGCTGGCCGCGCTCGAGGGCCGGCAGCTCGGTGCCGCCGCCGGCCGCGAACACGCCGTGGCTGAGCTCGGCGTGCACCAGCTCGTCGTCGACGATGCGCAGCCCCTCGCGGATCAGATCCGGAGAGGTGCCCATCTGGATCAACCACAGCGTGAGGTGCTGGGTCATCGCGGACGAGCGGTACTCGGCCTCGACCCGGTTACCCCACTCGCGCAGGACGCGCGGTGACGCGGCAGGCTCGGTCACCGGCTACTTGCACTTCACCTGGCGCGGCGGCGGCGGATTGCAGGTGGCTTTGGGTGGACAGGTCACGGTTGGCGTCCACCAGCAGGTGCCGTCCTTGCGTGTCTGCACGGTGCCTCCGTCCGGCGCGTCCGGCAGCGCGGCAGCGGCGCCCGGCGGCGGCGGGTTGACCATCACCTTGGGCGGCTCCTTCTGCTCGTTGTCGGTGGTCTGCGCCGGCGGCGGCGGGTTGACCATCACCTTGGGCGGCTCCTTCTGCTCGTTGTCGGTGGTCTGCGCCGGCGGCGGCGGGTTGGCGATCACCTTGGGAGGCGTGCTCTGCTCGCCGGTCTGCTCGGCCGGCGGCCGCTGCCGGTGATCGACGGTGGTCGGACCTTGCTGTGCCGGCTGCGCCTGCTGCGGCGGCGGCGCCTCTTTGACCACGCAGCCCGGCGCGGCCAGGGCGGCGGTCATGATGAACGGGGCGGCCCACGCCCGCCGGCGGCGAGCGCGTTTGTCGGTACGCTTGGAGGGACTCATCGGGGGAAACCTACGACAGGTGGGACGGGGCCAGCAACGCGGTCATTCAATTCGGCAGCGCTGGTCCGCACGCCGTGCGGCGCCGCACGTTGTACACTCGCCGAACAGGGGGGCGGGTCCAACGGGGCGAAATCGCGGGCCCTCTGCCTGGAACACCGCTTGCTTCAGGAGGGGCTCATGCGCACGCTTTTCGCCCTCTCGATCTTCGCTCTGTCACTTTCTGCCTGTGGCTCGGACGCCCCGCCGCCCGATTGCACCGGCTCCAGCTGCAGCTGTCCCGCGAACAGCTCGTGCGACCTGAGCGGCTCGACCTGCGAGAGCCAGAGCTGCAGCCTCGACTGCGGCGGCTTCAGCGACTGCACCGGCACCTGCGGTGACTCGTGCAGCGTCGATTGCAGCGGCGGCTCGACCTGCGACCTGACGGTGGGCGACAGCGGCAGCGTGACTTGCGACGACGGCTCGGTCTGCCACATCACCTGCACCGGCGCCTGCTCGGTCACGTGCAGCGGCGACTCACAGTGCGACCTGCAGTGCGCCGGCGATCCGACACCGCGCTCGATCCCCGAGGGCGGATCGTGCGAAGCGCCTCCGGCGTAACCACGGCCTACGGCGTGACGACGACGGTGCCGTAGGAGTCGCGGCTCTCGAGCGCCGCCATCGCGGCGGGCAGCTCGGCCAGCGGCAGCTGCTTCCAGATCACCGGGCGGATGGCGCCGTTGGTGTACAGCTCGCACAGCGCGTCGTGGCACTGGTGGATCAGCTCGGGCTGGTACTGGAAGTAGTTGCCCCAGTGCAAGCCGATGACGCTGAAGTTCTTGAGCAGCACCCGGTTGCACTCGACGGTGGGGATGCGCCCGGACGCGAAGCCGATCACCAGCAGCCGTCCGGCGAACGCGATGCACCGAGTGCTGCGGTCGAAGACGTCGCCGCCGACCGGATCGTAGATGACGTCGGCGCCGCGGCCGTCGGTCAGCTCCTTGACCCGGGCGACGAAATCCTCCTGCTTGTAGTCGATCACCTCGTCGGCACCGCACTGGCGGCAGATGTCGAGCTTGGCCGGTGAGCCGGCGGTGGCGATGACCCGCGCGCCCAGCGCCTTGCCCAGCTGGACCGCCGCGGTGCCGACGCCGCCGGCCCCGCCGTGGACGAGCAGGGTCTCGCCCGGCTGCAGCGCGGCGCGGTGGACCAGGGCGAAGTAGCCGGTCTGGTGGACGACGGTCAGCGCGGCGGCGTGGGCGTCGGTCATCTCCTCGGGGATGCGGAAGACCCGCGCGTCGGGTGCAGCCATCCGTTCGGCGAAGGCTCCGGAGATGCCGTTGGTGATGACGCGGTCGCCGGCGGCGAAGCGGCTCTCGGGACCGGCCGCGACCACCACGCCCGCGGCTTCCATGCCCGAGGTCAGCGGCAGCGGCGGCCGCACCTGGTACATGCCGGCCAGCACCAGCAGGTCGGGGAAGTTGAGCGACGCCGCGTGCACGTCGATGACCACGCCGTCCTCCGGGCAGCCGGGAGGATCACATTCCTCCCAGCGCAGGACGTCGCGGTAGTGACCGTTCTCGTGAGCTCTCCAGGCGCGCATGGCGCGCATGATACGCGACGGCGCGCACCCGCGCGGAGAAACGGCTACCATCGGCGCGATGTCGTTGCGAATCGGGCTCGCTGCGCTCGCCCTCACGCTGCCGGCGATCGCCTCGTGTCAGGGGCCCACGTGTCTTCCCGGCGGTGACTGCGAGTCGGTCACGCCGTGCGCCAAGCTGACGTTCACCTGTGATGGTGGCGAGCCGTGGATCGGCCGGGTGGCGGACGCGCAGGGTGGCGTCGGCCTGACCGGCGCCGAGGGAACCGCGAACGATCTGATGATGACCAACGGCGTCGTCACCCTGGTGTTCGACGCTCTGGACGAGCCGCACGATCTGGCGCCGACCGGCGGTAACGTCCTCGACTTCGGTCCGGCCGGCGGTGCCGATGACGCCAACTCGATCTACCAGCTGGCCGGCATCCTGCCTGACGACGCGTTCGCTTATCACTCGATGCAGATCGTCGACGACTCGCCCGACATGGTCGCGGTGGTGCTGCGCGGCACCCTCGACGGCCGCCACGACGTCGAGGTCGCGACCCGCTACGAGCTGCACGCGTGTGAGCCGGGGGTTCGCGTGCGTTCGGAGCTGCGCAATCACTCGCCTGACGTGCAGGTGTTCATCGTCGCCGACGCGGCTCACTGGGGAAAACGGCGCACGCTGCCGTTCACCCCCGCTGCAGGGGAGGGCTACCTGCAGCCGAAGCTGGATCTGATCGAGCTGCAAAAGGCGTGGTCGAGCTATCCCTACGTTCTGGCGCGGGCGCCGGACGCCGACGCGGCCACCTACGGGTTCGTCGCCTGCAATCGCGACCAGCTCGAAGGGGTGGACGATCCGGAGATCTCGGCGCTCGGCTCGCCGCGCACCCTGGTGCGGCCGGGCGAGTCGCTGGTGCACGAGCGCTTCCTCGTCGCCGCCGGTGGTAGCGACACCGCCGAAGCCGCCGACGTGGTGTCGCGGGCGCGGCGCAGCTTGGACGGCGACGCGGCGGCGATCGTGGTGAGCGGGCGCGTGGTCAGCGCCGACGCCGGCTTCGGCGGTGACGTCCGCCGGGCGTCGATCGAGCTGGGTGACATGGCCGGGGACGCCTTGCGCCCGCTGGTCCACGTGGTCCCCGCGGAGGATGGAACGTTCGAGGCCCGCGTGCCGGCCGCCGCCGACGTCGGCTACGAGGTGTCGAGCTTCGGCCGGGTCGTTGCCCGCGGCACCGTGCCGCGCGCCAAGACCGTCGACCTCGGCGACATCGACGTGCCGCTGCCGGCCACGGTTCACCTCGAGGTCACGCTGGACGGCGCCGCCGTTCACGGGCTGGTCGCCTTCCAGCCGGCCGACCAGGCCACGCGCGACGCGGTGAGCGGTGACTTCCACGGCCGCTTCGGCACCTGCGCGCCGTGGCTGGGGCCGCCCAACGGCGCCTCGCCCGCGTGCAACACCGTCATCGTCACGCCCGACGGCGTCGACGTCGAGGTTCCGGCGGGGAGCTACGAGCTCTACGCAACCGCCGGACCGGAGGCGACGCTGCAGCGGGCGACGCTGGAGCTGACCGAGGGCGACGCCGCCGAGCAGACGTTCGAGCTGGTGTCGCTGCCGGTTGGTCCGCCCGGGTGGCTCAGCGCCGACCTCCACGTCCACGGCCGCGCCAGCTTCGACTCCGGCTTCCCCGACCTCGATCGAGTGCGCACCTTCGCCGCCGAGGGGGTCGACGTCATCGCCGCGACCGATCACGACTACGTCAACGACTACGCCGCCGCGGTGGTCGCGGCCGGGGTCGACGACAAGTTGGTGGTGCTCGGCGGCCTCGAGACCACCCAGCTGATTCCGTTCATGAAGGTGCCGGGCGACGACTTCCCCCGGGTCATCGGCCACTTCAACTTCTGGCCGATCACCGCGGATCCGTCGGCGCCGCGCGGCGGCGCGCCGTGGGACGAGCTGGTCGAGCCGGGCGAGCTGTTCGACGTCATGGCGCCGCTCGTCGGCGCCGGCGGTCTGATGATGCTCAACCACCCGTGGTCCGACCCGCTGTTCGGCCGCGACCTCGGCTACCTGCGGGCGATCAAGTTCGACCCGCGCAAGGCGATCCCCGATCACGACGATGGCACCCGGCAGGGAATGCTGATGCGCCGGCCCGGCGGCGACCACCGCAACATCGACTTCGACCTGGTCGAGGTGATGAACGGCGCCAGCGCGGTCAACCACGTGACCACCCGGCCACTGTGGTTCTCGCTGTTGTCGCAGGGGTTTGCGCGCCCGGGCGAGGCCAACTCCGACTCGCACGGAATGCACGACGCGCAGCTTGGTTGGGGCCGCAACTGGGTCGACGCTGGCGTCGGCGTCGCCGACTTCGACACCGCGGCGTTCGATCGCGCGGTGCGCGACGGCCGCTCGATCGGCGGGCTGGGCATCGCGGTCATGGTGACCATCGGCCCGTCCGGCGGCACCCGCCGCGGCGTCGGCCTCGAGGCGTACACGCCGTCGGCCGGCGACACGCTGGAGATCGAAGTGCGGGCGCCGCCGTGGATTCCCGTCACCCAGGTGCGGGTGGAGACCCGCGAGGGCGAGCGGATCGTCGCCGACGATCTGGCGCAGCCTGCCGATCCGTTCGGCACCGGCGGCGTGGTCCGCTGGAGCGGCTCGATCCCGGTGGCCGATCTGGGTCTGACCGACGACGACTGGATCGTCGTCGAGGCCGGTCTGCCGATGTTGCCGGCCGCCGACCTCGACGACGACGGTGTTCCCGACACCGGCGACAACAACCACGACGGCGTCGTCGACTCGAGCGACATCGAAGAAGGCGAAGAGTCCGGTCCGCTGGAGGCCGCGCCGGATCCGACTGACCCGACCGACCCGACCGACCTGCGCTACTGGGTGACCCGCGTGGTGCCTGGCGCGTGGCCGACCGCGTTCGCCAACCCGATCCTCATCGACACCGCGGGTGACGGCTGGTGGGGAGGTGGGCGATGAGGCGCCTGGCGATCGCGGCGGCGGTGCTGTGCGCGCTGGCGGGAACGGCACGGGCCAACCCGTGCGACGACGTCCCGGGCAGCGGCCCGGCGCGGGTGCCGCTGAGCGACACCGGCCTCGACATCGCCCGACCGGTCTGCCCCGAGACCTCGGCGATGGTCGATTTCCGCGGCCTGGCGTTGATCGACACCCCCGGATTCTACGGCACGCTGGCGTCGTCGATGTTCGTCGGCTTGCGCGCCGGCGACGAGCGCCTGGAGCTGGAAGGTGGTCTGCGCGCGGTCGACTTCCGCTTCGCGCAGAACGCGGTGGTCACGGCCCACGCGTTTGCCGTCGGCCCGGTCTACCTGGCGCTGACCCACGCGCACCCGGCGCGGATGTTCGGCCGCGACGCGATCTGGTCATGGACCTGGCGCCTCGATCTGCCCGCCACCAATCGCGGCTACCACGTCACCACCAGCGCTGCCGCGCTGTCCGCGCAGGCGCTGGTGCCGATGACGCGCCATCTGCGCCTGCTCGGCCGGGTGGCCGCGTTTGGCTGGGCGGCCGCGCCGGTCGACGCCCCGGATGGTCGCGGCGCGTTGTCGGCCTCCAGCGACGTCGACTGGCAGCCGTGGCGTCGCCTGGCACTGACCGGCGGCGCCGAGGTTCAGGGCGGATGGTACGGCCTGGGCCTGGACCACGTGCTGGCGCGCGGCGGCCTGCGCCTGCACCTGGGTGGTTATCGCCTGGAGCTGGGAGTGGCGGCGCCGTTGCTCGGCACCGAGCGAACCAACCTGGTGGTCCTCCTCGGCTTCGCCCGCGTGCCCTGAGCGCGGCGGGCGGTGGGGGCCGGAGCGGGAATGACCAGCCAGGTCTTCATAGGCAGCTCCCAGTTGGTGACCACGCCTTCGACGGTCGAGTAGCCCAGGCTGACCTGGAAGGTCGCGTCGAGCAGCGCGCCGGCGCGGCCGTCGGTCTGGCGCACGCCGCCGGCGACCCTCGCCAGTCGCTCGTTGGCGTGGCGACGGATGGCGCGGGCGTCGGCCGGTGACAGCCCGCCGGTGGCGAGGCGCCACATCGCCGCCTGCCATTCCAGGCCGGCCCAGCCGGCCCACGAAGCCAGGTCGGCCAGCGCGTTCTGGTCGCCCTCGGTAACCGCGCGGTTGAGGTCCGGGGCGCGGGTGGTCGCGCCGCCGTCGATCGACTCCTTCCACGCGGCCAGCGCGGCGCGGCGTCGGCCCTGCCCGACGAGGGTAACGCCGAGGTTGTTGAGCAGGCGGGCCCGGGGCTCGCCGCTGGCGTTGCGCAGCAGGTGGCGGTAGCGGCGCTCGGCCTTGCGCCAGTCGGACGGGTGGCCCGAGGCGCGGGCGCGCAGCGCCCAGGCGTCGGCGTCGAGCTCCGGTTGTTTGCTGCCGCGCGGCAGCAGCGACGGATCGTTCCACGTCACCGCCAGGCGGTAGCGGGCGCGGTCGCGCAGCGCGTCGACCTCGCTGCGGTGGCGCAGCCCGCGCGGCAGTCGCGCGCCCAGGACGCTGCGCGCCAGCGCACGGTCGGCGCTCCACTGGACCAGCACGTAGGCCGCCTTGTGCACGTCGTCCTCGTGCGGGTAGCGGTCACGCAGCGACTCGATGACGCCGAGGGTGTGGGTGACCCGGGCGACGACCTGGTCTGCCGGCAGATCCTTGCCGTCGGCGATCAGCTCGCCGGCGAGATCCAGCAGCGCCTGCAACGGCGCCATCCGCCCCGGCTCGAAGCGGGCGAGACCGTCGACGATCGATCGCAGGTGGGGCAGCTCCGCGGCCAGTCGCTGGTAGAAGTGATCGGGGTCGCCGGCCATGTCGCCGATGGCGTCGAGGAAGTCGGCCTGCCAGGCGGCGATCTCGAGCTCGTAGTAGTCGCGCTGTTTGGGTTCCAGCGAGGCGGCGCGGTCGAGCTGGGCGCGGACGGCGCGAATGCGCAGGTTGCGGGCCGCGGCCACGGCCGCGAGGCCGACTCGCGGGCGGGCGTCGCGCGGGTGGGCGCGGGCGAGGTCGGCGTAGATCGCCTCGGCGGCGCGCGAGCGGCCGAGGTCGAGCTCGGCGCGGGCGCGGGCCAGACGCTGTTCGAAGCTGCGCGGCGGGCGGGCTCCGGCCAGGGCGCGGGCGCCAGCGTGCATCCCACGCAGTCCGTCCAACCGCGAGCGCTGGGTCGCCGCTCCGCTGGCGCGCCGGGCGCCGCGGGCCGCGCGATCGCCGCACGCCACATCGAGCGAGCGGTAGCAGGCCTCGGCCAGGTCGAGCCAGGCGGCGGCGTCGGGCTCGGCGCCGCGCCCCAGGGCCTCGCGAAACAGCGCCGCCGCCCGCGGGTAGTCCTCGTCGGCCGCCGCGCTCCAGCCCAGGTGGCGCAAGACGACTGCGGCTTCCGGGCCGTCGGGTCGCGCGCGCAGCAGCCGCGCGGCGGCCCAGCGGTGTCGCCGACGCGCGCGCGTCGCGACCTCGGGGACCACTCGCAACAGCTCGGTCGCGGCGTCGGCGCCGGTGCTGGTCGCGGCGCGGGCCATGACCGCGAACATCTGCGCGAAGTAGCCGTCGGGGTCGGCCATCCACGGCACGTCGAGGAGGGTGTAGAGCTGCTCGAGCAGCGTCGTGCAGGCGAGGTCGCAGTCGTCGTGCGCGGCCCGGCGCTCCATCGCCAGCGCGCCGCGGAAGATCGTCATCAGCGTGGCGGTGTCCGTGGTGGCGGAGGTGTTGCCACCGCTCCGCTGCTCGATGGCGGCGTGGGCGATCGCGGCGGCGCGCTCGTAGTCGTCGCCCAGCAGCGCGACGCGAAACGGCGCCGGCACCGCGTCGAGCAGCGGCGGCGCGTCGGCGGTTCCCGGCTCGGCCTCGATCCGATCGGCCAGCGCGCCGAGGTCCATCGCCGGCTGCGGGGGCGTCACCGGTGGCGGCGATCCGCACGCAACGAGCAACACGACGATCCACACCCGCCTCACGCCGCCCGCATAGAGCATCTTTCGTTCCATTGCGCGCAGCACGCCCCATCGCTCGTCGTTTTCGGCGTTTGGCCGACCGCTGACCGCGCAGCTGTCACGAAGAAGCCACAGGAGCGTGAACAGCTGTGGGCGATCGTCAGGCGTACCTACATGTCGCCTCTGCTACCGTGGGAGAAGCGTCGTGTCCGCGGAACCCGAGAACGCTCACCTGGGCCCCTATGTGATCGAGCGCCGGCTGGGCGCCGGCTCGATGGGCGTGGTCTACCAGGCCCGCCACCGCGCCCGCGGCGTGCGCGTGGCGCTCAAGACCCTGCGCTACGACGATCCGGAGGACCTGCGCCGGCTCAAGCGCGAGTTCCGCGCGCTGCAGGACCTGCAACACCACAACCTGTGCTCGTTCGGCGAGCTGTTCGAGGACCGTGGCCACTGGTTCTTCACCATGGAGCTCCTCGACGGCGACGGCTTCCTCGACTACGTGCGTCCGGGCCAGGGGCGACGGCGCCGTCCGACAGCGCCGGTGTGCGGTGTCGGCGGTACGACGGTGGTGCCACCGGCAGCCTTCGACGAGACGCGGTTGCGCCGGGGGCTGGTCGGTCTGGCGCAAGGGCTGCAAGCGCTGCACAACGCACGTCGCGTGCACCGCGACGTGAAGCCGTCGAACGTCCGCGTCACGCGCGAAGGCCGCGTGGTCCTGTGCGACTTCGGCCTGGTCGCCGATCTGGAAGCCGCCGGTCGCAGCGACACCGGCATCGTCGGCACCGCGGCGTACATGGCGCCCGAGCAGGCGTCGTCGGGCAACGTCGGGCCGGCCGCCGACTGGTATTCGTTCGGCGTGCTGCTCTACCGCGCGCTCACCGGCGAGCTGCCGCTCGACGGCGCGCCGGTGCAGATCCTGGTCGCCAAGCAGGACCACGTGCCGACACCGCCGGCTCAGCTGGTACCCGGGGTACCGCCGGATCTCGACGCGCTCTGCTGCGAGCTGCTCAATCCCGATCCCGGCCGGCGCCCGACCGGCGACGAGATCCTGTCCCGGCTCGGCGTCGCCATCCGCGACGACGCGCCCGGCGCCCAGGGCACCCATTCGTCGGATGGAGCGCTGTTCGTCGGTCGCGACGACGAGCTGTCGATCCTCGAGGCGGCGTTCGATCGCGCGCGGGCCGGCGAGGTGGTCAGTGTGCACCTGCGCGGTCCGTCGGGGGTCGGCAAGACCACCCTGATCGATCGGTTCGCCGAGCGGCTGCGCGCCGAGCACTCCGACGTGGTGGTGCTCGGCGGTCGCTGCTACGAGCGCGAGTCGGTGCCGTACAAGGCGCTCGACGGCGTCGCCGACGAGCTGGCCCTGCACATGCGCGGGTTGCCCAAGGAGCAGGCGGCCGAGCTGGTTCCGCGCAACGCGGCGCTGTTGCCGCGCCTGTTTCCGTCGCTGGGGCGCGTCGAGGTGCTGGCTCG
>Ga0114931_10004536_pt1 | contig 17346 bp, 9 predicted proteins | sample 2SBtaG_FD_89579 | JGI IMG/M metagenome (GOLD analysis project Ga0114931, IMG submission 89579) | Deep subsurface microbial communities from Kolumbo volcano to uncover new lineages of life (NeLLi) - 2SBTROV14_V59a metaG | ecosystem: Environmental > Aquatic > Marine > Volcanic | place: Kolumbo...
CCGTTCGCGAGCTCCTCTTCGAGCGCGGCAAAATCGTCGTCGAGGATTCGGTTGTAGGCGGCGGAACGCCGTCGCAAGCGCAGCAACACGGCAGCGAGGGCGATGATCAGAAGACCGTAAAAAATGATAAGAACGGCGATCGGCAGCGCCAGCAGACCGAGGCTCACGCGCCACAGCAGGTCGAGCAGGCGTTCGCCCCCGAGCATCACCATGAAGGCGCCAGCCGCCAGCGCCGGGCCGAAGGGCACGTGCGGTGCGCCCGTGCGCAAGCGGTGGACCCCGCCGATCACCGCGCCCAGGCCACAAGCTGGCAGCAGGCTCAGCACCGCCGCATGCGGTCCGAGAAAGGCGCCGATCATCATCAGCAGTTTGGCGTCCCCGGCGCCCAAACCCTCGACACCGGTGGCCAACTGCATCAGGCGGCGAAAGCCGGCGAGCAAGCAATACCCCGCCAGCGCACCCGCGGCGGCCAATGCCAGGCCGCGCAACGGCGCTGGCGTCATCCGCGGCAGGTGCAGCGCCTCGAGGGTCAACCACTGTGCGAGGAAGGCTTCGAGCGGTGCCGGTCGCCAGGCGGCCAATGCCAGTCCCGCGGCCGTGCCGCCCCAAGACAGCACATCGGGCAAAATCTTGCGGTGCACGTCAGTGGCAGTGGCGGTGATCAGCAGTGCCACCAACACCAGACGCACGGCCGGCTGGCTGCCGGAAAAGCCGACCGGCGTGGCGGCGACTGCGAAGCCCGATGCGGCGAGCGCCTCGAGCCAGGGCAGGCGAAAGGGAAGCCGGGGATCGCGCAGACCGATCAGCCAAGGCACGGCGCGGCGAGCCAGGTGCCCGAAGACCAAGCCGGCGAGCGCGGCGCGCAGCACGTAGGCGAGCTGCGGAGTCATGGCAGCTCGGCGTCCAGTTCCCGTGGCTCGGCCGCGGGCCAGGGTCCGCGTCGGGTGGGCTGAGCAAGGGCGCTTTCGAGGGCGTCGAGAAAGCGGTCGCGCGGCCAAAGCTGGGCACCGAAGTGCGCCAGATGCTGGCTATAGACCTGGCAGTCGAGAAAGCTGTGCCGCCATGCCACGAGCCGCCCTACCAAGGCGACGAGGGCGATCTTCGAAGCGTTGGTGCGGTGGAAAAACATGGACTCGCCGCAGAACATGCCCCCCAAGGAAACGCCGTAGAGACCGCCTACGAGCCGGCCCTGCTGCCAGGTCTCGACCGAGTGGGCGAGCCCCAACCGGTGGAGCGCCACAAAGCCGTCGATCAACTCGGGCGTGATCCAGGTGCCATCCGCATCCGGACGCTGGTGGGCCACGCACCCCGCAACAACGCGCGCGAACGCCGAGTCGTAGCGTACTTCGAATTCTTCGCGGCGCAGCACCCGGCGCAGACTGCGGCTGACATGGAGCTGGGAAGGCACCAACACCAGGCGCGGATCCGGGCTGAACCAGGCATGGCGAAGCTCGGGGCTCGGCCAGGGGAAAATGCCGCGGGCATAGGCTGCGATCAGGCGCTCGGGGCGAAAGTCGCCGCCGACCGCCACCAACCCATGGTGGGCAGCCAGGCGGGGGTCGGGAAAGCGGTAGCGGGGATCGATGCGCATCGCGGTCTCTGCCCGGAAGCGATCCGGGACTGCGTTTCTCCCACCCTAACCTGGACCGGCATTCGGCGGCGAGGGGCCAAAGCGAGAAGACGGTCGCGGGCGAGCCGGATGGCAGCACACAGCCCACGCGGTTGCTACAATCCGCCGATCAGGGTATCTTTACGCCCGATTCGCGCTGTTGCCCATCCGCAGTTTTCCGAGACCAGATTTCCCGCGAGACGACCATGGCCCGGCAGACCCACATCGCATACGACGAAGACGCCATCAAGACCCTGGACGCGCTGACCCACATCCGGCTGCGAACCGGCATGTACATCGGCCGTATTGGCGACGGCTCGAGCCCAGACGACGGGATCTATGTGCTGCTCAAAGAGGTTGTGGACAACGCGATCGACGAGTTCATCATGGGGAATGGCAAAAAGATCGAGATCTCCCGTGACGGTGACCAGATGAAGATCCGCGATTATGGGCGTGGCATTCCGCTCGGAAAGCTGGTCGACTGCGTCTCACGCATGCATACCAGCGGCAAGTACAACGATGACGTCTTTCAGTTCTCGGTTGGCTTGAACGGTGTCGGCACCAAGGCCGTCAATGCGCTGTCGTCGCGCTTCGAGGTGCAGAGCTTTCGCGATGGCAAGCGCAAGCGCGCCAGCTTCGAGCGCGGCAAGCAGACCGGCGAGAAGAAGGGCAAGGACCCGAAAGCACGCAACGGCACCTACGTGGCGTTCACACCCGACCCCGAGATTTTTGGCGACTATGGCTGGAACGAGCAGTTCATCGCACGGCGGCTGCGCTACTACGCCTACCTCAATGCTGGTCTGTCCCTGGTCTACAACGGCACGGTGTTCAAGAGCAAGAAGGGGCTGCACGATCTGCTGGCAGAAGAGCTTGGTGACGAACGCGGTCTCTACGACATCGTCCATCATAAGGAGCCGCGACTGGAGTTTGCCTTCACCCACACGGACAACTACGGAGAAACCTACTTTAGCTTTGTCAACGGCCAACACACCTCCGACGGCGGCACCCACCAACGGGCGTTTCGCGAGGGTCTGCTCAAAGGCATCAACGAGTTCGCAGGCAAGGGCTTTGCCGGCCACGATGTGCGAGACGGCATCGTCGGCGCGGTGGCGATCAAGCTGCAAGATCCCGTGTTCGAGAGCCAGACCAAGAACAAGCTCGGCTCGACCGACGTGCGGCCCTGGATCGTCCAGCGGGTCAAGGACGCGGTGGTGGTGTGGTTGCACAAGGAACCGAAGAGCGCCGAACGCTTGCTAAAGAAGATCGAGGCCAACGAGCGCCTGCGCAAAGAGCTGGCGGCGGTCAAAAAGGAGGCCAAAGCGCGGGCCAAGAAAACCGCCATCCGCATCCCGAAGCTGATCGATTGCAAGCTGCACCGCGGCGATCGGAATCCGCGTTCAGCCGAGACCTCGATCTTTCTCACCGAGGGCGACTCCGCGGGGGGCTCCATGGTGCAGGCGCGTGATGTCGACACCCAGGCAGTCTTCGCCCTCAAAGGAAAGCCGCTCAACTGCCACGGCCTGAAGCGAGATGCCATCTATCGAAACGAGGAGCTCTACAATATCATGCGCGCGCTCGATATCGAAGATGATATCGAGCGCCTTCGTTACCAGAAGGTCGTCATCGCCACCGATGCCGATGTCGACGGCATGCATATCCGCAACCTTCTGCTCACCTACTTCCTTCGCTACTTCGAGGAGCTGGTCAGTCGCGGTCACGTCTTCCTGCTCGAAACACCTCTCTTCCGCGTGCGCAACAAGAAGCAAACCTGTTACTGCTATAGCGAGGGCGAACGCGATGAAGCGACGGCAGCGATCCAGGGCGCCGAGGTCACGCGCTTTAAAGGACTCGGTGAAATCTCTCCCAAGGAGTTCAAGCAATTCGTCGGCGCAGAAATTCGACTGGTACCCGTACGCATTCAGTCGATGCGTGAGGTTACCAAGGCTCTCGACTTTTTTATGGGCAAGAACACTCCGAAGAGAAAGCAATTCATTGTCGACAACCTCATCACCGAAGTCGTTTGAGATTTGTGGGAAGATGGAGCGAAGGTCCGGCCCGATGAAGATTTTGTGGAAGATTCTGGGAGCGGAGTGAAGGTGCGATCCGAAGGAGAAGGTACGTGAGCTACGTCAAGCCGCTGATGGAGCGAAATTTCCTCGAGTATGCGAGCTACGTGATCGTCGACCGGGCGATCCCGGACATCCGCGATGGGTTCAAGCCCGTGCAGCGACGCATTCTGGCCACGCTCGAGGCGATCGACGATGGGCGATTCCACAAGGTGGCGAACGTCATCGGCGAAACGATGAAGCTGCATCCGCATGGTGATGCCTCGATCGGTGACGCATTGGTCGTGCTGGCCAACAAGGATTACTTTATCGAGAAGCAGGGGAACTTCGGCAACGTGCTCACCGGGCACGCTGCCGCGGCCGCGCGCTACATCGAATGTCGACTGACGCCGCTGGCCAAGGAAGCGCTTTTTTCGAAGAAAGCACTCACCGCGTTCCAACCGAGCTATGACGGGCGAAAGGATGAACCGATCTTTTTGCCGGCGAAGCTACCGGTCGCGCTGATGCTCGGAACCGAGGGCATCGCAGTCGGGATGGCGACCAAGATTTTGCCGCACAACTTCAGGGAGCTCCTGCACGCACAGATCCGTCTGCTCGAGGGCGGAGAGGACGCTCTGGTGCCCGACTTCCCCCAGGGCGGCTTGTTGGACGCCTCGGCCTACGACGATGGTCGCGGCAAGGTACGGGTGCGGGCACGGCTCGAGAGGTCCAAGGACAAGAAGACCTTGACAGTTCGCGAGATTCCCTATACCACCACGACCGAGAGTCTGATCGCATCGATCGAAGCTGCGGTCTTGAAGGGCAAGCTCAAGGTCGCGTCGATCGAGGATCGCACGGCGGAGACGGTCGAGATCGTGCTTCACCTGCCACGCGGCATCTATGCCGACGAAGTCGAACCACAGCTCTACGCCTACACCCAATGCCAGGTATCGATCAGTTCCAATATTACAGTGATCCGGGATGACCAACCGGCGGAGATGACGGTTCGCGAAGTGCTCGCCGAGCTCACCGAACGCCTGCGCAAGCAGATTCGGGCCGAGCTCGAGCTCGAACTCTCGGAGCTTGAGGACAAGAAGCATTTCATGACTCTCGAGCAGATTTTCATCGAGAACCGGGTGTACAAGGCGATCGAGACGAAGCGTAGCGCCAAAGGCGTACGCAAGGCGGTGTGGGATGGGATGCATGCCTACCAGGTCTTTTTCGTCCGTCCGATGATCGATGAAGACATCGAGCGCTTGCTCAAGATCCCGATTCGACGGATCTCTGTGTATGACATCAACCGGTATCGGGCAGAGATCAAAGAGATCGAGGCAGGCATCGCTGGGTGCAAACGCAAGCTGCGCAAGCTGACCGCAACCACGGTGGCGTACCTCAAGGGCCTGCTCGAACGCTATGGTGGGCGCTATCCGCGCCGCACCGAGATCACCAGCTTTGATGTGGTCTCGAAGCAGGAGGTCGCGCGCGCAGCGCTCAAGGTCAGCTACGACCCCGGCAGCGGTTTTTTCGGGACGGGGGTTCGTGGCGAGAAATACAAACTCACGGTCAGTGAGTATGATCCTCTGGTGATCGTCACAGGCGATGGGGTCTACCGCGTGGTGCTGCCCCCGGAAAAGCTCTACGTGGGCGAACGGGTGCTGGCCATCGTGCCGTTCAACAAGGACGCGGGCTTGATGCTGACCTACGTGTATCGGGATCCGAAGCGGATGGCCTGGGCGAAGAAGATCCGGATCACCGGTTTTATCCGCGACAAGGAGTATGACCTGATCAAGGAGCGTGCGGGAAAGATCGACAGACTATGGGTCGGCGGCGACGTCAATGCCCAGGTGCATGTCATCTACGCGCCACGGAAACGCCAACGGAAACACGAAGACGTCTTCGACCTGCAAAACCTCGAAACCTGCGGCCTTGCCGCCCGCGGCACCCGCGTGGGCGACAAGCCCGTGGCCCGCTTGAAGATCAAGAAATCGACCTGAAAGCATGCGGGCTTGCCTCGAGAACCCGTGCCGGCTCCATAGGAAAACGGGCGGGCCCGGTGGCCCACCCGTTTTCTTATGCGAACGGACTCGGTCTGTCGCCAGTGATCATGGATCACAGATCGCGACAGATCGCGAATCGCAGACGGATGATCAGTTATCGCAGATCGACAGGTCGTCGATGCCACCCTCGATGATGTCACCAGGGCCGGATCCATCCGACACCTGGAGGCGCAGACGAACGGACGAGCCGGCTGGCACCGGGAAGGTGGCGTTGGTCCACGACGCAACGGTGCGCACGTCGCCGATCGAGACTACGTTGTTGTAGCTGGCACCACCGTTGGTCGATACCTGCAACAGGAAGAAGTCACCGTTCGGGTCATCACCCGTATCGCGTTGTCCGTGGAAGTACCACACAGACAGCGTCGAGGCATTGGCCACGTTCCAGGTCGGGGAGTCGAGCACGCAGTTCCCGCGATCGACGTCGGCATTGCCAACCGAGGAGTTGCTGGCGGTGAAGATGGCCAAGGAGCCGCCGGACGTGTGATCGGCGCCGACCTGGGTGATCACTCCGGAAGTCGACTGCTGGGTGGGTGCACCGATGACGTAGGCTCCTGTGGAGCAGGTGCTGAGACCGCTGTTCGACCAGCCGGCCACACCATTCTCGAAATCGTCGTCGAGGGTGCAAGCACCCGGCGGCGGTGGCGGCGGTGGCGGCGGTGGTGCGCCACCACCGAGGGTGAACAGCAGCAGGTTGGGCGAGCCGTTGGTACCGGAGATCACACCGGAGGTGGCGCGTGCGATCAGCTCGTTGCGCACCTGCGTGGGGTTCCAAGTCGGATGCTCCTCGAGCACCAACGCCGCGGCACCGGCCACATGGGGCGACGCCATCGACGTGCCGCTGATGGTGTTGGTGGCGTTGTTGGAGGTGTTCCAGGTCGAGGTGATGCTCGAGCCGGGAGCGAAGAGTTGGACCGCCGAGCCAAAGTTCGAGAACGACGAACGGGCATCACTGCTCGTGCTCGATGCCACGGTGAAGGCATTGGCCGCGCGTGCTGGTGACACGTTCGACGCATTCTGGTTCTCGTTGCCCGCGGCCACGGCAAAGAACACACCGGAGTTCACCGCGTTGTTCACCGCGTTGTCGAGTGCGGTCGAGGCGCCGCCGCCGAGGCTCATGTTCGCCACCGAGGGACCCGAGTGGTTGTTGGCCACGAAGTCGACACCGGCGATGACGCCGGAGTTGGTACCCGAACCGCCGCAGTCCAGCACACGGACGGCGAACAGGCTGGCACCCTTGGCCACGCCATAGGTGCTGCTGGCAGCGGTGCCCGAGACGTGGGTGCCGTGGCCGTTGCAGTCGTTTCCGTTCTGGCCATCGCCAACAGCGTCAAAGGCGATCGATGCGCGGCCGCCGAAGTCGTTGTGGGTGACGCGAATGCCGGTGTCGACGATGTAGATATCGACGCCTGAGCCCATGAAGTCAAATTGGTAGTTGTTGTCGAGCGGCAGGTTGCGCTCGTCGATGCGGTCAATGCCCCAAGATGGGGGATTCGCCTGGTTGCCTGCGTTCTTGAGCGAGATGATCGAATCCTGCTCGATGAAGGCAACCTGTGGGTCGCGGGCCATGGCCTCGGCCGCGCGAGCATCCATCTTCATGACTGCGCCGTTGAGCACGCGTTGGTACACCCGGCTCACCTGCGCGTTGTAGGCGCTGGCAAAACGGCCGACCTGGTTTGCAGCACGGACACCGTCATTGAAAACAACGATGTACTGGCCCGGAACCAGTGGGTTGCCTTGCGGCTTGAGGATCGTGCCATGTGATCCCAAAGCCTGCGCCCCAACAGCGCCAGGAAGAACCAGCGCCAAGAGCGCCAGTGCGGTGACAAGTTGTTTAAGCGTAACGATTCGCTTCATCGTTTCCTCTCTCATGTACCGTGGTTGCCTCGGTCCAGCGCGCCAGGACAATCCTGGGCGTCCGGTATCGAGCCCCGGTTGGGCTCTACTCGACCTCCGCGACGGCTTGAACCGCACGCGGAAGATGAACTTCCTGTCCGTGGCGATGAAACGGCTGCGGCACGACCTTGGAAATCTACCGCTACGCAGCGAGCTGGACGCGAAACGAATCCAAATCTGCGCAATGTAGGCCGCTGGCTGCACCCCGTGTCAGGATGCAAACCGATATCACCTGCTTCTCATGCCGAGGTTCGGCAATGACCGAGCTTCGGCTCCTCGACGGCAGCGCATCTTGGAGAAAGACACGCTCTGGACCCGATCACGTCCGACAGCTCGGCCGCGACCGTCACGTTCACGATCCCTATGTGAAACGCGGCGCGACTCTACGCGAAGACGCGGGCGCCTGTCCAGTGTTTTCTTCCTGGAGGATCGCGACTTCAGCGATCGCGGAGATCTCGGGTCAGCCATTCGGAACGGTAGGCACGGTTCTCGGGAAGATCCGGAAAACCATGGGCAGGATCATAGGGATACTGCTTCATGCCATGGAAGGGGAGAGGTTCCATGCGCTCACCCGCACCGGTGTTACGGTCGGCATCCTTGTCCCAGCCTTGGCTTTCGAGAAAAAGTGTCCGTACCCAGCCAGGCGCTGGCACCGGAAGTTGGCCGGCGTCGAATCGCAGGCGGATTTCATCGCCCGGCGCCAAGATCACCGAGCGGTCATCGGCTACCGCCAGCAGTGGCCGGACGTCACCGTAGCGTGTGTAGCGTCCGGGAAAGGGCAGCCAGGGGCTTTCGCGTGTGACCCGCGCGTAGTCAAAGCGGTGCGGTGCATTGGGCGCTGCGCGAACCAGCGCAGAGAATCCTCGGTAGCCGAGCGTTGCCGCAGCCGGCAGCAGGCGCGCGATGACCACCGGCTCTCGATCCGCCGGTGCCGTGGACCAGGCGATGCGGTCCCAGTGCAGCCACAGGTTGGTGATGATGCGCAACCGGCGGGCGCCAGCGGGCAGGGGCGGGGTGTCGATCACTGTGGTCTTGGTCTTGCCGGCAGGGAAGCCCATGTTCTCGATCAAGACCTGCCAACCGGCTGCTGTTTCCACCTCCAGGCGAGGCGCCTGGAAAAGCAGATCGCTACGCTGCGCCACCGCCAGATTGAGGCTGGCGTCCGCGGGGAAGATCCAGCCGTCGAGCAGCAGGCGAATCGCTTGTGCCGGTGCTTCGCCGAGATCGAGGGTGAAGGTCCACGCACGCGCAGCCACACCCTGGTACGGGCTTGGCTGGTAGCCGCTGGCATAGATGGCGTCGCGCAGGCGAACGGCTTCGGTCACGTCGCGGCCGCGGCCGTCGGTGGCGGCGGCAAGTGGCCGCAGATCGCGGGTGGCGAGCACGCGGTCGGTGACCGGTCCACGTCCCGGCACGATGCGCAGGCTCGAGGCCACCATCACGTCCGCGGGATGGTCGACCACCCACAGCCGCACTTGGTCGAAAAACGCTGCCTCCCACAGCTCCTCGGTGATGCGCAGGTCATAGCTGCCATCGATCGCTGCGGCCTGGTCGACACGTACCAGCTCTTCGGGGTCGCTATCCGCGTACACGCCCGGCGCGATCGGCAACCCGATCGGTGCACCCCACAGGAGATCGGTGACGAAGCGGACGCGCTGGCCGTCCCAGACATAGAGGAACGGGCAGCTTCCCTTTAGCAGTTGCTTCTCGACGATGCTCTGTTCGGCCGCGACATCCAGGCGGTTTTGCGGCACGCCATTGGTCCACACCACGCGCAGCACGTCGGCGGCTGTGCGCTGGCCGAGACCGAGGTGAACGACGTCGCCGGTCACTTCCCGGAATTGGTAGGCACGGCCGTCGCGCACCTCGATCACCGAGCCAACGCCAAAGACGTTGTTTTTGCTGTTGCCCTTCACCAACCCACGCAGCCGCACCGAGAGATGGTGGTTGACGTTCCCGCCCTCATTCATCAGCAACCGCAGGCCGGCCGGGCCGGCGGCGACCAGGTCGAGGTCGCCATCACCATCGAGGTCGCTGGCGGCGAGCGCTGTGGCCGAAACCGGTCCGCCGCGCAGCCGGCGGTAGATAAAGCGCCCGCTCGCCGCCTGGGTGTAGAGCCGCACATCCGCACCGGCAGTTGCCAAGTCGAGCCGCCCATCGTTGTCGGCGTCGAACGCAATCAGCGAGCGCGTGGCGGTGGTCGTGGGCAAGCCGAGCAGCGTCCAGGGCTCGAAACGGCCATGCCGGTTGTGCCAGGCCCGCAGGCCGCGGCCGGCGGTCACCAGATCGGGCCAGCCGTCGTTGTCGAGGTCGGCGCTCACCACATCCGCGGCCGGCGGTGCATCGGCCAGACCCGCAGACGCGGTGCGGTCTGTGAAGCGGCCTTGGCGCAGGTTGTCGAGCCATAGCAGGCCGCTGCCATGGGCGATCAGCAGGTCGAGGTCGCCATCGCGGTCGAGATCGGTGGCGCGCATCGCCGATGCTGTATCGAGATCGACCGCTGGCAGCGCATGCGTGCCCACGGCCTCGAGCGGCCCGGCCAGGTTGTTGCGCAGCAGACCGGCGTGCTCGACGCCGGCAAACGCCAGGTCGAGATCGCCTTCGATGTCGAAGTCGATGGCCACCACCGCCCTCGCGCGCATCGCCTCTAGGCCGAATTCGGCGACTGCAAACCCGCCCTGGCCATCGCCCCGAAGGGCGCGGCTCGGCGCGCCGGCGCCCGCGGCCACCAGGTCGAGCGCACCATCGTTGTCTATGTCGGTGGCGAGTAGGATGTCCATGCCCGCGGCAGCGGTGGTAAAGCTGGTGCGCCAATCATCGCGCGCCAGGCGCACCTCGAGGGTGTCGGGCTGCTTCTCGCGGCCGGCACGTACGCGGGCGATGTCGGGCCGCCGGTCACCGTCGAGATCGGCCACTGCCAGCGCCCGCGAACGCGTGGGCACGGTATCGAGACTGCGGCCTTCGAGCCGCACCGGCAATGCGCTTCCGAAATGGCTCGGTGCGGGCTCCTCGCGAAAGCGCTCCACTGGCAGGCCGAGGATTCCTGGGCGCAGCTCGCGCAGGCCCTCGCGAAACATCGGCGTGACCTTGAGCACATTCTCGAGTCGCTTGGCCGGCACCCGCGCGGCCGCCAGGTCGTCACCCTCGAGCGCGGTGCGCAAGCGTTTGAGCTCGCGCTGGGCGAGCTCGGGCGCCTGCCAGATCAGCTCTTCGAGCCGCAGCAGCGCGCGCGAGGCCTCCGAGCGTTGGCCCGCGGCCACGGCGTGTTGGGCGAGCTCGAGCAGCACCACGACATTGTCGGGGCGCAACCGAGACAAGGCGTCGAGGGCGTGTGTGGCGTCTTCAGAGGCGTCGATATTGGTGGCATGTTGGTGTAGCGCAAAGAGGATCTGGACATCGTCCGGGGCGGCCAGCGCGGCGGCTCGGTAGGCTGCGAGCGCGCCGTCCGCGTCGCCGCGCCATTCGAGAACGTTGCCGCGGATGGCCAGCAGGTGGCCGTCGCCCCGGACCATGCCGAGCGCGGCGTCGATCGCCGCCAGCGCCTCCTCATAGCGTTGCTGGCGCAGCAGCGCGATGGCCAAATCGGCTCCTGGGAGCGGATCGCCCGGGATCTGCTCGCGCAATCGGCGGAAGCTCGTCTCCGCGTCTTTCGGCCGCTCGTTCTCGAGTTCGGCCAACCCGCGATCGCGCAAGGCCAGGGCCTTGCCGGAAGGTGGTGCGGCGCGTACCAAGACGGGGGCGAAAAGCGCGAGCAGCAGCAGGGCGAAGACGGCGCGGCAGGTTGTGGGAGCGGTCATCACGGGGCCGAGTCTATGGCGTCTCGCGGCGCGCTGCACGGGCTCTTAGGCAAGCAGGCGTGCGATCAAGAGCGCCGCGAGCGAGCCCAGGCCAGCGGTGATCAGCGACCGCAAGTCAAAGCTCGCCAGGCCGCCGAAACCGAGCCCGGTGGCGAGCAGGCCGCCGGCCAGCGCGCCCGCCACAGCCACCAGCAGAGCCTTGGTTCGGCCCATCCGCAGCAGGCCAGGGGCGGTGGCGGCGACGGCAAGGCCGATCAGTATCCAGGAAAACAGTCCGAAAAGCAGCAGATAGCGCATGGATTCCTTCCAGCGAGTGGGTTTCTTCCACCGGAGGTTGGTGCTTGCGGCCTCGGCAGGTCGCGGCCAGGAAGCTTATCTCGCTTGCCGGCCGCCTGCATCGCATGCCAGTACAATCGCCTGGCCAGGGTCGGTACCCACCGCTCGGCACCATCCGCAACCCTGGAGCTGTGCATGCGACGCGACGAGATTGTGATCACCGGATCGGGCCGCGAAACCACCCTGCGACGGTATGCCCAGCAGTGGGCCCCATCACGGCGGGCCGAACAAGAGCTGGCCGCCAGGCAGGCAAGCCTCCAGCAACCAGCAGCGAGCCGGGTCTGAGGTCGTCAGGTGGTACCCGCGAGCACCGGAACCCCGTCGCGTTTGTATTTGATCGACGGCTTTTCCAATATATTTCGAGCTTATTACGCAATTCGAAATCTGTCGAACCGCAAGGGGGTGCCGACGGGCGCCGTCTTCGGCTTCTTGCAGATGCTGCGCAAGCTGCTGCGCGACGAGGATCCGCAGTACATCGGCGTGGCGCTCGACACCGGTCGCAAGACCGTTCGCTCGGACCGCTATGCCGCGTACAAGGCCAATCGCAAGCCCATGCCGGAGGATCTGCGATCCCAGATTCCCTGGGTGCGCAAGCTGCTCGCGGCCTATCGCATCCCAACCGTCGAATACTCTGGATACGAAGCTGACGATGTGCTCGGTATATTGGCCAAGAAGGCGCAGGCGGCAGGCTTCGAGGTCATTCTGGTGTCGCCGGATAAGGACCTCATGCAGTTGGTCGGCAACGGCGTCTTTCAAGACCATACCGGCCGCGAGCGGCGCTACGACGCTGCGGGCGTGGCGGAGGACTTCGGCGTGGCGCCGCAGCAGGTGGTCGACGTGCTGTCGTTGGTCGGCGATGCCAGCGACAATGTACCGGGGGTTCCGGGCATCGGTGCCAAGGGCGCGCGTGCGCTGATCGCAGAGTTCGGCTCACTCGACGCGCTGCTCGAACGCGCCTCGCAGATCAAGCGCAAGAGCTACCGCGAGAACTTGATCGCGCACCGCGAGCAAGCGCTCCTGTCGCGCGAGCTGGTGACCATCCACACCGATCTGCCCGTGCCCTTCGAGCCGGCGAGCCTGCGTCGCGATCCGCCGGATTGGGAAGCGCTGCTGGCAATTCTCAACGCCCTCGATTTCGACCATCTCCGGCGCGAGCTGGAGGCCGAGCATGGCCAGCCAGCGCTGGGCGTGCAGCCAGCGATCGAAGCCGATGTCCGCGCAGGCGGCCTCGGGGGGCTAAAGCGCGCAGCCACGGTCGCACTGGCCGCGATCGGGGCGGACTCAGCCGACGCGCCGATCGGGCTGGCGGTAGCCGCTCTCGATGGGCAGCAGACGGGGGAGGAGGCGACGCTCTTCGTCGACTTTCGGCAAGCCGGCCAGCATGCGGCGGCCGTGCGGTGGCTGGCTGCGCGGGCCTGCGACACCGGTGCCACGTTGGTGGGTCACGACCTCAAGGAGACGCTGCGGCTGCTGGCCACTTCTGCCATGCTGCCACCGGTTCGCTGCCGCTTGCTCGACACCATGCTGCTTTCCTACCTGGCCGATTCCGCGCGGCGCAGCCATGACCTGGCCGGGCTGGCCTCCGACCGGCTGCACCACACGGCGATGAAGCCGGCGGAGGCCGGGTGGTCCAAGCAGGTCGCGCCGATGCCCGGACTCGCCAGCCTCCGGTGCTATGCGGCCGAGCAGGTGGTGCTTCCCATGCGGCTGCTGCCGACGCTCGATTCGGACCTCGGCGCGGGGTTGCAGGCGCTTTACGAGCGCATCGAGGCACCCCTGGTACCCGTGCTGCTGCGCATGGAGGGGGCGGGGATCGCACTCGATTCCGGCGTGCTCGGCGCGCAATCGCAAGCGATCGCAACGCAGATCGACGCCCTCGAGGCCGAGATCTACGAGCTGGCGGACGAACGCTTCAACATCAAGTCACCGCAGCAGCTCGGGGTCATCTTGTTCGAGAAGCTGGGTTATCCGGTGCTCGGGCGCACCCGCAAGACGCGCGGCTACGCCACCGGCGCTGCCGTGCTCGAGGAGCTGGCCGCCCGTGGCCATACGCTTCCCGAGCGCCTGCTGCGCTTCCGCGAGCTGACCAAGCTGCGTTCCACCTACCTCGAGGCATTGCCAGCGCTGGTCGGAGCGGATGGCCGGCTGCACACCCGCTTCAACCAGGCGGTGGCCGCGACCGGCAGGTTGTCGTCGTCGAATCCCAACCTGCAGAACATTCCGGTGCGCACGGCGCTCGGCGCAGAGATCCGTAAGGGTTTCGTGGCGCCGCCGGGACGGCGCCTGGTGGTGGCGGACTACAGCCAGATCGAACTGCGCGTGTTGGCGCATATGGCCGGTGAACAAGCGATGCTCGATGGCTTCGCCCGCGGCGACGACATCCACGTCACAACCGCTGCCCAGATCTTCGGGCTGGCGCCACTCCTGGTGTCGCCCGACCAACGGCGGATGGCAAAGACCATCAACTTCGGCATCCTCTACGGGATGAGCGATTGGGGACTCGCCCGCCGTCTCGGCATCAGCAAGGCCGATGCGGGTGCTTTCATCGCCAGCTACAAGGCGCAGTACCCGGCCGTCGCGCGCTACACCGAGGAGACGGCCGCCAGTGCCGAAGCCTCCGGATCGGTTTCGACGCTCTACGGCCGCATTCGTACGCTTCCCGACATCAAGAGCCGCAACCATAACCTTCGTGAAGCCGCCAAACGTATGGCGATCAACGCCCCGATCCAGGGCACGGCAGCCGACCTGATCAAGCTGGCGATGATCGCCGTCGACGCACGTCTGGCCAGCGAGCAGCCGGAGTCGCGCCTGATCCTCACCGTCCATGACGAGCTGATCATCGAAGCGCCGGAAGCCGACGTCGAGATCATCGCTCGGCTGGTGCGCGAAGAAATGGTCGGCGTCGCTGAGCTCCGGGTACCGCTCGAGGTCGATGTGGGCACCGGTGCGAGCTGGTTCGAGGCCAAGCAGTAGCCACCATCGAGCGCAGCACCGGGGCGGCGAACATGGCCGGAGACGGTGCGGGCCGCTGTGGTACGCTGACAGCGGTTTCTCCGGCCTTTTCTGGGGAGTCACCATGGCTCGAGCTCGACCCGCCCCTCAGTCTCCGTTTCGGCGCCGGCTCGCGTGCCTGGCGCTGGCCACGGTCGCGACGCTCGCTGGTGGCTGCACGTTCGAGATCATCTTCGCGCCGGCCTTCGTCGCCACCGGGGGCATCGCCACCTTTCGGATCGAGTTGTTCAACGACCAGATCCAGAGCAGCAACGTCGGCCTCTTCACCGTCGCGCACGTTCCCGTCGGCTGGCAGCTCGATGCCGCCACCTTTGTTTCCAGCACACCACCGCTCACCGGCAGCGGGGTCTCGGTGATCGATCCTGGTTTCGCCTGCGACTTCGGTGCGCCTCTGCCGGCGCCGGGTCCCGGCCGCAAGCGTGTGGTGGTCTCCTGGGGCACAGTGGCGACGGTGATCAATCCGACCACCGCCGTGGGCACCCTCCGATTCGCTGTCGGTTCCATGAGCGGAACCTTTCCGGTCGAGTTCTTCGTGGTTCTTACCGGCGGTGCAGAGAGTGCCTGCTCGCTACCGGTGAGCACGACGACGCCGGTATTCCAGTCGATTTTCTCCGATGGCTTCGAATCGGGAGACACCAGTGCCTGGTCGGCGACCACCCGCTGAGTCGCGGGGGGATGGCGGAGCAGCGCACACCGGCATGGGACCTCCGCGGCGACAGTGCGCTCAGACACCCGCGACTTTGGGCCTCCGCTTCTGAACGCGACGGCTGGCCTGTGCTTGGGGGCGTCAGGGCTGCGATCAGATACCGTAGGCGCGATGGCTTTCCTGCCGCCGATGCTCGAAGCGTGGCGCCACCGAGGCGCGTGCGCGGATATCTTTGGCCACCAGGTCTTTTACCTCGATGTCGGTCCGCGCGGCGGCATGCCCTTGCTCTTGCTGCATGGATTCCCCACCTCGTCGTTCGACTTTCATGCCGTGCTCGATGGACTGGCTGCGGACCGGCGGGTGATTGTCCATGACCATATTGGGTTCGGCCTATCCCAAAAACCAAAGGAGTATAGCTACAGCCTGTTTGAGCAGGCAGATATCGCCCTCGGGCTGTGGCGCTCCCTGGGTATCACCGGCGGACATCTGCTCGCCCATGACTACGGCACCAGCATCGCCACCGAGCTGGCCGCGCGGCAGGTGCGCGGCCTACTACCGATCACCATCGACTCGATGACCCTTTCCAATGGCAGCGTACGCCTCGAGCTCGCACATCTGCGACCAGCCCAACGCCTGCTGCGCCGCCCTTGGCTCGGCCCTTGTTTCGCCCGCTTGCTGACTGCTGGCAGGGTCCGGCGCGCGCTGTGCCGACTATGGGCGGATCCGTCCCGCGTCGACCGGCAAGAGCTCGATGCGCTGTGGTGGGGCATTCGCTACCGAGAGGGTCACCTGCGTGCGCCGCAGGTGATTCGCTACCTCGAGGAGCGTGTGCGCTTCCACCACCGTTGGCTCGATGCGCTCGGCCAGCTCGAGATACCCGTGCACATCCTGTGGGGCCGCCGGGACCCCGTCGCGGTGCCGGCGATCGCCGAACGACTGCGCGCCGATGCTCGCGTCGCCAGCCTCACCTGGATCGAAGATGCAGGCCACTATCCGATGCTCGAAACCCCGGTGGCCTGGCGTCGTGCGGCGCTCGGCCAGATCACAGCCTTCGAAGCCGGCGCCGGGGTTGGGTCATGAGCCATTCTGCCGCGGCTTGGCCGGCCTGCTGGTGCGGCGCGGGACCAGCCCAACAGCCGCACGGCGCGGACTATCGCCGCTGCCACGACTGCGGCACGCTGGTGTCGGTCCATGCTGGCAAGGCCGCGCATTACATGGAGGTGGATGGGGATGAATCCGGGCATTACGGTGCGGACTACTGGCTGCGTCACGTGCCCGAAGACCTGGGTCAACCTCCACTGGCGCAACGTGCCGCCAGCGACCTGGCCGGCCGCTGTGTCGACTGGTTGACCCGCACGGTGGCGCATTGCCCGCCGCCCGCCTCGGCCCTCGAGCTGGGATGTGCCCATGGCGCCTTCGTGTACCTCTTAAAGCTCGCAGGCTACCGCGCCGCGGGGCTGGACATGAGTCCCACGGTGAACGCGATGGCACGCCAGCGCTTCGGCATCGACGTACACCGCGGACCGCTCGAGCAGGCTGCGATCACAGACCGTTTCGACCTCATCGCCGCCTTCGATCTGCTCGAACACCTGGCGCTTCCGCGCGCCACGCTCGCGGCTTGCCTGCGCCAGCTCGAGCCAGGTGGCTCACTGCTGCTGCAGACGCCTTGCTACCGCCGAGAAGATCTCTCCTGGTCGATGCTGCTGGCCGAGGATCATCTCTTCCTGTTCACCCCGGGCGCGGCCCGCCGGCTGCTCCACGAGTCGGGTTTCCAGGAGATCGTGATCGAAGACGGTTTTTTTGCCCATGACATGTGGATCGCAGCCCGCAAGCCCGGTAAACGACCCCGTGTGACAACGGAGCCAACCCCGATCGCCGGGGCGTTGATCGCCCTCCATGAGCGGGCACGCAAGCTCGAGGCCGAACGAGACGCCATCGACGCAGATCGCCA
>Ga0114931_10004537_pt1 | contig 17337 bp, 14 predicted proteins | sample 2SBtaG_FD_89579 | JGI IMG/M metagenome (GOLD analysis project Ga0114931, IMG submission 89579) | Deep subsurface microbial communities from Kolumbo volcano to uncover new lineages of life (NeLLi) - 2SBTROV14_V59a metaG | ecosystem: Environmental > Aquatic > Marine > Volcanic | place: Kolumbo...
AGCGGTGAGACACTTCTTCAGGTGTTTTGGGGCGTTTCGTACCGGGATGATGATTGAGAATCTGATATTGTCCATAGGTGGGCAGCGCGGGTTGTTTGTTCCAAGGGCAATTGTTTATGGGTCGGCAAAATCGATTTTTTCTGAAGCCGATCGGGTCACATCTTTAAGCGCCAGCATGGCAACCTTAAAGTAGAAGATAAGCGCACGATTTGCAGAAAACAGTTGCAGGACAGAACAGTCCTATCTGATTTCACGGGACTGACTATACCTCTGGTCATTTGACACTATTTCAGCAGAATGAGTTTCCGGGTTCTGACAAATCCATCCGCCTGGATGCGATAGAAATAGACGCCGCTGGCCAGCGTGCTGGCGTCGAACTCCACTTTGAACTCGCTTTAGGCTGTCATTCCCGAAATCTTCTGATCGGGAATCCAGTTTTTGTCAGCGTGGATCCCCGATAGACTTGTCCCCCGCATGCTTTAAGCGGGGAAACATTCGGGGATGACGGAACAAACAACTCCAGGTGGACTCTCCACCTAACGCGCCATCACCAACACCTTCCCTTCACCACGTTCCAACCCCTTACCGATAATCGCCCCTTCGCACTCGTCTGCCTTTGCGCAACACATGGCGTAGCCGGGTTTGCTCGAGACGGTAAGCAAATCTACAGGGTGAATCGGGCCATTTTCAGTCGTGGCTTTTACTGGCACCCGTCCCATGAGCGCAAGCATGGGTCTGGCTCCACCTTTTAGGCGCACCGCCGGCTCACGGCTCACCGGTGGCCGGCTCTATTTCTTTTGGCTTGTTTCCCAAAACATAGCCCGGCCGGGTTGCGATAACCCCGGCAATCAGTTGACTGGAACCCCGTGCCTTGCGGTAGTGCTCAGGCACCTCAAGGTCGAGCTCCACCACATCGCCGGGTTCCGACTGGCTCAGAAACATTGATGTGTTCAGAGAGATCCGCGCCGTCTGGAATAAAGGAGCCCGCGGCGAACACGTTGCCGGTGGCGCGTTCCACGCGGAATGCCTGGAAAGGTGGTTCCGCATGAGTGGCTGAACTAACTGAACCCGTTGCCACAATAGGTTGTCCGCTTGCAGCCCCTTTGATGTTGGTTATGTTTGCGGATAGCAGTGAAACTGTCAGTTCATCTCCGCCGACCAGATTAGCCACATTTCTTCTTAAGATGTATCCTCTGGTTCCCACCGGCACCGTGAAACTCGAAAATGTTATGCCATCACTTATGTCTAACGGATTTTCTACGATGCCCATTGGATTATCTCATGACTCTATCACGCCATTGTTATTCATATCCTCAATTCTGGTGTTGTTGAGGCCATCAATAGTATTTCCTGAGCCGTCGCTGCCGCCGTCTGCTATAGACTGTCAGCGGGCACTTTAAAAGCGGCCATTTTCAGGGCGTAAAATTTCACTTTTCCTCCTTTATGAGAATAAGGGAGAAAAGGAATGCCAAACGTACTGAAAATGGAAAAACAAGTCCTCACAAACAACTTTTAGCCCTTGGTTGGTCGTGCCGGTGGATTGAGTCAGAGACTGGCATGTCGGGGGCACTTCAAAATGGGCCGGGGTGGGCATTTCAAAATAGGCCACCCCAGAACGGTTTGTTTTAGGGATTCTTTTTTTGAGTTGCCAACTTTTTGTTCTTGTTGTGTTTTTTTACAATTTCCTTGAGGCGATAACTTCGCCCCGGTATTTTGATTCAATGGGCTTCTTCGAGCAGTCGGTCAAGGATCGCAGAAGCTGCAGCATTGTCAGAGAGTATCTTTCCCCAATCTTCAATAGGTCTATTAGTGGCAACAATGTTAGCTCCGTGGTGATATCTGCTCAATCATGAAAGTAGTGAGAGGCACAAAGAATACTTCAAACTCAAATCCTTAGAAAATGCGGCTACATACAATTCTCGCACCCGAAATTCTGATACACTACATATGTGGGTGTTACCAGTGTTGGGAGAAGAACCTGAATTTCTTTTAAAGTGCAACCATATGTGCTGGTTACAGACGATGAGAAACGAGAAGAAAGATTTGTGGGGAGAACTTTGTGATAGCCCTACCTTGTCACGAACTCTAACTAACTTCCTATTGATTGCTTAAATCAAATCGCTGGAGACCACAAATCTCCGCTACTTGATATACCCTAAAGATCTGAGCGCCTTCTTGTTGTCTTCCGTAATGGTAACATCTTGCTCTGCATCCGGTGTGTCGATTCTCTTAGCAGATGCCATCCACGTGAGAAGTTTTGCTTTCAGTTCAGCAGCAACCTCGGTTTCAACCTCGATGAGATTGTTCAATTCATGAGGATCACGTTTGATATTATATAGCTCAAATGGCATCCCATGCATGATACTCTGATCATCTTCGTCCGGGATATATATCAATTTCCATTGATCATTGCGGATCACGCGTTGATAATCATCGGCATAGCCGGCCTCAGTAAACGCATACTTCTTAGTGTTGTCTTCACGCCCCAACATCAATGGCACCAAGGTCTTACCCTGCGCCTCTGGATCGTCAGAAAGTTGTAGCACATCAAGAATGGTGGGCATCACATCTATCAATTCCACTGGCTTGTCTATGATTTTCACCACCGAATTACGGCCGGGGATCTTGATGATCAACGGTACTCTAGAGCATGCATCGTATGGTAATCTGCCATGCTCAAAGTAGTAATTATGGTCGCCCAGGCCGTCCCCATGGTCGGCTGTCAAGATAACCAAGGAATTATCTTCTAGCCCCATGGCTTTCAACTCATTCAAAACCCTGCCAATTTGTTCATCCATGTAGCGGATTTCTGCATCATACTGTGCTATGTAATAACCTACGACATCGTGTGGGACCTGTACAAATGGTGCGACAACCAAGCCGCTATCTTCACCTGATACCTGAATCAACTCAACAGCCGCCAAATCCACTGAAGTATTGCTATCAGCTAGATTGAAGTGTAGTCCGGCAGTGTCCTCATCTGCGATGGATAGGAACTCAGCCTTGAAAGACTGCCATTCTGTTGTCAAAAAAAACTCCTTGTACAACCCAAGGTTATTCCAAGGTTTTGTCATCTTGGCTAACCCGACAATCAGCGGTCGTGGCCTGTCCGCTCGTGCACGAAATGTAGTAATGTAAGTATGATTCGCCTTAATCACTAGACCACGCTGGTTGAGTTGAATATCCCAGTTCGCTTTGCTCTCAGCTTTCTCAATATCGATGTGTACCACTTCCGGATGATCGGGAGGGAACTCCAGCTTGGCAGAACTACCTTGGCGCACCTTAAGTTGCCACCTGCTCTTGTTTATTTGGGCTTCAGACGGATTTAGACGCCAAAGGCGAGAACATGCTGGTATACGACCCATAGCATAATTATTTTGATGGTTGACGTTGACTCTTTGGGACCCGTCGTAAAATTTGTCATTTACGTAGATTTGCTGATAACGTTTAGGCGGAGTGTACGGAGAGTGGGGGTCAAGATAGTGCAACCACAAGAAGAACGGCTTCTTATACTTATTGCTTTTCAACCATGAGAGACCTTTGTCTGTGACACTCTCGGCCAAATTTGAGCCAAGCATACGCCAGCCTTGAAGGTAGGTATCAAAGCCTTGATTAAAATTATTCTCGACTGCCAAGTTTGGATTCGTGACGAAACCAGCCGTGCTGTATCCTGCATTCTTTAGGAGTTCAGCCAGAAGCACAAAATGACTGCTGATTGCCTGACCAAGCGATTGCGTGATTCCATTAGTATGGGCGTAAGTACCAGTTAACATTGAGGCGAAGCTGGGAAGTGTCTTAGGCCACTGAACAATACCTTGAGAGAATACGACCCCTTCCTTAGCCAGGTTATCAATATTGGGTGAGGTGTCTCGTTTGTACCCGTAGCATCCCAAGTGATCGGCGCGAAGAGTATCAATCGTGATAAACAGCACATTCATACCACTGCGATCCGTCTGAAGCTGCTGAAAATAATAATAGCCATTCAAGACCAGAATTAGCCCCAACGCAATAAGAGCGTACCTCGGAGCAAGTATTTTCCGCATGAGACGTGGAACGAACGTGCCAATGGCAGGCGTAGCCCGCAGTAGCATACCCGCCAAAAGAGCAAATGCGTATGCGAGTAAGTCATTGACAGCAATCCCCGACAGCGAAAGGGAAGCAGGGTACCACGGCGATGTTTTGAAATAGTAGCCGGTGCATAACCAGGCGCCAAGTAACAAAATGGTTGTCACGGCGTAATATGTGTGTCTTGAAGTCCTGGTTTTTAGTGCATGGGCTGCGATGTAGACTAAACCGCCGATCAGGAAGATGAAAACGGATACGAGGGTAAAAGCCAAGGTAAAATGGTTTACCATTGGTTGTAAGTGAGAGAAGGCAATATTGTACATGCCCAGCTCAAAGTAACGGTTGGCTTGAATAAAAACGAATGATTTCCAGACACCAAAAATGAATCCTGTCAGCAAGCCCAATGTAAGAGCTGTGGTGATGAGTTGTTTCACATTTCTGGGGCTAGCGTATGTTTTTGTAACAGACATGTTACCTCCTTAATCGTATCCTCAAAGTGTGTTCAAAGAGTCCACAACCGCATCCGACCCGTATATGTTGTTATTCCATTGCCGCGATGAGGTTCAGGCGTTTCAGACCTAGCAAGATGCCTTCCGCCATAAGTTCGTAGCCTTTTGCGTTATGATGCCAGTCCCTTGGCCAGTAATACTCGTCCGCTGCCTCCTTGGAGGCCCCAATATTGGCACGCAAGTGATCCATCAAATCGATATAGAGAATATTGTTGTCTTGCAAGTGTCTTATAATAGACTTGACATCAAAAGAATATCTTCCCAATACAAGCTCGCGCCGCATCGGATGAAACAAGACGACAAAAACAAATTGCTCCTGTTCGGCCAGGGTTTTAAAGTTCAATAAACAGGCATTTATTTGGCTGATTGCTCTGGCTGTTCGCTCCTTATGCTCTGAAGGACTGAACCCAACCCAGTCATAACCAAAGAGCCGCATACTGAGCATACGATACAGGTGACTCCAAGCAAAAATCCATTCATTTTCTGGCGGTGCGCTGTACTCAACTTTGCCATCCGGAAGAAACCGTTCCTCACCGCCCCGGGTCAAAACATCATTCATGTCACTGCTGTTAACTGTTACGGTGACAATGTCGGGTTGATAATCCAACAGTTTTAGTTCAAGCAATTTGTAATTGTATAACGGATCGCTGCCGGAAACGCCGCCAACGATGACAGTCGCCTTTTTGCTCTTAAGAACTATGTTCAGCTTTTTTTCAAGCACTTTCAAATAGGTCTGCTCAAAGGGCGCCCCCTGCCCTTCCGTGAAGGAATCACCCAGCCCGATGACTCTGACTTCATCTGGCTTCTTGTCTATCGCGTGTTCGATATCCCTGATCCCTAACGAGTTCGTTTTGAGTTCATAGTTGAAATCAGCCGTTGCGTATTGCCTCGTTATATTGGGTTGACGCGTAAATAGCCATTGGTTGTTCTGGACAGTAAACGGTGATACAAATTCCCCTTTATTCAACTCGCTCCAGGTGCAATAGGTACACAAGAATCTGAGTGTGAATTCTGCCGCAACGACAAGAAGGACGATAGTAACAATGCTAATCGCAAGGTTCGCTTTTGGAATCTTCATTGCACCTCCAAGATGAATCAAATCTCCATAATATTCTATAAGTTATTGCGAGCCCATTTGTCAATCTTTTGACTGCCTTCGTAGCTGCACTTCGCGCGCGTGATCGTCAGCACGATCTCTGAATTCTGAGTGAGAGCTCAAAACCGTTGAAAGACGATTGTGGAACAGATGTTCACACACAGTCACGTCAAATCTTTCTCTCACCTTTTGTGCACCGTTTGTGGCTACAGTCGTGCGAAGTGTGCGGTCGTTAAGTAGCTCAGTTATGGCGTCAGCCAGAGCTTTAGAATCGCGCTGAGGTACAATCATGCCATCCCGGCCCTGTTCAATCACTTCGAGCATCGATCCCGCATCAGTCGCCACGACGGCCAGGCCGGAAGCCATTCCCTCCAACAACGAAGTCGGTACGCCATCCTTATCGCCGCTTTCGGTCTCGAGGAACGGTGCAACAAACAGGTGGGACTGATGGAAAAGGTGCTTGATGCCATCCTCGGACTGTTGTCCTTCAAGGTGCACGCAGTCAGCGATGCCTAATTCCGTGATACGCGCCCTCAGTTTTTCGGCATAATTTTCGCTTGCCGCGCTGCCATCGAGGTCGCCAATATGGTGCCACTCAACATTCAACTTCCGTTCCCTGAGGAGGGCTACTGCTTCAGCCAGATACAACAGTCCTTTTTTAGGTTCGATCCGGCTGAGTGACACGAGTCGAAAGGGTTGCCCGTTTGACGGCTCCTCACAGCTTACGGCCGGGAATTGGGACGTATTGATTGCGTTCGGCTTGACGACAATACGTTCCGGATCCATTTGGGATGCAAGGCTAATCAGTTCTCGCTTAATTCGCCCAGATGTTGCAAGGACCAGGGCACACTGTTCCAGGTGTAATGGCACCACCTTCAGAGCATAGTCTTTTAGCATGTGATCGGCGTAGCAACTGACACCGCGAGGTATATTCAGCAAATAGGAAGCAATGAGAGCAAAGAGAGTTCCTTCGTAAAAGAAGTAGGAGTGCAGATAGTCTGGTTGGTACGCCTCGACCATGCGAGTAAACGCGAACGCTTGCTGGAAATGATAGTGGTTGCTTATTTCCGCGGCTGTCAACCCTGATGCATCGCTCAAAGTCTTGATCAATTTGTCGACCCTGTCAGGCATTTGTTTTTGGTAGTAGGCGCAATCTCGGCCACAAACCCTAGGGTGAAGAATCAGCCTTCTCCTGGCGTGCCACAGGCGGTTAAATTGAGCGGGAATGTCGTTTCTTGAATTCAGCTTTGAATACAGAAAGCGGACCGTAATACCGCTTGAAATCAATTGCGTCAACTCCTGATACACAAAAGTTTGAGAATAGTAAGGAAAACTCCAGCACGCTGTTGCCAAGACTCTGGGCCGGGCACGACTGCCAAACATCTTATGTCTTAACTGATCCAGCCTTAAGCGTAGTAACTGGAAGTCATGGGAAAAAATTGCTGACTTGGCTTCAAGTTGAGTGCGGAGCGCCTTGAAATAGGCGGTTGTTTTTCTCGACACCTGCGTAAAAGCGCCCATCTCAAACGAGTATCCTTTGCTGGTCGCTTTTCCCGATGGCGCATCAATTGCGCACTCTCTATAGTGCTTGATCTGCCGAATAAGATCTTGGTATACAGAATTGTTATCTTTTTGACGGTCGGAATCGTAAGTCAGCTTCGCTTCATCTAGCCGTCTAATTATTTGGCTAAGCTTTTCATACCCAAGCGTTTCTAGTGAGGCGTCAGGCGGATAGGTAACAGTATTGAAATATAGCGCAATTTCATGTTTGTTGCAGAACTCCAAGAATTGAGGCCCTTCGTCCCAGTTTTGTTGCATCGCACAAACTAGAAAAGACATGCTCGTATTCTTCCGCTTCACATATTCCCGGAAGAATTGAAAATGTTCCATCAGGCGGTCAAATTTGGCATTTACGCGGATGCGTTCGTAGTTTTCTTTGTCCAGAGAATCCACTGATATATGTATGTGGGCATTCAATTTTTCTAGGATGTCTGTCACTTTCTTGTTTAAGATGGAACCATTCGTCGTAATTCTAACTTGACAATCTGGATTTAACTCAGCTATTAGGTTCCACAATTGATAGTATAGTTTAATTAGGAATGGTTCCCCACCTAGAAATCGCGCTTCCGTTAGATGTGGCACAAACAGTTCAACCTGTTTCATGAACGAATCATCATACGGATTGGGTAGTGGGGGTAACTTTTCCCGGTTTTTTCGAATCGATGATGAAAAATGGCCTGTACACATGGTACATTCGAGATTGCACACGTTGCTAAGCTCAAATTCCAACACCTTCGGCATAATATCGTATTTGTCATTCTCTGTGGTATATACTCTATCTGCCAACGAATCGAACCCTCGGGCCAGCAATCCTCTGAAGTTTCGGCTCTGGAATTGCGAGAAACACATATCACATCCAGTTGGAAGGTCGTTTTTCTCCATAGAATGCCTGAGTTGTTCTGCTTTCGGTCCGAACCACATATCTCGAAGAGAATCGGTGGGATACGTACCCAGTATATGAGTTCGGTTATAGCAACAAACTGTAGCATTGCCGCTTTGGTCAAAGTTCATATTCGTAAACGGAGCATGGCAGAAGGTTGCGACATTCTTGGAATTCCGCGTCCCATTATATTCAGAGAGTATTTTTTGATCCAACATTGCAGTAGGTCCCTTGAAGGTTTATTGGTTTGTTTAATCTTTCAACAGCTTCTTGACACCCTCACAAAGGCCCAGGTGCTCTAAGATTTTTCTACTCATCCCGCGCTACTCCTATGATTTCTTGATGTTGTCCGCTGTCATGGATCGAAATGGTTCAAGCCTCCTCATTCAGCTTTGTTAATGTTATTCCTTCTTTCCTTCATAATTGATGGCATCCGGCCGCCTCAGAATTCGCAATCGTAATCCCAGACGAACCCACAATTTCCCCTGCAATGCAGTAATTGTGGTTTGACGTTCCTCTGCCAGGTGGTGCTGGTCATCTCTTTCTTTTTCCAGAGCGAGTTTGTCTCGCTCTAATTCGTGAATGAAAGCCTGTTGTGCTTGCAAAGACTTTTGCTGCTCATCCGCAATCTGCTGCAATTTTTCAAGGTCCTTTTCTGAGGCAACCTTTGCGCGTTCTATTTCTTCAATGGCAGCTTGTTTTTTCTGAAGGTCCCGGTTTCTGTCCTCGGCCAGTTTCTGGGCTTTCTTCCGCTCGATGTCCAAAGCACGTTTGTCTCGTCGCAGCTCTGCAATGAAATCCTGCTGCTTTTGGAGGGTCAGTTCATGCTTTTGAGTAATTGGGCGCCGAACTATGGAATGGTTCTCAATTAAGGTTAACAGGCTGTTGCGGGCGCGGCGCGCCAAATCGGGCGACATTGACTGTGCTTCGAGCGCCGCGAGGAATTTGTCCAGATGTGGCTCAACATGAGGCCACAGTTCTTCCCATTCATGCAGCGCTCGGCCTGTGGGCAATACCCCAGCTTCAAAGATACATTGAGCCACCGCATCTGCATAGAGTTCGGGGTAGTTGTCGTCCTCGATTTGCTCAAGCAGGGATTGTGCGGCTTTTCCGCAACCGAGTAACAGGCCGGCGCACCAGCTCAGCAAATAAAACTCCTGCGTACGAATTTGCTCTGGTGGTTGCCCCTTGGCATGATTAGCATGAGGATTTTTCACTCGTGGGTCAGGTGCATGCCCCTGCCTAAGAACGCGAAGGCCATCTTCAAGCATTAAGTGAGCGTCAAGAGACACCGAGTTCGGCCGCGTGCGGTAGAAGGCCAATATCTCTCGAACCGCGCCGAATTGAGCCCCTGTGCGAGCAATACGCTGCCAAAGGTCCCAATCTGAAGATTTCTGGAATGAAGGATCAAATATTCCGACCGCTTCGACGAGTGACTTGCGAACAATGCAGGCATGGATGGGAAAAGCAGCGCGTCGAGCCAACGTTGGAAACATATCGCCTGAGGGGGGCAAATACTCCTCGATAGTAAGGGTGCCGTCGAGCGCCACTCTGGCTGAACCGCAGTGGACCGCATCGAGAGTGTGATTTGAAAGCAGTTCGTCGGTCAGTCGCCTGAGGTGCTGAGGTGAGATCCAGTCATCAGAATCGAGAAAAAGTAGCCAGTCGTGTACAGCATGGGCAATACCAGCGTTCCGGGCGGCGCTTTCGCCGCCATTTGGCTGTCTTATCAAGCGGATGCGCGTGTCTCGTTCCACAAATCGCCCGACAAGTTTTGCCGTCTCATCAGTAGAACCGTCGTCAACGACAATCGCCTCCCAGTTCGGGTAGGTTTGGGCAATGAGCGACTCAAGTGTGTCGAGAATGGTATCCTCAGCGTTATAGGCCGGAACAATGACGGAGATATTCACGTCAACAATTTCTCACTTGTTTCTTGCTTTCGGTTTTTCAGTTGATTGAGTGGTACAAAATACCTTCTTGATCCGCAATTAACCACTATTATTAAGACACTGCAGGTAGTAGTCTGTCGACAGATTCGCAATGTGGATGTCGCTATAAGATTCTTGGATAGTTTGCCGAGCTGCTTTGCCCAGTCGTGCCCGCAGAGTAGCGTCTTCAATCAATTTCTCTAGCCCCTCAATGTATCCCGCCGTATTTTGGTTTTCGGCAAGCAGACCATTCCGGCCATCATCGATCAGCTCCGGCATGCCCCCCTGGTTGGAACAAACGATCGCACATTCGGCGGCCATCGCCTCCAGGCAGGAATATGGACAATTTTCCCAGATACTAGGAAGCAGGAACATGTCGGTTTCTCTCAGGCATGAGCGTACGTCCGTGAGATCGAGCTTTCCGAGGTAATGCACCGACCCTTTCAGTTTTTTCGTCTTCAAGTACGGCAGAAGAGTCTCTGACATATAATTGAAGAGATCCTGTCCTGCAAACACGCAGGCAACGGTGTAACGCTCCAAAATCGAAGCCGCAATCTCCTTACAAAGGTGGATTCCTTTACGGTTCTCCATGCGTCCTGAAAAAAAAATCATCGGTCGATCTGCCGGCAAATTGAACTTGCGGCGGACATCCACGTGTTCTGACCGGTCGAAAAGTTGCAGGTCAATGCCGTTGGGGATGACCTTTATGGGTTGCTTAACGCCAAGCTTTGTGCGGGCTTCATCTGCCAAAAACCGGGAACAAGAGCTGAATGCACCGACGGTTCGCATGGCCCATTCTTCTATGAATGAACACAGAGTAATATCTGATTTTCGCAGGTTGTAGAAGGGCATTATGAGGCGGGCGGGCGAATGGAGCCTAATAAGCGTCTTCGCTCGCGTGAAAGTGTTGATTAGAAATCCTTCCGCGCCGCATTCAGGCATTTCAACTATGTCATATTTGTTCTTTTGTCTAAGATTTTTGAGAGCCTGGTACATGCACAGGCCGTTCTCGATTCTGTTCCGTGTCCAATACAGCCGATGCTTTTCTAATCTATGAAGACTCTTCATAAAGAGCCCATTGCTCCTGAAACGATAAACCGTAACGCCATCATGCTGTTCAGTACGTAACGGAGTCGATTTAGTAGCTCCGGCCAAGACATGAACTTCATGGCCGAGTTTTGCTAGTGCACGAGCCTGATACCAAGTGTATGTGCCTATACCACCAAAACCAGTTTCAGGAGGGTACTCGAAAGACAAGAGAGCTATTTTCAAACTCTGCATATCTGAGATTCTCTGTCTCTGTCTCTGTCTCTGTCTCTGTCACTGTTCATCTGCAGCCCATGTCTCTTGATTCCCGATTCTGGAATTAGCAACCTAACCAGAAACGGCTTGACCAAAGTATTTTACTTTTGAGTGTGTTAGCTATCATCAGTGCATTCTTGCCTGGGTGCCGGGCTAACTTCCGAAGTAATTTGAATTGGCTTTCCAAAGTCGTCATTCCGGTCCCTAACTCGAGGGTACACTGCTTCCTAGTCCATCTCTCTTGACCAGAGATAGGTTGAGCACCTGCCGTGCTAAAATATCGGACCTTACTATCCTCCCACAACCGCGCAGAATTAGACAGGTGTAGAGTTGAACCTCGTTCAACAACCTCCCGTCTTAAACGTAGCTGACGATCCACAATTTGTTTGTTGTCGCATAACTCCCGTATGTGCTTGGAAGCCGTGCGACCCATGACAGACAATTTGTCCGCCGGTGTCCGTAAGGCGCGCTGGAGCGCTTCAGCCAAGCCCTCGCAGCCCGGTTCCTTTGCAAGCCATCCCGTTTGCCCATCTTGGAGCATTTCAACCATTCCCCCCTCGCGAGATGCTATGATTGGGAGTCCCGAGCTCATAGCCTCAATGCAAGTATTGGGGAAATTCTCCCAGCGTGAGGGTACGACGGCCATACGAGCCTTAGTCAAATAACGACGAAGTATGGAATGCCTGCAGTTGCCACGAAAGCGGAATCTGCGTTTCATGCGTTTGGGAATGCGCTCCCTTACCAGTTCTTCGCAGCTCATATTGTCAGGATCGACGGTATCGGCGCCGATAAACTCAAACTGCGCCTTCGGATAGTCCTCAGCCACAGCAGTGGCCGCATCGATCCATTCTATCACACCTTTTCGGCGCTCAAGTCTACCCACGTAGCAGATCGTACCGTTTTGCCAAGTGCGGCTGTTCCGTTCGATGATAGGTTCTTCGGCCGTCGGATATGGAATATTGGCGATCGAATTGGGCGACAAACCATACTGAATCTCTACCTGATTTGCCAAGTAACGACTTGGGCACAAGAGAGCATCTGCGGAAGTGATGCTATAATCCTCAAGCTCTTTGGCAACGATTACTGCTGGTGAGGACATATCCCATTCGTTGGACCTGGCGATATAATGGGTTGGGGAATGTAAATGAACAATGCAAGGTGGCTGTCTTGTGGGGCCCACTCCGAGAACACGTCGAACCTGCAGATAATATAAAGGAGCTTCATAATCTTGCGCTTCAATGGTGTCGATGCCTTCTTGCTCGACCAGACGTTCCGCGAGGAGACATGCCAACCATGAGAAACATTGCGGCGGAAACTTAGAATAAAAGAGTCTCCTGGCTTCTTTTGATCGCATCGTGCGATACGGTTTCGACCAAAAAAAAGACGTCCAATCAAGATACGGAATGCGATGAACGATGAGGTGGCCGCCAAGACTCTCTTCAATTTCCTTTGTCGCGCCGGCCCACAGTTGCCCGATTACGTGCACAGTCTCGCCACTTTGGGCAAGCAACCTAGCCATCAGAGAGACATAGGTACCAATCCCACCGCCCGGCGCCGGAGGATATTCGCGGCAAATTATAAGATGCTTCATCAACCTACACTGTTTGAGGGGCTTACTGATAGATTTTCAAAAATCGGCTTGGACAATGCGTCATTATATACATTCATGGTGTCAAGGACGCTACCGTCATGAGCAATCGTCTCTCCATCGAGTAGAATAGCGCGCTCGCACATCTGCTCAATTGCTGATGTACTATGCGACACCAATATCAAGGTTGCGCCTTGTCGGCATAATTCATCTATTTTTTGATAACATCGTTCCTGAAATTCTGCATCACCCACAGCCAGGACCTCGTCGACTATTAGTAAATCAGGATGAGCGTGGCTCGCTATTGCAAAGCCAAGGCGAGCGACCATCCCAGTAGAATAATATTTTAGTGGAGTGTCGAGGAAATTATGCAGTCCGGCAAATTCCACAATCTCGTCGAAGTATTCACCCAGTTCTTTCTTGGGAAGACCATTGAAAACCCAATTGAGTTTAATATTTTCACGGGCAGTCAATTCATCGTAAAAACCTACACCAAGCTCAATGAGTGCCAGCATGCGCTTGCAGTAAATTTCGATGCCACCGACTGTTGGTGTATAAATGCCCGTCAATAATTTTAGCAAAGTAGACTTTCCACTACCATTTCTACCGATGATCCCCACCCGATCGCCTTGGAGGATTCTGAAGTTAATATCTCGTAAAACGTACCATTCCAACAAATCGGTATGGCGTTCTATCGAATTTGCAAATCGACTCTTTAGTGAAGTATCCCGTTCATATAATCGAAACTTCTTAGATACGTCAATGCATTCAAGGCATAATTCAGACATTCTTTTCCATCCTGGCTCAAGTTAACTCTGCAAAAACATGTTTTTTGCGACCAAATACCCAAAAACCAACGAGGAGGGAGGCACTGGCGGCAAGCAATGAAACCCACAAACGAATAGGCTCTGGCCATACTCCATAATAGAGAAGGTCATGGTAAATCGAGATAATATGGGTCATTGGATTCAGTTGAATTAATAGTTGCAAAGATTCAGGGATATAGCTCAAGGGATAGAATATAGGGGTTAGGAAAAACAGCATTGTGCCTACTACTGCTACCAACTTGGGGATGTCGCGAAAGTAAACCGAACCGCAAGCAACCAGTAATGATAGACCCACTGTAAATAACAGTTGAACCAAAACTACCAACGGTAAGGCCAAGGCAGTGATGGTCATGGTAGGAAGCACTACCGCAACTGCTATGAGATAGAGGACCAAAGAAATTAGAAAGTCAAAAAAGGTGACCGCAACTCTGGTCAAAGGTATAATCTCAATCGGGAAAGCAACCTTAGTTATAAGGGGTTTACTCGTGATAATCGATTCACTTGCTTCGATCAGAGAAGTTAGTGTAAAATTCCAGGATAGAAAACCCGGTATCAAAAAAAGCGGAAAGTTAGCGAGGTCCACGCGTATGATGAACGAAAAAACTAACCAATAGGTAAGGATGTATAAGATTGGATTTAGCATGGTCCAAATGAACCCTAAAACGGATCCAACGTACCTCAATTTCAGATAGGTCCAAAACAGTTCGATAGCTAATTCGCGATAGTCCCACAGATGCCGCGCTTGACATGAAAGAGTGTGTTGGCTGTTACCAATTTTCCGCGGTTTTCTATCCGATTTTTTTGGTGGTTCGATAGTGGTTGACATCATTTTTGTAATGGACTTTCAGTCAGCAATGCAGCCTGTTCATTAATGACATTTGCCAATTGTATTCGACTTATTCATGGGAATACTTAATTTCGCCAGAACTTCCGTGGTCACCATTTCTGGGCTCGCGGGTACTGAGTGAAAAAAAGTGTAAAGCATTCTTGTTAGTTCTGTCTATCCACCATATCCATCGAATGGTTGGTGCTCGATGATGCCGCACGCGAGTTTTGAAAAACAGCGAAAAAAAGTCCACAATGCATCAGCACGAGCGAGAGTGCGAAAAAAATTGTGAGAAGCGAGTCAGCATTTAACCCAACTATCATTCGCCAAATGCACCCACCCAAGAGAAACAGAACGGTGACAATTTGTGGCAGGATGAATTTGGCCAAATTCTTTCTGTTCGCCTCTTTGGGAGTTGCCATGAAGGGAACCCGGATATTGAGAACAGAATAGAAAAAAGACAAAGTATAGACGGGCCAAGTTCCAAAGGCAAGCAATGAACCGGCAAAGGGGTATTTGGTGCTCTTCGGTACAAGACGGTAATTGTTGTCTACAAATTGATTTATCAGAATGAACATGAGTACCAGTGGCACGCTGTTTATTAGATAATCAGCAAAATAAGCAAACGTAATTTCTGAACCGTAAAATAACAGAAGGATAGTCAGCATGATATGAAAAGTAATGACTGGACCCCACAAGTAGCAAGTCAAACGCCAAACGTAGGCGAGATTTTTCCTAAAGCTCATTTTTCTTGCGAGACGAGGTAATATTCCCCAAAGGATAGTGAAGACGCCGCGTGACCATTTAAGCTGCTGTTTGAAGAAAGAGGCAATATCGACTGGTTCAAGGCCTTTTGCTAGCACCTCCGGAACGTAGTAAGATTCCCAACCCAGTGAATGAAGATGAATTGATGTGATTAGGTCTTCGGCAAGTCCAGGCTTGTAGCCGCCAAGAGAATCTAACGCGCCACGCCTAAAAACACAATTGCTTCCAAACGCCTGAACACACCTGCACCCAAACAACCCAAGCATGATCGGACCAAAGAAGCCGTCATTTCGTTGAGCGGCTCCAGTGGCTACGTAACTTTCATCGTCATTATAATGACTAAGCATTGCTTGGACGAACGCGATCTTGGGATTCTTGAAAAAGCCCAAAACGCGATCCAAGAAATTCTGTGCGGGTAAGTGATCAACATCAAATATGGCGACAAACTCACCGTTGGTTTGGGCCAGCGCATAATTTATGTTGCCCGCCTTGTAATCCTCGTTTCCTGTACGAGACAAGTAGAACGCCCCCAACTTTTCGGCCAACCTACGATACTCAACTTTGTGACCATCATCAAGAAGATGTGTTTGGTGCGGGTATCTAATCACCATCGCCGCGCTTATGGCTTGCTCAACCAACCAAAGGGGTTCATTGTAACATGGGACAAAGACGTCCACCCTAAGGTTTGGCAAGGGTTTAATATATCGTGGAGGCGCAATGCATGAGAACAAATACCATTGAAGTACAATCTGAACAAGGCAAAAAATGACTGCCAGAGCGACCAGAACAATTAGAAATGGATGGTACGAGACACTGAGTTGGAACCATCGGGTAAAACTATAGAGTACACTCAGGCCGCCCAGAACGAGTAAAAGGCTTAGTTGTGTCCTTTTTTTCATGACTTTGTCCGTCTATTGATTTGTCCTAATGCAAAGACCACCATTTCGGATTCTATCCCCCCTGCGTGCCCTGCGTTGAGCGCTGAGCGCATTCAGGCATCGCGGACATCATTATAACACGGGGATGACGACTGAGATAGTTGGTTTGTGAGCCATGAAATGTGACTTCCCAACCCCTTATTTACACCTTAGAGTGTGGGCGTTTGTTCACTTAAGCGGTGTTTGTCAGAACAAAATAATAGATATAGGGATCTATAGACCAACCGGCATGATCGCAGAGAATCTACTGGAATAAAATACGTCTGGCGAATCAGATCAACGAGGGAATATTTTTCTTCTTTTGGGAAATTCTTGGTGATCTGAAAAATTTTCATCGCTGCTTCCATTGCGTTTTGATATACTCTTAATTCGTTGTAACTTTTGGTTCTCTCGGCCATTCTCTCGTTATCCGATGCAACTCCACAGTGATTCGGAGAAAGGGTGACGGGGAGAATCGGTGATTCTCCGATTCGGTTCAGCCTTCTCCCCTTCATTCCACAGTACACCGGTAACTCACAGAGCCTCGGATTCGCCTAAAGACATAGCCTCCAAACTTGAAAACGGGCACCCCAAATCCCCAGTGACTTTCCGGGCATTCAACCCTGTCCTCAGACTCAAAATACGCTCGCGCCGCCGCCGCATTTGGCAATTGAAAACTCTGCCCAAGCGCGACATTGAAGACGACCAAATCCTTGTACGGATATTTGTACCATCTGCGTCTGTAGAGAACGGCGACGGAGTCCTCTTCACACTTGACCAAGGGGGCCGTAATCCCCGCACGAATGGAGTAATCATGGTACTTTGTGAGTAAAGCCGCCCGTAAGTCCCACTTGGTTTCGAAGAGGGGCGCCGGGCCCGCGTAGCGGCGATAGCCATCCAGCAAGAGCCAATGTAGGGTGGGCATTCTTTATCTGCCCACCAATTTATTCCCCAAACACATCCTCTCCATCAGAATCGAATCCATGGCAACCCCAACCCGCCTCATAATAACCGAGACGCCGATAGCGATGAAAGCTCGACCATTTCCAATCTTGTGGACGAGTAGCATGGCCG
>Ga0114931_10004538_pt1 | contig 17336 bp, 9 predicted proteins | sample 2SBtaG_FD_89579 | JGI IMG/M metagenome (GOLD analysis project Ga0114931, IMG submission 89579) | Deep subsurface microbial communities from Kolumbo volcano to uncover new lineages of life (NeLLi) - 2SBTROV14_V59a metaG | ecosystem: Environmental > Aquatic > Marine > Volcanic | place: Kolumbo...
ATTTTCTTAGGCTTTGGCCCGATCCACCCAAACTCCGCGATAATTCTTTCGTCTCCATCCTCTTGAGCATGGTGGCTTGATGCCCGGTACGCACGGAGCGAAAAATTTCGGTGAAACTTCAGTCGGTTAACAGTTAACGGTTCATAAAATCCAGAGCGACGAAAAGAGTGCCCCCTTGCAAAGACTTGGAAGTCTGGAACGAATTCTGTTGATTGACCATACGCATTTTTGAGCCGCGCGAAGATTGCCGTGATTTTGAGATGAAGAATCTCACGACTAGTCCTGAAACATTATCTTTTGAAAAACCGTAAACCGAAAACTGGCAACCGTGAACGGCTGCATTATTTTTAACACAAAAGAAGGCACAAGGATCGACGACCTGTTCCTGTTGTCTTATCCCAATCGTCGGTCCAGCAGGACTATTCCCGATACTGCACGCCGCTCAAATCAGGGATTCTGGTGATCGGTTATTGGTGGTGTGTGTGATCGATGAGCGCAACGCAACAGAACGGCCTCGATGCCTGGGTGACTGAGGGGGTTCGCTGCCGCTTTACCAAGTCCGCGCGGATACATTTGCCATCTTCAGGAGGCGTTGGCGCCTGGCACTCCTTTTGACTTAGAGCGCATTTTGTGTTCTGATCGCTCTGTGATGATAGGATCCAATGAACCCCATGTCGACAATCGGCGGGTAGAAGCATCACGGAGAAAACGATGAACGACAAAGAACGGGTCGCCCGACAAGCAGCCGGGCAGGTGGAGGACGGGATGTTCGTCGGACTGGGCACAGGGTCGACGGCGAACTGTTTTATCGAAGCGCTGGCGCGCCGCATAGACGACGAAGACTTGCGAGTGACGACCGTGGCGAGCTCGGTCGTCAGTACCATCAAAGCGCAGGCGCTCGGTCTGCCGATGGTGGCGTTGGAGCAGGTGACGCGATTGGATCTGTACGTCGATGGCGCCGACGAAGTGAGTCCGGACATGACGCTGTTGAAAGGCCAAGGCGCCGACCTCGTACGGGAAAAGCTTCTGGCGAAGGCCAGCGACGCATTCGTCGTCCTGGTCGATCAGAGCAAACTGGTCGATCGGATCGGGGCGCGCTTTCCGATACCGATCGAGGTGATGCCGTTCGCCTGGCGGATGGTCAAACGCAGCCTGGAAGCGGCAGGCGGGCAGGGAGAGCTTCGGCCTAACGCCAAGAAGGACGGCTTCGCGGTCAGCGCGTATGGGAGCCTGGTGCTCGATATGACGTTTGATCCCTCGCTCGACAGTCAAACGCTCGACGATATATTGAATGGAACCCCGGGCGTGGTCGAGCATGGAATATTCCGCGGGCTGGCGAGTGCTGTCTTCATCGGTGTGGACGGCCGGGTAGAGGAGCGGTGGGCGTCTCGATAAATCGAACCCCGACACCGAGAGTGATCAGATATCGCTAAAGGCGTTCACCATTCGATCGATGGAAAGAGCGATGGTGGGAGTCGTCTTTTGCTGCAACAGTGACGGCTGCGATGTGAACGGGCCGTGGAGGACAATCATGAAGAAATCGATCAAAATATTGGCTTTCGTGAGTGCACTATTTTTTATACCGGATGCGTCGTTGTTGGCTGGCGGACTGGGCGGTGAGGAAAATAGCGCCGGACAGGACGACGAATCCAGCGTAGGCGCAGGTCCTGCCGGCAAACGGGAAGGGACCGGGCGAGGCAGAGAACCCCGCCCGGATGGCGCTGGCCGTGGCCGGAGCGCCGGAGACAGAGGCGGGTTCCAGGGTGAGACGGATCCTCTTGACAAGGAGTGGGGGTCCGGCGCCACTGGCGGCTTTCGCGGCATGGATGAAGGCGTCGAACGCGGCTGGGGTGACTATTGATTGCGTCAGCGCGTCCAAGCGGATTTGTCGATCCTTCCTAAATGGCGTGCTTCGAGCCCCGGGGCCGGATGGTGCGCACGGCGCACCCTACATTCGCTTCAACCGTAGGGTGCGCCGTGCGCACCGAAAAGAACGCCGCCCTAGCCCACTAATCGCCGCCTGCTGGCGTTGGTGAAGCGACTTTTTCCTTTTCGCCGTTCGGCGCAGGTTGTTTCGCCTCGCTTTCCGGCGGAGTTTGCGCGGGTTCTCCATTGTTTGCACCCGCAGCCTCATCGCTCTTTCCGTTGCTCTGTTCTTCCTGATCGCTCGGCGCCGTTTCAGGCTTTTTGTCTCGAACCAGTTTGGCCAGTGTGGTCTCCTTGATGCCATCCACTGTATACGGCGCCAGCTCGAAAAAATAGGTATGTGCCGACGTTTTCAGGATGAAATCTTTTTCACCTTTCTGCTGCCCGAAGCGATAGGTAACGGGCTCGCCTTCCTTCAATGTCAATGTCAGCTGAAAGACCGGCTTGTTCAGGTTGTATTCCGGCTTCTCTTCCTTGCCCAAGACCGACTGAAACGTCAAATTGGCAAGCTTGCGCGCCAGGTTGGCGACAGCGTCATTGTCCGACTCTTTGCCATCGCCCGGAGCGGCGACGACCAGCGTGCCGTCCCGGCGCTCGATTTCGACCGAAGGCAGTTGGATGCGGGTAATGTCGCCCTGCTTCAGGTTGAGGAAGTTTTTGTCCGTCCAGTCGCCGGCTTTGCTCGATGCTTCGAACGCGCTGAAGTCGATGGCGTAAATGTCGTTCTGCCCGGAGATGCGGGCGTGAACTTTTTTGAAGCCCGGTGATGTTCCGAGGAACAGGGTCTGCAACGTTTTCTCACCTTTGTCGAAATCGATGCGCCGCTCGAACGCCTCCTCGCTCACTTTGAAGCGCTTGGCAGCTCCTTCGGTGGTTGCGACCGGCCAGCCTTTGTCCGCATTCAGCAGCTTGTTCATCACCCGCTCCAGTTTTTCAGCGGATACCGGAAAATCATAAAGATCGGGCAGTATCCATCGGCTCTCCCGTTTGACCACCGTGACGGATTGTTTGTCTCCGTCCTCGATGCGAATCCGGTCGGCGTTCTCCAACGTCAGGTCGACCAGTTTTTCGTCGGTTGCAAATGCCGAACTTCTGTTGCCGAAGGCAAAAAGCGCGATGGCGAGCACGAGCTGCACCAGCAGAACGATGCTCAGAATCGGAATGATACGGTTCATCTGTTAATTCCTCCCTTGCTGCAGGACTTCCTGATAGTGCAGTTGCGCTTTGAGTCGGCTGCGGCGATGGATGATGTAAACCAGCAACAGCCCGAGCAAAGCGAAGCCATAATTCAGATACTCCCAGAAGACCTGCGCCTCGGTGCTGAGCGGACGCAGGGTCCGGGAAAAGTGCCCACGGCTGCGGATCGACAGCAGGCCGCGGTCTTCCAGCGACCAGTCGATCGCATTTTCGACCAGATTCAATGAGTTCAGATATTCGGTCCCACCGGCACTGGCGGCAAGCTGCAGCGTCTGATCGGAAACGAAATCGTTGGAGCCGAAAACGATGATGCGCGCGGAATCCGGCGATTTTTCGATCATCGTTGCGATCACAGGCTCTTTCTCATCGCTGTTGTCGGCGTCATCTTGCTCTTCTTCGTCTTCGGGCTCGAGCATGGGCGGACCGCTCTCTTTGAAAAACGATTCGAACCCGCCTTCGACGACGACTGCCAGTGGGTAACGCTTGCGCGTGTCCGCCGGCTCGAAGCCCAACGGGCCGTAGCGCTCGAAATCGGGCAGAATAGCGGTCGTATCCGAAAGCCAGGAGCCCTCCGAGCTTTCGAGGATATGGGTGATGGTACGACCTTTGTTCTTTTCCGTATCGAGCGCAATCGGTGACGCCCAGTTCATCATCACCTGCGGAATCGATGCGGTGATGTCTCCCCCTTGCTCCATACCGTCGGCGCGGATGTCGACGAAGTAAGGATATTCGACCATGCGGATCTCCTGCACGGTGAAGCCGCCGACGTCGCGGTTGATGGGCACCGGAAGCATTGCATTTTGCGGATCGAGCACCATGGACTCTTCGATCCGTATGCCATTGTGCTCGAGCCATTCCTCGAGACCGGATTGGTGTCTGGAGACGGCCAACGATCCCCTTTCGATGCTCGCTTCGAAAGGTGCCGTGGCCAACACCACGGTGCCGCCCTTCATCAGGAACTGATCGATAGCGAACAGCTGCTTTTCGTCGAGCGCCTCCGGCGCCACCACCAGCAGCAGATCGGCGTCGTCAGGAACGAAACCGCTCTCCAGCGTGACCGCCTTGGTGTTGTGGTTTTCCTTCAACATCTTTTGCAGCACCTGAAATTCCTTGCCGGAAGGCATTCTGAATTGCCGCATGGAAATGTCCGGTGCTTTCATCGGCGGAGTATAGACCGCGATCGATTTCATGAAGCCGCTGGAAAACCGCTTGACGGCTGCCTCCAGACTTCTGCGGAAGCTCACTTTCGCCAGGTCTTCTGGCAGCGGCACCTGCATCTCTTCATCACCGCTCTTGACCACCATGTAGAAATAGAATGTGTTGGGATCCAACAGTCCCGCGCGCATCGGGCGAAAACCATAGCGCTCCCCGATCTCTTTGCCGATCGCACCGCCGTCGGCATCGGGGTCTTTCAGCTCGTATTCGAATGTGCCGCCGGCATTTTCTTTCATTTCGGACAATACGGAGACGATCTCCTTTTTGAAGTCGACCAGCAGTTCCGGCAGTTTATTATCCGGCGAGATGTAGCCGGTAAAACGGAGCGGCTGCTTTAGATTGGGCAGCAGTTCGCCCCCACTTTGATATTCGTACAGGACTTTTTTGATACTGCGGGTGATCTCATATTCCGGGTCGCGCAACTCGACATCCAGCTCCGCTTCGGTTTGCGCCTTGATTTCGATCAGGTCACGAAACCCCAGCACCTGGTATTGGTCGCCATACTGGATCAGAACATCGAAATAGGAATTGACCAGTGACGCCTGATATTTGTCGGCAATCTGGAACGGGACCGGCTTGATGCCGTATTTCTGCCCGGCTTCCACTTCCAGCTCCGGGTTTTCGAGCGGGTCGACGAATTCCGCCCGCACCTTGCCGTTGCCGGCTACTTCGTATTCGAGGATCAGGTCGCGCAGCTGTGGAACCAGGGGTGCCAGCAGCGGATGGGTCTTGGCGCTGAAATAGCCGCGAATCAGCAGTGGTTCCTGCAGCTGATCCAGATAGCTCTTGGTGGCGTCTGAAATCGAATAGATATTGCCTTCGGTGATATCGGCCCGGGCCCAGTTGACCTGAGACAGCCAGACGTTGCCGACGATGAAATTCGCCGCCAGCAGCCCGGTGAGCAGGCGCCAGTGTTTGTGCGCCGGACTTTGCACGCCACCGGCCCAGCGTCCCGACTCAAGGAAATAGACGTTGAGGCTGAGAAATACGCCGACGATGCTGAGGTAGTAATACAAATCGCGCAGGTCGATGACTCCGCGCGTGATCGAGGCAAAGCGCGAGCCGGTGCCGAGCGACTTGAGGAAATTTCCACCCTCGACTCCGAACAGCGAGGTCAGGGTTTCTGTCCCGAGCGTATAGAAGAAGGTACAAACCAATACCGAGACGATCAGGCTGACGATCTGGTTGTCGCTTTTTGCACTGACGGTCAAGCCGATCGAGATATACGCCGCCGCCAGAAACAGGGTTGCGATATACGCGCCGATGACGGTGCCCCAGTCGAGATTGCCGACCACGGAGACGGTAATCGGCAGCGGCACCGTCAAAATCAGCGCAATGCCTACCAGCGCCAGGAAGGCGAAAAATTTACCCAGCACCAACTGCAGCGGCGTCACCGGCTGAGTCAGCAGGAACTCCAGCGTACCCATCCGTTTTTCTTCGCTCCACATCCGCATGGTGAGCGCCGCCACCAAAAAGATGAGCAGGACCGGCATCCAGTCGAACAGCGGGCGGACATCGGCGATGTTGCGGGCAAAGAAGGTTTCCACCCAGAAAAAGACGAACAAGGTGATGGCCAGGAACGCACCGAGAAAAATGAAAGCGATCGGTGACGAGAAAAAAGTCGCCACCTCTTTGCGGGCGACACGAACGACACGATTCAGCATGAGCGATTCCTCCGATTGATCAGGCAGTCACTGAATTGATTTCACGAAACACCGTTTCCAGGTCGCGGATTTCCGGGTAGATCGAATAGAGAGAGTAATTCTCGTTCAGTACCCTTTTGACGATCGCGGGCGCAGCCTCGACGATCGGCGTGTCACCCAATGTGATATCCAGGGCATAATGATGTTTGCCGTCGTGGCCGGACAACCACTCCACCGCGTGGATACCGTCGATGCGCGACAATTTCGGGCGGGCTTCGGCCGGCTCGCGATCGATGGTGAGGTGCAGGCGGCGTCCGCGCTGCAGCTCGTCCAGTCGGGTGTCCAGCGCCAGTTCACCGTCACGGATGATCAGCACCCGGTCGCAGATGGCCTCGACCTCCTGCAGGATATGCGTCGACAGAATCACCGTGGCCTGCTTTCCCAATTCGGTGATCAGCTCGCGCATGTGCAGAATCTGCGATGGGTCGAGGCCGTTGGTCGGCTCATCCAGGATCAACAGTTCGGGTTGGGCGAGGATGGCCTGGGCGACCCCGGTCCGCTGCCGATAGCCGCGCGACAGCGTGTGGATGGGGTCTGCGGCTTTGCTCTCGAGGTCGGTTTGGCGCAGGGCATAGCGAACGGCATCGATGGCGGCATCGTTCTCCAGTCCGCGCAGGCTGGCGGCGTATTCGAGGTAGTCGATCACTGTCATTTCGGGATAGAGCGGGCAGTTTTCCGGCAGGTAGCCGATTTTTTGCTGAATCTCGGTGCGCGCCTCCCGGATCGACAAGCCATCGACCAGCACGGTGCCGGCATTGGGTTCGAGATAGCCGGTGATCATCTTCATGATCGTCGTCTTGCCGGCACCGTTGTGTCCCAGCAGGCCGATGATTTCGCCGCGCTCGATGCTGAATGAAACATCGTTCACGGCGGTCAGGGTAGCGTATTTTTTGGTCAGATTTTTTGCTTCTATCATGTTCGTTCCTTATCTGTAGCGACTCATTGGCGTTGCAATCTCATGATTCGAAGGTTTTTATGCCTGTGTCGAAATGTCGCACGATGCGACAACGATGTTGACAACAAAGCGCATGTCCAGACCTCAACAACATGCTACCGGAATTAGGCTCTCAGCCCACCGAATTCGCTATGTTCTTCGAAAATTGGACATTCCCGCGTTGAAAATCGTAGGGTGCCTAAAGGCACCGAATCGTCCAATTCCGAGGCCGATTTTTGGGCATTTTGTTGATGTCTGCATGTCCCGGCAGCGAAACCGCTTCCCGGTTATCCGCAAATTTCCAGGTGTGCGCATTGTACCGAAAAGGCGAGAATTTTCAATGGTGTCGATCGTGCCGGTGCAAGGCGGTAGCAGCGCATGGACGCGAGTGATTTCCCCGGCGGCTTGTTGTCGATTATACTTCAGTCTTTGGGGAAGCCACGCCTGTCGCAGCAAATGCACGAATCTGCTAACGAGGACAATCTTCGATTGCTGCGTCTGCTGGACGCGGTCGCAGCAAAAGACCGTGCGGCATTCGAACGTTTCTACAATGCTACCGTCGATCAGCTTTTCGGTCTGGCAGTGCGTATCACTCGATCCCACGATTTGGCCGAAGAGGTTCTCAATGACCTTTATTTTCAGGTCTGGCAGCAGGCGGGCCAATACAGATCCGAACGTGGCACGGTGATGGCATGGCTCTCGATCCTGTGCCGCAGCCGGGCGCTCGATATTGTGCGTCGCAACCGGCGCATTGCCAGAAAAGAAAGGCCATTGGACGACGTGCAGCCGCCGGTTGCCGGACAATCTGTCGACGCACCGGATCTGTTGATGGAGATCGAAAGGAATGCGGCTTTGCATGCTGCGCTTCGCCAACTCGATGCGGATGTCGGTCAACTGATCGCATTGGCCTATTTCCGGGATTGCAGCCACGGTGAACTGTCCACGGTGACTGGGTTGCCGCTCGATACGGTGAAAAGCAAGATTCGTCGAGCAATCGGCTTCATCAAAAAGGTGATGACTCATGCGGCTGAAAACCCAGGAGACGATCGATGAGCAAAGGAAAAAGATCGGCATCGCCGCAGGTTCTCGATGACATGATGCTGGCTCTGCTGGGCGAAGCGCAGACGCCCGTCGCGATGCCGGCGCAACGAAAAAGCCGGTTGTTTTCGCGGATCATGGATTCCATCGACGCCGTTGAATCGAGCGAAGACCGATCGGATCACCGATCCGGGTTGGTGACGGTGCGCGCCGACGAAGGCGAATGGATCGTGCTGGCACCCAAAATCGAAAAGAAGCGCCTGTTCCTGGACCGGGCGCGCAATATCGAAGCCTTTCTTCTGCGGCTTCAGCCCGGCGCGGAAGTGCCGCGCCATCTTCACCAGGCGGATGAATACTGCCTGGTTCTCGAAGGCGACGTGTCGTTCGCCGACATTCACCTGAAGGCCGGCGATTTTCATTTGGCCCGCCGCGGCAGCTGGCATGAGAACGCCCGCTCGCAAGGCGGCGCTTTGCTCTATCTGGAAGCTGCTCCGTAGGAGGCTGTCCACCTTGTTCAGGGGATTCCTGAACAGGAATGGCGACGCAGCGCACACATTTTTTTTGTTGATCTGAATCCAATCTTCGGTTTTGTTCGTAATGTTTATTATGCGGCGCCATAACGACTCGTCGCAACAGGACGTCACAGACAGAGGGCAAAACCATGACCATACGATTCAGTGTTATTGCTTACCGACTGGTTGGCTGCATCACCTGCCTGATCTTTTTTGTCGTGCCCGGCGCCGGCATCACCGCCGAACAGCTGACCTGCTTCGGTGCGACGCCAACATCCAATTGCGAGGTCGACGGCGTCGCCAACTCGCTCTGCGTGAGCGTTCGCGGCAACAGCACGATCATCGGCAGCGCGGAAAACGATGTCATCATCGTCTCGAAAGGTCGCAACAACGTCATCGACGCCATGGGCGGCGACAACAGGATCTGCGCCCGCACCGGCAACAACCGGATTACGATGGGATCCGGCAATGATTCGATCCAAACCGGTCGTGGCCACGATACCATCGACGCCGGCGACGGCGACAACATCATCGACGCCGGCAGCGGCAAAAACCGGATCGACACCGGTGCCGGCAACGACACGATCGAAACCGGCAAAAGCAACGATACCATCGACGCCGGCGACGGCGACAACATCATCGACGCCGGCAGCGGCAAAAACCGGATCAACACCGGTGCCGGCAACGACACGATCGAAACCGGCAAAGGCAACGATACCATCGCCGCCGGTGACGGCGACAACACCATCCATGCCGGTAGCGGCAAAAACCGGATCACCACCGGCGCCGGCAACGACACGATTGAAACCGGCAATGGCCCTGATCGAATCGATTCCGGTGGTGGCGAGGACTTTATCGATGCCGGCAAAGGTAAAGACACATGTGTCAACGGTGAGATTGTTGTCAACTGCGAAAACATCGAAGAACCGGCGCCCGTTGCCTCCCGTGCCGTACCGAAGCCGAACGACGGCCCCGGCAGCCAGGAAGCCGCGGCGGAAAACGGGGATGCCGACGCGGTGGAAATCTACCCTTACGGTTCCAGCACCGTTCTCAACACCGGCGAAGAACGCCTGACCCGTGTCGACCTGGTGATTCCGGGACGCGGCGGGATCCATTTCAGCATGGTCCGGCGCTACCGCAGCAAGCTCGATTATGACGGACCATTGGGCCATGGTTGGGATTTCAACTACAATCAGGCGCTGTTCGTGCAACCCAACGGCGACGTTCTGCGCAGCAACGGCTTGGGCCATATCGACCGCTGGGTGCTCAACCCCGACGGCAGCTATGCGCCGCCGAAGGGCTTTTATGGCACATTGTTGCGCAACCCGGACGCAACCTTCGTCTACCGCGAACCGGACGGCTTCAAATGCCTCTACGACGCCGATGGAAAGCTCGTCGCCCAGGAAGACCGTCACGGCAATCGCCTCGAACTGCGCTACGATGCGAACGGCAATCTGCAACGCGTGACCGATGTGTATGGGCGTATAATCGACTACCAGTTCGAAATCCAGGCCGATGGGGTCGCTCGACTGACTGAAATCCGCGATTTCATCGGCCGTGAAATCCAATACCGCTATGACGCCCGCGGCGATCTGGTCGAGGCGACCGGCCCCGCGGTTCTCGGCACCTCGACCGACAACGACTTCCCGCAGGGAAAAACCGAGCGCTACGGCTACTCCTCCGGTTTTGCCGAAGCACACCTGAACCACAATCTGCTGAGTGTGACGGCGCCGGAAGAAGTCGCGAACGGCGGCCCGGCCTACATGAACTGCACCTATGGCACCGACCCGGGTGATCTATTGACCTTCGACCGCGTGTTGGAGACAGTCAAGGGTGGCACCAACGCATCCGGCGTGGCGGCCGGCGGCACGATCACCTACCGGTACGAAGCGCTCAACACGGCCGAACCGCCGGGGAACCTCGACCTGCCGCGCCGCAAGGTGACGGTCACCGAACGCAACGGCAACCGATTCGAATTCTTCGCCAACGAACGCGGCCATGCGATACTGCACCGGCGTTTGACCCGGGGGCTTCGCGCCGACGAGCCCGCATTTTACGAGACCCGATCGGAATACAATGCCGACGGTCTGCTGACCCGTCGGGTTTTTCCGCAAGGCAACGAACTGCTCCACCGCTATGACGACGCTGGCCCGCGTGCGGCCCAGCGCAATCTGATCGAACTGCGGCGGCGGGCCGATAGCAACCGCGGCGGCGGCGAGGATCTGGTTACGACCATGACCTACGAGCCGGTATACAACCGCCTGGCCAGCCTTACCGACCCGCGCGGCAATGCCGCCGGATTCGCACCGCCACTGGGCGACGCCAGCCCCGAGCGCTATACAACCCGTCTGTTGTTCGACTACCAGGAAGGGAGCGACCCGATCGCCGACGTCGAAACGTTCGATCTGCCGCTGCGCGGTATCCAGCGCGGCCTCGGTGACCTCAATGGCGACGCCCGCACCGATCAGAGCGCGGGCAACCCGGTACGGATTCGTGCACCCACCGTACAGCTGCCGGCCGGCTCCAACGAAGCGGCGCGACTCGGCGGTACCAGTCAAACCATCCTGACCGAACAGCAGTGGAACGACCGCGGGCAGCTGCTGCGTTACATCGATCCCGAAGGCAACGTGGACGTTTATGACTACTTTCCGGCCAACGATCCGGACGGCGACGGGACCGTGACGAGCGGCGGCCTGGCCGCACTGGCCGAGCCTACCGGTTATCTGAAAACGATGGCCCGGGATGCCGAACCGTCGCCGCGGCGCAGCGCCGCGGCGGCGCCGGTCGCGCTGACGACGGCGTTCCGCTACGACCGGGTGGGCAACGTCGTGGCAATCAAAAACCCCCGTGGCGTGGTCACCGCTGTCGAAGTCAACCAGCTCAATCAGCCGGTGGTGATCACCCGCGGCGCGGACATCACCGACGCGGTCGCGTCCGGCCAGCTGCTCACCGGGGAAGCCCCTTTCCGCTATCTGGCCAGAGCGTTTTACGACCATAATTCCCGACTCACCGAATTGCAAACCGAAAACCGTGATTCCACCACGTTCGGCGTCGGCGACTTCGTCGACCGCGGCTATCGCTACGATATTCTCGACAATCTGCTGGAAAGCTCGGTGGAAGTCGATGCCTCGACGACGGTCACCACCACGTTCCGCTATGACGAGAACGAACTGCGGACGCGGCTCCGGCAGCCCGAAGGCAACGTCGTCGCAACCGTCTATGACGAACGCAACCTGCCGTTCACCCAAACCCGCGGCTTCGGCTCGGCGGACGCTTCGACCACCCGCGTCGATTATGACCTCAACGCCAATCCCCGCCGCTTCGTCGATGCCGAGGACAATGACGGCGACGGCGGACCCGAAGCGTCGACCCTGACCTATGACGGCTTCGACCGTGTCGTCGAAACGCTGGATGCGCTCGGAAACCGGACCTTGAACAGCTACGATGTCGCCTCGAATCGGATCCGGCGGCAATTTCTGGGGCATCCGCCGGGTCGACCGGAGGCCGCCAACGTCCGCCTGACGGAGACGTTGTTTCGTCATGACGAGCTGAACCGGGTGTTTCAGGTCGATCAGCCGCTGTTTCTGGCAGCCGGGTTCGCGCCCTCCAGGCCCATCGACCTGCGCGATCAGAACGCCGACGGACTGGTGACCAACCGCTTCGAATACGATGCTCTGTCGCGTCTCACCTTTACCGTGGAAGACGATGACGAATTGGGCCGGATCATTTACGACGGCGCCAGCCGTCCGATCGCAACGATGGACGCCGAAGGCAACCGGCGAACCATGGAATACGACCAAAATTCCAACCCCACCGTGGTTCGATTGTTTGAACGCGCCACCGACGACCGAGTGCCCGAAGAGGAATTTGTCGCTTTCTACGTATGGGATCAACTGGACCGCATTGCCCGGGTCTCCGCCGATCATACGGCGCGCTACCGCCACGACTCACGTGACAATCTGGTCTCGATCACCGACGCCCAAGGCACGGTGATCGACGATCCTTTCGGCTTCTTCCCGGGAACGATCAACGACGACGGCAACAGCCGAACGTTTTTTTACGACGGCCGCGATCTGATGATCGCCATGGCCGCGGATCTTCGGCAAAGCGGCCAGGGCGGAGAGCCGCTGGATCATTCCAACCCGTTCAACCCCGACGGCAAGGTCGACCTGACCTATGTGTTCGACGGCAACTCGCGGCTGGCGGCCATTGTCGACGACAACCTCAATGAAACCCGCTACGACTACGACGCGCTGAACCGACCGATCCAACAGACCAACGCCGACCTGACCGCCTATCGATCGCGCTATGATCGCGACAGCAACCTGATCGAAACCATCGATCCCAACGGTACCCGGATCGACAGCAGCTACGATGTACTGAATCGTTTGATCCAGCGGCAAATCGACCGCTCCGCCGGCATTGCCGGCACTGCGGTGGAAACTTATGCGTACGATGGGCTGTCGCGGCTGACCGCGGCGAACGACGACAACGGCGCGGCGGGCGCCGACCATGGCATCGAACGGGTTTACGATTCGCTGTCCCGGCTGTTGGAAGAGCATCAGGACCAGGCCGTCTGTTCCTCGGTGTGGTCTGGCGACAGCCGCCGCCTCGCGCTCACCTATCCCGGCGCCCGCCGGATCGATTTCGATCACGACCGCGTCGACCGGATTCTTGCAATCACTGAAGACAACGCGCCCATCGCCGATTATGCCTGGATCGGTCCGGGCCATCGGCTGCTCGAGCGCACCCAGGGCAACGACACGCGCCTCACCCTGCTCAACGACACGGGCGACGAAAGCATCGGCTGGGACCAATTCCGGCGCATCGTCCAACTGCGCCACATCAATGGCAGCGGGGCGTTCGTTGAGCGCCTGCACGCCTATAACCGCGCCGATCAGCGGCTGTCCGAGAGCCGCTTGGATCAAAGCGGCCTGACCGACCGTCACACCTACGACTCCCTGTATCGAGTGTTCCGCAGCCGCTACGATGAGGCCGGTGCGGCAGGCGCACCGCTGCGCGACCTGCGGCAGATCGAGCGCCTGCTGGACGGCGTCGGCAATCGCCGCGAAGAGACCCGCTTGAGCGAATCGAGCGGCATTGGCGTCGAAGCGTATGACGTCAACGAGGTCAACGAATACACCCAGATCGGTGCCGCCGTGCGCACCCACGACGATAACGGCAACCTCGGCGACAACGGCGCCTTGACCTTCGTGTTCGACTATAAAGACCGGCTGGTGGCCGCCAACACGCCGGACGGCGATCCGGTCGCGACGTACGAATACGATGTGTTCAACCGGCGCGTCAAAAAGACTCTGTTCGACCCCGATCGACCCGGCGTGATCAAAAAGGAGACGCGCTACCGCTACGACGGCTGGCAGGCGATCGAGGAGCAGAACGGCAACGGCGACACCGAAACCACGTATGTCTACGGCGTGCAACTGGACGAGCCGATCCAGATGCGCAACACCGCACAATCGTCTTTTCCGGCGGGCACTTATTACCTCCATCAGAACGCCCGCGGCGATGTGGTTGCGTTGACCGACGACTTCGGTGCATTGGTCGAAAAAACGACCTTTCAAGCCTTCGGCGCGCCGGACCGGTCGAGTTCGGTGGGCAACCCTTACCTGCTTCAGGGCCGGCGTTTGGATCCCGAAACCGGCTTCTATTACTTCCGAAACCGGTATTACGACCCGGATACGGGTCGTTTCGTACAGCGGGATCCGGTGTGGGATGCCGGGAATGTTGGGAATCAGTATACGTTTGTGGGGAATGGGCCGGTTTCCAGAGGGGATCCGTTGGGTTTGTTCCAAATCAAAGAATTCGCCCTCGGCGCATGGGACATTGTTACCGAACCCTATCATATGATCCAGGACGTAACAAAGGTGGTCGGGGCCAAAATCATGGACATCCCGCCAGAATATATTGAGCTGAAGAGCGGCTTGGGCAATCGGCAGCGCGGACGTATCGAGGCGGGCCAAAGTCCACTAGAAGCGTCGTTGAAAGGGACGGCAGAAATCGCAATCGCAATACCGACTGCAGGAGCCAGCTCTTTTGTTCAAGCTCAATATGAACTCTATCAGGCATTCAAATCGGGAAAAATAACCCTTGATGAGTATGACAAGGCATTAAGTCGGCTTGCCGGAGGTGTAACTGCGGGTGCGGTGGTGGCCAAGATCATCCAGGCTCGCGGGACTACTAAAACAGTTGGAGGTACCAAAGTAAAAGTCACTCATAAAGGAACGACAGGCCGGAGATTTGGTATCGATCAGGCAAGTGCGGAAAGGAGCGGAAACATGTATTCAGTTTCTGCTCACGGCGCGATGGCGCGAGGTTATTTTAAGATCGTAGGTCTGGGTCGGAAGGTTTATGTACGATTCTTGACACGGCCTGGCAGAAGATATAATCCTGGAGATCCCAATTTCGTTGCATATGAGGAGATCTATGCGCTCGGGCGTGGACGCATACCTGAACACACGATTGGACCATTAGGCGACAATCCTGCGCTAGGTATGCCGGGGAAAACGTTTACACCTAATGGAAGAATGCCGCTCTCGCAATATCTACAAGAAGTATTGGCAAACATACCAGAAGGCGAGGGTCCTGTTGTGATCGATGTTCCTATATGCAGAGACGTTACGCCCGGCTGTTCATATCCCAAATCACCATTCATCAACCGGGGGGCTATGGCCACCAGCGGCGCCGTGGGTGGTACGACAGGTATGATACGGGTAACCCGCAACGCATTGGTCGCCATGCCGTTTCTGCTCGGATTGACCGAAGCCGAGGCTAGAGCGCGCCTCAAAGAGAACGGTTTGGCGATCGGTGTATTAGACGCCCGGTTCAGCGAAAACGTGCCGCTCGGTCGGCTGATCGAGCAGACGCCTGAACCGGGAAAAGCGGTTGTTGCAGGTACGAGAGTCAACGTAGTCATTTCTCTCGGGCCTCCCCCGGTACAGGTTCCGAACGTCATTGGATTGGACCTCGAGGCTGCCAAACAAGCGATCGAAAACGCCGGGCTCAAGGTGGGCCAGATACTTGAACGACAGAACATCGACGTACCGAAGAACCAGGTATTCGATCAGGCGCCGAACGCCGGACAAAGCGTGCAGCGCGGCACTACAGTCGACCTGAAAATTTCACTCGGATCGGCTACGGTGCCCGAAGTGGTTGGACTGTCTCAGTCTGAGGCTGAAAAGGCGATTACCGATGCCGGACTGAAAGTGGGCGAGGTGTTCGAAATCGAAAGCGATACCGTGCCGAAAGGCCGGGTCATCTTCCAGAGTCCACCCGCGGGCCAGAAGGTGAATCCGGGCAGCCCGGTCGATCTGCAGGTTTCGCTGGGTCCGGCGCAGATCATCGTTCCGGTCCTGGTCTTGCTGTCTCAGGCCGATGCGGAAAAAGCCATAACCGATGCCGGGCTGACGGTGGGAACGGTGACCACCAGGAACGACGAGCAGGTACCGGAAGGTCAGGTGATCGAGCAAACGCCGGCTGCGAACACGATGGTCGCGCCCGGCAGCGCTGTGGACTTGGTGATTTCGCTGGGACCCGCGGCACCCTTACAACCCTGTACGCCCTTTTGCAACGTGCCGCTGGGGATACCAACGACGTTCAACCTCGACCCCACCGCTCCGGCGGGCTCGATATTCGACATCGTAACGCCTCCGCCCGCGGACTTGCCGGCGAATTTCTTCAACCTTGCGCCCAATGGCGATCTCAGCGTTACCACACCGCTCGATTTTCCGTTCATCCCATTTGGCTACGAGATCACCCGCGATGGGGTGGGAGGCGGAGAAATTTCTGCATTGGTGATTGGCGATCCAAATTTGTTGCTGGGCGACCCGATCCTGGACGGAATGGGGACGATCATCCAGTTCGACGTGCCAACCGTGGTGATCAACGGCTTGCAATACCCCGCTTACCAGCTGGCCTTGTTCATCAACCCATTGGATGCGTGTGGTCTTCCTCATTGGCATGCCTTGCTCGGCCCGGCGACGATTTTCCCGATCGAAACGCCCAACGCCGGGATCACCGATCCGGCCCTGGAGGAATGCGGCTTCGGTCTGTTCAGCGATCTGGCGATCGAGCAGGTGTTCGTTCCAGCCGACGACTGGAACGCATTCTTGCAAGACCATCCGCCGGCCTTCTAGGAGGCTTGTCCGAGAATTTGATGGTTCCCACGCTCCGCGTCATTGCCATTCAGTTAGCAGCTATGGGCGTAGGGTGGAACGCGAAGCGGTTCCGCCATGATGCGGTGCACGATGGCGGATCGCCCTTCGGGCATCCGCCCTACAATCGACGTTGACCGTTAACTTAACGCCAGTGACGCGGAGCGTGGGAACGATCATTTTTTTCTTCGGGATGAATCCAATCTTTGGTTTGGTTCGTAGTTATCAATATGGACGCCAAAAAGCGTCTTGAGATAGAGCGGAAGCCGAACAAAGGGTTCTAATGACACAACAACGATGCGGGGGCTGTTCCCAATCATGGGTTTGGTGCGCCCAGCAACAGAGGAGAAAATACCATGAAACGAATCGAACACACTTCGACAAACGCAGCGCCTGATGGCTGGGGACGCTGCAGAACCGGCTGGTGGCTTGTGGTTTTGGTGATGGCAATCGCGGGAGAAGGCGTATCAGCCTCCAGTCACAGGGAAGCGCCGGCTTTGGTTCGGAACCCGGCACTGGACCTCACAGACCTGAATTTTTTCCCAACGAGGACAACGACCATGTGGTGATCATTGCTGATTATAATCCCCTGGCGGGTTTCGGCAGCGAGCCTAGTCCTCCCACAAAACTTGTGCTCGAG
>Ga0114931_10004539_pt1 | contig 17336 bp, 12 predicted proteins | sample 2SBtaG_FD_89579 | JGI IMG/M metagenome (GOLD analysis project Ga0114931, IMG submission 89579) | Deep subsurface microbial communities from Kolumbo volcano to uncover new lineages of life (NeLLi) - 2SBTROV14_V59a metaG | ecosystem: Environmental > Aquatic > Marine > Volcanic | place: Kolumbo...
GCAAATCCCGATCTTACACAGCAGAGACAACGCGTATTGACGACCGCGCTTCTAACCGCTGCGGACATTATGGGGTTACGGCAAACCCTATTGGCTCAGACCATCGGTGTCAGCGAGTCGACGGTGTCTCGCATGAAACAGGGCCAGTATTTGATCAAGGAGGACAGTAAAGAATGGGAATTGGCCGCCCTTCTGGTCCGGCTATTTCGCAGCCTCGATTCCATTGTTGCGGGCGACAAGCAATCCTTGCGGTCGTGGTTGAAGGGCTACAATACCGCACTGAAGGCCGCCCCAATCGAACTCATCCCCAGCATTTCGGGACTGAGCAAAACGGTTGATTATGTAGATGCCTATCGCGCTCGAGTCTGAGTTCCGTAAAATATCGGGCTCTGCCTGGCGCGCGGTAGAGTTCCAGCATACGACCTCCACTCGAAAGCTAGTCGCGACCCAGGATGAACAAGAAATACTGGAAGGCATCCTTGATCGCACGAAACCGCCCGCACCTCGCGAAGCACTGCAGCTAGACTATCTATTAATGACCCCGTTCAGATACGACGCACCCTATCCAATCGGCTCTCGTTTTCGACGCTCAGGTTCAACGGAAGGCGTCTTTTATGCTTCCGAACAGATTCGCACAGCACTCGCGGAATTCTGTTACTACCGACTCCGCTTTTTCAACGAGTCGCCCAATACCACTCTACCCACGCAATCCGAGCGCTTAACGATATTTTCAGTTGAATATATGTCATCCAGGGCACTGGACCTGGCGCAACCGCCATTTAGGGAAAATAGAGCCATATGGATTCATCCGAGCGACTACATCGCCACGCAAGAGTTGACCGATCAAGCTCGGGAAGCAGGCGCCGACCTCATACGCTATGAATCGGCCCGGGATATCGAACATGGCGTAAATCTCGCGCTGCTCTCGTGCGCTGTCTTCGGCGCAAACGCGCCAATCGAAAGGCAAACCTGGTTTCTCTACCTATCGGATGCCGAAGCCAACTGCACACGCGCCAATGCGAACAACCATGATGATCATTGGACTTTAAAAAGGGAGCAATTCGCTATTTGATCTACTGATGCAGGATCGATACATTTGAATAACATGGTTCAGAGGGGTTGAAAAATGAACGACTGTACAAAGTTTAATCCCTCCGTCCCCTATTTCGCCCTATTTCAAGCATCATCTTAATCGGGATGTCTGTAAGACTCCCAACATTGACAAGCCACATGTCAAATATGTTTACATCTTGGCTTATGCGCGGCGCACAGGAAACGGAATATCCAGTTGATTATTAATGATTATTATTTTTAAATTAGAGCCAGGCCTAATTATTGCATAGACTTCCTTGGAAAATTCACTGCTTCGGATCATGAAAAAACAGTGGTTTTTTGGTTTGAGTTTGCGAGGAGATCAAGTTTATCCCACTTGACTGCGAAGAGACGATGCTTTATCATCCCCGAACCTTAGGAGGGGAAAATGAAATCTAAAAAAAAACAATACGTTAGTGCAGACAAGAGGTCAATTTGTGGATCACTCACCTGTGCTTAAATCCATGGGACGTATTGTTTTGAGACGTTCATAAGGGATTCGTAAGGGATTAAAAGTTAGCATTGAAACGGTCGATATAGGTGGCGATAACTTAGTTCTTTACCGATGCAAGGACAAATCGCCCATAACTTGAATGAGTTATGGAAGTTTTTGGCATGCTTGAGCAAGGATGGTTCTCTGAACTTAAGGCTCCACTTAAAAAAAGGGGAAATGTTATGCGTTTTGAAGATGATGTAGTTTATTTTGATAATTTAGCGCGTCCAGAATCAGGTATTATTGAGGATAATACCGAGGTTAGAGTGCGCAAGACTGCTTATTTTCACGCGGATAATGCTCCTGGAGATTTCTGTGATATTGGATCAATTGAACATGCCGCTAGCCTTGGGAAGACAGATGCGAAATATTTGAAGGAATTATTCCCTATTTGAAAGACAACAAGATTAATAACGTAGTTAGCCAAGATTGTATTAGAATAAAGCGCCCATATGGGCGCTTTATTCTTTCTAGGGAGATGAGGGAAATATGAAATTCCTGTTCAGCGGCAATCATGATATGGATTACAACAATATCTTAGCGTTCTTAGATGGATTTTCTGAACAATATGCACTCGGCCCACTTATTGTTCAGCCTTATGCGCTCGATAGAGTAATCAAGGAAGTCTATCATGACTTTCCATGTAAAAATGGTATTGAAAACGCAAGCATATTCAAAAAAGCCGCAACATTTGTTCTTGCCTTTGTTGACGCACAACCAATCATAAACCCGCTTCCTCGAGATAAGTTTCCCGAAGATTTGATTCATATCAATAACCATCAGAACGGATTACTTGCCCTATTAATGGTTTTTAGAGGGATGCATCAAGCATCTATTTGTAGACCTAAAGATGAAATCATTACCTTACAGAACGAGATCGAAATACCAGATCACTCGCTCATAGATCTTGTGGATGCTATTTCTAACGCCAGCCTCAACACTCATTTTAAGATGCTAACGCTATTCCTTGAACAACTAGCCTACAAAACAAATCCTGACTGTCAGTATCCGCCTAAAAAGATTTAGTTTCCTTGACGTCCGAGACCGAGCGCACTAAGTCCATGCCACATCGGCCGTTTTCGCCAATTGCCTTCACAGCCCGCCGGGAGATAGCATTTCATTGGTCGAGCAGCTGAATATACCGTAAGCGTATGCCCAGGGCTCAGGTCTCACCCCATGCCTTTCCTAGCCCGATAACTCGGCTAGCTCTCGAATAATGCCAACCGACATGCCCGCCTATTTCCCGTGTGCTATTGCCGGCACCACAAAATAAGTGCGGTCACCATCCACAACAAGCTTAAGTTTGACAACAAGATCGACTACCATGCCCCCCTTTCAGGCAGGTAGAGGACAAACGGTGACTGATTTTACTCCGGGACAACGCTGGATCAGCGAGGCGGAGCTGCAAATGGGGCTGGGCACCGTCCTCGCAGTGGAAGGCCGCAGCGTCACCGTCCTCTTTATGGCCACCGGCGAGACGCGCATCTACTCACGCCACAGCGCGCCGCTGAGCCGGGTCCGCTTTGCCGAGGGCGACACCGTCCGCGCTGACGAGGGCTGGACGCTGAGCGTCGAATCGGTTGTGGAAGCGGACGGCCTGCTCTGCTATCGCGGCCGGCGCGATGACGGCGGCATGGCCGAATTGCCCGAGGTCCAACTCGACAACCTGATCCAGCTCAACCGCCCCGGCGAGCGCCTGTTCAGCGCCCAGCTCGATCCGCCCAAGTGGTTCGAGCTGCGCCGTCGAACCCTGGAGCATCACGAACGACTGAGCCACTCGAACCTGCGCGGCCTGATCGGCGTCCGCACCAGCCTAATCCCGCATCAGCTCTATATCGCCCACGAAGTGGCCAGCCGCTACGCGCCGCGCGTGCTGCTCGCCGACGAGGTCGGTCTGGGCAAGACCATAGAGGCCGGCCTGATCCTGCACCAGCAACTGCTCACCGGCTTGGCCCGGCGCGTGTTGATCGTCGTGCCCGACAGTCTGGTGCACCAATGGTTAGTGGAAATGTTGCGCCGCTTCAACCTCTACTTCACCATCTTCGATGAAGACCGCTGCCAGGCCATCGAGGAAAGCAGCGGCCAGGACAATCCGTTTCACTCGGCGCAGCTGGCCTTGTGCAGCCTGGGCTTCATCAGCGGCTCGGACAAACGCTTCGAGCAGGCCCTGGCGGGTAACTGGGATTTGCTGATAGTCGACGAGGCCCACCACCTGGAGTGGACGCCGGACGCCCCCAGCCCCGAATACCAGCGGGTGTCCATGATCGCCGCCAAGACCAAGGGCGTGCTACTGCTCACCGCCACGCCGGAACAACTGGGCAAGCTCAGCCACTTCGCCCGCCTGCGCCTGCTCGACCCGGATCGCTTTCCCGACTACGACACATTTATCGAAGAGGAACAACGCTACCAACCGCTGGCCAGGGCGGTCGAACAACTGCTGTAGGATCAGGCCCTAAACGCCCCAACTCTAGATGAGCAGACTTTGGCCACCCTACAGTCCGTCATGGATGAAGACGACAACCCGGCGCTGCTGTCACGCCTCGACGAGCCCGGCGCCCGCACCGAACTGGTGGAACACCTGCTCGATCGCCACGGCACCGGCCGCGTCCTGTTCCGCAACACCCGTGCCGCGGTCAAGGGCTTTCCGCAACGCCAGTTGCATAGCTATGCCCTGGAGCTGCCGGCGCCCTACGCCGAAGTCCTGGAACAGATGCGTGCCAGCGGCCTGTCCGAGCCGGGTCTGCTGCTTTGTCCGGAACGCTTGTATCAGGCCAGCGACATCTCCAACCAACAGGACTGGACCGAGATCGATCCGCGCGTCGCCTGGTTGAGCGAGCAACTCAAACGACTGCGTCCGGCCAAGGTCCTGGTGATCGCCGCCAATGCCGACAGCGCCATCGAACTGGCCACCGCCCTGCGCGTCCGCGAGGGCATCCACGCCGCCGTCTTCCACGAGGACATGAGCATCGTCGAACGCGACCGCGCCGCCGCCTTTTTCGCCGATCCCGATGTCGGCAGCCAGGTGCTTATCTGCTCCGAGATCGGCAGCGAAGGGCGCAACTTCCAGTTTGCCCATCATATGGTGATGTTCGACCTGCCCCTCAATCCGGACCTGCTGGAACAGCGCATCGGCCGCCTCGACCGCATTGGCCAGACCCAGACCATCCGGATTCACGTGCCGTACATAAAGGGCTCGCCCCAGGAACTAATGTTCAACTGGTATCACCAAGGCCTGGAGGCCTTCGAACACAACTGCCCGGCCGGTCACAGCATCTTCAACCAGGTGGGCGAGCCCCTGATCGAGGCCCTGCACCAGTTCGACAACCAGTCGACCGACATGCTGGACCTGATCACCACCACCCGGTCCTTGCTCAGCGAGATGAACCAGGCCCTGCACCAAGGCCGCGATCGACTGCTGGAATACAACTCCTGCCGCCCCCATGTGGCCCGGACCCTGCGGCAGCAGGCCGAACAGGCGGATCAGCCGGCGGTCTTACTCAATTATCTCGAGCACGTCTTCGACTGCTATGGCGTCGACATGGAGGAACATAACCCGCACAGCTTCCTGGTGCGCCCCGGCGAAAAGATGCAAACCAGCTTCCCCGGTCTCCAGGACGAAGGCATGATCATCACCTGCGAACGCGACACCGCGCTCAGCAACGAAGACATGCACTACGTCACCTGGGAACACCCCATGACGGAGGGCGCCATGGAAATGGTGCTGAGCAGCGAGTTGGGCAACGCCACCATGGTGGCAGTTAAACTGAAAGGCCTCAGACCCGGCAGTCTGTTGCTGGAAACCCTTTACGTGCTGGAAAGTAGCGCCCGCGCCCAACTGCAATCCAACCGTCACCTGCCGCCCAGCATGATCCGCAGCCTCATCGATGCCGACGGCAAGCAACTGAGCCAGGCCATCAGCAGCGAGGCCGTCACCCGGATCAGCGAGGCAGTGAACCGCACCACCGCCGGCAAGGTCATTCGCGCCTATGGCGATCAACTCCGGGACATGATCGAACTGGCCGAGGCCGAAGCCGACAAGCAAGTCCCGGCACTGCTGACCGCCGCCCACCGGCACGGCCGACAAACCCTGCAACGCGAGATCGATCGCCTCAAGGCCTTGCAGCGACACAACCCCAATGTCCGCGACGAGGAAATCGCTTTCTTCGAAAATCAGTTGGAAGAACTGAGTGAGGCACTGACCAACAGCAACCCGAGACTGGATGCGATTCGGGTGATCGTTACCACCTGACAGGCAAAGGATTGAATCGCCCTCGATCCCCTGGAGACATTGCGATCATTGAGCGTCCGCTTGTAGCCGATAGCGCTCCTTCAAGGAAGGTCTTCGCCCGACCAGAAGCGAACGCGCTATCGCCCTCGAGCCACCCCATGTACGCTACCGGTCACGGAATCAATCAAGGCGTTTCATATAATCCGAAACCCAAAGTCCTATTAACCCACCGGCTATACCACCTCCGACATTGAACAGGATGTCATCTATTTGGCTGGTCCTAACTGCAATATAAAGCTGACCGAGCTCTATGCTGATACTGACGACGGCAGACAATACGGCAGCGACCATTACGATGTTTCTGCGGAAAAACAGCAATGACGCGACTCCCAGCGGAATAAATCCTACTAGATTTACCGCCCAATCAAGCAGTGTCGGGGCCGTGACCGCACCCGAAAACGGGATCCAGTCGGCCCGAACGCTTCCGACTTTCACCTCCAGTTGTTCGGGAATGGTAATGGCGTTGCCGGCAAGGTAGTTTCTGGAATCGTCGCCTACGGTGACCTGCGCCTTCTTGATGGCGCCCAACCACGCCATATCGCCGGACTGTTCGTTGCCAAAGGCAACATGGTGAAACGAGGACCAGTTTGATGCATTTAGTGAGCCTCGTTTAAGCGACAAACGGCGGCTTCCGTCAATATAAATTTCAAGTAGGCCGGGGAAAAGCGTTACGCGAATATTGTGCCAGCCCTTATCCTCAAATATCTTGTTAAAAAAATATGGGTACCCTTTTGAAGATCCGCCGGGGGTTCTTACCCATACCAAAAAACCGCTCTCATCCTGTTCCACCGCCACATTTCTCTCGGTCAGACTGGCGGACATCGTGAAAATCGTTCTCACTTTGGTCACCGTCGACTCCAAAGGTTTTACGGTAAGTTCCAGGTCAAAGCGTTTACCGTTTTTTACTTTATCGACCCAATTGGACGGGGAATCGCCCACCGCGATGCCAGGAGTATTGAACGAAAGCGTGCCCGATACCAATTTCGCACCGTTTTGAGAATATGTTGCGGACGTTACCCACTCATAAGGATAAAACCCAATCGCCCAATAAATTGAGAGCAGTGTAACAAGAATTGGCCAGCGCCAACGGTAACCCGGCAAGCGCGTATCGATAAGAGTCGTGCCCATCAATGAGATCGGAATTCCGGAGACAGTATACGGAGTTCAGGGGACAACATACTTAAATCAGAGCAAGATCTGTTGTTGGTCGACAATAGAAACCTATTGACCAACACTCAATGACAGATCCGTCGGAATGGAAAAACTGGTTGATTAAGCATGTGGCTCACTCAACCAACCAGTTATGTGCAAATCGCTTCATTCAATATATCGTATCCGGACTCACAGACACTTCGGGCAGCCACTTGCTCTTGGCATCGATGACCTGAAGGTTGCTTCGAGCATCATGGTTTTTCTGTATTCGACCGGGAATTTCATTTCGTCGGTTGTGGGTGACGAAACCCGCGTTGATGAATGAAAAAGGTTCTCGCCGTTTTCATTTTCTCTTTTTTCAACATTGTATTCAGTCATAACGATATCTCCTCATCCTGTAGAAATCTTTTGCCTGTCGAACCGATGACAAAATTCTGACTTGATTTGTCGGTTATCACACTCTGTAGTCTATATTTCTGCTGCTAAGCTGACAAAAAACCGCCGTTATGCGCTCATCGGTCAGGGTCGATGATAGTGACAGCAAGATCCGTTCCAAAATACAGCAACATCGTTCAGGTATAGCATTTGACTGACGACTGCCCGGGAAATAGTTACCGATTCGGTAAAATTCGAACCTACCCTCCTAAAGGGATCTGACTGACGCAATTCGCTTTTTTCGCGCCTTAATGGCGTACCGTTCCAGGGGGAGCCTAGGTCTTCTGAACCGATTATGCAACGGCTGCATCAAACTCCGAAGAATAATTCTGGCGCGATTTGCACCAAACAAGAGCAGACACGGCCCGATTCCGGGAGATTCGCCGAGCGATTAAGCGCTACGCTTAGCCATTCCTCAGTTTTTTACGGGCAGTCACTCAGACATGGATAAGGGACTATAATGAACAGCGCCAGCACTCGGGATCGGCTTGCCAAACACCGCCCGAGGATGCCAAGCGGCTACAACAAACAGATGACAAACCCGGACCCAACTCACAAAGGCCCGGTTTAGCAACTGGGAGCAGGTAAAAACAACTATGAGCAACCCGTCTAATCGTTACTATATTGTATTGATCAGCATTCACGGCCTGATCCGTGGTGACAACCTCGAATTGGGCAGGGACGCCGATACCGGCGGGCAGACCAAGTATGTGGTCGAGTTGGCCCGCGCCCTCGCTGAACTTGCCGAGGTGGAGCGGGTGGACCTTCTTACCCGCAGAGTGCTGGATGAAAAAGTCAGCAGCGACTATGCAGAGGCTGTCGAGCAGCTATCGGACAAGGCTCGCATTGTCCGCATCGAATGCGGTGATGAGTTTTATACCCAGAAGGAGGAGCTTTGGGATTATCTGGACAGTTTTTCGGATAACGCACTCTCCTACCTGCATGGCGAAAAACGGCTGCCGAACATCATTCACAGCCACTATGCCGATGCCGGCTATGTCGGCACTCGACTCTCCCATCAGCTCGCTATTCCACTTGTGCATACGGGCCACTCACTGGGGCGCAGCAAACGTAAGCAATTGCTGGCCAATGGCGTGTCGCGAAGCGAAATAGAGAGTACCTACAACATATCCAGGCGTATTGAAGCTGAAGAGATGACGCTCGGAGTCGCCGCACAGGTGATAACGAGTACACAGCAGGAGATTGAAGAACAGTACAGGCTCTATGACTGCTATCAACCGGACAAAATGCAGGTTATCCCGCCCGGCACCGACCTTGAGAAGTTCTTTCCGCCTGTAGGTAACGAACCGGAGAGTCCGATCGCACGGGAAGTTGGCCGATTTCTGGATGATCCTGCCAAACCGATGATTTTGGCGCTTTCCCGCCCTGACCCACGCAAGAATATCGTGGCGCTCATCGAAGCCTACGGTGCATCTCCTCCCCTCCAGGAAGCGGCGAATCTGGTGATTATAGCCGGTAATCGCGACGATCTCCGGGATATGGATAGTGGCGCGCAAGAGGTCTTGAACTCCATACTGCAAACCGTGGACCAGTTTGATCTATACGGCAAGGTGGCCTATCCCAAGCACCATAAACCCGATGAGGTGCCTGAACTTTATCGCTTGGCGGCATTGACGAAGGGTGTATTCATCAATCCGGCCCTGACGGAACCCTTTGGACTGACACTGATCGAGGCCGCTGCCTGCGGTGTACCGATCGTTGCTACCGAAGATGGCGGCCCAATCGATATCATTGGCAATTGTCACAACGGGTATTTGATTGATCCGCTGGACCGGGAGGCGATGGCGGATGTGCTGCTTAAGACGCTGAGCGACCAGGATGCCTGGCAAATACTCGCCGATAACGGCCTGAAAGGCGTTCGGCACCACTATTCTTGGCAAACACATGCCGAGAAGTACCTGGATGTCATTCGGCCTCTCATAGAACAGACTGAACCGCTGCAACGCATGAAACTGCAGCGGCGACCAAGCCTGTATCGAAGCCAAGCCGTATTCACCGATATTGACCAGAACCTCATAGGGGACAAGGAGTCGCTGGCCGAGCTCTTGAAACTGATGCGCCGGCATCAGAAAATGATCAGTTTCGGTATCGCCACGGGTAGGCGTCTGGACGCTGCTTTGTCGATGCTCCGCGAATACAAGATCCCGCAGCCTGATGTGTTAATTACAAGCCTTGGCACCGAAATCCACTATGCACCCAACCTGACCAAAGACATGGCATGGGCTCGCCATATCAATCACTTGTGGAACCCGGAAGCCGTACGTGACATTCTGAACGAACTTCCGGGCCTGCAATTGCAGGCAAAGTCACATCAAGGACAGTTTAAAATCAGTTATTTCATCGACCCTGAGCTGGCGCCCAGCGTGCACGATATTAGACAGATTCTGATGCAACAGGATCAGACGGTAAATACCATCTTCTCCTTTGGCCAGTACCTCGACGCCGTGCCGATCAGGGCATCCAAGGGCTTGGCTTTGCGCTGGTGCGCTGAACAGCTGAATATTCCTCTGGAAAACATCCTTGCCGCCGGCGGTTCCGGAGCCGACGAAGATTTGATGCGAGGCAATACCCTGGCGGTCATCGTCGCCAATCGCCATAACGAAGAGCTATCAGAATTGTCCGATATCGAACACATCTATTTTGCCAAAAACAGCTATGCGGCAGGCATCATAGAGGCCATAGAGCACTACAATTTTCTCGATTTAGGACGGAACCCTTAAACCATGAAACGTTTTCTGATATTAAGGGTGCCTCTAAAAACTCGATCAAGCTGATGATGGCAAGGCGTAAACGGGCGAAAAAGCGCAGTTTACACGGCGCTTGCTGCTTCCCAGCCCCGCATTTTGAGCGCGTTTACAACACAGCCAGCGCGGCTTCGCAGCCGCAGGCTACGATTGCCTATGTCACCGGCCACAACCGCGAGCTGGTAGCGCGGGCCATCCAGCGCGGTCCTAACCACTTCGCCATCGCCGATGCCGGTACAACGATTTTGAAGGCCGAACGTTTCAGTAATTTATATAAACAGGATGATCGACTATGTATGAACAAGTTTCTCACTCGCTCTTGAACGATATCCTTATCGCGCTCAAGCCTGACATAAAAAACCAGAAGCTGCAGCATTTCTACACGCGGCTCGGCGCCAACTTTTATGCGATTCACTCTCTGTTTCAGGTGCTTTATGGCGATCGTCCGGATTTCAGGCAACAGATGCTACGCCTGGTGGAAACGCTGGCGCGACAATATATCCGGCGTTCCGCTTCGTTGAAAAAGACGGATCTGGCACGTGAAAAGGATCACAATTGGTTCGTAAACCAGCATTGGGCCGGCATGGCACTGTACAGTGATGGTTTTGCCGAGGATCTGAAAGGACTGCAGAACAAGCTTCATTACCTGCAGGAGCTTGGTATTAATATGCTGCATATCATGCCAGTGCTCGACTGCCCGCCAGGCAACAGCGATGGTGGCTATGCCGTGCGTGATTTTCGCAAGGTGGACGAACGTATCGGCACCCTCGCAGATATTAAGACGCTTTCAGCCAACTTAAAAAAACGCGGCATGCTGCTGACTCTGGATGTGGTCGTGAATCACACATCTTACGAACACGAATGGGCCGAACAGGCCCGTGAAGGAGACAAGAAATTCCAGGATTACTATTACGTTTATAGCGACAGGGAGATGCCTGACATGTTCGAGGAAAGCATGCCGGAAATCTTTCCGGAAACCTCACCAGGCAACTTCACCTGGGATGACGACATGGGCAAATGGGTCATGACGGTGTTTAACCATTATCAGTGGGATCTGAATTACAGAAACCCAGCCGTGTTGATCGAGATGGTTGATATCATCTTGTTCTGGGCCAACCAGGGTGCGGATATCCTGCGCCTGGATGCCGTGGCCTTCCTGTGGAAGAAGATCGGAAGCACTTGCCAGAACGAGCGCGAAGCCCACCTGCTGCTACAGTTGATGAAGGACTGTTGCCAAGTGACGGCGCCTGGAGTGCTGTTCATCGCCGAAGCCATTGTTGCACCGGTCGAGATCACGAAATATTTCGGCGAGGATGCCATCAATGCCAAGGAGTGCGAGATCGCCTACAACGCCACTTTCATGGCATTACTGTGGGAGGCGATGGCGACCAAACAGGCGAAGCTACTCGATATCGGAGTAGGAAACCTGCCCGACAAATTGGAGCGGGCAACTTGGCTGAATTATGTCCGTTGCCATGACGATATCGGCCTGGGGTTCAGCGACAGCGATATCCAGCTTGCCGGTTATGATCCCTTTGCCCACCGGCGCTTTCTTGTCGATTACTATACGGGAAAATATGACACTTCTCCGGCCAGGGGAAAACCGTTCGGCCAGAACGAGAAGAATGGCGATGCCCGCATTGCCGGCTCGTTGGCTTCTTTGGCGGGTCTGGAAAGCGCCATGGAAGATGGCAACCCGCAGGCCATTGACGCCGCGATCCAAAAAATACTGCTGCTGCACAGCATGATTCTCTCGTTCGGCGGTATACCGCTGCTTTATTACGGTGATGAAATCGGGACACTCAACAACTATGGCTATCTCGAGGATGACGGCAAGCGCAACGACAGTCGCTGGCTGCATCGCCCAACGATCGATTGGGACAAGGCTGAGCTGCGGAATCAACCGGGTAGCATTGAATACCGAATTTTCAATGGGTTAAAGAAGATGATTGCAGTGCGCAAGGAGATTCCGGCCTTTGCGGACTACAACAATCGCAAGCTGTTGGAGGTCGAAAATCCACACCTGTTCGTTTTTCTGCGCCTTGACCCACAGAACAGTCGAGAGAAGGTCCTGGTGGTGGCGAACTTTGACGATCAGCCACAGTGGATGAGTTTTGAGACATTGACTCTGATGGGCTTTTCCCAATGCCAAAACATAACTGACATCTATACCGGCAAGAGCCCAAAAATGGTGGACGATAACATCGTGATTTCTCCGCTGAGCTTTTATTGGCTATCGGAATAAGGGGATCTTTAGCTGAGTGCCTACGGAATCGAGGCAAGTCCAAGCATTCGGCCACCCCGTTTTGTCATGGGAGTTCATTGGCCTTACCCATGCCGTGGGGTTGGAAGGATCCTTAGGCCTGTTTTCCGTTCAATACCTTTGCTAAGGTATGGTTTATCCGATTCCTTTCGTAGATCGACACCCTTCATGACGCGCAGCATCTCCATACGGCAAAGCTTACAGAACAATCTGGTACTGGTCATTTTCCTGCTGGGGATATCGATCCTGGCGGTAACGTATATGGGCTCGCGTACGGCGATGCGCACCGTCTCCAGCCTGATGATCACCCAAAGCTTCGAACAAACCGAACTAAAGCTGAAACAATTTTTCGACCCGGTCATCAGTGCGTTATCGTTGTCTCGCTCCTGGGGAGAGCAAGGAGTCTTTGATATTCATGACCCGGATCACCTCAACATATTGTTCATGCCATTGCTAGAACAAAACCCGCAAGTGTCATCAATGCTACTTGCCGATACCAATGGCAATGAATTCATGTTGCAAAAAACCAAAACCGGCTGGGTCAACCGGATCACCGACCAATCCACCAAGAGGAACCGAAGCAGATGGATAGAGTGGAATAGAGATAAAGAGCAAACCGTAAACGAATGGCGAATATTCGACTATGATTCAAGCTCGCGCCCCTGGTTCACTGGCGCCTTAGAAATTCTATCCCGTAAAGACCAAGCAGGCTCAGCCCCAGAATCCAGTAAAATTTATTGGACGCAACCCTATACCTTTTTTTCAACGAAAGACTCCGGCATCACGGCCTCCACCAGTTTTGTAGCGAAGGACGGACAGCGCTTTGTCGTTGGATTCGACGTATTGCTAAACAATATTTCAGCGTTTACGACCAATTTGAAGGTCAGTGAACATGGAATGATTGTCGTACTTACACAAACAAATCATATTATAGGACTGCCACGAGATCGGCTTTACAACACGGAGGCAAAGCGAAAATCTGCACTACTGAAAACCCCCGAGGAACTTGGCGTCACCTTGGCCATCGATGCCGCCAGCACCTTCAGAGGACGGCCACCATCAGCACAGGGTCCCGTGCGTTTTGTCAGTGAAGGCCTTGCTTGGTGGGGAGAAGCGAGGACACTCGCTCTGCTATCAACACAACCGTTGATCACAGTCGTCCTAATTCCGGAAGATGACTTGGTGAGTGAGATTATTACCATCAGATATTGGATTCTTGGCCTAACCTGCCTGGCGCTACTTTGGGCATTGTGGCGTGCACGTATTTTAACGCTGCGCTTTAGCCGGCCCATTGAAGCCCTGGTGAGAAATAGCAACCGTATTCGCCAAGGGGACTTGTCCGCACACAGCAAGATCGACTCGTCGATTACCGAGGTGCAGTCTCTCGCAATGGCTCATGAGGAGATGCGCATCGGACTGGCATCCCTGACTAAACTGGAGGGCGATTTACAGCTTGCGCGTCAAATCCAGCAAAACACTTTCCCCGAACGCCTACCGAAACTATCCCGCTATGAACTCAGCGCCTGGAGCATTCCCGCTGAAGAGACAGGCGGCGACACTTATGACATCATCCCGTTTTCGCACAATGCCGAAAACAACATGGTGACCTTTACCGAAAACGATCCGTCCTCAGTTTCATTGCTGTTGGCGGATGCCACGGGACACGGTATCGGACCGGCGTTATCGGTTAGCCAGGTACGCGCGATGTTAAGAATGGCTATCCGAAACGGTACTGACTTATCCCATATCGTTTGTTACATGAACGACCAACTATGCCATGACTTGCATGCCGGCAGGTTTATCACCGCTTTCCTGGGAGAGCTCTCCACCCAACATGACCGGATCGATTGGATCAGCGCCGGTCAGGCCCCGATTCTTCATTTCAAAAATTCCGGGAATGACTGCACTGTTCTGGACGCAACCCAAGCCCCACTTGGCGTACTTGAAAGCACGCCCCCACCATCGCCGGTAACCACCGACATTAAACCCGGAGATATCTTCGTCATACTGTCCGACGGCATATTTGAAGCAAAGTGCGAAAATGGTACGACCTTCGGGCTAGATCGAATCGTTCATATTGTTAAAGAGCACGCGACGGAAAGTACGGAAAACATCATGGATGAAATTCGCTCACAGCTGACCGCCCACCTTGGCTCACATCCCGCGAACGACGATCAGACGGCTATCATACTAAAACGCGTATATTGATTCGGTGCGGATATAGAGCGACGAAATGGTTGTGGTTCCACGACCATGAACGAGCCAACAAAGAAAATGGCGAATTGCCACAAAAAGGTATACCGACAGCAGCATGAATGCTACCTGAACCCGTATCTTCAGGGCGGATGCAGAGTGCAAGAGCGGAAAAAGTAGAAAAGTAAAAAAGGTCCTACCCTTTTTAATCATCGTGCGAATCATTGCACCATAGACCTATCCACCCCCGGAGAAAGTAATGCAAGAACAAACCCAATGGCAGGACGAGTTCCGCCTAGATAACGGCCTGATCTATCTAAATCACGCCGCCGTAGCCCCATGGCCGCAACGCACGCGAAACGCGGTGATACGCTTTGCCGAAGAGAATGCTTATACCGGTTCGGAAAGCTATCCACGCTGGATAAGCGTGGAAACCCGGTTGCGTCAGGGACTGGCCCGTCTCATCAATGCCCCGGCCGCCGAAGATATCGCTCTGCTGAAAAACACTTCCGAGGCCCTGTCGGTGGTGGCCTATGGCCTGCCTTGGCGGGCCGGAGACAATATTGTTATCAGCGACCAGGAGTTTCCGTCCAATCGTATCGTCTGGGAGTCATTGGCCGACAAAGGCGTCAGTGTCCGACGCGTGGACCTGAGCTCGGCGGACTCGCCGGAACTAGCCTTGATGCAGGCCTGCGATCGACACACGCGGCTGTTGTCTATCAGTTGGATACAGTACGCCAGCGGCCTGCGCCTGCACCTTGAACCTTTGGCCGAGTTTTGCCGCAGCCACGATATCCTGTTTTGCATCGATGCCATCCAGGGCATCGGCGCCCTGGGTTTCGATGTCCAGGCCTGCCAAGCCGACTTCGTCATGGCCGATGGCCACAAATGGATGCTGGGCCCGGAAGGTGTGGCGCTGTTCTATGTGCGTCCCGAACGGCGGGAACTGCTCGAACTCAAACAATTCGGCTGGCACATGGTGGAACGCCATGGCGACTTTGACGCACCCGACTGGCAACCGGCGCATTCGGCGCGGCGCTTCGAGTGCGGCAGCCCCAATATGCTGGGCGTGCATGCACTGCAGGTCAGTATCGAGCTGTTGTTGGAGGTCGGCATGGCCGAGATACAAAAACGCGTGTTGGAGAACGCCCGCTATGTGATGAAACAGGTACAACAATCGCCACAACTGCGACTCATCAGCAATCCCGCCAGCGAACGCCATGCCGGTATCGTCACCTTTGCCCATACAACGGCGGATGCCAATGCACTCTACCGATACCTCATGTCGCAACGGGTGATGTGCGCCGGTCGTGGTGGCGGCGTGCGTTTCTCACCGCACTTCTATACCACCCATGAACAGATCGATGCCGCCCTGTCGATGGCGGCCGATTTCCGAGGCTGATATCGGTTCACACAACCGCCTTTGCACAAAGATCTTAGCTTGCCCGGCTACGCCATCCCCTTGGCCGCAATTTCGTATACGTTTTTGGAAAGGTCTTTCGTATCTAGGATGCGCTGCAGTTGCGTCTTCATCTGCACCTGGCGGGCATCATCGCAACGACGCCACTGGATCAGCGGCGACAACAAGCGCGCGGCGATCTGGGGATTCATGGCATCGAGCGCCAATACATTGTCCGCCAGGAACGCATACCCCGCCCCGTCGGTCTGATGAAACTGGGCGGGGTTGCCCGAACAAAAGGCGCCGATCAATGAACGCACCTTGTTGGGATTCTTGATATTGAAGGATTCGTGTTCCTTGAGCGCCTTGACCCGGTCCAATGTGCCGGATACTTGCGACGTCGCCTGCAGGATGAGCCATTTATCGACTACCAAGGGCACATGTTTCCATTGGGCATAAAAGGCCGCCAACGCCGTTTCGCGCTCGCTGCAATCGATCTGACAAAGCGCACTCAAGGCCACCATGACATCGGTCATATTGTTGGCCGTTTCAAACTGATCATAGCCGCGCGCAATCGCCGCCTCCGTCTCCAGGCACATGAGATACGCCAATGCGGTATTGCGTAGCGCACGCCGCCCCATGGAGTCCGCGTCGATATGGTACTCAGGCTGTGCCAAACCCTCGTAAAGTCCCCACAAGGCATCCTCGTGAGCCTGCGCCAGCGTACGCATCAAATGGCACCTGGCATCGTGGATGGCGACGGGATCGGCCGGAGTGAAGAATTCGCCGAGGTAGCTCTCTCGCGGCAGGCGTAGCGCCTCGGCCACGAGGCTGGCATCCAAATCGACGTTTTTCAGCAAGGCGCCGAAGGCATCGCTGAAGTGTTGCAGCGTCGCCTGACTGGCATTGGCATTGGCATTGCCATTGGCATTGGCCTCGCCCTCGACGAGCTGGGTGATGCAGCGGATGGCAAGGCGTTGCCCCGCATCCCAACGATTGTATTCGTCGTCGTCATGGGCCATGAGGAAGGCTAGCGCTTCGTCGCCGTAATCGTAATGGATCTTCACAGGCGCCGAAAAATGACGGAAGACAGAAGGGATCGGCGCCTCATCGACCTTGATGAAGATGAAGGTCTGCATCTCCTCCTTCAGGTCCAAAACCCGATGGACACCGCATGGGGCATCTTCACCCTGGAGTTGGAGTTCGATGCCTGCTCCGTTTTGGTCCATCAGCCCCATGGCGACCGGGATGTGATA
>Ga0114931_10004540_pt1 | contig 17334 bp, 15 predicted proteins | sample 2SBtaG_FD_89579 | JGI IMG/M metagenome (GOLD analysis project Ga0114931, IMG submission 89579) | Deep subsurface microbial communities from Kolumbo volcano to uncover new lineages of life (NeLLi) - 2SBTROV14_V59a metaG | ecosystem: Environmental > Aquatic > Marine > Volcanic | place: Kolumbo...
AAATGTTCCGGATCAAGGCGAAAAGCGCAGGTAATAGCGTGCTATTGCCAAGGTTTTCAACGCCGAGCCGGGACATTTCAGCCGTCAGACGCCGGTTCACGAATTAATCAGAGGTTCCCTAAATCGGACGATGGGAGTTTGAGCAAATGAAAGTCGTGGTCATCGGCGCCAACAGAGGGATCGGCCTGGGTTTCGTCAGGCACTATCTGCAACGGGGGGATGAAGTGTGGGCGAGCTACCGGCAGTCGCCTGGGGCGCTCCAATCCAAAGAAGATGCGCGCCTGCATTGTTTCCAGTGGGATGTCACGCGGATTTATTCGGTAACAGATATCGAGTCCAGAGGTCTGCCGGACGGGATCGACCTGTTGATCAACAATGCGGGTATCTATGGTCCCGGAGACGGTCGCCAGGAACTCTCCCATATTACCGCCGAGGACATGCAAGCGGTCTTCATGACCGATTGCGTTGGTCCGCTCATGACGGTCAAGGCGCTCAAGGATCGGGTAATCCATGCCCGTGGACGAGTCGCCAACCTGAGTTCCAAGATGGGATCGAGCGAGGATAATTCGAGTGGCGGGACCTACGCCTATCGCGCCGCCAAGGCGGCTTTGGTCATCGTTTCTAGATCGCTGGCCATCGATCTTGCCGACGACGGGGTCCGCGTCATCACCTTGCATCCGGGTTGGGTCCGGACCGACATGACCCATCAGTCCGGGCTGATCGATATCGAAGAATCGGTATCGGGAATGACCCGGGTTATCGAGCACATCGACGACTATCCGGCAGGGGCTTTCGTGGCCTTCGATGGGCAGGTCGTACCTTACTGAGCGCAATACCGGTTGTACCCGATTTGCCGGGTTGGAGAACGATAATGAACGATGAGAACCAAACCCCCGACAGCGACGAACTCAAGGCGCGTCTGAACGCCGAGACCGCGCGTATCGCCTGGACCGATCTTGAGCGGCACTTTGCGCGCGGCGTGGTGGTTCGCGTTGCCGATTCTCTCGATCTCGTCGAGATCGCGGTCGCCATGGTGAGCGATCAAGCAGACGTTATCGCTCAAGCCATGCAGGCGGGCAGGGTCGCGCCCGCGACCGAGGACGATGCACGTGGTTGGCAGGGCGAAACGCTTTGGGCCGTCGTCATCGCGCCCTGGATACTCGTGCAGGAACGTGCGCACGAAAAGGGTGTGACCTTGCAGTAGCGCCCGGCGAGGTGTTTGACAGGTTATCGGCGCTTGCTCAAATCGCCCGATCGATGAGTTCCAACCAATGCACGACCGGAACTGATGTCCCTGCGGCGAGGTGGTGCTGGCAGCCGACGTTGGCCGTGGCGATGGAGTCGGGCTGCCCGGCCTCGAGCGCGGTCAGCTTGTCTTCGCGCAGGCGGTCGGCGATGTCTTTCTGCAACAAGGAATAGGTCCCGGCCGAGCCGCAACAGAGGTGGGCGTCGGCGACTGGGCGCATGGTGTAGCCGGCCCGTTCGAGCATGGCCTCGACGAGTCCCGTGACGCCCTGACCATGCTGCAGGCTGCAAGGGTTGTGAAAGGCCACGGCCTGGCGTTCGCCATTTGAGAACAATGCGTTAGCGTCGACCTCTTGCAATGTCGTGTGCAGTATCTCGCTGGCGTCCTGTGTCAGATCGCTGATTCGTCGGGCCTTGTCGGCGTAGTCCGGGTCGTCGCGCAACAGGTCTCCATATTCGCGCACCATTGAGCCGCAGCCGCTCGCTGTCATGACGATGGCTTCAATTCCCGCATCGACGTCAGGCCACCAGGCGTCGATATTTTTCCGGATCAGCGCCTTGGCCTCGTCGGGCGCGTTCAGGTGATGATTGATGGCGCCGCAGCATCCGGCCTCGGGCGCTGCGATGAGTTCGATACCAAGGCGATCGAAGACCCGCTGCGCGGCCCGGTTCGTGCCGGTCGCGATCAAACTCTGTACGCAGCCCTCCAGGATCAACATACGGCGGGCGTGGCGGGCCGGGACGACCGAACCACGGGCATCGGCGGGCATGTTTGCCGGAATCATGGATCGAAGGGACTGCGGAAGCACCGGACGCAAGAGTTGTCCTGTCCTGAGCAGCGGCGCCAGGCGTGACGGATAGGGCAGCAGTCGTCTAAGTCCCCATCGTAACAGTCGCTCCCTGGGGGGGCGCCCGACTTGCTGTTCGACCACTTGGCGGCCGATGTCGACGAGGTGACCGTATTCGACGCCAGATGGACAGGTCGTCTCGCAGGATCGGCAGGTCAGGCAACGGTCCAGGTGACTTTGAGTCGTGGTGCTGACAGGACCTCCTTCCAGGACCTGCTTGATCAAATAGATGCGGCCCCTTGGACCGTCGAGTTCGTCACCCAGGATCCGATAGGTCGGACAGGTCGCGGTACAGAAACCGCAATGCACGCAGTTGCGCAGAATCTTATCGGCCCGCCGGCCTTCAGGGGTCGCGAGTAGCTCAGGCTTAATGCGCGTCTGCATGGATACGTCCGGGATTGAATATGCCGTGAGGATCGAAGGCCGCCTTGATGCGGTCTTGTAGCGCCATGAGCGGTGCGGCGAGCGGCTGGAAGACCTGATCGCGGCCATCCCCCTTGCCTTTGGTCTGATACCGGTAGGCCGTGGCGTGACCGCCGGTAGCAGCGGCCAGTGCAAAGATGGCCGCCGGCTGCGCCTCCGTGCGTAACCAACGCAACTGTCCGTCCCATTCGATGAGGCAATCGCCCTCGATGTCGGGCGGAGGCATATCGGCCGGGACCGAGAGACGCCAAAGGGGCCGTCCCGGTTCGAAGAAATGGTGTTCGTGGTCGCGGATTCGGGACCAGAGCAGCGCCGCTTTATCCATCGGCAGGACATCGCCACCGATAATCTTGCCCGCGGCCAGGACCCCGGCCGAACTGCCGCTGAGTCGAAGATAGAGCACGTCGTTGACGATAGCGCTGGCGGATACCGGCAGGGGCCGGGCTCGAATTTGGGTCAGGGTAGCCAGGGCCGCGGTCACGGATCCCGGTTCGATGACCTGGGTCGCTTCGGCCTGTGGGCGCGGCAATGTTCGTATCGAAACTTCCAGCAGGATACCCAGGGTCCCAAGGGCACCCGCCATGAGCCGGGAGACGTCGAAACCGGCAACGTTCTTCATGACCTCTCCGCCGAATGACAGTATCTCGCCACGGCCGTTAATGATCCGGCAGCCAAGGAGGAAGTCGCGTGCGGCGCCGCAAGCGGCCCGACGAGGGCCGGACAGATTGGCCGCGATGACCCCGCCCACCGTGGCATTGGCCGAATAGCGCGGCGGTTCGAACGCTAACATTTGCCCGTGTTCGGTCAGTGTCTGTTCGAGAGCGGTGATCTTAGTGCCGGCGCGCACCGTTACCACGAGCTCGCTCGGCGCATAGTGCACGATACCCTGGTGACTGCTGACATCGAGCATCCGGCCTGTCGGTGTACGCCCATAGAAGTCCAGGCTGCCGCCACCGCGCAGACAGAGCGCCTCTTTACGCTCGACGGCATCGAGGACTCGCGTCTGCAGCTCATTGCTGATATCCCGGTCGGTCGTCACGATCATCTACTCCGGGTCGCCTCAGAATCGCTCTATTTCCGGGAACGGCAACGCGCCCCCATGGACATGCATGGCGCCGAGTTCGGCGCAACGGTACAGGGTCGGCACGGCCTTGCCGGGGTTGAGCAGCCCTTTCGGATCGAAGGCGGCCTTGACGGCGTGAAACTGGGCGAGTTCGGCCGGACCAAACTGGACGCACATCTGGTCGAGTTTCTCCACCCCGACACCATGCTCGCCCGTGATGGCGCCGCCTGCGGCGACACAGAGTTCCAGAATGCGCCCACCCATGACCTCGGCCTTGTCGAGTTCGCCTGGTTGATTTGCGTCATAGAGGATCAGCGGGTGTAGATTGCCGTCCCCGGCGTGAAAAACATTCGCGACGGCAAGCCCGAACGCTTTCGACAGATTAGCGATCGCCGTCAGGATTCTCGGCAGCTCTTGGCGCGGGATGGTGCCGTCCATACAGTAGTAATCCGGCGCCAGCCGACCGATCGCAGGAAAGGCCGCTTTGCGGCCGGCCCAGAGCAGGGCGCGTTCGGCATCGTCGCTGGCCGTGCGCACCGAGACCGCCCGGTTGGCCAACAGGATCTCGCGGACCTGAAGCACATATTCAGAGACCTCGGCGTTGGTGCCGTCGAGTTCGCAGAGCAGGACGGCGGCGGCGTCTCTCGGATAGCCGGCATGCACGAAGTCTTCGGCGGCCTATATGGCCATTTGGTCCATCATTTCGAGTCCGGCCGGAACGATACCGGCAGAGATGATCCGGCCGACGGCCTCTGCGGCCCGGGCCACATCGTCGAAGGCCGCAAGCATGACCTGACGGCGCTCGGGGATTGGCAGCAGCCGGACCGTGACCTCGATAATGATGCCGAGCAGGCCCTCGGATCCCGTTATGAGTGCGAGCAGATCGTAGCCGGGGGCGTCGAGTCCGCCGGTGCCGATCTCAAGCAGTTCCCCATCGATCGTCAGGACCTTGAGTGCGAGGATGTTGTGCACGGTCAGGCCGTACTTCAGGCAGTGAACGCCACCCGAATTTTCGGCGACGTTGCCGCCGATCGTGCAGGCGATCTGAGACGAAGGATCGGGGGCGTAATAAAGACCGTGCGGGGCTACCGCCTCCGATATCGCGAGGTTGCGGACGCCGGGTTGGACCCGGGCGATGCGGCGTGACGGGTCGATTTCGAGAATGTCCCGGAAGCGGGCCAGACTCAGCAGGATGCCCCCTTCGTCAGGCAGGGCGCCTCCCGACAGGCCGGTTCCGGCTCCGCGCGCAACGACGGCCACACCGAGCTTCGAGCAAAGTCTCAGGATGGCCTGAACCTGGTCGACGCGATCGGGCAGTACGGTCAGCAAGGGCAGCCGCCGGTAGGCGGACAGGCCGTCGCATTCATAGGGGCGCAATGCCTCGGGATCGGTCAGGATCGCCGAGGCGGGCAGGATGTCCAGAAGCCCCGCCAGTAGGGCCGACTTGTCGGTCCGGATGTCGGAACTCACGTAATGACGGTCGGTCCGCCTCTGCCCGTGCGCGCCAGGACCTCCGAGAGTCTATAGGCGATGTCGATCATCCCGGCCAACAACTCCTGGCTGTCGCCGCTGTGATCGGCCTCTGGCTCGAGATATTGCTCGAGATAGATGCGCAGGGTGGCGCCTTCGGTGCCCGTGCCGGACAGGCGAAACACGATTCGCGAGCCATCGGTGAAAATCAGGCGTAGGCCCTGGCCATTGCTGACGCTGCCGTCGACCGGGTCGGTGTAACTGAAATCGTCGGCCTCGGCCACGATATAGGGACCGATGGACTTGCCCTTGATGGTTTCGAAGCGTTTGGTCAGATCGACCATCAGACCTCCAGCGATGTCGCTGTCCATGCCTTCGAAGTCGTGACGGCTGTAGACGTTGCGACCGAAACGCGCCCAATGTTCCTGGACAATGGTCTCGACCGGCTGGCGTTTGACGGCCAGGATGTTGAGCCAGAACAGCACGGCCCAGAGACCGTCCTTTTCGCGAACGTGGTTGGAGCCGGTGCCGAAGCTCTCTTCGCCACACAGCGTGATCTTGTCGGCATCGAGCAAATTCCCGAAGAATTTCCAGCCGGTCGGGGTTTCGTAACAGGCGATGCCGAGGGCTTCGGCGACGCGATCCACGGCCTGGCTGGTCGGCATCGAGCGCGCCACGCCGGAAATTCCGTCACGATAGCCCGGCACGAGATGGGCGTTGGCCGCGAGCACGGCCAGGCTGTCGCTTGGGTTTACGAAGAAGTTCTTGCCAAGGATCATGTTGCGATCGCCGTCGCCATCCGAGGCGGCGCCGAAGTCGAGGGCGTTGGCGCCTTGCATGAGTTCGACGAGTTCGTGGGCATAGGTCAGGTTCGGATCCGGGTGGCCGCCTCCGAAGTCGGGGAGCGGCACGGCATTGATGACCGAGCCCGGCATGGCGCCGAGCCTGTTTTCGAGGATCTCGAGGGCATAGGGGCCCGTGATCGCATGCATAGGGTCGAAACAGATGTTGAACAATCCATCCGCGAATAGGGTGCGGATCTGATCGAAATCGAACAGACTCTCCATGAGTTCGGCGTAGTCGGCGACGGGGTCGATAATCTCGACGGTCATAGAACCAAGTTGCTGGGTCCCGGTATGGCTGAGTGAGAGATCTTCGTGATCCACGGTGAGGTATTCCGTGATCGTCCGAGTGCGTTCATAAGTGGCTTCGGTGAAGGGTTCGGGCGCCGGGCCTCCGTTAGGCATGTTGAATTTGATGCCGAAATCGCCCTCTGCGCCGCCGGGGTTGTGACTGGCGGACAGGATGATACCGCCGTCGGTCTTGTATTTGCGGATGATGCAGGACGCGGCGGGGGTCGACAACAGACCGTCACAGCCGACAAGGGCGCGCGAAAAGCCGTTGGCGGCAGCCATGCGCAGGATGATCTGGATGGCGTCACGGTTGTAATAGCGGCCGTCGCCGCCGACGACGAGCGTCTTTTGCGAACAGTCGCCTATGGTGTTGAAGATCGCCTGGACAAAGTTTTCCAGATAGTGCGGCTGTTGGAATACCGTCACTTTCTTGCGCAGCCCTGAGGTGCCCGGTCGTTGGCCCTCGAACGGTTTGGTCGCGATATGGCGCTTCATGATAGGGCAAATCTCCTCCCGCAACGCGGAATTGCTTTTTTAAACCGGTCGGCGCGCTTGTTGGACTCCTAATCTGGCGTATCCGGTTCGGTTCGGGCTTTAAATCCGTTTAAACGCCCCCATAAAGAGGGTGCGGTATTGACGACCTGATAGAGACTTCAGGGCGTGGCCCCCGTGACTTTGGAGCCCATAATAGCGCGAAACGGAACGCCATTCGCGCCCGGTTTCGCGGACAGGGCGCGGTGTCCGCCGCCAGGACTTAAGTGAACCACGAGAGAGAACAATGACTATAGAGACCCACAGAGAAACCCTGGACTTTCAGACCGAGGCCAAACAGCTTTTGCATCTGATGATCCATTCCCTCTATTCGAACAAGGAAATCTTTCTTCGAGAGTTGTTATCGAACGCGGCCGATGCCTGCGACAAGCTGCGTTTTGAAGCCTTGACCGACGACGCCCTCTACGAAGGGCAGAGCGAACTCAATGTGCGGATCGAAATCGACAAGGAGGCCCGCACGCTGACGATCACCGACAACGGCATCGGTATGAACCGTCAGGAAGTCATGGACAATATCGGTACGATCGCGCGTTCCGGCACCCGCCAGTTCCTGGATTCGCTGAGCGGCGATCAGGCCAGGGACGCACGTATGATCGGCCAGTTCGGCGTCGGTTTCTATTCGAGTTTTATCGTAGCCGACAAGGTCACCCTGGAGACGCGCCGCGCGGGCCTGGGCGCTGAGCACGGGGTGCGTTGGGAGTCCGAAGGCGAGGGCAGTTATTCGCTGGAGACCATCGAGCGCGCCGACCGTGGCACCCGGATCACGCTGCACCTGCGCAAGGATGAGGACGAGTTCCTTGAGGACTACCGACTGCGCACGGTGGTACGCAAATACTCCGACAGCATCGCCCTGCCGATTCTCATGAAGAAGGCCGCCGAGGATGAGGACAAGGAGAACGCGGAGGAGACACCCGAGTTCGAGACCGTCAATCAGGCCTCAGCGCTTTGGTCGCGTCCGAAGTCCGAGATCGCGGACGAGGAATACGGCGAATTCTACAAACACGTCGGTCACGATTTCGAAGACCCGCTGGTCTGGGTGCATACCCGTACCGAGGGTCGTCAGTCTTATACCTCGCTGCTTTTCATCCCGTCTCGCGCCCCATTCGATCTTTGGGATCAGCAGCAGCGCCATGGCATCAAGCTCTATGTGCGTCGCGTCTTCATCATGGAAGATGCCGAACAACTTATGCCGCGTTATCTGCGCTTCATCCGGGGTGTGATCGACTCCGACGATCTACCGCTCAATGTTTCGCGAGAGATCCTGCAGAACAATCGCCAGATCGATGTCATGCGCGCGGCCTCTGTCAAGAAGGTTCTCGGTCTGCTTGACGGTATGGCAAAGGATGACGCCGAAAAATATCAACGTTTCTGGACGGAGTTCGGCCGCGTTCTTAAAGAGGGCATCGTCGAGGATTTCGCCAACAAGGAGGCGCTGGCAAAGCTGTTGCGTTTCACGTCGACCCATTCCGAGGGCGATGCCGAGGATGTCTCCCTGGCGGATTACGTCTCGCGCATGATGGAAGGCCAGGACAAGATCTACTACATCACGGCCGACAGCCTGACGGCGGCGCGCAACAGCCCGCATCTCGAGGTCTTCAAGAAGAAGGGCATCGAGGTCCTGCTCATGCACGAGCGGGTCGATGACTGGATGCTGACGGCGCTCGATACCTTTGACGGCACGCCGTTGCGCTCCGTCGCCAAGGGCGATCTCGAACTTGGCGAACTCGAGGGCGAGGCCGAGAAGGAGGCCCGCAAGCAGGCCGCCGACGAACTCGGCGATATCACCCATCGCATGAAGGACGTGCTTGGCGATCAGGTCAAGGAGGTCCGCGTAACCGACCGTTTGACCGATTCACCGGCCTGTCTGGTCGTCGAGGAAGACGAGATGGCGCTCAATCTGCGCCGCATGCTCGAGTCGGCCGGCCAAGCCGTGCCGAACAGCGAGCCCATCCTCGAAGTCAATCCGCAGCACCCGCTTATGGAGAGCATCCGTGATGAGCAGGATGAGGATCGCTTCGCCGACTGGGTCCACATCCTCCATGACCAAGCCTTGCTCAGTGAAGGTGGTCAACTCGAGGATCCGGCGCTATTCGTCAAACGTCTGAACGGGTTGTTGCACCGCATGGCGAGTTGAATCACGCCAATGGCCGTGTCCGATCGGCAAAAGGGGGGCTTATCCAGCCCCCCTTTTTTTGTTGAGGCATTTACCGCGGCGCGGTATCAATTTGGCCGGCGAGTGACTCGAATTACTCCTGAATCCGTACCTTCATGATGGTGCGTAGCACAAGCGCTTGATCCCACAGCGGTTCAAAAAATGTCCGCTTAACCTATGGGTGAGGCTAAGATTTTTTGATTCCACTGTGATACCAATATCTTGCACTCTGCATCCGCCCTGAAGGCAATGTATATTGGTGCCGGGTTAATAATGCTGGAGTCCCGCGCGTTCTGCTAGAATGGAACCTTGCGCCGAAATGCCGCTATATGAGCTTCCCCCCGGTCAACATCCGCTCGCGGGATCCGCTACGGACCTGCTGAAGCGCGAAGGGCTGCTGGGTCGGCATGAACACAGCGAATATCGAATTCTATAACTATGTAAGGGTTTTCATGACTGAAAAAAATATCGTCGGGCTTCGTGATATCACGGATGTCCCCAACGTCGGCAAGACTGCCGAAGACTTGGTTGCGGGTATTCAACGTCACTATGTGCGAACGCTTGGTCAGGACGGCAGGCATCATTCGGGCCGCTACCAGTACTAGGCGCTGGCCTACACCATTCGTTATCGCCTTATGGAGTGCTGGAAGGATACCCGCCTTGCCGAATCCATCGTAGACGGCAAGCGGGCCTACTATCTGTCTCTGGAGTTCTTGATGGGGCGTACGCTTGGCAACGCCGTTCTCAATCTGGGGTTGGAAGAGCAGGTCGCCGAGGCGCTGCATGCCTTGGGCTTGGTCCAGGAGGAGATGATCATTCAGGAGCTTGATAAGGGCCTCGGTAATGGCGGCTTGGGCCGGTTGGCGGCCTGTTTCATGGATAGTTGCGCTACTTTGCAACTGCCTGTCAGGGGGCACGGCATTCGTTATGAATATGGGATGTTTCGCCAATGCATCAAAGACGGCCATCAGATTGAAGAACCGGATAACTGGCTCAGGAATGGCAATATTTGGGAGATCAGCCGACCTGAGTTCTCCCAACGCGTCCATTTCGGCGGTCGGACCGAGCAGTATCACGATGAGCATGGCGTCAAGCATGTGCGTTGGGTCGATACCAATGACGTGCAGGCCGTGCCTTATGACATTCCGATTCCCGGCTACAAGAACGGTACGGTTAATACGCTACGCCTGTGGAAGGCGGAAGCCACGGACGAATTTGACCTCAACGAGTTCAATGCGGGTTGCTACTCCGATGCCGTTGCAGAAAAGAACGACGCGGAAAAGATCTCCATGGTCCTCTATCCGAACGACACCAGTGAAGATGGAAAGGAGTTGCGCCTCAAGCAGCAATATTTCCTGGCCTCCGCCAGCATCCAGGATGTGCTGCGTAACTGGATCAAAGTCTATGGGCCGGACTTCAGTCAGTTCGCGGACAAGAATTGCTTTCAGCTGAACGACACGCATCCCGCGGTTTCGGTCGCCGAGATGATGCGCATCCTCGTGGATGAATATGGACTCGAATGGGCGGCGGCCTGGGACATCACGACCAGGACCATGGCGTACACCAATCACACTCTGTTGCCCGAGGCGCTCGAAAGGTGGCCGGTTTCACTGTTCGGCCGCCTGCTGCCCCGAATCCTCGAGATCATCTATCAGATCAACGCCCAGTTCCTGGCGGAAATCGAACAGAAATGGCCGGGCGATATGGCGCGCATGGCGCGTATGTCCATTATCGAAGAAGGGCATGTTCAACAGGTTCGCATGGCCTATCTGGCCATCGTCGGGAGTTTCTCCGTCAACGGCGTCGCACAACTGCATTCCGACTTGTTGGTTGAGGGGCTGTTTTCCGATTTCCACGAATTATGGCCGGAGAAGTTCAACAATAAGACCAACGGCGTGACGCAGCGGCGTTGGCTGGCATGGTGCAACAAGCCGCTCTCGGCCCTGATCGATCAGACGATCGGTGATGAGTGGGTGACCGATCTAGATCAACTGCGCCGCCTCGCGCCCTATGCCGACGACAAGGCGTTTCGCGAACAATGGGCCGATTGCAAATTGCAGAACAAGCGAAGGCTGGTAGCGCGCGTGCAGAAGATTTGCGGCATCACGATCGATCCGGCCATGTTGTTCGATATTCAGGTTAAGCGTATTCATGAATACAAACGTCAGCTGCTGAACGTCCTGCATGTCATCCATTTATACAATCGGATTCGTCGTGGCGATACCCAGAACTGGACGCCGCGTTGCGTACTGATCGGAGGTAAAGCGGCCCCCGGATACTTCATGGCGAAGCAGATCATTAAGTTGGTCAACAACGTGGCAGGTGTCGTCAATCAATTTTCGGCGGCGGAAGACAAGCTGAAATGCGTCTTTTTGCCGAATTACGGGGTCTCGGCCATGGAGGTCATTGCACCTGCTGCGGACCTTTCCGAGCAGATTTCCACGGCGGGTAAAGAGGCCTCCGGGACCGGCAACATGAAATTCATGATGAACGGGGCGCTCACGATCGGGACCTTGGATGGTGCCAATATCGAGATTCGCGAAGAGGTCGGCGACGAGAATTTCTTCCTGTTCGGTCTGACGGCCGAAGAGGTTGAAGCGACCCGAGGTCACTATGATCCCAACGCAATCATCGCCGCGGATGACGATCTCCGGCAGGTCATGGAATTGCTGGAGACCGATCACTTCAGCGTCGGCGAGCACGGGATTTTTCGCGTCATCGTCGATGCCATCAGGAGTCCGAATGATCCCTGGTTGGTGGCCGCCGATTTCCGCGCCTACGTCGATGCTCAGCAGCGCGTGTCGGAAGCCTACAAGGATCAGGATCGTTGGCAGCGTATGAGCATCCTGAATACCGCATACAGCGGGAAGTTCTCTACCGACAGGACCATGCGGGACTATAACGAGGAGATCTGGAAGCTGGAACCGGTGCGTCTCACGAAATAGAGCGATTCGGTACGTGAAATAAGAAAGGGCCTTGTCGAAGCCCTTTCTTATTTCGTTTGGTGGGGCACGGTTACCTGTAACAATATTCGGCGATCTCCTTGGTCCTGCTTCGAGGCCGAATACTCGATAATTTCGTGCGTCTGTTCCCGTGCGCTGCTGGTGCCGATCGTGATCCATTCCCCCAGTTGTCCCGAAATGGTCGTACGCAACGCCTGGGTGCTGAATTCGGGAGGCGAAGCGACACCCGATCGGTTCTTTTGACGTGGGCTGATCTCGACGTTCACGATGTTGCCATCGATCCGGGCGCGGACATAAAACCCAGTGGTCGCGCCGATATAGCGGGTTTTCTGTTCCATGATCGTTCCGGATTGCGATTGCGCGACTGCGAAGTCGCTGATGGGGATCTCGCGACCCACATCGATGAAGGCTTCCTTGTTTTCCAGCACCTCGACCCGTTGTATCCGGTCGTGATCGTCCTGGTCCTCTGTCTGCCAGACACGACCTTCGCGCGCCATCGCTGCCCGGTGTGCGCGTTCACCTGAAAGTTGTTTGACCGTGACGATAAGTCGGCGTGGCGGTGCATCGAGTTTGGCGATGAGCGCCCGCAATTCAGTCATATTTCCAGTATAAGTACGCACGATCAGTTTGTTGTCGGCGGCTTTGATTGTGCCGCCTTTGGCGACGAAATCGCGGACAAGGGGTTCAATTTCCGAGGCGGAGCGGTAATGAAGGGGGATGACTTCCATCACCAGGTCGTTCGCGTAGCCGAAGGTTGGAGCGAACAGGGTGCAAATCAGGGCGCAAATTAAGGTTGGCCGTACGGCGATGGTCTTGGCAATCCGTATGCCGTGGGTTTTCGGGCGCATGATTCCTCCGTCTCGGTTTAACGAAGATCCGCCTGCGCGCGGAGACGCGGAACGATGGTCTTCAAATGCATTTGTATGTCGATGTTGCTGAAATACAAAGTGATTTATTGGTAGGGTGATGGTGCGCCTGTACTATGCATAGGTCAATACCCGCAGCTTCGGTGATACGTATTATGGGATTCTGCGGCAGCTACCAAGGTTTTGTTTAGTTTGCGTTGCGCGTAGGCCTATCTCGCGGGCAATATGCGTAAGTGCGGCCTACCGGTTGACCGTTTGCCAACGCGATCACGATATCCAATATAGTTTTTTCAGAATTTACTGAGATACCCGATACATGCGTGATAAAGACGACAACCAAAGATAACGGGAGACTTATACGATGGAAAAAGCAGACATCGGCCTCATTGGCCTCGCCGTCATGGGCCAGAACCTGGTCCTCAATATGGCCGACCACGGTTTTCGGGTCGCCGTGTTCAATCGGACGACGAACAAGGTCGACGAGTTCATTGATGGTCCGGCCAAGGGCAAATCCATTGTCGGCGCCCATAGTCTGGAGGCGTTCGTCAGCGCGCTGCAATCGCCGCGTAAGGTCATGTTGATGGTCAAGGCCGGCGATGTAGTGGACAGCTTCATCGACATGCTCGTGCCATTGTTGGATCCGGGCGATGTCATCATCGACGGCGGTAACTCGAACTATCCGGACAGCGCCCGCCGCACCGCTTATCTTCGCGACAAGGGCCTGCACTTTGTCGGTACCGGCATTTCCGGTGGCGAGGAGGGTGCCCGTCACGGTCCGTCCATCATGCCCGGCGGCGATCCCGAGGCCTGGCCGCTGGTCAAGGACATCTTCCAGTCGATCTCGGCCAAGGTCGACGGCGAACCCTGCTGCCAGTAGGTCGGGCGGGACGGCGCCGGTCATTTCGTCAAGATGGTCCACAACGGCATCGAGTACGGCGACATGCAGCTGATCTGCGAAGCCTATGCGCTCATGCTCCATGTGCTCGGTATGGATTGCCACGCCATGCACGAAGTTTTCAAACGCTGGAACGGTGGTGTGCTCGATTCCTATCTGGTCGAGATCACGGCCGATATCCTCGCCATGAACGACACCGACGGCGCGCCGCTGGTCGACAAGATCCTCGACACCGCAGGCCAGAAAGGCACCGGCAAATGGACCGGCATCACTGCGCTCGATCTCGGCGTGCCGTTGACCTTGATCGGCGAGTCCGTATTCGCCCGTGTGCTGTCGTCCTTGAAAGACGAGCGCGTGCGCGCCGCCAAGGTTCTGGGTCCCCGCCCGAATCTGCCCACGCCCTCGGACATCGATGCCTGTGTCGACGCGCTGCGCGATGCCCTGTACGCCTCCAAGATCATTTCCTACGCCCAGGGCTTCATGCTCATGAAGGAGGCCGCCAAGGAGCAGGGATGGGATCTGGATTACGGCGCCATCGCCCTGATGTGGCGCGGCGGCTGTATCATCCGCAGCACCTTCCTCGGCAACATTCGCGACGCCTACGACAACAACGCGGAACTCGAAAACCTGGCCCAGGACGCCTTCTTCGCCGAAGCCCTGAAGGCTGCCGAGGCCGGTTGGCGCAAGGCCGTCATGTTAGCGGTTGAGCACGGGATCCCGGCCCCCGCATTCGCCTCGGCCCTGTCCTATTTCGACGGCTATCGCAGCGAACGCCTGCCCGCCAATCTGCTCCAGGCCCAACGCGACTACTTCGGCGCCCATACCTACGAGCGTCTGGATAGCCCGCGCGGCAAGCACTTCCATACCGATTGGGCGGGTACCGGGGGTAAGGTGTCGTCGACGACTTATGATGTGTGATGAGGGGGGCGTTCGCTTAGGCCATAAAGTGGCCGCTTTCGATGCGCTGGGCTGGGCTTCCATCAACTCCAACTCACGGGCGCCGGAGACCAGATACTTGGGGTCCGGCGCGTAATCCAATTCAGTATCCCCGCAAGCGTAGGGTACCGCGTTCAAAATTGCCTTAATCGCATTCAAACGCGCCTGATATTTGTCGTTGGAACGAATCACCGTCCAAGGGCAATCGATGGTGTCGGTGCGACGCAGCATTTGGTATTTTAGTCGGTTCCGCTCCAACTACGCTTGGATGGCGTTGTACTCATCCCGAACGGCCTGCAGGCCGGTAGGTGTGACGCCGAGTTGGTTTGCCATTTCGTCGATGTTAAGTTCGCCTGTGTGTTCCTTAAAGGACCGGTCGCCGACCTGTTCAATCCAGAGCGCATGGGCGAGATCGAGGATCATCCGTCGCGTGAGTTCCGGGGCGCCGTCGGGCAGGCAGACTTCACGGTGATAGGACGATAGCAGCGTGATCTGGTCCATGGGCAGGCGAAAGTCCTTGAACAGGCGTTCGATGATGTCGTCATGGCGGACGCCGAATTCGGCCTCTTCGAGATCGCCGATGAGTTCCCCTTTTTCGATCGAACGAGTGATGAGCGGTGCGTAGACGTCCGGGAAATTGCTGGCGAGGATCAGCATCCCGGTGTCATGGATCAAGCCGAGAAAGGCCATTTCATCGCCAATCTGGGGTTGGATGCTATGGGCCAGACGAGCGGCCAGGAAAGAGCAGTCGATGCAGTGCCGCATGATGATCTGGCAATTGTCCGGGAGCCGGCCTGTCATGGTGCGGATGGTTGCGAACAGGATGGCGCTACGGATGTTGCGAAGGCCCAGGACGCGGATAGCGCCATGAATCGTGTCGATGGCGGTGTCGCGGCGATAGAGCGGCGAGTTTGCGTATTTGATCAGCGATAGCGCCAGCATCGAGTCGTGAAGGATGACGTCGGTCAGCGCGCGGACGTCGGGCTCGTCTTGATTGAGCAGGTCCAGGGCGCGCATCCCTTCCGGCGAGACGGCAGGCAGACGGAGTTGGTTGATTGCGATCATATACGGGCGATCATGTGCTGATTAGGGCCTCGAAGACGGCCAGACTGTCTGGATTTTCGAGCAGTTGATCGGCGATGATCAAGGCGGTCGCGGTCCAGGTTTGATTGAGGTTGGCGCGGCGGCCGATCAGCGAGCCCGTCTGGCCGTCGTAATACTCGGGCCAACGATCTCTTTGCAGGCGTGCTGCGGCGACCTCGATGGCGCGGGTGGCCAGATCGGCGTGGCCAGTGCGGATGGCCGCGCAGGTGAACATCCAGAGTAGGCAGGGCCAATTGCCGCCATTGTGATACGACCAGGGTGAATTCTTGGGGTCGCAACCCGTCAACAGGGCGCATTCTTTGCCGATGGCGGCCGGGTAGACGAGCTTGAACGGCATCCGGCCCGCCAGTTGGTCCCAGTGCGATTCGTAGAGCCGCATGATCATATCGCCCTGGATATCGGTGGTGAGACCGAAGATGATCGAGAGCAGGTTGCCGCCTGCGAAGTAGCGGAAGTCGATCTTGCCCGGGCCGACGTTGCCGACCATATAGCCGTCGTTGCGGCACAGCCAGCCGTCGAGCCAATCGGGAATCGTTTCGGGATAGATATTGAGCAGGTTCTGGGCGTCCCAGCCGAACTCCTCGGATTTGTAGCGGTGGATCTCGTTGAGGCGTTGCTCGTCGAGCCAGTAGAACAGGCGGACATAGGAACAGAGCGCCGGCATGCGTTTGTTGATGATCCGTAGCAGGCCGTCGTTGGCCGGTTCGGGCAGTAGCAATTGCTGGGCCGTGGCGAGCATGCCGTAGAACAGGGCCTGGATTTCGAGCGGGTGGCCATAAACGCCCATGCGGCGGTCGATCATGAAGGCCGCATCGGGCACCAACATGGCCGGCGAGATCTCGAAGCTTTCGTGCAAATAGAGGTTGAGGATCTTGCGCATGCCTTCCTGGAAGCGGTCGCTTTGGGCCAGTGCGATGTCGCCGCTCGTCAGTGAGTAGACTCTGAGCAGGATCATCCACCAGGCCGCCGAATCCACGGGTGCGACCCGGCCGATGGCGCGGTCGCCGAAGTCGGCCACCAGCTTGCTGCCGCCATCCGCGGTGGCCGTGACCTCGAAGCTGGCCGGCATCAGCCCTTCGGCAAATTCGTGGCCGGGCATGCGTTCCTGCTGATCGCAGAGGGTCAGCACGGTTGTCAGGAAGTTGCGGACGATGTCGTAGTCGCCCTTCATAAGAAACACGAGCGCCGAGGGAAAGAAATCGCGAATAAAGCAGTCGCCGTAATTGACTGCGGAAAGATTAGCGGGAACCGCGGCCGTCGTGCCTACGGGCTGGCCGTTGTGATAGAGGATGGTTTCTTCGAGGAGCTCATAGGCTGAATCGATGATGGACGCTTGCATGTCACCCCTGATTTGACTGAAGCGCCGCTCTAACAACTCGCTGAAGCCGCGTTGCCTGTCTCAGATACAGCGGCTTTTCCTCTACCGGCGAGCGGAGCATTGGTTTAGTCGTGTTTTTTAGTGTACCTACAATAGGGTATCGACCTGGAAACCATTTGACATAACCCAGGATTGTATCAGGGCAGCCGTCAGGCTGCACACCCTCGGGTCGGGGACGATACCGGCGTCAGGCAAGAGGCCCGGCGCCGGTATCGATCTTGGCTCGGATCAGCGTGCCGAGTGCCCGCTGAGCGTGACTTCGACGCGGTTCTCGGGGTCGATGCTGGCGTAATACTTGCGCAGGAT
>Ga0114931_10004541_pt1 | contig 17333 bp, 18 predicted proteins | sample 2SBtaG_FD_89579 | JGI IMG/M metagenome (GOLD analysis project Ga0114931, IMG submission 89579) | Deep subsurface microbial communities from Kolumbo volcano to uncover new lineages of life (NeLLi) - 2SBTROV14_V59a metaG | ecosystem: Environmental > Aquatic > Marine > Volcanic | place: Kolumbo...
AAATCGCCCCCCCCCCCCCCCCGGACAATGTCAAGTTGTCATTTGAGATTCGCTTGAATTGAGTTTCCCTTTCCTCGATTCTGAGTTTTTTGACATGCACATCACCCAGAATTGGTTGAACAGTCGTCCTGCGTATGCATGCTCACATCCTCACGCTCGTTGCGTCCGTACTCGCGAGGAACAAGCCAGCGAAAGAGCGTCCGTCGCATGTTGGGACGCACATGGACGCGATGCAGGCCACGCACAGGCTCGCAGCGTGTGACTGCGCAACACGACACTCCAAGGTATGTTAAAGGCACTTACTTAGAGAGTGTCTCTTAGTCCGCCTGCTCCACAGTCCAGCGGAGTTCCGGCCCTGTGCAGTCGATGTGGACAGCGAAGAATCGGCCCGCCTGCTTGTGCAGCAGAGGCCAGATGATTTTGCGATCGGTTTCGGGGATGGGCAGCGTGTCGAGGTCCGCGATTTCTCGCCATTCCAGGACGCCTTCATTGATGGTTCGGGCTTGCACTTGCACGGGGAGCGTCGCGCGGTACAGGAACATGAGCCAATGGCCCGATCCTTCATAGCCTGTTTCACTCACCATGCCCACGAGGCGCAGGTTGTCGATGGGGATGTCAATCCCTGCTTCTTCCTGTATTTCTCTGTGTGCGCACTGGGTGGGGCTCTCACCCGACGCGACGTCGAGCTTGCCCCCAATAGGGGAGTAGAGCCCGTGGTTGGGCTCCTTGGTCCTGCGAATGAGGAGAATGCGGCCAGCGTCGTCGCGCAGGTCGCATAGCACAGCGATGCGGTGGGGAAGGACGGGTTCTGACAGTGAAGGTGACGCCACGAGCGGGAGCATAGAGGCGACTGGCGAGGCAGCGCACTCGCGCAAGATTGGCGTTGGTGGCGACGGTGGACGCAGTAATAGCGACCCGCCGATACCTTCATGCGTCATGACGCCTGCGGATAAACGCCAGCTTGAAGGCCAGCGATGCCACTGCATTGGGATTGGCGGCTGTGGCATGTCGGGGCTGGCCAGGCTGCTCCGCGCTCGTAGGTGCATGGTCACGGGCAGCGATTCGCAGACATCACCCGTGACGGAAGCGCTCAGGGCCGATGGTTTCGCTGTCACGTCTGCACAGAGCGAAGTGTCGCTGCCTGCGGATGCGCAGGTCGTCGTCGCGTCCGCAGCCATCAAGCCTGACAACCCGGAGCTACTCACAGCGGTCGAGCGCGGGCTGCCGATCCTGACCTATGCAGAGGCGCTGGGCACATGCATGGCGGACCGCACAGGCATTGCGATCGCAGGCACACATGGCAAGAGCACTACCGCAGCCATGCTTGGCCATGCGCTGATCCAAGCGGGGCTCGACCCGACGGTGATCGTGGGCGCGACGTGTAGGCAACTGGGCGAGAAGGCTTCACAGCAACCAGTTTCTGTGGATGAAGACAGTAGGAATCCCTCTCCCCAGCCCTCTCCCAGAGGGAGAGGGAGTGGCAGCGTCGCGCTCCAGCCCTCTTCTGCGGAGCGAGTGAATGTTGGCGCCAGCGGCACGGGCTTTCGCATGGGGGCGGAGCGCATTTGTGCAGGCGCGCTTGGTGGGGCGCCTGGCGCGCTGGTTGTGGAAGCGTGCGAGTTCAACCGTTCGTTTCACAGCCTCACGCCAACAGTCGCCTCCATCAGCGCCGTGGAGGCGGATCACCTGGATGTCTATGGGTCGCTTGACGCGGTTGTCGAGGCGTTTGCGCAGTTCGCACAGCTGCTTCCTCCTGAGGACAAAGGTGGCAAACTGTTCATTGCGCACGAAGGCGCCCACAGGCGTGAGGTCACCGCACGCCTCTTGTGCGCCGTCGAGACGATTGGCTTTTCTCCCGCAGCGCGCTGGCAGGTCACCCATGACGTTGCATCGCGCAGAGTGACGCTGCTGCGCGAAAGCGAGCAGGTCGCGTCGTGGACGCTGCAGCCACCAGGTGAGCACAACGCGATGAACAGCGCCTTCGCAGCGGCGCTGGCGATAGCGCTTGGCGCAGACGCGAGACTGGTTGGCTTGGCGCTCTCCTCGTTTGTGGGTGTTGATCGGCGTGTGCAGCTGCTTGGCCATCGTCCGCTCCGCAGCGGCGGATCGGTGCGCGTGTACGACGACTACGGGCATCACCCCACGGAGATCGACGCCACGCTTCGCGCTCTGCGACAGCGTGAAGAGCCGGAAAAACATGGTGGTAGACTCATCTGCGTCTTTCAGCCCCATCAACACAGCAGAACACGGTTTTTCCTTGACGAGTTCGCAGCGTCGTTTTCGCAGGTGGACGCGCTCATTGTGCCCCAGATCTATTTCGTGCGTGACAGCGAGATGGAAAAAGCCAAGGTGCAGTCGTCCGATCTTGTCGATCGTCTGCGGTCCAGGGGTGTGCGAGCGATGCACCTGCATCCGTTTGAAGCCATCGTCGAACATCTGGAGCAGTTCTGCCAAGATGGCGATCTGCTCGTTGTGATGGGCGCAGGGCCGGTGTGGAAAGTCGCGCATGCGTTCATGGAGCTGGCGCCTGACGCTTGCCCAGCGACATTGACAGCGACAGCGACGCCCGCCTTGACTGGCGTTGCGCAGGAACAGTGTGGCGCCGATGCGAGTGGTTGACAGCGACATCGTGATGTCGGTGAACGTCCCCATTACCACATGGTTTGGCGTGGGCGGGCGCGCGGACCGTCTGGTGAAGCCCGCGCACGAAGTGGAGCTGCGCGAGGCCCTCGCGCGCTATAGCGGCGACGGGCCAGTTCGCGCGCTGGGCGAGGGGGCCAATCTGCTTGTTGACGACGCCGGCGTCGACGGGCTCGTCGTGTCGCTTGACAGGTTCGACGCGGTGGAGTTTGTCGCAGACGACCCTGGGCTGGTGCGCGCGGGCGCAGGCGCGCGATTGCCCCAGATCATTATAGAAACATGCCGACGAGGACTGGCGGGGATCGAAGGGCTCGCAGGCATCCCCGCTTCACTTGGCGGAGCTGTCGCGATGAATGCGGGCGGCGCGTTTGGCGCCATCGCGGATGTGGTCGAGCGCGTGCAGTGTGTCGATTGTTCAACAGGTGAAACGCTCGAACGAACCAGCAGCGATCTCGCCTTTGGCTACCGCAAATGCGACATGAAGAACACCATCGTCACGCGCGTGGACCTTCGCTTGCGCCCGGACGATCCAGACGAAATTCGCGCCAGGCTCAAAGCAGCGATGGCGTACAAGAAAACGAGCCAGCCACTGCGGGAAAAGAGCGCCGGGTGCGTGTTCAAGAACCCCCGTGTGGACAGCGAGCGCGTCAGCGCGGGCAGGCTGATCGACGAGTCAGGGTGTAAAGGCATGCGCGAAGGACTGGCGGAAGTGTCGAGCGTGCACGCCAACTTTATTGTCACACACGAAGGCGCGAAAGCCCGCGACGTGATTGCGCTGATCGAGCGCGTGCGGGAGCGCGTCGAACGCGAGCGAAACGTGACGCTTGAGCAGGAAGTGGTGGTTTGGAAGAGGCAATAGGGAAGAGGCACTAGGCAAGAGGCACTAGGGAATAGGCACTAGGGAATAGGGAAGAAGATTGAGGTGATGCGATGACGCGAGTGTTGGCGCTGGCTGGTGGACCTGATGCGGAGCGGGAAATCTCGCTTCGCAGCGCAGCAGCGATTGCTCGCGCGCTGCGCGCTGCGCCCGAAATGGACGCTGAGACTCTCGAGATCGACACGCTCACGCTTGACGCCTTGCGCGATTGCGCTGACGCACATCGCGCGGATGTCGTCTGGCCTGCGCTGCATGGTCCGTGGGGTGAAGGAGGCCCGATGCAGGACCTTCTCGAGCGCGTAGGGCGTCCATATGTGGGCAGCGGGCCGCTTGCAGCGAGGCTGGCGATGGACAAGGTCGCGACGAAGACCATCGCGCGCGATATCGGTCTGCATGTCAACGCGACAGCGGTCGTGCGCCCGGGCGACGCGCAGCCGCCTTTACCGCTGCCTGTGGTTGTCAAGCCTGTGCACGAGGGATCGACGATTGGCCTTTCTATCTGCCATGAAATAGATGATTGGGTTCGGGCCCGCGATGACGCCAGTCAGCGCAAAGGGCCGGCGATGATCGAGCCATTTGTCGAGGGGCGTGAACTGACCGTCGGCCTCATCGAAGACACTGGCGCTGGCGCGGTCGGTTTTGGCGCTGATGCAACCTGGCGGGCGCTTCCCGTTATTGAAATTGTTCCAAAAGAGGGACTCTATGACTACGAAGCCAAATACTCGCGCGACGACACGCGCTACATTGTCGATCCGGCCCTCCATGAAGGCATTGGAAAAACAATCAGCGAGCAGTCCATCGCGCTGGCGCGGGCGCTGGGGTGCCGATCGCTGGCGCGTGTGGATTTCATTCTGAACGAGGCGAACGAGCCGATGCTGCTGGAGATCAACACAATGCCAGGCTTCACCAACCACTCGCTCGTGCCCATGGCGGCTCAAGCTGCGGGGGTGGACATGGCTAGTCTGTGCGCAATGATTGTCAACGGCGCGTTGCAAAACGCATCGACGCCAGCACAGCAGGCCCTCGCGTGAGCAAACGGAAACAAACAACCGGGACCACTTCAAGGAAGCGCACGAAGCAATCGCGCAGCAAGCAGCGTGCAGCGGTAGACCAGGCGCCATCCCTTTGGGGTGATCCCAAGGCGCAGCGGGCGGCGCTGGCGGGCGCAATTGCGCTCGTGATTATCATAGGGTTTGCACTGTCGATCAAACCGCTCCGCAAGCATGTCGCAGCTTTGCGGTCCGCAGAGCGCATCGAAGTGTCGCTGGCGTTTCCCGGTTCGCCTGCGCCCGACGTGGGCGCATTGAACGACAGCGCTCAGCAAGCGGGGGGAGCGCCGGTCGGCGGGCTGGACTGGCTGCCTGACGCGGAGAAACGCCGAATCATCACCCTTATTGAGCGTGATGTGAGCAGCGATCCGTTTGATGTCGAGTCGCTGCGCCGAGCGCGGTCGGCTTTGCTCGCCACGGGGTGGTTTTCGTCGGTGACGAGTGTGCGCCGTGGACCGGGTGGCAAGGTTGTGGTGGATGCGACATGGCGCTCTCCCGCAGCGGCTGTGCGGTGGAAAGGTCGGGATTACCTGGTTTCTCAGGAAGCGACGCTCTTGCCCCTCACGTTCGATCCCGGTGCGCCCGACGAGCCACGCGTGATACTCGGCGCAGCGGTGGGGCCGCCCACGGATGCGAACGGCGCTGCGAAATATGGCGCCCGCTGGCCGCGAGCCGATGTGGCGGCAGCTGTGACGCTCCTCAAGCGTATTCGTGAGCGTGACGACGCCTGGCGCCGGGTCGCTGCTGTTGATGTGTCCAGGTGGAGCAAGAACGGAGCGCTCGCGATCATTTCGCCCGACGGTGCGGAAATCGTCTGGGGGTCGGCGCCTGGCGAGGAGCAGCCCTGGGAGAGTCCGCCAGAGAAGAAACTCGATGTGTTTGTCGGACTTTGGCAGGATGACCGCTGGCTGAGCAGGGGCAAGCCATTGGTCGAGCTGCACCGACCCATCCCCGAGATGGACACCCGGCCTGGTGGATGAGCGCCCAGAGCAACACGACGAATTACAGCGCCGTGCGCTGGGCAGCGAGGAATCTTCACCCCCGCCCCCCCCACCGCCCGCGCCACGTCCATTCTCCCCTGTATCGCCAATGGATTCGAACGCTGGCGAGCTGGAGGGTCAGCGCCACGGTGCGCTTGACGCGCTACTCGCCAGTGATGAAACCGGGCCTCTTGGATCGCTGCAGGAAGATGCGCTCGCGTGCAGTGGAGCGCTTGCGCAACGCGCGGCGCTACCGACCACGACGTCCAAGCGTCCGCCCGACCCTTGGGCGCACCGAAGAGGCGAGCCCCGGGTATTCGCGCTCTTTTGGGCCGTGTATCTGCTTGGGTCCGCCGCTGCGACTGTCTTCGCGGTGCGCGAGTTTGGATTCCTCGATTCTTCGACATTCAGGCCAGCGGTGCGGGCGCTGCTTGTACTAACCGCGCTGGGCGTCTGCGCGCTCTGGCCGATGGTTCGGCTCAGCCAGGCGCCACCCCGATCGCCCGTGGCGGCTTCGATCGCAGACTGCGTGGTGATTCTGATCCCGGCGCAAGGCGTGCTTTGGCCCATGGTTTGGCTGGCGAACTGGCCTTGGGAGATCGGCGCTGGCCTCGCTGCGCTCTTCACTGCGTGGACCTTGTTTGTCGGTGCGGTCCTTGCGCTCAGCACATCTGGTACGGGCATACTGGCGCGCACCGTTTGGATGCTGATCGTCCTCGCGGTCACAGCGGGCGCTCCGACGCTGCTTGTGATCAGCTCGTTTCTGAGAAACAGGCAGGTTCCCGACGAAACGCTCCTCGCATCGGCGTACACAGCGGTGATCGTACTCACGAGCGCACCAAGCGGTCTGACCCCGAAAATGACGACCCTCGAGTGGATTGCGTCATCGGCGCCTGCAGTCCTGGCCATTCCAGTGTGGGCGCTGGCGTCGCTGCGCAAGCCATCGCTCAGCGCCCAGACGATCGAACAGAAATGTTGAGCCTTTGCTTGGCCTCCCGGTATAGTTTCATTGCAAGGCGATCGATATTGCGTGCCGCGCGTGCTTGTCGCTGCTCGACGCCATGCGACGCCCATTGGCGCCGCGTCGATACACCGTCCGATGTGGAGGCTGGATGGCGGGAGCATTTTGCGCCAGTGTCTTTCCCCCCTCTCCCTCTGGGAGAGGGCCGGGGAGAGGGATTCTTTGCATGTCTTGGCCATTTCTTTCCCATATTTTGATCTTGCTTTCGGAACATGAGTGCACAAGACGCGCTCAGCGCAATTGTGCGCAAACAATGTTGTTCGACAAGCGCGCCCAGGCCGCGCTTTGTGCGATCGTGTGCGCGCTGGCGATGGTCCACGCGCCCAGCGCAGCATTGGCGTGCGCTGACGAACCCGAACTGCCGCCGCTCATTCCACGGGCGGTCCTTTTTGGCAATCCACAGCAGATTCGTCCCCGACTCAGTCCCGATGGGAAACACATAGCGTTCCTCGCGCCACTCGATGGAGTCATGAACATCTGGGTGGCTCCCGCAGATGACCTCACAGCCGCCAAGCCCGTCACACATGTGAAAGGCGCAGGCGTGCGCGTGCACCAATGGGCGTACACCAACGAGCACATTCTCTTTCTGTTTGGGAGCGCCAGCGACGAGCGGTTCCACGTGTTCGCTGTTTCGATCGACGGGAGCGAGCCACGCGATCTCACACCCTTCCCACGCGTCACTGCAAGAATCCAGCAACTATCCCCGAAAATTCCTGATGAAGTCCTGCTGGCGATCAACGGCCGCGATCCCGCCCATTACGACCTTCATCGCGTCAACATCCGCACCGGCGCGCGAGAGATCGTGCAGACCAACGACGATGCCTTTGCAGCGTTCGTCACCAACGACGATCTACAGGTGCGCTACGCGGTGCAGTTTACCGAGTCTGGCGGAGAAGAGGTACTTCAGCCCGCTGACGACGGCGGGTGGACGCTGTTCACCTCAATTCCCGCAGATGACGCGCTGACGACCACGCCAATTGGCTTTAGCGCCGACGATGTTCTCCTCTATATGTACGACAGCAGGGACCAGGACACGGTGGCCATCACCGCGACCGACACACGAACGGGCCAGCGCGCCCTGATCACGGACATCGCAGGCGCCGACATCGACGGCGCGCTCGTGCATCCCACCACGAAAAAACTCCAGGCAACGTCGTTTACGCGCGCCCGGCGGCGCTGGCATGCGATTGATCCGAAGATTCGCAGCGATCTGGAATACCTCCGCAATGTGCGCGAAGGCGATATCGACATCGTCAGCAGAACGCTCGACGACAGCAAATGGATTGTCGCATACATCGACGACGATCACCCGCCAGCGTACTTCCTGTATGACCATCTGAACAAACAGGCGACTTTTCTTTTTTCCACGCATCCCGCGCTTGACGACACACAGTTTGCGCGCATGCGCCCGGTGACGATCGCCTCGCGAGATGGACTTGCGCTGGCCTGCTACCTGACGCTTCCAGTGAACGTCGATGTGGGAAAAGACGAGGAAATCAAAGCGAGCAGGCCCGCGCCTCTTGTGGTCGCGGTGCATGACGGACCCTGGTCGCGCGACGAGTGGGGGTTCAACAGGCTGCACCAGTTTCTCGCCAATCGTGGGTACGCTGTTCTTTCTGTCAATTTCCGCGGATCAACAGGATTTGGCAAGCGATTTGTCAACGCGGGCGACAGGGAGTGGGGGGGCGCGATGCAGGACGATCTCATCGACGCTGTGCGCTGGGCGATTGACGCGGGCGTGGCTGATTCCAAACACATCGCAATTATAGGAAGAAACTTTGGTGGCTATGCGGCGCTGATGGGAATTGCACGCCACAGCGACGTCTTCGCATGCGCCGTGGATATTTTTGGCCCGCCAAACCTCAACACGCTGCTTGACGCAATTCCTGCGTCGTGGTCAACGGTCGCAGATCTGTTCAAGCGCCGGATTGGCGACTTTACAACGCCCGAGGGACGCGCAGCGCTGCTGGCGCAGTCACCTGTCTCGTTCACGCAAACGATGAATAAGCCGCTGATGATCGTGCAGGGCACGAGCGATCCCCGCACGCCTCGCGCTCTTTCCGACCACTTGGTCGAAGCGCTTGAAAAGAAAAGCACGCCTGTGACATACCTTGTGCTTTCAGAGCAATCAGACGACTTGTCGCGCCCGGACGACAGGCTTGCTACGTTCGCAGCGATGGAGGCGTTTCTCGCCAGATGGATGGGCGGGCGCGCAGAGCCGATTGGCGTCGCGCTTGAAGCGTCGTCCCTGCAGGTAATCACTGGGGCCGAGCATGCGCAGGGGCTGGCTGAAGCGGTCAGGTTGCAGCGGTCAAAGCAGGATTGAAACGCGTCCGTTTCCCCGGTGCGCCCTTGCCCGTGGCTGCGCACCACAGCCCGATCGACGCAGCGGGCGCGAGCGCAGCTGGCCACAGCGCACTGGTGAGACGTTCGCGCAGGAAGAGCTCCCCCGCAATGCGGGCCCCGAATCGTCGGAGCAACAGGGCGCGTTTCTGCACGCGCGAAAGCGCCCGCTGTGAATGCTGTAGCGCCGCAGGTTCAATGGCAGCGGCAAGCGCTTTGCTTGAGAGCAGCGCAATCGTGACGCCTTCACCTGCGATCGGGTCGACGCCCGCAGCAGCGTCGCCAATGCGAAAACTGCGCGGATGGCCCCCCGTCACAAGCGCCGACCCGGGCCCGCCACAGGCGCGCCATGCTGTGTCGAGCGGCTTGGGCGCGTCACGCTCCAGTTCGAGCGATGCGAACACACGAGGAGGCAACACAGCGCGCAGGATTGCGGTCGCGTCTCCATCGTGCTTTGCGACGACGGCTTTGCGGGCGAGCATGGCGCAGGTGGCTGCATCGCCTTCGACCTGCGTTAAACCGACGTACACACCCGCACAGGCGCGCATGCGCACGCCGTCGATGCCCCGGGCTGCGGATCGCGAGAAATGACGTTTAAGACCAAGCACATCGGTGCGTCTGCGGATTGCGCCCCTTGGGTCGAGTGCGCCCGATCCATCGGCGTGCACGACGAAGGTCGCGCGAACACAAGCGCTATTTCCTAGCTGCGCTTCAATATGGTCGTCAGCAAATTGGACACGCATGATGCGCGCAGGCTGCAGCACGTTGACGCCTGTCAGCCGGGCTGCGTCAAGCAGCGCAGTGTCGAGCAGGGCGCGCGACAGCGATAGCCCGGGCTGGTGAAGTTTCCAGCGCGCCTCACGATCGCCTTGTTCGATGACGACATCGCTGACGACGCGGGCGCCCGCATCAAGCAGTGATGTGACGCCGACCAATGACTCCAGCGGCTTGATCGCTGCGGGAGAAAGAAACTCGCCACAAACTTTGACACGAGGAAAGCGCTTCGCTTCGCAGAGTGTGACGCGCATGCCCCTTCGTGCGAGTCCGATCGCTGCTGATGCGCCCGCGGGCCCGCCGCCAATCACAAGAGCATGGACGTCGCGCACGGCTACTTCTCGCCAACGAGGATGAATCTGCCCGTGAAATAGTTACTTGAATACCGTGGGTTCTCAATGCCCACGCGCGTCGCGATGTCGAGCGCCTCGCGCTTTGTGAAACCCGCGCGCACGCTCGCCACCGCGTCGTGCTTGACAATAGATGGGGCGCGTATCGACAGCGCCCGCGCCCCTGTCGCATGGATGCGCGATCGCATGAGGTCGTTCCACATGACGCCCGTTCGCGCGATGCGATGCATCATGCGCAGGACGGTGAGGATTTCTATCTCAGGCAAATGGTGCAGGAACATGCCCGCATGCGCGAAGTCGAACGAATTCGGCTCGAACCGATCCGTGAGCGATTGGGCGCGCAGCTCGACAAGGTCGATGGCGTCCGCGACAGCCGCATCCTGGGTTGCGACGTGGTCGCGGGCAAGACTGAGCGTTGTGGGATGTGCGTCGATCGCCACGATGCGCAGATCGTACCCATGTTCAAGGGCCCAATTCCTCGCAGCGATGGGGAGGTCCGCAGAGCCCGTCGCCACATCGAGCAGCGTGACGGTCTGTCCCTGGCGCCACTGGCTCGACCAGCGCGCAAGCGCGCGCAACAGCGCGCTCACGCCGCCAAGTCTGCGATTGACACGCCTGATGAAGCGCAGCGACGCATCGAGGTCGTCGCGATTGACATCGGGGTCGTCCATCTGTTCACATGACAGCACTCGCTTCATAGCGAGCGCGATGGTACCGAGCGTTTCGCGCAGGCGTGGATCAGTAATCCCGTCCGTGAACACCGCCTCGCGTGTCATGAAAATACGACGGTGTGGCGCCGCCTGAAACCACCGTCGCGACAGGCGCATTGGCGAGTGACGCCCGCCGAACAGCCGCGTGGGCATCCGCGAAGAGCATGGGCATATGGTCCCGCGCTTCCGTAGTTAGCCTGTATAGGTGCGACATTTCATGATCGAAAAACATGACCTTGTTAGCTGGAAACGTCACCTCAGAGTTGAGAATTGGACGCATAAATGAGACCAGGCTCTTGTCCTTTATAGATTTCGTAGGGGCGCTCCACAGCGAAGGGTCAGCGACAAACGATTGGCTGTACGAATAGGATGTCATCACATAGAACGTTTGTCTGCGCACGGGTTTCGCAAAGTCGATCTCCCACGGTCTGCCCTTTACTCGCGGCGAACCTGCACAAACCCATGTTTGGAAATGCGACTCCCAGGGCGCGACGTCCTGCACGATGAGTGGCCACTGAATCGCAAGACTGAATGGCCCAGGAATAGTCTCTCCTGTGCCCGGCGGAGCGTTTGAGCCGTGCGGGTACAAAGTGCCGCCGCCGCCTGAGTTGAAGGGAACCCAGGGATACGTATCTTTGTGCACCGCTGCGTACGCCTCGACAGTCTTGCTGACGCTAGACAGATTGGAAAGGCAAATGAGCTGTCGAGCGGCGCCCCGCGCCGCTTGCAACGCTGGCACAGTGATGCTGATGAGGATTCCGATCACACCAATCACCACCATCAACTCGACAATTGTCACGCCCCGCATCGTGCGATTGGCGGTCGCCCCCGCGTCATCGGGCGTCCCACGACGGCTTGGGCGGTCTGATGGTGTCTGGCGGATGTGCTGTTCGCTCTTCATGGGCAACTTGGCGGGATATACGTTCCCTCCTTGGAATAATAGAGGTTCGTGCGCCATGGCGTCCATTGCGAGTTGCGCCTGTCCCACGCCATAGCAAATCCGACAAGTGTGGGCGCTGATTCGCCAAATCCAAGGGGCGTCCTGGTTTCAGGATCAAAGCGAAACGTCGGTGTGTACACGGGCACGCGCAGCTCCACGACATCGAGCTTCCCTTCGAACGGGTCATCGGGCACATCCTTGAACACCTCGGGGTTGCTCATGACATTGGGAGGCAGGAGGTCCGTTTCCTGTGGTTCGCCAGCCTTGAAAAGCAGGTGCACGGACGCTTCTTCTGGCGCAATGCGCGTGTAACGAAAATGAGCGGCGCGACTCACAACGGCGCGTCGGTAGGTTTTTGCGTGCTTCGGATCGGATGCTTGTGTATGGCCTCCACGACTGACGATCATCGCTTCATACCGCTCGAAATCGGGCTCAAGCAGTAGATTGACGCGCTCTTCTATCAGATTGAGGAAATCCTGCTTGCGCGCGTCGTCGAGCGTGATTGCCTGGTTGCGCTCGATCGACTGCGCCGCTTTGTCGCGAATCTGCGCAGCAATGCTCTTGACTGTCGATGCCTTGGGTTTGACAAACTCGGCTGAGCTCAACAAGGACGCCAATTCGCTCTCCGCTGGCGCTTGTGTCTTGAGCTTCATCTTGTGGACGAGCGTTTCGTGTTCGGGGGGCGGCGTGGTTCGCGTGGGCGGTTCCGCGGGTCCCAGGATGGCGCGCACAGCCAGCGTGACGCCGATCGCAGCGACTGCGCCTGCGCCGATAAAGCGCGCGTTGACGGGAATCTTGAAGCGCATCGAGCCACCTCCTCTCGCTCTAGACTATAGCTATATCGCAATAGGTCAAGACAGTTTGAGCGTGCGATCCATGCGCGCCAACAGCCATACGTTTATTCAGGGCAGTTCAGGAGCGAATTCAGGCAATCGTTCGTCGGAGGTGGCGCCGGACAGGGGTCAGCACACTCAACGCGGCACACAAGGATGCCGCCCTCAAGCACAAATTGGCTAGAAACACAGCAGGCATTAGTCGAGTTGCCGCAAACGTCTTTGGTGCAGACGCAACATTTCTGACCGTCTGGTGTGGAATTGTTATTACAGCAGTTGCTTGTGCTCGCAGCCCAAACAGGCGCGGTGATGATTGCCAGTGTCAGTGTGCCTGCGAACGACGCAAGGCCAGCGCTGAAGCGATTCAGTTCAAGAATACGGCTCGTGTCATTCTCCTCTCGTTGATGTTCATATGGTTGTTGTCGCCTGTCAACGTTGACGAGGCGCTTCCACCAAATGCTTCGCCCATAACCTAGCACGCGGGGGGGGGGTGGCAAGTCCTTTTTGAAGAATTGCGTGAGAATAATGCAAATGGTGGGTTTTTCCTCTATCAGGAACATCCCCCGCAGTGGTGGTTGACGTGGCTCGGCTGTTCCACTGGGGTTGTTGATATCCTTCATTGAGGATCAGACTGCCACGGAGCCATGCAATCGACGGGCGTGCATCGCGCCCGTGGTGAGAGCGCCTCCAGTCGTCACGCAGGCTGTCGCAACACCGTTCGTGACCAACGCATATCCCATCGTTACATCGATGCGCCACGTGCACCAGCGTTCCTCTCGTGGGATTGCTTGGATGTGGATAGTTGGCTTGGGTGTCAGCAGCGTGGTCCGCCCGTCAGTCACTCCTGCCGATTTGGCGGGACTGGGGCGGGCGCCTGTGGTCGTTGGCAGCGCTTCGAGCGTTCTTTGACCGATTGCGAACAAAAAACACGCTTCAGGCCCTCATCGCAGTGGCGTGCGGTTTGCAATCTTACAAACTCGCAATGGTGTCGGTCCGCGACAACTCGACCGCTGACGCAGCCCGGGACGAACACCCCGGTGGCCGGCTGCGCCTGCTGCTTTCCGCAGGCGCTTGGGATGACAATCGCTGGGCGGAGCAACTGCCTCGATTGCTCGAGCCCCTGGGTGTGGAGAGCATCAGCGCCCGATCTGCGGAAGAAGCAACTGCTATGCTGCGAGTTGAGCCTGTAGATCTCGCGGTGGTGGACCTGGCGCTCCCAATGCAATGCACATCGGCTTGCAATTGCAAGCCATGCGATGAAGCGGGCGCCCGACTGCTCGATCTCTTGCGCAGGATCGACTCCAAACCACCCGTCATCCTCGTTGGCAGGCCTGTCTCATCATCGGAGCAGGCCCGTAGACTCGCTGCAGCGCTCGCTGCGGGTGTCTTCGCGGTCGTCGATCGACCGGTCAATCTCGAACTCATGCTCGAAGTGCTCCGCAGGGCCCTGCGCAGGGCGTATGCGGGCAAGTGGCCCGATGGATCTCGCCCCGACGAGCCGCCAACCACACGAACGTATCGGATTTGATTCGCAACCACACCGCTCAGCAGCGCACAAACCTGCTGGCGAAAGACCACAAGAAAGAGGAGGTCACACGACCATGGCAGCGACAAAGACAGCGCCGAAGAAAACCAAACTCGCCATCAAGCCGCTCAACGACAAGCTCATTGTCGCCCGCGACGACGCTGACGAGCGCACAGACGCCGGGCTTTACCTTCCCGAAAAAGCCAAGGATAAACCCCAGACAGGCACAGTGCTCGCTGCTGGGCCGGGCGCCCTCAACGCGAAGACTGGCGAGCGTTTCTCCATGCAGGTGCGCGTGGGCGACCGCGTGCTTTTCACGTCCTACGCAGGCAGCGAACTCAAGATCGAAGGCGAGGAATACCTCGTCATGAGCGAAGACGATGTGCTTGCGATCGTGGACTGAGCCGCCACATGACGATCACAGACTTGCTTGCGTATCTTGAAGATTTACCACATGTCGGCTATGTCGAAATTGATCTGGATGGTGTAGAGATATATGTGCTCGCGCGCGACATGGATTGCTCAGCCACCGTCGATGGCGCCCTTCGGCTGGACGGGACCATGGGGTACAGCGTGTTCAACCTGAAACCGTCAACCATGGTCATCGACTGTGAAAATATACGCTATGTGCGCCACATTGGGGACATCGTGAAATGACGACCGACCAACTCCGACAAGCCATGTCTGAACTCAATGGCGAGCGCGACGCCTGCTTCTACTTTGAACGGGCTGAACCCTGCCTCGTCCAAAGCGCCATGCTCATCCCTCATGAAGAGGACGATCTTGTCAAGGTCTCGGACGGCAAGCACGTGTACATCATCGACGCAGAGCGAGTCGCGTGGATTCGCATCGGATAACCCCCCCCATCCCATCCCCCCACCCGCAACACCCAACCCCAACCCCCTCCCGAGGACCAACCAATGAGCAAACGCGGTAGAAAACTGAACCTGCCCTCTGATGGCGACTACCCAGTGCAACTTTCGATCGAGTATGTCCTCGACCTCTACAGACAGGAAACTGGCCGAGATCTGCAAAACGTAAGCAAGTTCGTCACACAGTGGCTGGCCAAAGAAGCCAGGTCCAAGGGGTGGTCGAAGGTCGTCTTTCCTGTTGGACGGAACAACAAGAAATACCAGTCCGCAGTGCTTCTCCCCAGGAAGACGCGGAAGTAAGACACACAAGTTTCAGCGATTCCCAGAGAAACAGAAAAAAAGGAGCCAACACCAATGGCAGCGAAACAAATTGCATTTGACAACGACGCCCGCGAGCGCATTCTCCAGGGCGTGAAGAAACTGGCCCGGGCGGTCAAGATCACACTTGGCCCCACAGGGCGCGTCGCTATTCTCGAAAAATCCTTTGGCGCCCCAACTGTCACCAAAGACGGCGTGAGCGTCGCCAAGGAGATCGAGCTCGAAGACCCCTACGAAAACCTCGGCGCCCAGATGGTCAAAGAAGTCGCGTCCAAGTCCTCCAAAGACGCGGGCGACGGCACCACCACCGCCACCGTCTACACCGAAGCCATCTTCCAGGAAGGCCTCAAGAACATCACCGCAGGCGCCAACGCCAACCAGATTCGCAAGGGTGTCGATAGCGCCGTCGAAGCCATCGTCACTGAGCTCAAGAAAATGAGCAAGAAGATTTCGTCTTCCGACGAGGTCGCGCAGGTCGGTTCCTGCTCCGCCAACCAGGACATGCAGATTGGCGAAATCATCGCAGAAGCCATGGACAAAGTCGGCAAAGACGGCGTCATCACCGTCGAAGAGGGCAAGAGCCTCGAGACCGAGGTCGAGCTCCTCGAAGACATGCAGTTCGACAAGGGCTGCCTCTCGCCCCACTTCGTCACCAACACTGCGGACATGGAGTGCGTGCTCGAAGACGCCTATGTCCTCATCCACGAGAAGAAAATCGAATCCGCCAAGGACCTGCTCCCCGTCCTCACCAAGGTCGCTGAAGCGGGTAAAGCCCTGCTCATTGTCGCAGAAGACCTGGGCTCTGAAGCGCTGGCCACGCTTGTCGTCAACCGCCTGCGGGGTGTTCTGAAGATCTGCGCCGTCAAGGCGCCTGGCTTTGGCGACCGCAGAAAGGCCATGCTCGAAGACCTCGCCATCCTCACGGGGGGGCAGCCTGTCATGGAGGATCTGGGCATCAACCTTGAGAAGTTCAGTATTTCTGACTTGGGTCGCGCCAAGAAGATCATCGTCGACAAAGACAACACCACGCTCATCGAGGGCGCAGGCAAGACCAGCGACATCAAGGGCAGAATCGACCAGATCAAGCACCAGGTCGACGCCACCGACTCCGACTACGACCGTGAAAAACTCCAGGAGCGGCTGGCCAAGCTTTCAGGCGGCGTGGCCCAGGTCAACGTGGGGGCTGCGACCGAGGTCGAGATGAAGGAGAAGAAGGCCCGCGTCGAAGACGCGCTGCACGCCTGCCGGGCTGCTGTGGAAGAGGGCGTCCTGCCAGGTGGCGGCGTCGCTGTGCTGCGGGCTCGTAAGGTTCTGGACGCGCTGCGCAAGAACGCTGCGGACAACGACGAGCGCGCAGGGATTGACATCGTCTATCGCGCCGTCGCTGCCCCCATCCGCCAGATCGCCAGGAACACCGGCCTTGACGGCGCCGTCGTCGCCAACAAGGTCGAGGAGACCGACAAAGCGAACTTCGGCTTCAACGCTATGACCCAGGAATATGGGGACATGCTCAAGATGGGCGTGATCGTGCCCACCAAGGTCGAGCGCACCGCGCTGCAGAACGCAGCGAGCATCGCAGGCCTGCTGCTCACAACCGACAGCGCCATCGTGGAGCTGAAGGAGAAGAAGGCCAAAGCCGCTGCAGGCGCCGGCGCAGGCATGGATGATTTTGATTATTGAGCGACACAGCCCTAGATCGTTGAACGAAGTTCGCAAGAGCGGCCTCGACAGGCCGCTCTTGTTTTTTGCGCTCCGCTGAGTGCGTGCTTGTGGAACGAGCACTCGCTGCAGTGATGCTTCGTAATTGAGTAAGGGGTTGCAGAGGACGACTGGTCCCCCTGCACAAATGGACGTATCATGCACGACGTGCAACAATGGCTAACCATTCGCGAGGCTTGGGAACGGGCTGCGCACACACTCGGGCAATCCCATGGTGTCAATTGGCCCAGCGACCCGTGTGGAAAACACAATCCGTACGAAGCGACCGTGATGTTTCAGCTTCATCGAGAGATCCTTGGGCTGCATTGTGAACTAAAGGCTGCCACACAGAATGGATCGATATTTCAAGGACAGGCCAGGCGAGCGAGGCCCGCGGGCTCAC
>Ga0114931_10004542_pt1 | contig 17332 bp, 14 predicted proteins | sample 2SBtaG_FD_89579 | JGI IMG/M metagenome (GOLD analysis project Ga0114931, IMG submission 89579) | Deep subsurface microbial communities from Kolumbo volcano to uncover new lineages of life (NeLLi) - 2SBTROV14_V59a metaG | ecosystem: Environmental > Aquatic > Marine > Volcanic | place: Kolumbo...
AAGAAACTGCCTACATTCTGGAATGGAAGGTCAAGAAATGGTCACGAGCAAAGAAAGAGGCACTTATTGCCGGCGATTTTGATTTGTTGCGTTACCTGGCAAAAAAACCGCGCTATAGAAAGTGACCCTTCGATACGTTTCGGCTTGGAAAGGCCAAAACGACTCAGGGTGAACTGGTTTGGGTCTATTGGTTTTAGTTGACGCAAAGCGGAAATTCACTTGAATGTCATCACGCGGTTCGCGTAATTAACGAAACTTGCCCTTCCTGAACGTTTGAGAATTTTTCAAAGTGATTCTGCGATCGCGTCCTACTTGGGGAAAAAGACTTCTTGCATCGCCGCCTGCGGGGAGCGCGATCGCGCCAGATGTTTACTCGAACCAACCGCTACGGAAACGGAGGTACGTCATGAGGAAAAAATCGCAAATAGGTCGGCTCGCACTAGGGCTATTGATGCTAGTCCTGGCCAGTGGAAACCCGGGCAGCGCGGCCGAGAAGCGTCGCACCGATACCGCGTACGATGACTTGGTGACGCTGTTTGAGGCGTGGCGGGATTTTGAGAAGCCAGCGCTGCGAAAAGGTGCGCCAGATTACACGCGGGGTGCCATGGCACAAAAACAGGAAGGGCTGAAGCGTTTTCAGGCACGCCTTGCCGCTATCGATACCAGCGGCTGGTCCATTGCGCAGCAGGTGGATTATCACCTCGTACGCGCCGAGATGAATGGCCTTGATTTCAACATCCGGGTGCTCAAACCGTGGGAACGTGACCCGGCGTTCTATACGTCCGTTTTCACCTCGCAAAGCGATACGCCCGCGCATGAAGGTCCCACCCATCATGCATTGGTTGAAGTGTGGACGTATAATTTCCCATTATCCAAAGCCGACGAAAGCAAGCTAGCTGCTGAATTACAGACCATTCCCCCCCTTCTGGAACAAGCCCGAATCAACCTCACGGGCAACGCGCGCGAACTTTGGATTGGCGGGACCATCAATCTCCGCGATCAAGACAACGCTTTGGCCGAACTAGGGGACAAGACACCGGAGACACAACCGGAGTTTAAGAAGGCCCTGCGCAAAGCTCGGGAGGCAACGCAATCGTTTGTCACCTGGCTTGAATCGCAGGCGGATAGCAAGACGGGTCCGTCAGGTATCGGCAAAGAAAACTACACCTGGTCCTTAAGAAACGTGCACCTCGTACCGCTGTCGTGGCAGCAGGAAGTGGACCTCCTTAAACGTGAGCTGGCACGGGCCCACACGTCTTTGCGCCTGGAGGAACAGCGCAACCGCAACCTGCCGCCCCTGAAAGCCATATCCAGTCCTGAAGAATTTCAACGCCGGACTCAGGAAGCCGTCACAAAACTCATGGCTTTCCTGAAGGCCAAGGAAATTCTGCCGATTCGCGATTTCATGGATGCGGCCCTGCGGGCGCAAATTGGGGAGTTTGTCCCACAAGAGAAGCGGAATTTTTTCCTGACCGCGACGTTTTACGAACCGAACACGCTGAACACGCATTTCTACCACTGGTGGGACCTTGCCCGGATGCGGGAAACGCCGAATGCAAGTCCTATCCGGCGAAAGCCGCTTTTGTACAACATTTGGGACAGTCGCGCCGAGGGGCTGGCAACTGCCTTCGAAGAGATGATGATGCACGCCGGTCTGTATGACGACAATCCGCACGCGCGCGAGATCGTCTGGATCATGCTGGCGCAGCGCGCCGCCAGAGGTCTGGGGACGTTGTACGCGCATGCTAATCAGTTCACCATGAAACAGGCGCGCGATTTTCAGGTGAAATGGACGCCGCGGGGATGGATGCGCAAAGATCTGGACTTGCTCGGCTTCGAACAATTACTTTACATGCGGCAGCCGGGTTATGGGAGCTCCTATGTCACCGGCAAATACTTGCTCGACCGCTTATTCGCGGAACGCAGCAATCAACTGGGCGATAAGTTTAATCTGTCGGACGTGTTCGAACAAATGAATGCAGCCGGCGTCATTCCGGTGTCGCTGATCAGGTGGCAGTTGACGGGCAAGGATGATGAAATCCGGGATTTGATGGGTGACAACTAGGGGCTTTCAGAGGCTGCCCTTGTACGTGTGCACAGATGGCCTTTTGCAGGACTGGCTGAAAGGGAGAATTTGATCGCACGGAGGAAGCGAAATGAGTCAACATGAAAAAATAGATTATGTCGAGTTTCCAGCCAGGGACATGGCTGGCACCAAAGAATTTTTTGCAAGCGTTTTCGGTTGGTCTTTTGTAGACTACGGTCAGGACTACACGGCGTTTTCGGGCGCAGGCCTGGACGGCGGTTTTTTCCAGGCCGACACATCTGCATCCACCAGTAAGGGCAGCGCTCTCATCGTTTTTTACAGCAAGGAATTGGAGGAAACCCAGGCGAAAATTACGAACGCCGGCGGCGAGATCGTCAAACCGATCTTTTCATTTCCGGGGGGTCGGCGCTTCCATTTTACCTGCCCGAGTGGCAACGAATACGCGGTGTGGTCAGATGCCGGCATCTAGCACCGGCTGAATTTGTGACCGATCGGCCGATATCGCCTGAAGGCAAGGAGCTGTTTCTCTGAATAGCGCGCGATCCTCACATGAAACGATCTTCGGCAACAGATGGGCCCGTTGGGTTCTTTTTGTTGCCGCGTGGATGGTTCCGGTGTTGCTCACCACCATTCAGGTCTACTACCGCTTTATAGTCAAGGGGTCTGAGATTACCTGGACAGCGGCGCTCGTTTCGCAAGTTGTGCTCTGGACCGTGTGGGCGATACTAAGCCCATTTATTTTTCGGCTGGCTCGCCGTTTTCCAATCGACCGCAAAGCGTGGCCCGTAGGATTGTTGGTGCACCTGCCGACCAGCGTTGGTGTTGCCCTGGCCTATGTTGCGTTTTACACCGGATTTGTCGGCCTCAGTCGAGAGTCGCTGAGCTGGGATTGTCTGTTCATTTCGTTTCGCTCTTGAAGGCGGCGGAGTTGCTCCCAGCCACTCCGCCGCCTTAAGTTTTTCTGACTCTTACGCAAGTCATCATGATGGATTTCCAGGCTTTTTCCCAGGCATAGGATGTCAGCCTGTTGTGAGATTGGGTCGGAACAGATTTGAAAGTCTCTTATCAGGTTCGGGCCATGCCTGCATCCTTGCCGTCACTGCCTCATCTTTTCTTACATCGGCGACTTGCTGCAGATATTGCATGGTGCGTCTTATCCTCTCCGCCGGAGTTTATCCGCCACCTGCTTGTAGGCCTGTCGAAACGGGACGCCTTTTCTTACCAGTTCATAGACTTGCTCCGTGGCATAAACCTCGTCGGTCAAAGCCATCTTGCACGCTTGTTTGTTGACGCCGAGTTTCGTTACCACAAGGGCCATGATGTTGAGACAGGTCAACGTGACCTCGATGCCGCGCATGGCTGGTCCCTTGCTGAGTTGGAAATCACGATGATAGCCTGAAATAAGATTGGCGACAGTCGCCTGGATTTGGTGCTCACAAGCAACGACTTCATGATGTTTCGCCCTGACGAGTTCCAGGACGTCCGGGTTTTGTTTGTGCGGCATAATCGAGCTGCCGGTACAGATTTCTTCCGGCAGCGTAACGAACGCCAGTTCCGGCAGACTCATGAAAATCAAATCAGACGCAACGCGGTTGAGATCCAGCGTTATCTGCGACAGAGCATGGAGTAGCGTCGCCTCAAACTTTCCGCGGCTATGTTGGGCGTAGATCGGGTTATTCTGCACGCGGCTAAAACCAAGTTCGTTGGCAGTAAATTCCCGGTGCAGTTTCATCGGAACACCATAGCCGGCGGCCGTGCCTAGGGGACACTGGTCCAAGAGCTTCAGAACGGTGGCGAGGAGCGTAAGATTGTCGTGCATGGAATCGACAAAGGCGCCTGACCAGATTTCGAACGTCGTGGGCATGGCTTTGCGCGTGTGTGAGTAACCTGGGAAAATGATGTCCCCATGTTTTTGACCAAACAACTTGAGCGCTTCCACAAAAGAGTTTACCGCTTCACGGCAATCGGCAATTCTGTCTTTGTAGTAAAGCCGCAGCGCGGTCAGAACCTGGTCATTACGTGAACGCGCGGTGTGGATTTTTTCTGAAATTGCACCGAGCTTTTCGGTGAGATGATTCTCGATGGCCGTGTGGCAATCTTCTTGCTCCCTTCTTATGACAAACTTCCCTTTGCCGTCCAGGACGACAATGCGTTGCAATTCATCGCAAAGGGCGTGCACTTCCTCCGGCGTCAGAACAGCCATTTTGCCGAGCATTCTCGCATGCGCGATAGACGCCTGACAATCATACTCTAGCAGCGCTTGATCCAGCAGATGGTCGTTGCCAACGGTGAACGATTCTATTGCTTCATTCAGCGCCGTGCCTTTTTCCCAGAGTTTCATGGTCTTATTTTCGCCATTTGTAAGGTTGACCGCGGTGCAACACGAGATGGTGTGCCTTCAGCCGAATCGCATTAATGTTGATGAATCCGGTTGAGTCGGTGGCGTCGAAGCCCCCTTCGACTTCCATGCTGGAAAGTTCCTGGTCGTACAGGGACGTTGGTGACTGTCGCCCAATGACCGTGACATTCCCCTTGAACAAGGAGACGACAACCGTGCCATCAATCGCCTCCTGGCTCTTGTCAAAAGCACTCATAATAAAATCCATTTCGGGTGAGAACCAAAAGCCGTTGTAAATAAGCTCCGAAAATTTCGGGATCAGCATATCGCGCAGGTGGGTCACCTCCTTATCCATCGCAAGACCCTCGAGATCGCGGTGGGCTGCCCACAGGATAGTCGCGGCCGGCGACTCATAAACGCCACGGGATTTGATGCCGATGTACCGATTCTCAACCATGTCGACCCGTCCGACACCATGTTTTTTCCCTAGCTCATTCAAGTAGGCATACAGGGTCAGCGGCGTATCCTTCGTGATCTTGTCAATACGATTGGTCACCCCGACAGGATTGCCATCTTTGAAAACAATCTCAATGATTTCTTCCTCATCTGGCGCATCGTTGATTGCGCCGGTCCATGAAAATACGTGTTCCTCGGGGCGGCACATGGGATCCTCCAACACACCCGCTTCATGACTGATATGCATAATGTTTTCGTCTTCGCTGTACGGCTTTGCCTGGGAAGCCTTAACCGGAATTCCCCATTTCTCAGCATAGTTGAGCAAATCAGTTCGGCCCCGAAATTCGGCAAGGAATTCCTTTTCCTTCCAGGGAGAAATAACCTTAATATTCGGATTCAGGGCGTAATAAGCAAGCTCAAAGCGGACTTGGTCATTACCCTTGCCTGTCGCGCCGTGAGATACAAATTCAGCGTCTTCGGAGCGAGCAATTTCAATCTGCGCCTTGGCCAAGAGCGGTCTGGCCAGGGCGGTTCCTAGTAGGTAGCGTCCTTCGTAAAGTGCGTTGCCCCGCAAGGCAGGAAAAATGTAATCCCTCACAAGCTCTTCCCGTAGGTCCTTCGTGCAGACGCAGGCGGCCCCGATGGCGATTGCTTTTTGTTCTATCGCCGCAAAGTCCTCTTTTTGACCGACATTCCCTACAAAACAAATTACTTCGAAACCCTGATTGCTCAACCATTTCAAAATGACGGAGGTGTCGAGTCCGCCACTGTAAGCGAGAACCACTTTATCCTTACTCATCTTCTATCTCCTTTGAATGAGACCTTGCGAAATAATAAAAGCCTTCCCGAATCTATGTTCGAAAAGGCTTTGTGAGTTTGTCAAACTAAGTGACGAAAGGTTACATAGAGTTTATCGTCTTCATATCTTTCCGAACCTGGAATGCTTCCTGGGCCTGAGGCCCTGCCTGAATAGCATACGAGCATTAGAAAAAGTGGGTCTGATGGAGAAAATAGGTGCCATCGTAAAGCTACGGTCCTTTTCTTTGTTAAGCGAAAACATAATCACCGAGTCCTCCAAAGTCAAGAAAAATGTCTGGGTCGTACCGAAACGGTTGAAATATCCTGACAAACTGAGTACATTGCCTAATCGAGTAATATCTCCGGTGATTCTTAGGTGAGCATCGAATCATGAGACATTCCCAAAAGCCAAAGTCCCACATCATCACGCTCGATGTCATCCGTGAACTGTTGGCGGATCTTCCGGGAGTGGAAGAAGGGCATTCATACGGCACGCGCGCTTTTAGAGTAAGAAAAAAGTTGATAGCTCGTGTTCACCAAAAAGAAGATGCATTGGTTGTTAAGACGGGCTTTGAGGAAAGAGAGAAACTCATACGCGAGAATCCAGTAACCTTCTACATCACGGATCATTATTTAAACTATCGCTGGATCCTGGTGCGTCTACCGACGGTGAAGCGAGATGAACTGCGCGAACTCCTCATCAAGGCCTGGCGGAGTGTCGCGACTGAGCGTCAGATTAATGAGTTCGAACGCGCCAGAGCAAATAGACAGGGCGACATTTCACACTGCTAACCGACTGTGTTTAATTTGTAAACTAAAATTCAACTGGAGGCTCAAAATGGCAAGATTAAATCCAATTGGGACGGGAAGAATAGTCGCTGTCCTCTTGCTGGTGGGCATTCTTTTGGCCGGATGTCAGCAAGAATCAGAAATCTTGACGGTTCAAAACAACGCTGACAATCTCAACCAGACGGTGGGCATCGAGCTGAAACAAGCGACTCTAGCGGTGAACGGGAAGACCGTGACGCAGAGGCTGAACCTGGCGGACGACTCATTTCATTTATTCTATGTGTTCCTGAAGGAGGGAGGAATTTTTGTCATAAGTACCACACCTTTTAGCCTTTTTCTTGAAGCCGGGCACTTCAGAGGTAATAAACTGAAGGTCAACCTGGATGGATTCCAAATTGAAGCGACCACGCAAAGTGAGCATATCTTAAGCGATGGCGTTGATCAGATAGCATGGGTGCTTCACATCCCGGAATTTCGCATGTTTGCGCCTGAGGTAAAGGTCGCAGATTTCGTAGTGGGGCTAGCGGATGAAGTTAATCAGATTCCGGGGTTTGCCCGAGAGTGACCGGCCGATTCTCGATTTTGCTGAGGATAAAATGCGGCACGGGTTGTTCAAAATGGAGCCAACTTAACTATGGCACAGAAACGCATGCCACCTGAAAACGATCCGGCTCATCTTGCGCAGCACCTGAATTCATTGATGAAACTCTATGAGCATCATTTGGATCTTTTCTGGAAATGGATCACGCTGTACGTGACCGTTGTCACCGGCATAAGTGCCTATATTTTCAACAAAGATATTCTGCCTTCTACCAAGAGACTCCTACCTCTGCTCATCGCGGTGGCTTCCTTCGGCATCGCCTTTGGTTGTCTTATCATGTGGTCATGGCTGAAGGAATTGCAGAATGATGTGAGTCGCCTCTCCAGCGAAAGCGATGCATTTCAATATCCGAGTTTCCTGGGAATTAAAATGACGAAGGCAGCCCTCGTCGCCACGGTTCTCTGCGGAATGTTCAACGTATTATATACGATCTACGGCAATTTTTAGGTAGGTGACGAATGGTTCATCCCATGCGTCTGGGCCAGGACTCACCAAGCGAGGGGTCGTCCGGGGCTGGTGGCTCTTGTCGTGGGAGACCAGGGGGCAGAAACCGTGTATCATTCGACGGCTTTTGCCCACAACCCACCTAAGCAGCACCCAAGCAATCAAAATACGACCCCCGTTTCAAGAAACAGCCTGCCGGATCGCAACCTGTCATCGAAAAATAAGCGATAGCCAAAATTCGCAAACAACCAGCGGTTAATGCGATAGTAGCCGTTGGTTTCGACCCAATTGCTGCGACTGGTTTGCCCGCCAATTTGATTGATGTAGCTGCCACCCCCGAGATCCAGAACCAGACCCGGCATGATGGGGAGACGAAGGTTGACGTTGGGTCGATACCCGCGCGCAAACATGGAGGAAAAGTAGGAAAAGCGCGCGGTCAAAGTCGACCAGGTTCGAAAAATCTGCGGTACGACTAAGTTGCTGGAAGCAGAAAACGTATCTGTCGTGACCCCACTGCGAAATCGCAATCCAAAGTTCCCGGACAAACGAATGCGGGCAGGCAGGCGCAGAGTGAATCCCGAATGCATTCCCTGACGTGTGGTTCCGTCAAAAAGGCTATCGGGGATCGATCGCGTTTCAAACACCCGAATCGCTTTTCTAGCGTCATAAGAAAAATTGAGAGAAAAAAAGTCTAGCGGAGAATAGCGTGTGCTCAGGAAGAAATTGCTGAACTGAAGGCTACTCTGGCCACTGCCGTTTTTCCAGCCGCGGTTCAGGTCTGCCTCGACCGATTGATAAATGGAAAAGGTTGAACCGATGGAATAGTTGTTTTGCAGATAAAAGAACTCGCGACTACTTGTGCTGCCGTGGTAGCTGCCCGAAAACGCGGCCGTGGTGGAAATCCTCTGCGCGCGATAATTTCCGGTTTCAAAGTTAGCGAAGAGGCCAAATTTTTTCTCACTGGTCTGGAAAGCGGAATTGCGCAGGCTCGGCTGCGTGCCGCCCGTAAGGCCTACTCTGACATGACCGTTCACCTTATAGGAAAACAATCCGCCATCGATAGTGCCAATGCCACGAATGTCAGGGGAGAGAATTCGACCAAACCCAAATTCGAACGGCGAATTGGCGTTGCGATACACCAAGCCCATTTCATAAAGATTATGTCGGAACTCGTTTTGGTCGATGCTGTTACCCGCAACTCTGCTCCGATGTTGGGAGCGCGTACGCCCGCGAAAACGGAGCTCAAAGGGCAGGCCTAAAAATTTGTCGACCGTAATCTTGCTGCGCAATCCCATTTGCCGATAGTCCAAATTGGCGTTGGTCTGATCGTTGAGGAACAGGGATTGGTAACTGAGCCGTCCTCGAATTCGATTGATGCCCTTGTCCGACTTTTTCCTGGCAACCCGCCTGCGTCTACGGCTTGTGCGTGACCCCAGAGGAGTCTGTTTTTTCTGCCCGGTTCGTTTCGTTATTCCTTGTTTTTCGATCGCGGCCGGGACCACAGCTTCAACCAGATCTCCTTGTTTGATCGGGCTGCGCTGATGCAATAATCTACAAGCGGAGGACAAGCGGGCCATGTTTTCTACGACCAGACGTCCGACGAGTTGTTTGTTTCTTATCACGCGAATCGTATCACCGACGGTGAGGCCATTCTGCGAACCGAGGTTGACATAGTATGATTGTTGCGAAACGTATTTCACTTCGCCTATTCTCTTGACGCCCTTTTTCGCCCATAATGGCGCAGGCGACAACAGACATAGCACGAGAACAGGTAGCGGCAGGGCTCTTATCAGCATAGGTCGACCTTGATTCAACTTTTTCCGTTGGGATGACAGTCCAGACAGGCGTTGCTTTCCCACATATACCCCGCGATTTTACCCAGATGCTTGTCATCCATCTTTCGTTGATTATGTTCGTGACAGACAATGCACTCAAAGCGTTGGAAGTTGGCCGGGTCAACATGACAATCAATACAGTCGCGTTGGTGCGGGCCCCGCGCAATCGGAAAGTATTGTGAATGGTCAAAGTCACCCTTTTGGCCAGTAGGATGGCAGCCGAAACAGGTGTTGCTATCAAATGCGTAACCGGGGATTCCCGCATGCCTTGTGTCCATGTCTGTTTGATTATGCTCATGACAGACGACACAGGTGAATTCTTTCCGGTTGACAGGATTCGGATGACAGGTGAGACACTCTTGCCACTGCCCGGCATGGGCGCCCGCAAAGATTGGGAAAAACAAATTATCGTGTTCCCGGAATTCCCCTTTCTCCCCTGTGGGATGACATTGGAGACATTGCGAACTGTCGTAGGCGTATCCGGGGATTCCTGTGTGTGTTGCGTCCATGTCTGTTTGATTATGTTCATGGCAAACGATGCAGGTGAACTCTTTCTTGCTGGCCGGATTGGGATGACAGGTGAGGCATTCCTGCCACTGACCGGCGTGCGTTCCCGCGAAAATGGGAAAAAACAAATTGTCGTGGTCGCGGAATTCACCCGACTCACCCGTGGGATGACAAGAGAGGCATTGTGCGCTGTCATAGGCGTAGCCTGTGATGCCGCTATGCTTCGCATCCATGTCCGTTTGATTGTGTTCATGGCAGACGATGCAGGTGAACTCTTTCTTGCTGGCCGGATTGGGGTGACAGGTGAGGCATTCCTGCCACTGCCCGGCGTGCGTTCCCGCGAAAATGGGAAAAAACAAATTGTCATGGTCGCGGAATTCGCCCGACTCCCCTGTGGGATGACACTGCAGACATTGAGAGCTTTCATAAGCGTAGCCGGTGATACCGCTGTGTTTGGGGTCCATCTCTGATTGGCTGTGTTCGTGACAAACCAGGCAGGTAAATTCTTTTTGGTTCGATGGGTTGGTGTGACAAGTAAAGCACCCTTCCCACTCACCGGCATGAGCGCCGACAAAGATCGGAAAGAACAGATTGTCGTGATCCTTGAACTCGCCTTTATCACCGGTCGGGTGGCAAGACAAGCAAGCTGTGCTCTCATATGCATACCCGGGAAGGCCGCGGTGTTCCTGATCCATCTCAGTCTGGAGATGTTCGTGGCAGGCAAGACAGGTGAAATCGCTGAAGGTCGCGGCGTTCTCATGGCAGGTCTTACAGTCATTCCAGGCCCCTTCATGATTCCCGGAGAATATCGGGAAAAAGACGTCGTGGTTGGCTAAGAATGCAGGTTGCCAGTCGTTCATCTCGTGGCAGTCCTGGCAGGTCGTTGCGAAAGAATTGGTCACGTGGTTCGGATTTTCAGTGGAGAGATAATCTGATTGATGACATGAAATGCAATCTGTGGTCAGCAGGGAAAAATCGCCCTGTCCCTGATTTTGATGGCAGCTTGCACAATCGACCAAAGCGTGCTTGCCCATCAATGGGAAACGAGTGTTGGCGTGAATCTCTTCGGCATCGAAGATTTCCCATCCCTTCGAGTCATGACATCTTTGACAGTCGTTACCCATTTTCGCCTGGTGCACATCCTCATGACAGGTAGAACAGTCGGAGCTTACCATCGCAAAGTCTTCTATATTGTGACAAGATTTGCAATCGATTTCGCGATGACGGTCTTCGAGACGGAATTTCGTCTTGCTGTGGTCATAGCGGACCTTGTCCCAGGAGACTGAGATATGACAAGCCTCACAGCGCAACGACATGTTCTTATGAGGGTTTTCTGTGCCGAACGCGACCGATTTCTCGCCGATCAAATGAATGACCATCAGGAAGAGTAGAATGGAAGGGAACCTGAATGTTCGTTTCGGAATGTCAATCCATTTTGCTTTTGTCATCTCTCTGCCTCATTCATACAGTGTCCTATCCATGACAGCTTTCGCATTTTCGATCCATTGGTTTGAAGAGGACGAACTCGATGGCCCCCTTGCGACGGACTTTGTGACAATCCTCACAGGGAACACTCTGATGCGCCTTCTTCAATCTGAACAGAGAGTCCCGGTTGTGATCGAAAAGCAGGTCGGTCCATCCAGCCGGAGAATGGCATTTGTCGCAGGTCTTGGCATTGCGACCGAGCCGGAATTGCCCCAAATGGATGTCCTCATGGCACGATTTGCACGTCATCTGCATCGGCTTAAATAAGGTCCGCGCCATCTTCGTTCCCGCATCAATTGTTTTGTGACATGCCTGGCAGGGTATCTCGACATGTTTTCCCCTTAATGGAAAGCGTGCCAGATTGTGATCGAACAGGGTCTGTTGCCAACCCAAAGTCTGGTGACATGATTCACAACCTTGCGCTTGTACTCTGACAGCAAACTGTCCTTTGTGAACATCCTGGTGGCAGCCTTTGCACGTGACATCCGCAAAATCAAAAACGCGATGTTGTTGCCGCTTGCCCTTGTTGACTATGCGATGGCATGCCAGGCAAGGCACCGCCAGATGTGAGCCGGTCAGCGGGTAGTCGGTTTGTTTATGTTGCACTACGTCAAAGGTCGCGGGTACAAACCCTGAGACAGTGTGACAGCTTTCACAGCGCCCACCGTCAGTGCGGTCGGCGAATTGGCCCTGGTGCACATCCTTGTGGCAGTCGGTACAGTTAGCAAAAGGTATTTTCGTTTTCTTTTTCCGGCTGCCATGGCATTTTGCACAGTCTACACTCGCATGCGAACCACGCAGAGGAAAACGGGTGAGGGAGTGGTCGAAGGTGCCGGAATCTATCTGTTGCCAACCAGACGTGCCATGACATTTTTGGCAGTTCTGCCCGAATTTTCCGCTATGCACGTCGCGGTGACAGGAAGAGCAGTTTTCGAACGCCAGGCCGACGTATTTTGTGAAGGGTTGGGCACTAGTGGGACTGCCATTCCTCTGCGTAACGCTGGGATGGCACTTGGCGCACGCCACATTCTCATGCTTCCCCGTGAGTCGGAACTTCGCCCGCTTGTGGTCAAATTTTGCCGCGGGCTTCCAGCCGGCGAAATTGTGGCACTGCAGGCACTGTTTAGGCAACTGCCCTCGATGCTCGTCCTCGTGGCAGCTCAGGCAATCTTGTGACAGACCCAGGAACGTCTTCGTAATATCTACCTTCTTGTTCAATTTTCTCGGATCGTTCGCAATATTTTTCGGCTGGTGGCAATCTTTACACGTTGCTTCGAGCTTGTGTTTGCCCTGCAGAGGAAAACCAGTCTGATTGTGGTCAAAGTTTTCCTTTCCGTTTTGCCAGAAAATAATTTGAAAATCCCGACCATTGTGCTCACTATGACACACGAAACAAGCCTCGTTTTTTCTTTGTGTAGCGAAGAAGTGGTAACCTTTCTTCAGGTCTAGAGTTTGCTTGATCTCACTATGGCACTGCAAACATTTTTGACTGTCCGGCCCGCCGCCAAGGGTGTGGCACTGCGTGCAGTTTTGGATGCCTTCCAGACCCGAATGCGGCCGGGCCAGCTTGCCGGGCGAAATCTGTGAATAGGCAGCTCGAGTAAACAAACATCCGAAAGTCATGACCAAAAAAATCTGCTTTATGAGTAGCTGTTGCGCGGTGTACCTCCGATCAAAAAATCCATCGAAATCCGAAAACCATGGTCACCCCGATATGCAAGAACATGATAATAACCATGACATAGGCGAACGGCTTGTTAATGACATGCCAGTAGTGAAAGATGGGCTGAATGGATGACAACATCGCCATTTTGCGCATCAGCACGGCTTTCTGATCGATTGTCTTGATGAGGCTGTTAATCTTGTGTAAGGGCACAGTCCCACTTTGGCGCTGAAGCTTGGCTTTTAGCTTTCTCATTCTGATGGGCCGCGCGAAATTGTTCTTGAGAATGGCCACTAATGCCGACATTCCTGTCAAAGTAGCGTCGTTCCGGAGTCCGGTTAATTGCCGTAGCTGCAAGATTGAGTCAGGGCTCAAACGATAATCTTCGTGTAGCATCCTGCTCAGTTGTTGGTCTCGTTCTTCCATTTCCTTAAGGGTCAGCGCATCGCCTGAAAGGGCGCGCGGAATTTGAACATACAGGAAACGTCCTACGAAACCGCTCAACATCACGGCTAACATGGAATAGTAGCTCAACGCCACAATCCCACCGAATTTGAAGGAGGTATGCAGCGTCACAAGGATGGGTCCCATGATGCCCAGGAAGATGTGAATGTTGAGCCACTGACGAATCTTCCCAAATCTCAGGCCGAACAAACTTCTTTTGCGGGCTGAATAGAGAAAGAGCAAGAGCATCATCGCGCTGCCTGCGACACCCAGGCCATGCCCCCACTGGCCCCCCGGTTTGAAAGCTCGATGCAACTCGGACCGGGGGCGTTCTTTCAGGGGCAAACTATAGTAGCCAATGCCTCTTGCGGCCACTGCCAGAGAGAATGCCAGGCCACCCGTGTAAAGGAGGAGCAGGATCGTTCTGTGAACCTTCACCTAACGTTCTCCGAATTTCTTGACGATGCTGATCCCCATTTCTTCCAGAAAGCGGGTTGGCAGAACACCACCCGCAAAGATGAAAACGAAATCGTTTGCAACCGAAACACGTTTGCCTTTGTGGTCCAAATAGACTTTCTCCGGGCAAATTTCCGTGACGTGTGATTCATAGAGGACGTGAACGCAACGGCTTTTGACCGCTTGTTCGAGACGCCTTTCATTTTTTTCTTTGATGCGACCAAAAACATTTTTGCGATAGGAGAGACAGACTCTCGTTTCTTTTTGTTCGGCAAGTGACAGAGCGGCTTCGACCGCACTATCTCCGCCTACCACAACCAATAGTTTTTTCCCAGCGTACTGTTCGGGCTCAAGCAGCCGGTAAGCGACCTTAGAGGAGTCCTCCCCGGCAACACCTAGTTTGCGCGGCGTGCCGGTCCGGCCGATGGCTATGACGATGTTTTGGGCCAGATACTCCTCCTTTGAGGAACGTATGCGAAAGCATCCGTTAGGGCGCTCGATCGCTTCAACCTTTTCCTTGCTTTGAATCTCCAGGCCGGTCTTTTGAATGATGTCGCTCCACAGGTCCAACAGTTCTTCCTTGAGCACCTCACGACACTTAACTTTGCCGTAGAGCGGAATCTCCATCGGCTGAGTCATGACCAGTTTTTGCCGGGGATAATTTAGAACGGTACCGCCAAAGGTGTCTTGTTCCAGAGTCACAAAAGAGAGTTTTTGTTTCATGGCTTGCAATGAAGCGGCAAGGCCCGCGGGTCCGGCCCCAACGATCACCACATCAAGCACGCCTTTTTTGCCGGTGCGTTGGCTGTTGTTGATAAAGTCCACGGCTTGTTTCCCTTGCGTTGTGGCATTGCGGATGAGACCCATGCCGCCCAGTTCGCCTGCGATGAAAATACCGTTGACGTTGGTTTCGAAATTTTCCTTGACATAAGGCAGCTCGACGCCGCGGCGTTCCGTGCCGAAAACGAGGGAGACAGCATCAACCGGACAGGTATCTTCGCACGCCCCATGTCCAATGCATTTGGTGGGAGAAACGAGAGTCGCTTTGCCATTGAGAACTCCCAGAATTTCGCCTTCAGGGCAGGCGCTCACACAAGCCGCCGTTCCAATACAGCGAGCCGGATCGATTATCGGGTGGAGGGAAATCGGGTCTAGTAAGCCTTTTTCGGAAGATTCCTTTAGTCTTGCCTGTGCGTTCCGAGTGTGGTGTACGTTCCGTAAAATGTACCAGGTCGGAATCCCGATTGCTATGACGGCAGCAAGTAAATACGCATAAAACTCAAACATGAAGTTGTGGTCCAGCCCTAAATCCTCAGGTGCAGTTTTAAGAATGTCTACCCTAAGCTACAATTCCTGTGCCAGCTGTAGCTGACGTAAAGACCTACAGCACCAGTGCATTCTTTGCTCATTTGTTGCGCAAAATGTGCACAAGCAAGTTTTCCCTCCTGATTTTTGCGGAAACCAGGCAACCACAGGCAATCGGCTCATCGGACGAAAGCTTACTAAATTTGAATTTCCTTTTTGTCATACTCTCCACTATTGGCATCATAGCGTGCGTGGGATTGCCGCAGCGGTGCCTTTTTTGTCAAATTCTCAACGCGGTGCAGGGTTCTGTCGAATCAAAAGGGAAACCGATATGTTGTTTCTTCAAGGAGGTTGCGTTTGGATGAAACCACACGAAAAGTTCGCGCGATGTACGAGCAGTACCCTTATCCAGCAGGTACTCCGCAGATCAGGGTGCAATCTGATGCCCGCCTGCTGCTAAGCTACGTGGCGCGATCGCGGCCTGAAACCGGACCCTTACATGTTCTGGATGCGGGCTGTGGTCGGGGCCTGGGTGTGATCGGCAGCGCGCTGACTCAGCCGGATGTGAATTTCGTCGCAGCGGACATGAATCGCGTGGCGTTACAACACGCACGGGAAAGGGCAAGGGCCTACGGTCTGCAGAACATCGAATTCGTGGAATGCGACCTGATGACGCTGGCCGAATTGCCCGTGCCCACAGGCGGCTACGATGTCATCTATTCGCTGGGGGTCTTGCATCATTTGTCGGACCCGGTCACGGGTCTGCAGCGTCTGCACAGCGTGCTGGCGCCACATGGCGTCATCGCTTTCATGGTCTATGCAAAATACGGCCGCTCGGCGTTAACGCGGCTGCAGGAAGGCGTCGAGCTGCTCTTTCCTGATGGAGAAGACCTCCCTCGCCGAATTCCCGCGGGCCGGGACTTGGCCCGCGCGGCAAGCTGCAGCATTCTGGCGAATACCTACTGGTCTGACACTGCGGATACGCATGATATCGAGTTTGTCGATCGCTGCCTGAACGTCAACGAAACGACCTACGACGTTACAACCCTGTGGGATCTGCTGGCGAGTGCCGACCTGCGGTTCTTGCGCTGGTTTGAACACGACATGTGGGGCCTCGGGCAGCTCCCACCGGGCGAAGTAAGGGATCGCGCCAGCCGTCTCGCAGCCGTGGACCGGTACCGTTTGCTGGAACGAGTCACTGAGCAGAACGCGTTCGAACTGCTGCTGACTCACACACAGAATGCGCCGCGAGAGCGAATTTCCCAGGATGAGGTGAAGCGACTTTCTTTTGCGCTCAACCCGGACATTTCCATTTGTCTGGAAACGCGCACCGTTCGGGCGGGGCAACGCATCGAATCGCTCAGCTACCGGCTGCGGCATCGGGACGCGGTCGTCGTTTCGGAGCAGCCGTTGGCAGAGGGCCTGCTTCTGCTGCGCGATCAGAATGGTTCGTTTCAGGGTGCCGATTTCGTGGTAGCCATGCTCAAACAAGGGGTCACGCAGGAGATATCCACCAATATTCTCGTTGATCTGCTCGATCGAGAAGTTCTCTATTCTCCCCACGACACCGACCTTTAGACCTTCTGTCCCGGCTGCGCGCTTCCCTGCGACTCATTCTTCTCGTTCTCCGCAATGCGATGATTAACCTTTGACATTGCATGCCCAAATCGATATATTTTCGAGATGAAAAACTATTTTGACACACATTCAGAATCACCCCGCGAAGGCAAGCCGGCCGCCATATCGAAAGGCACGGAAAGCCAATTCTATCAGCGGGGCCTTGGACTTAAAAAGGAAGTCCAAGGCGTTCTGAAACAAGAGTATTACAGCGATCTCATCGAGTATTTGCGGCAACACGACCACTGTCTTTCGGTTGAGGGCACGACCATCCATTTGGCGCGGGAATTCGGTTTTTGCTACGGGGTCGACCGGGCGGTCGATTATGCGTATCAGACCCGGGAGCGATTTCCGGACCGGCGAATTTTTCTGACTGGTGAAATCATCCACAATCCGCATGTCAATCAGCGCATGCTGGATATGGGCATTCAGTTTCTGAGCGGCCAATACAGTAACGGCGCAAGCCACGAAGATCTGAAGGAAGATGACGTGGTGGTCCTGCCCGCTTTCGGCGTCTCGATGCAAGAATTTAAGCGTTTGAAGCAAA
>Ga0114931_10004543_pt1 | contig 17331 bp, 14 predicted proteins | sample 2SBtaG_FD_89579 | JGI IMG/M metagenome (GOLD analysis project Ga0114931, IMG submission 89579) | Deep subsurface microbial communities from Kolumbo volcano to uncover new lineages of life (NeLLi) - 2SBTROV14_V59a metaG | ecosystem: Environmental > Aquatic > Marine > Volcanic | place: Kolumbo...
AGGTGGTGGTGCTCGACAATCTTTCAACCGGCTTTCGCTGGGCGGTGGCGGGCGAGGCGCGGCTGATCGTCGGCGATGTGGCGGACCAGGTGCTGGTGAGCAACATCATCGCCGATCATGAAATCGACGCGGTAATCCATTTTGCCGGCTCGATCATCGTATCGGAATCAATTGAAAACCCGCTCGGCTACTATCTCAACAACACGGTGCGCTCGCGCGCGCTTGTCGAGGCCTGCATCAACAGCGGCCTGCGGCAGTTCATCTTTTCATCGACGGCGGCGGTCTATGGCGCGCCCGAGGAAAATCCGGTCTACGAGACCGCGCCGACCCGTGCCGCCACGCCTTATGGCCGTTCCAAGCTGATGACCGAATGGATGCTGGAAGATGCCGCGCGCGCCTATGAGTTCAGGCCGGTGGTGCTGCGCTATTTCAATGTCTCCGGTGCCGACCCTGGCGGGCGGGCCGGCCAGGCCTCTCCTGACGCCACCCAGCTGATCAAGGTTGCCTGTCAGACGGCAACCGGCGAGCGACACCATCTGCAGATCTTCGGAACCGACTACGACACGCCCGACGGTACCTGCATCCGGGACTATATTCATGTCAGTGATCTGGTCGCGGCACACAGTTGTGCGCTTGAATATCTGCGCCGTGGCGGCGGGCCGGCCACCTACAATTGCGGCTATGGCCGGGGCTATTCGGTGCTTGATGTGGTCGGCGCGGTGGAACGTGCGACCGGACAACGGCTCAATGTGCGCAATGCGCCGCGCCGGGCCGGCGATCAGGCTGAGGTGATTGCCGGTGCCGACAGAATTCGCGATGAACTTGGCTGGCAGCCGCGCCACGACAATCTCGATGAAATCGTCCGTCATGCATTGTCCTGGGAGCAGATTCTGGGCAAGCACCGGGTCGCCGCAAGCTGACGGCACCGCTGCTGGGGCTGACCGGGAACCTGTTTCCTGCTAAAGTCGAAGCTGGCGCGTGGTCACGAATATGGCGGCAGCCGGGACGTTCGCGGTCTGTCTGCCGGGAAGCAGAATCGGTTCCGATTTGGGAAAGTGGGCAGCAGTCCTGGGTGTGTTGGTGGTGCTGGCGGCCAGCAGCCCGGCGCCACGCGTGGCGGCGGCAGGTACCGGGAAGTCATTCAACCAATGGGTCAGTGAGTTTCGCATCGAAGCGCTGGCCGCAGGAATCTCCGCGGCGGTCTTCGACCGTGCATTCCGCAAGGTGCGGCCCGATCCGGCGATTGCCAGATCAGATGTCAGCCAGCCGGAATTTGCCCGCACGATATGGGATTATCTCGACAAGGCGGTGTCGGCACGGCGGGTTAGTGTTGGCCGCAGGAAGCTCAGGCAGACCGCTGCGACCTTGAACAAACTTGAAAAGCGGTTCGGCGTCAGCCGCTATGCGCTCGCCGCGATCTGGGGTGTTGAGAGTGCCTATGGCCGGATCATCGGCCGGAAATACGTTATTCGGTCTCTGGCAACGGCCGCCTATCGGGGCCGCCGCCAGGCATTTGGGCGCCGCGAACTGCTTGCGGCTCTCGCGATGCTGGAACGCGGAGACGTCACACCCGGTAAGTTTGTCGGGTCGTGGGCCGGCGCGGTTGGGCAGACCCAGATGCTGCCCAGCGCCTACAATAAATTCGCGGTTGACTTTGACGGCGACAAGCGCCGCGATGTCTGGACCACGCCGGGCGATGCGCTTGCCTCGGCGGCAAATCTGTTGCGAAGTTTCAACTGGCGCGCCGGCGAGCCGGTGCTGCATGAAATCGTTCTGCCAAAGGACTTCAACTACAGGCTTTCCGGCATCGACAAATTCAGGCCGGTGTCGCAATGGGCCGCGATGGGGGTGGTGCGGGCGCGCAGGATCGCCTTCGGCGCGACAACGAGACCGGGCGCGGTGATTCTGCCGGCCGGCGCGAAGGGGCCGGCCTTTATGATCTACCGGAACTTTCACGTCGTGCGCCTTTACAACAAGTCGACGGCCTATGCACTGGCGGTCGGCCATCTGGCCAATCGTCTGCGTGGCGACCGGCCGCTGGTAACCGCCTGGCCGCGCCGCCAGAAGCGACTGTCGATCATGCAATTGCGCGAGTTGCAGCAACGCCTGATCAGACGCGGCGCCGACACCGGCGGCGCCGACGGCCGGGTCGGCCCGAAGACGCGCCGTGCCGTCAGCGTATTTCAGCAGCAAGCGGACATGGTGGCGGATGGCCATCCGAGCCCGGCGGTTCTTGAGAGGCTTCGCAGGGACGACCTTTGATTGAGGCATGATGCCGGCCCGCGTGGCCGACGCCGCTGCCTCAGCGCGCTGCCAATCGGTGTCGACGCGAGCCTGCCAGACAACCGGAATTGATGACACGACTGGTCTTAATCCGGATGCGGTGTCTTGAACTCTTCACCAATTCCGATATTTTCATGTCCATCCTGTTTTCATTTGCAAGTGCGGCATGGCCCAGGTCTGGAAATTGATAATCCGTCCCCGAACGGTGCGGTCGCTGGTGAGCGCGGCGTTCGGGCTGGTCGTGCTCGGCGCCGCCGGTGCCGCGCTGTCGCAGGACGCCGCGACGGATCCGCAGGAAACGGCAAGTGACTATTTCAACCGGTCGAAGCCCTACATCAATCCATTTCATGAAGGCAGTAAACTCAGGCTGGTGGTGTTCGGAGATTCACTTGCCGAAGGCGTCTATGCCGGCCTGCGCCGGGTGCTGGGCCGCGATCAGCAGATAGAGATTGTGCCCGATATTCGCCGCAGTTCCGGCCTTGCGGGAATGCGCCAGTTTGACTGGAACAAACATCTTTCGAACTATCTGGACGCCAACAGGGTCGACATCGCGGTGGTGATGCTCGGGACCTACGATAACAGGCGGCTGGGCACGGCGGGCAACCGGTTCCGGACGCGGACGCCAAGATGGCGCCAGGCTTATGCCCAGAAGGTCGATCAGTTCATGCGCCAGCTCAAGCGGCGCAAGGTGGCGGTCTACTGGTTTGAATTGCCGGTGTCCGGTTACCAGAAACTCAACCGGCATTTCCGGGTCGTCAACGAGATTGTTCGTGAGCGGTCGCGGCGGCTGCAGATCAAATATATCGACACTTGGGACCGGTTTGTAACGCCGTCCGGCAATTTCGGATTCTGGGGGCCGGATCTGACCGGCCGCATCCGCCGGTTGCGGGCACCTGACAAGCTTCATTTCACGTATCGCGGCTATGCCAGGCTTGCAAGTCTGGTCAAACCGCTGATCCTGTCGGACATGGCGCGCGCGGAAGCGGCCCGCAATGTCGAGTTGACCGGCAAGGCGGTATTGCGCAGCGACGGAACGACGGCCAATGGTAAGGCACGCAAGCCCGAGAAGGTTGAAACTGCTGCCAATCCGCGCGATCGGATATTGACGCCCGGCGTGGATTTGAACGATGGCGCGGCGACGCCGGAGATGGTTGAGATTGTCGCCAGCGCCGCTGCAACCCTCTCGGCTGAGGACACCGCCCGCGCGCAGGCGGTCAGGAAAAAACAGGCAGCGATCAAGCAGCAGCGCTCGATCATGGTGAAAGTTTTTCTGCGTGGCGAGAAGCTCAACCCGAAACCCGGACGGTCCGATGATTTCTCCTGGCCGCGCAGCGAATAGTCGCTTTCGTCACTGTGATCGCCGACCCGACTGAAACAGGCATTGGAACCGTTCCCGGTCTCCACGCTCTTGCACGCGCGGCAGGGCGGGATGACGGAAAACGGCCTATTCGGCGTCCCGCTCCGCGAATACCTGTCTGGCGATCCGGAAACATTCGACGCCTGTCGGCGCTCCGCAATAGATCGCGATATGGTGCAGGATCGAGCGGATTTCTTCCTTGGTGACGCCGTTGCGCAAGGCGCCTTTGAGATGCAGCTCCCATTCGTGCATACGATTGAGCGCGGCGATCATGGTCAGGTTGAGCATCGATCGGGTTTTCGGCGGCAGGGTTTCATCGCCCCAGCCGAAACCCCAGCAATATTCGGTCAGATAGGTCTGGAACTGCCGCGAAAAATCATCGGCGCCCGCCAGTGATTTTTCAACATAATCCGCGCCCAGAACCTGTTTGCGTTTGGCCAGGCCTTTTTCAAAGAGTTCGCTAGACATCACTTTTCCTTGTCTGTGATTGTGTTCGGCTTGCTCACACTATGCGCGATAACGGGGCGTGGGCAACGCTGGAAATCACAGTCCGGGCATGACTGGATTGCGGGAGCCCGGCGCGCTACTGTCGCGGCGCGATTCGACCAGTAACAAGAACCAGCAGGACACGCCGCCATGATCCCCGATCGCCGCCGGCCCGACCCGTTTCCGAAAGTTGAGCCGATCTGGGAATATCAGGCCGACGATGCGCTCAGCGCCACCTATGGCGATTACAAGCGGGCCTTTCAGGTGCCCTGGGTCGGAGTCGCGGCGCTGGCGCTGGCCCGGTACCATAATTTTTTCGACCGCTGGTGGCGGGCAATGGCTGCTGTCGTTGAAACCCGGGCCTATGTTGAACCCGCATTGAGGCTGCGCAGTCTGGTCGAAGACGCCGTCGCCGGCCTCAATCCACCTCCGATCGCCGGCCGGTTGCGCGACCTGGGTTATTCGGATCGTGAACTGGATGAAATTCGTGGCATGATCGAGGTTTTCTCCCACGGCAATTTTATCCAGATACCGGCATTCTTCGCAGTGACCTACCTTCTCGAGGGCGGCGCTTTTGGCGGCGGTCCGGACGCTGGCGCGCCATATGGCGCGCGGCACGCGCCACAGACAGCGGCCCGATTTGTCATGATGGAGCCACATCATGTGGCGGCGGAAACCAGGGCCGTCTATGACGATGTCATGACCCGGCTGAAACTGCCGTTCGTCAATTCCGATTACCGGGCGCTGTCGCGCTGGCCGAGCTATTTCGCTACCGCCTGGAATGACCTCAAGGGGCATGTCGATACAAGAAACTATGATGACATGACAGCGATGATGCACAATGCGCTGTTTGAAGTGGTGGCCGGATTGCCAAATCCGACGGGGTTCGGTGCCGGGAATGCGGGCGCGGCGGCCGATCTGGACGCGAGCGCCGAACAGCTGCTGGCGGTGAGCCGCGTTTTCGCCTATCTGATACCGGGGCTGGTGGTGAATGTCGCCTTTTTCCGCCATCAGCTGATGGAATAGTTGCGCCCCACGGGCGGGTGATTTCTTTCGATTGATCAGGAAATGGAGGGGCCGATGGCGGCCTATCAGTATGTCTATGTGATGAACCGTCTTGCCAAGGCCTATTCCGGCGGCAGGCGGGTTCTGGACGGCATTACACTGTCGTTTTTTCCCGGCGCCAAGATCGGGGTCATCGGTCCGAATGGCGCCGGCAAATCGACGTTGCTCAGGATCATGGCGGGCATAGATCAGGAATTTGAGGGTGAGGCCTGGGCGGCCAAGGGAGTAAGGGTCGGTTATCTGACGCAGGAACCCGAACTCGATCCCACAAAGGACGTGCGCGGCAATGTGATGGAAGGGGTCGGCGAACAGAAGAAAATCCTCGATCGCTTCAACGAACTGGCGATGAACTACAGCGATGAAACGGCCGCCGCGATGGCCGAACTGCAGGACCGGATCGATGCTGACGGTCTGTGGGATCTAGACGCCCATGTCGAACAGGCGATGGAGGCGTTGCGCTGTCCTGATGATGATGCCGATATCGCGACTTTGTCGGGCGGCGAAAAGCGGCGGGTGGCACTGTGCCGGCTGTTGTTGTCGAAGCCTGACATGCTGCTGCTCGATGAACCCACCAACCACCTCGATGCTGAATCGGTCGCCTGGCTGGAGCACCATCTGTCCGAATTTCCCGGCACCGTGGTGCTGATCACACATGACCGTTATTTTCTCGACAACGTTACCGGCTGGATTCTTGAGCTCGATCGTGGTCGCGGCCTTCCCTATGAAGGGAATTATTCCGCCTGGCTGGACCAGAAGCAGCAGCGCCTGAAGATTGAGGGCAAACAGGACGAGGCGCGCAACCGCACTCTTGCCCGCGAACTGGAATGGATCAATGCCAGTCCGCGGGCCCGGCAGGCGAAATCGAGCGCCCGCATTCGCGCCTATGAAGAGATGCTGGCCGAAGGCGCCGCTGAAAAAGTAGGCCAGGCCCAGATCACGATTCCGCCGGGGCCGAGACTTGGCGAGGTGGTGATCGAGGCCAATGGACTGACCAAGGCTTTTGGCGATCGTCTGCTGATTGAAGACCTCGATTTTCGATTGCCGCCCGGCGGGATTGTCGGGGTGATCGGCGCCAACGGTGCCGGCAAGACGACACTGTTTCGCATGATAACCGGTGATGAGGCACCCGATGCCGGCACCATCATGCTGGGTGAGACGGTGGTGCCGGGCTATGTCGATCAGTCGCGCGACGCGCTCGATCCGGCCAAGACCGTGTGGGAGGAGATTTCCGGCGGAAACGACATGATCCAGCTTGGCCGGCGCGAAGTTCCGAGCCGCGCCTATGTCGGTGGTTTCAATTTCAGGGGTGGTGATCAACAGAAGAAGGTGGGTGACCTGTCAGGAGGCGAGCGCAATCGCGTGCATCTGGCGAAGATGTTGAAATCCGGCGCCAATCTGCTGTTGCTCGACGAGCCGACCAATGATCTCGATGTCGCGACCCTGCGCGCGCTGGAAGATTCCCTGAGCACATTTGCCGGATCGGTCGTCGTGATCAGCCATGACCGCTGGTTTCTCGACCGGATCGCGACCCATATTCTGGCGTTTGAAGGCAACAGCCACGTGGAATGGTTTGAAGGGAATTATCAGGACTACGAGGCCGATCGCAAACGCCGCCTGGGAGACGACGCGCTGGTGCCGGCGCGGATCAGGTACAAGAAGTTCGCCAGGGCCTGACAGGGCGAAACGTCTTGCGGGCGAACGCCAAATCCACCGCCGTTCGCCCGGAGTGCGCCCGCTAACTGTCGCTACTTGTTGTTGCGCAGGAATTTCAGCAGGGCATTCACGTCACCGCCATTGCTGGCGATGATGCCGGTGAACACCGTGCGTTGTTCCGGGCCGAGCCAGATGCTGAAAATCCGCACATCAAAGACCTTGTAGCCGTTACGTCTGGACAGCCGCCACGTTAGTGGCTCCGGCTTCTTGCCGGGGAAGTACAGCTTGCTCTCAACGATCGTGCCCTTGCGGCCGCGGTTCTGGCTGCCGGTAATCTCGACCTTCGAGCCGGAGATATCTTTCATGTGGGTCGAAAACACGTTGCTGATATAACGTCTCATCAGCGAGAAATATTCTCCCTGCTTGCTGGCCGGGAGTTTCTTGCGAAATTTGCCAAGCGCGAACAGGCCGATTGAGCGGACGTCGGCATTGGCGCCAAAAACCGCGGCGAATTTTTTTCGTTTCACCTCCGTCGAAGCCGAGCTCTGCATGATCGCAATAAGCTGCCTGGACACGCGTTTGACAAAAGCCTCTGCGCCGGCTTCGGCGGCTTGCGCCCCCGGTGCGGCACCGGTCAGAAAAACTGCAACAATTGCGGCGGCGACCGCGCCAGCCAGAACAGGCTTGCACGCCCTGAACGCCAACATAACCAATGTCATGATGTTATCTCACTCACCTTGTTGAATTGCTGGATATCCGTCCAGGTGAATTCCCGCAGCGCACAACCGATGGCGAACCCATGGAGAGGCTAGCGCGGGATTTCGTCCAACTCGTCCAGAGTATCGCCATTGTTGATTTCATAATTGCGATTCTGGAAATAGAGGTTCCGGATCGACGCATAATAATCTGGCGAAGTCTCGCGAAGATTGTCAAGCGCTTCCAGATTCTCCGCCCGGGCCGAAAGCAGGGTCACGCCGGCCGGGATCGCGGCAACATAGAAGGGCTCGTGATACAGCAGCCAGGTCCACGGGCTCGCAGCGATATCGACGATGCGGCCGACACCGTGACGCAACGTGACCGGCCCGATCAGGGGAAGGAAAACATAAGGACCGGCGCCAACACCCCAAATCGCCAGAGTCTGACCAAAATCCTCGTAACGAGGTTCATAGCCCATACGTGCCGCAATGTCGTCCAATCCGCCATATCCGCCAATTGTGTTCAGCAGGAAACGGACAAGAGTGTTTTCCATCGCCGCCATATCACCCTGGAGCAACGCGTTGACCAGTGTAATCGGCGTCGCGACATGCGACAGGAAATTGCTGACGCTGGTGCGTCCGACTTCCGGAACGGTATTCTTGTAGACGTAGGCAATCGGCCGCAAGGCGACAACGTCAATGCCATCGTGGATGGTGAACAGAACGCGGTTGAGCGGCTCCAGCGGATCGCCGTCATCACCATAGGTTTGCGGCGCGGCCTCGTCGGAGGCGGCCAGCGCGGTGCCCGCGGTTGTCGTGATCAGCCCGGCCAGCATCAGCATCATCAGGATGCCGAACGCTGCGTCCAGCAAGTGCTGAACTCCTCCGGTCCGTGCAAATTTCTTTTCGCGCTTGTTAGCTTGCACTTGCTCCACCGTTCCCCGCGCTGATTGCGCTCCCCTTTTTCACACGCTGATTATTTCACACGCTGATTACAATTGTTAATCCGTTTCAGCGTCAGAATCCAGACCTTATCTGGAGCCGGCCACATCCGGCATGGCCCCGCTAATTTGTCATTCTCAATTTTCACCACAAATCAGGCTCTGGCCCGTGAGCGTTTCGAAATGTGCGAGCTGGCGAAATTGCCGAATCTCCAGCAGAAGCTAACACATGTCTGGTTACCAATACACTTCTACCTTGCGAAATCGCGGCGGGGGGATGGCGAGGAAACGAATTTTTTTGCAAGTGTCACAAAATTATCACACTTCAGGCGAGATTTGGTTGCGGGGCATGAAATAATGATATAAGGATATCGTTATGTTGTTGGCTCGATCCGATCGTGTCTGGCGGGAATTGCGCTTGCGGTCCTGCTTTGTCAGTTTGCGTGCTCATGGTGACGCGGACAAATCCCTGTCGTGCCTGCAAGCGGCGTTTGACGGCGTAACACCGAAGGCCGCGTGGTGATGGAACATCTTCTCAATGGCTTGCGTGCTGCTGGCGAGCGCACCCGGCTGCGGATCCTGTTTCTGCTCGCCGCCGGCGAACTGACGGTCAAGGATATTACGTCCATCCTCGGTCAGAGCCAGCCGCGCATCAGCCGTCACCTGAAACTGATGTGCGACGCCGGGTTGCTCGAGCGTCACCGCGAGGGCAGCTGGGTGTTTTTCCGCCGCACCGAATCCGGACCGCAGGCGGCGCTGGCGCGCATGATTTGTGACATGATGCCGTCGCGTGACGCGGTGATCGCCCGTGATCTCCAGCGTCTCGAGACAGTGCACACGGCACGAAGCGAAGCGGCGCGCAGCTATTTTGAGGCCAATGCGGCAGACTGGGACGAAATCCGCTCGCTGCATGTTGACGAAGCGGAGGTCGAGGCCGCCCTGAAGGATGCACTGGGGACCGGCGAGATTGGCACGCTGTTCGATCTTGGTACCGGAACCGGGCGGATGCTGGAGCTGTTTGGCGGCATGATCGGGGCCGGCATCGGCATCGACGAAAGCCGCGAAATGCTGAAACTGGCGCGCGCCAATCTCGAACAGGCGGGATATCGCCATTGTCAGGTACGCCAGGCCGATATTTACAATCTGCCCTATGCCAATGCGGCGGCGGATGCGGTGATCATCCATCAGGTGTTGCACTTCCTTGAGGAGCCAGCCGCGGCGATCCGCGAGGCGGCGCGCATTCTGGCGCCTGAGGGGCGGCTGGTGATCGCAGATTTTGCCCGCCATGAGCTTGAGTTCCTGCGCGATCAGCATGCTCACCGCCGGCTCGGTATCGCCGATGAAGCCATGACCAGCTGGACTGCGGCGGCGGGTCTCAAGGTTGTCAGTCAGAAGCGACTGACACCAAATGCAAACAGCGCCCGTGACCGGCTCACGGTTTCCATCTGGCGCGTGGAACATGCAGGCGATGATACCGGCGCCGCTGTTGTCGGCGCCGGCAAAGTGGAGAATGCTCTATGACGGGTTCAGATGTCGCCGGCAAACCCGATATCTCGGTGTCGTTCGAATTTTTTCCGCCGAACACGGAGAAGATGGAAAAGACACTATGGGAGTCCGTCAAGCGGCTTGAGCCGATCGGCCCGCAATTCGTTTCGGTGACTTATGGGGCCGGTGGTTCGACCCGTGAGCGGACCCATGCCACGGTCGCGCGCATCCTCAAGGAAACCGACCTTGTGCCGGCGGCACATCTGACCTGCGTTGCGGCGTCACGCGAGGAAGTGAATACGGTTGTGGCGTCTTACAGAGCGCTCGGCGTGCACCATATCGTGGCGCTGCGCGGTGATCCGCCGGACGGTGTTGGCGCGCGCTATACGCCGCACCCGCGCGGCTACGAAAACGCCGCCGATCTGGTCGGCGGGATCAGGGCGGCCGGCGGATTCGAGATCACGGTGTCCGCCTATCCGGAGAAACACCCGGAATCCAGAGATATAGATGCCGATCTTGACATGCTTCAGGCCAAGGTTGATGCCGGGGCCAGCCGCGCCATCACCCAGTTCTTTTTCGATAACGATCACTATTTCCGTTACCTTGACCGGGTTCGCGCCCGCGGCATCGACATTCCGGTCACGCCCGGGATCATTCCCATCGCCAATTTTACCCGCATCCGGGATTTCGCCGGTCAATGCGGTGCGACCGTGCCGGCCCGTCTGGCAGGTCGCTTTGCCGGCCTCGAGAATGACCGCGAGGCGCATCAGCTTGTCGCGGCCGCCGTCGCGGCCGAACAGGTCAGCGCGCTGGTCGAACAGGGTGTGCGGGAGTTCCATTTTTATACACTCAACCGCGCAGAGCTGGTCTATGCAATCTGCCGGCTGCTCGGACTGGGCGCACCAGACAGCAAGGCAGCGGCATGAGCAGAACGATGGCAGGCCAGATCATGGCAGGAGAGGATCGTGGTGCCAGGTCCGCGCGGGTGCTGGGCGATCTCGCCCGCGAGCGCATTCTCGTTCTCGATGGCGCGATGGGAACGTTGATCCAGGATGCGGAGCTCGATGAATCGGATTTTCGCGGCAAGCGTTTTACCTCCCACCGGCAAAACCTCCAGGGCAATAACGATCTGCTCAATCTGACCCGGCCCAAGATCATTCGTGACATGCATCTGCTTTATCTTGAGGCCGGCGCGGATATCATCGTCACCAACACTTTTTCTTCGACCTCGATCGCCCAGGCCGACTACGGACTGGAAGCAGTCGCAGGTGAGATCAACCTTGCCGGAGCCCGCCTCGTGCGTGAGGCCTGCGACCGCTTCGAAGAGGATAGTGGTCGTCCGGTATTTGCCGCCGGTGCCATTGGGCCGACCAACAAGACCGCCTCGATTTCGCCCGATGTCGCGGATCCGGGTTACCGCGCCGTCACGTTCGATGATCTGCGTCTTGCCTATGGCGAGGCGGTCCGCAATCTCATCGGCGGCGGTGTCGACCTCTTGCTGATCGAAACGATTTTCGACACGCTCAATGCCAAGGCTGCACTGTTTGCCATTGAGGAAATGTTCGACGAAACCGGTATCCGGCTGCCGGTGATGATTTCAGGCACCATCACTGATCTGTCCGGGCGTACGCTCTCAGGCCAGACCCCGGACGCATTCTGGTATTCGGTGCGCCATGCCGGCCCGTTTTCGGTTGGCCTCAATTGTGCGTTGGGCGCGAAGGAGATGCGCCAGCACATTGATGAGATTTCGCAAGTCGCCGATACCCTGGTGTGCGCCTATCCCAACGCCGGTCTGCCCAATGAATTCGGCGAATATGACGAATCGCCGGAATACATGGCAGAGCTCATGGGCGAGTTCGTAGCCAGCGGGCTCATCAATATTGCCGGCGGCTGTTGCGGTACGACGCCAGACCACATCCGTGCCATTGTCGAGGCCGTGAAAGGTGCCGCGCCACGCAGGGTGCCCAAGATCGCCCGTCACATGCGGCTGTCCGGTCTTGAGCCATTTACGGTTACGCCGCAAATAAACTTTGTGAATATCGGTGAGCGCACCAATGTCACCGGTTCGGCGCGATTCCGCAAACTGATCACCGAAGGCGATTATGCCGCGGCGCTTGATGTCGCCCGCCAGCAGGTCGAAAACGGTGCCCAGATAATCGACGTCAACATGGATGAGGGCATGCTCGATTCCAGACAGGCGATGGTCACCTTTCTCAACCTGATCGCGGCCGAGCCGGATATTGCGCGGGTGCCGGTGATGATCGATTCCTCGAAATGGGAGGTCATCGAAGCCGGCCTCAAATGCTGCCAGGGCAAGGCGGTGGTCAATTCCATCAGCCTCAAGGAAGGCGAGGAGCCATTTCTCGAACAAGCCCGCAAGATCCGCCGTTACGGTGCGGCCACCGTGGTGATGGCCTTTGACGAACAGGGTCAGGCCGAGACGGCGGCCCGCAAGTTTGCAATATGCAAGCGCGCCTATGACCTGCTCACGGACACCGTCGGAATGGCGCCCGAGGACATTATTTTCGATCCCAATATTTTCGCCGTCGCGACTGGCATCGAGGAGCACAACGATTATGGCGTTGCCTTCATCGAAGCGACCCGGCGTATTCGTGCCGAACTGCCGCATGCCCATGTGTCGGGTGGTCTGTCAAATCTGTCCTTTTCGTTTCGCGGCAATAATGCGGTGCGCGAGGCGATGCATTCGGTGTTTCTCTATCACGCCATCAAGGCCGGACTCGGCATGGCCATCGTCAATGCCGGGCAGCTTGCGATATACGAGGATATCCCGCGCGATCTGCTCGAACTGATCGAGGATGTTGTGCTCAACCGCCGATCCGATGCCACCGATCGGTTGCTTGAGGCGGCCGGAGCCTTTACCGGCGGATCGGCGACAAAGCAGAAGGCCGATCTTGAATGGCGGAAACAGCCGGTCGCGCAACGACTGGCTCATGCGCTGGTTAAAGGCATCAATGAGTTCATCATCGAGGATACGGAAGAAGCACGGGCGGCGGCCGGGCGCCCGCTCGAGATCATTGAAGGGCCGCTGATGGATGGCATGAACATCGTCGGCGACCTGTTCGGCTCGGGCAAGATGTTTCTGCCCCAGGTCGTCAAATCGGCCCGGGTCATGAAACAGGCGGTTGCCTATCTGCAGCCGTATCTGGAAGCGGAAAAACGAAACGCGGGCACCCTGGGCACGGCGGAGCACAGGAAAGTGCTGCTCGCGACCGTCAAGGGTGACGTTCATGATATCGGCAAGAACATCGTTGGCATCGTGCTCCAGTGTAATAATTTCGAGGTGATCGATCTTGGCGTGATGGTGCCGGCGGCGCGAATTCTGGATGCCGCCCGCAGCGAAAATGTCGACATTATCGGCCTTTCAGGTCTGATTACCCCGAGCCTTGATGAAATGTGCCATGTCGCCGCCGAGATGGAGCGCGAGGGACTGGATCTGCCATTGCTGATCGGCGGGGCGACAACCAGCAAAATACACACGGCCGTCAAGATCAGTCCGAACTATCAGCGTGCCCAGGCAATCTATGTGCCCGACGCAAGTCGTGCGGTGTCGGTCGCGACCACGCTGGTCTCGGCAGACCGGCGCGCCGAGATGGAACGCTCGTTGCGTACTGAATATGCCGAGATGGCGTCACGCCACGGCCGCGCGCGGGCCGGTGCGACCCGGTTTACGCTGGCCCAGACGCGCGCCAACAAGAGCCGGATCGACTGGAGCAGCTACCAGCCGCCGAAACCGTCTTTCCTCGGCCTGAAGACGTTTCACGACTACGACCTGGGCGAACTTGTCGACTATATCGACTGGGCACCGTTCTTTGCGGCCTGGGAGCTGACCGGCCAGTTTCCGCAGATTCTTGAAGATGAGACCGTGGGCAAGGTGGCGCGATCGCTCTATGATGATGCCCGCACGATGCTTCGTCAGATGGTAGAGGAAAAATGGCTCACGGCCAACGCGGTGATTGGTTTCTGGCCGGCCAATTCGATTGGTGACGACGACATCGAAATCTACACCGATGACGAGCGCAGTGAGGCCCGCGCGGTACTGCATACGCTGCGCCAGCAGATGGCCCGGCGCGGCAGCCGGCCCAACGTGGCGCTGGCTGACTTTATTGCGCCGAAGGAAACCGGCATCCACGATTATATCGGCGGTTTTGTTGTCACCACCGGTATCGGCGAAGCCGCGATCGCGGAGCGCTTCGAACGTGCCAATGACGATTACAGCGCCATTCTGTCAAAGGCGCTGGCGGACCGTCTGGCCGAGGCCTTCGCCGAGCGCATGCATCAGCGGGTGCGCACGGAATTCTGGGGTTACGCGAAGGACGAAAATCTCGACAATGCGGCGCTGATCGCGGAAAGCTATCTCGGCATCCGCCCCGCGCCCGGTTATCCGGCACAACCCGATCACACCGAAAAAGGCACGTTGTTCGCCCTGCTTGAGGCTGAAAAAAGAGCCGGCGTCAATCTGACCGAGAGTTTTGCCATGCAACCCGGCTCGGCGGTATCGGGGATCTATTTCTCCCACCCCGAGAGCCATTATCTGGGGCTTGGCAAGATCGAGCGCGATCAGGTCGAGGACTACGCCAGGCGCAAAGGCATGTCGCTTGGCGAAATGGAAAAGTGGCTCGGTTCCAATCTCAGCTATTTGCCCAAGGACTTTGAAACCGAAGCGGCCTGAGTGGCGGACTGGACAATGCCGGTTGTGTATCAGCCGGCAGACTGTAAATTGGCGGCGTTGAGCGTTTGTTGCCATCCGGCATCCGGGGAGGGGGATAATCATGACCGGCAATCAGACATTGCGGGTGCTGGCAATGTCCGGCAGCCTGCGTAAAGGATCCTACAACACCGCGGTGGTGCGGGCCTGTGCGGCGCTGGCGCCCGACGGCATGACGTTTGATATTCTCGATCTCGCGCCGGTCCCACTGTTCAGCCAGGATGTCGAGGCGGCCGGCATGCCCGATGCGGTGCGCGATGCGCGAGAGCGGATTGCGGCGGCTGATGGCGTTCTGATCGCCACGCCGGAGTATAATTCCTCGATCCCCGGTGTGCTGAAGAACGCACTCGACTGGTTTTCGCGCCCGCCCGCGCACCCTTTCGTCGGCAAGCCGCTCGCCATCATCGGTGCAAGTCCCGGCCGGCTCGGTACCGCGCGGGCGCAACTGCATCTGCGCCAGATCATGGGACGGCTCAATGCGGTGATCCTGACCGGTCCCGAAGTGCTGATCAGCGGTGCCGATCAGGCGATCGGAGAGGACGGCTCGTTCACTGACGATGCGACCGCCAGCTTCGTTCGCCAGTTGCTGGCGGACTTTGCCAGTCTTATTCGCCACACCGCGGCGCGCTGTGCCGATTGACATCACGGCCCCCTGTGACCGGTCGCCGGCGGCAGGCCGGACTACAATCTGGCCGCTGGTCTCGGCGCTGTCCCGTTCCCCGCGGATCCGATCAGGCTGGACCTTGGCCGGTCCGACCGGCAATAATGCCGCGGGCCATGGCATGGAAGGGGTCACCGGCACGGCGGCAACCGATGTTGCGTGCGACCAGGTATCCTCTGGACTCGTGCGGTACTTGTACGATAGGTGGATGGCGCGACAGGGCATGTGCAGTGAATGGGGCAATCAGTCTCGCGGTGCAGGTGCTGATATCGAAACTTCCGGCGGGCGCGCAATGACAACAATTGCGCCTGAACCGGTAACAGGACGGAGCGTCGACGTGAAGAAATTGATTTGGATTCTGGTTGCGCTGGCTTTGATCGGAGGCGGGGGCTGGTATTACACCCAGCAACAGGAAGCGAAACGGGTGGCCGCCGAGATGGCCGCCAAGAAGGCGGCCGAGAAAGCCGCTGCCGAGAAAGCCGCCGCAGAGGCCAAGGCTGCCGCTGAAAAGGCTGCTGCTGAAGCCAAGGCCGCCGCTGAGAAGGCTGCTGCCGAGAAAGCTGCCGCTGAGAAGGCCGCGGCCGAGAAGGCTGCCGCCGAGAAAGCTGCCGCCGAAAAAGCTGCTGCGGAAAAGGCTGCCGCCGAGAAAGCCGCCGCTGAGAAGGCTGCCGCCGAAAAAGCTGAGGCCGAAGCCAAGGCTGCTGCCGAAAAGGCTGCTGCCGAAGCGCAGGCGGCTGCTGAAAAAGCCGCCGCTGATGCCAAGGCTGCTGCCGAGGATGCCGCGAAAAAGGCTGCCGAATAGCAGTCTCGAACCTGTCGGGAAATCAAAAAGGCCCGGGCCATGTGCCCGGACCTTTTTGAATGCGTGCAGCGCGACGGTTCAGCCTTTTTCTTCGCGTGCTGTCTCAGTTGCGAATTCCGCTTCAAGGCCCTCCATCAGGGTCTTGATGTCGTCGGGCACCGGCATTCCGAAGGCGCGCAGCTCATTCATTTTTTCGCGCAACTGAAGATACAGCTCGTGGCGGCCTTCAATTCTGTTCTCCATCTCGTTGAGCAGCAACGCGAATTCAGCTTCCAGTTCGTCCAGCTCCATCTCCCGGGCTCCTTCGATCATGAAACGATTGTTGAGCTTGGAACGAGATGATCGCCCATGCCTTGATCTCGCGCAACAGGAGATCAATCCGGCTCCGCCCTGCCATAGCCGCCGCCGGTCGGCGTTTCGACGATGATCGCCTCTCCGGCGTCGATCACAGTCTGGTCACATCCCTCCAGCTGCTCGATGGTGCCGTCATTGCGGCGCACCGTGTTGTTGCCACACTGACCGGGTTCGCCGCCGTCAAGTCCGAATGGACGGACCCTGCGAAAACCGGAAATGATGGCGCAGTCCATCTTCCTGCGGAATCGCAGCCGGCGATAGGTGCCGTCGCCGGCATGCCATTTGCCCTTGCCGCCGGAACCCTTGCGGATTTCAAACTTCTCCAGCAGCACCGGGAACCGCTGTTCCAGCACTTCCGGGTCGGTCAGCCGTGAATTTGTCATGTGAGTGTGAACCCCCGACGCGCCGTTGAAGCCGGGACCGGCCGGCGCCCCTGAACAGATCGTCTCGTAATACTGATACTGGTCATTGCCGAAGGTCAGGTTGTTCATGGTGCCTTGCGCGGACGACAGCGCGCCCAGAGCGCCGAACAGACAGTCGGTGACGATCTGGCTGGTCTCGACATTGCCGGCGATGACGGCGGCGGGATATTCCGGCGACAGGATCGATTTTTCCGGCAAGATGATTTCGATCGGCCGCAGGCAGCCGGCATTCATCGGGATTTCATCCGCGCACATGCAGCGGAACACGTAGAGCACGGCGGCCCGGGTGATCGGCCGCGGCGCGTTGAAGTTGTTCGGCATTTGCGGGCTTGACCCGGTGAAGTTGATCTTCGCCGAGCGCGACGCCCGGTCGACCGTGATCTGGATCTTGATCAGGGCAT
>Ga0114931_10004544_pt1 | contig 17330 bp, 10 predicted proteins | sample 2SBtaG_FD_89579 | JGI IMG/M metagenome (GOLD analysis project Ga0114931, IMG submission 89579) | Deep subsurface microbial communities from Kolumbo volcano to uncover new lineages of life (NeLLi) - 2SBTROV14_V59a metaG | ecosystem: Environmental > Aquatic > Marine > Volcanic | place: Kolumbo...
ACCGGCCCACACGCGCCCTCACGCAACACGGTCTCCCATCTGCCTTGATGTGCGGGTGATTGTCACCCGTGTAATCAACGCCGCGAGCCCTAACGAAGGGCCGCTGATAGGAGACTGCATCGTCGGCAGCAATGATCTCGCCAGCCTCTTGAGCGCGTGGGGATAAACAGCTGCCGGCCGGCGCTACCACTACGCGACTTCTCTCCTCTTCGGGCAAGCCCTTGGCGCAACCGCGCGGGGGCTTGTTCGTGTGCTTCTTCGTTCATTGTGGAATCACACAATTCTTGCGCCCTCTCCCGGCGTCCCTCCCCATCTCCATGGTTGATGGCGAGCCGATCCGGCTGCCAGAGAAGGAGAATCGCCATGAATTGGTCAACACACTCAACCGGTCGGGAGAAGGGAATGGCTCGATCCGACCGTCAATCTTCGCAACGCGCGTTCCGCGTGTGCATGCTGATCGCCGCGGTCGCGGTCATGCAGTGTTTCGATCTCTCGCTCACGTTGGCGTTCATGCGAACTATGGGCATGCTCGAACTGAACCCACTGGCGCGATGGGTTGCCGCAGGCGGCGGGCCGCTCGCGCTCATCGTGTTCAAGGCCGCCACGATGTCCCTTTGCGCGGGCATTCTCATCTCGCTACGTCGGCGCCGGTCCGCCGAGATCGGCGCATGCGTCGCCTGCGCCGTGATGGTGCTGCTGAGCGCCCGCTGGGTGGATCAGATCGGGATCGTTGCGGACGAGTTCGATTCGAGCCCTGCCGCCACCATCACCGATGACCGATACGTGCGTCTTTGATCGTTCTGCATTCTATTACGCATGGCTGCAGGTTCTGGCAGGGCGGACCAACGACGGGACCGTGGCGCTCCTGCAGCCCATCGCGCTGCGCGACGCTGAGTCGTGGCGCAATTGGGCCGCGACCGTGCTGGTGCGCGGCTTTCGCCTCCCCGACGCCGAAGCCCGCGCGCTCCTCGAGAACGACTACAACCCACGATGCGGCCCGCCGTGGGAAGGCGAAGAACTGGACCGCGAGTTCGCGCACAAACTCGCTGAGGCCCGCACCAAACCGTTCGGAAAACGCGTGGGTTGGCTTCTCCACGACGAGCCCAAGAAGGGCGTCGACCTCACCGAGTTTCTCGACACGCCGCCGGACACGCCCAAGCCCGGCATTGCCGCAATCTCGGTCGGCGAACTGGTCCGCGCAAACCCCATCCTTCGGCCACCGGTGATTCGCGGCCTGCTGCGCGAGGGTGAGACTAAGAACGTCATCGCCGCGCCCAAGACGGGCAAGTCGTGGCTCACCCTCGACCTGGCGATCTCCGTGGCGACCGGGCGCCCCTGGCTGGGGCAATACGAGACTGTGCCGGGCGACGTGCTCATCATCGACAACGAGCTCCACCGCGAAACCAGTGCGCACCGCGTGCCCAAGGTCGCCCAGGCTCGCGGCGTGCCCATGAGCGAGATCGCCGAACGCATCTACATCGACAATCTGCGAGGCCGTCTCACCGATATTGCGCGGCTCGCCACCTACACCGAAGCCCTCGAGCCCGGACGTTTCAAAGTGATCGTTCTCGATGCGTTCTACCGCTTCATGCCCGCCGGCGGCGACGAGAACGACAACGGCCTGATGGCGAATATCTACAACACCATCGACGCCATCGCCGACCGCCTGCGCTGCTGCTTCGTGATGATCCACCATGCCAGCAAAGGGAGCCAGGCGTCGAAGAACGTCACCGATGTCGGGGCCGGCGCTGGGGCACAGAGCCGGGCGACGGACACGCACCTTGTTTTGCGACCCCACGAAGAGGAAGGCGTGGTCGTCCTGGACGCCGGCGTGCGATCGTGGAGCCCCGTCAAGCCCGCCTGCCTGCGGTGGGAATTCCCGGTGTGGACGGTGGACGATGATCTCGATCCAACCGCTCTACGCAACGAGCGGGCCAAGAAGAAGACGGCGATCACAGAAACAAAAGTGAAGCCCGATCGATGGACACCCGAGCGGTTCGTCGAGACGTTCATTGGTGAAGAACTCGAGAACCGGATCAAGATCCGAGAAGCAGCCATGCTTGAGCAGAAGATTTCGCGCAGACGCGTTGATGAACTGTTCGTGCTGGCTGAAGAACAAGGTCTAATCGAGAGGGTGAAACTCCCCGGACGAGGAGCTCCGATCGGATTTAGGATCGCCATCACAGGGGCGTGCGAATGACTCGGAATCGAGCCCCGAACCTGAACCAGCGCCAACTAGTACCGGTTCTAGTTGGTGCGTTTTTGCGCGCGCGGTATTGGTTCGTGGTATCAATTCAAATAGGTTCTCCCGGGGGCTCCAGCGAAGGAGACACCAGCGGGAACAGCGGCGAGGGTAGAGAGACTTACTTTTCGTTGTCCGGATCTGCCACGGGGCGGTATCACGTCCGGGCGTGGGTGGAACCCGCGCCAGCCGCAACACCACGGTGTTGCGGCTCGTCTGAAACCCGCTCACCCTCCGGACCCGGGCTCGAACTCGCTCCCTTCGGGCACCTGGGGCACACCGAAGAGCGCCTCCAGTTCCAAGACAGCTTCCGGGGGGAGCTTCGTCCGAAGCTCGCCCGGATCCAGATCGATCATGAACGCATCGACGCTGAATCCGAAGCCCGGCGCCACCGGCTCGGTGGCGAGGCCGAGGACTCGGCCGGCGTTCATCTTGAGGCTCGCGCCAATTACCGCCATCTGGAGCGTCTTGACGCGATCCTCTCGATCGGCGGTGGACACGACGAACACACAGGTCGCGCCCTCTCGGGACATCGGCGCGGTGGCGAACCAACGGTCACGGCCTTGCTCGACGCACTTGGCCGACTTCTCGAGAAGCTTCAGCCCAATCATCCGCCGATCGATGCGTCGGATGCGAGCCAGCACTCCGACTGAGCTCCGATATGCGGCATCCGAGTCCGGAGGGAGGCCGATCTCCGCATACCGGCGCTGGATGTGCGGAAGCTCGGCATGTCGGGCTTCGTGCAGCTTGTCAATGATGGCATCGACCAGACGGGACGGTCGGTCGGCCTCGTCGCGTCTCTTGCGGGCATCGAGCGCTGCAAAGGTGTCCCAGCACCCATTGTCGATAATGAAGACGTCGTAGTTCCCCATGTGCGCGACGAACTCATCGGGGTCCTGCTTGTAGGTGGCAAGCAGGTCGAGTTCGGTGATCCCCATCAGCGAGTTCTTCGCGAAGAAGGCCTCCCGGGCCTGCATGTAGTCGATCAGGTCAGCCGGTGTCGATAGCTCGGCGAGGAGATGCCGGAGCTCGGTGTGCGTTGTGGTCAGCACGCTGACCGGCAGGCCGTCGCCCCCGTCGATAACCGGGCCACACCCGAACACGTCGAGCTCGGGATGATCAACGACCGTGATGCCATAGAAGTGCTTGATCTGCGATGGATCGACTGGGGTCTCGCCCTGGCGATCGTTCTCGACCGTTCGGACCAGTCCACCGCGAATCGCCTTCACTCCGCGCTCAAGCTGCGAGAGCGCCTTCTTCAGCCGGGCGTTTGCCCAGTCCGCCCATTCCTGCTCGGTGCGATTGGGCCGCTTCTCCCGGTCCGCCGTCTTGACCTCCATGAGAATCACCGTGTCGTCGAGCAGAACAAGGAGGTCACAGAGCTCGATCTCGTTCGCCCCATCGCGATACTTCTGGCCTCTGAACAGGAAGTCTCGTCCGAGTGGCGATTGACACGCCCACTCGACAAAGTCCTCTCCGAGTTCGCCGATCGGCTTTTTCGGCTCCGAAGGCGCGGTCACTCAGCCTCCCGTCGAGGCGATCAGTGCCTCGAACGACGGAAACGTCTTCCCGTCGAACTCGCTCTGGTTGATCCGCCGATATTGCCAGCTCGTTCCCGTGACCCGTGAAACCCGACGGCACCACTCTTTGATCGCACCATCCTTCGCGGCCGTGCCTTCCCAAACGCGACCCTTCGTCTCAAGGATCCAGTTGACCTCACCTGCCGTCGTCTTCTGAACAGCGACCCAGTCCGGGTGGTAGAACCCGATGGCGCCGCTCGGCTTCAAGTAGTCCACGCGGAACTGGGTGCCAGACTCACCCTGCTCGGTCGTGCCGAGAGATGCAAACCTTGCCACGTCCTTGGCACTGTCCAGGAACTGGGCGAATCGGCGCTCGAAGTCGTTGTACGTGGCAACGAAGTTGAAGACGGTGTGTTTGCACCCGAGCGGCGGAAGATTCCTTCGCCAGCTGAATGGCTTCGTCTCCGACAGGCGGAAATCCGCGCGCTCGAACTCGATCGAACGCTGCTCGATCGTCAGTTCAGCAATCTTCCTGGCCAAGTACTTCGCGATTCCTTCCTGGATCTCCAGACGAGCGAGGTGTGATCGAAGGGACTCGTCGTCGAGATTGACGACGCGACCGAAACACCTGGTTGCCACGTACTCGCGCACCGATGGGTAGAGCTCGGCGAATCGATTGGGCAGCTTCGCTCGATCGATCACCTTGTTCGTGATGCTGGCAAGAAGCTCATGTCCCGGCGGAATGTCGCGTGAGGCAATGTCGGCTTGGTGGACCTCGGTCTCGGTCGTGGCGAACTCCAGCTTGAGCTTCACCCGGAACGCCTCGGCGAGTTCTTGCTGCTCGTATATCGCCTCGAGAGCGCTGACCTTAAGATCTGCCACGCGGCGGATATCGTGTCGGAGGCTCGGCTTCGTGATCGGGATCAGAATGTCGTATTTCAACCGCTCCTGAACCGGCTCGATGATGACCGGTGGCGGCGGGTCCGTCCGCGTCGTCGTGACGCCGACGCCCTCGGCTTCGAGCTGCGTGCGGAGCACGTTGAGCAGATTTCGGGTGCCGAGGACTTCGAGCGTCTGCGTGCGGTCGGGGCTCACCTGCGTCATGAGCCGCAACCCGCGCCCGATCACCTGCTCCGGCAGGATCTCTGCCTTCGCAGTGAACGGGCGGAGGCCCAAGACGACGGTCACATTGCGCACGTCCCAGCCCTCGCGCAGCATCATCACGCTGACGATCGCCTTGACCTTGCTCTCGGCCTTGTCGATGTCGCGTGCGGCTTCACGGGCCTTCTCGAGGTCCTTCTTCGTGATCTCGCCTGCGGCGTCCGTGTGGATCACGAGGATCTCGGACTCCTTGAAGCCGAACTCCCTGGTCTTCCACAGATACTCGCCGATCGCGTCGGCGTAGGCGTTCTTTTCCGCCATGATGAAGAGGACCGGCCTCGTGGCGAGCTGCTTGTAGACCTTGTGATGCTCCTTCCAGCGCGTCACGGCGGCGCGAAGCCAGTAGCCGTACTTCTCGCCGATGTTGTCCTTCGTGACGCCGTCGGGATCCTCTGTCGGCTGCTTCGGATCGTCCTCATTGCTGACGATGAGCGGCGCCTTGACGATCCGATCCTCGACGGCCTGCGCGAGCGGGTAGTCGCAAGTCGTCCACGGGAAGTACATGCCGCCCTGGTCCTTTGGCGTCGCCGAAAAGTCGAGCCAGAGCGAGAGCCCGTTCGGCAACGACCGATGGATGGCGAGCAGCGATCGGCTCCACGCCAGATCCTCATCGTGAACATGGTGGGCCTCATCGTTCAGCACGACGAGGTCCTTCAGCGACTTCACCCGCTCCAGCATCGACCGCTGCCCGGACGCGGCGAGGTCCTTCGCCGGCTTCTTGCCGAGCAGGGCATCGATGGCGTTGGCCGGGGTCCACTCCTCATCGCGGGACTCGTAGAGCTGGTGGATGTTGGTCAAGAACAAGTTGCACGACGCGTCGGGCTCCGCCGCATCGCCGCGCAGGATCACCTTCTGTGTGAAGGGACGCCACTCCGGGGGGACGAGCGGCAACTGGTGAAACAGCCTGTTGGCCGCGAAGTCGCGCTCCAGGCGCTGATGCACGATCACGTTCGGAGCGACGATCAGGAAGTTGGTCGAGAGCGGCGAGCCGGGCACGCGCTCCTTGTGGAAGCGGGCCCAGACGATCGCCATGGCAATGACCCACGTCTTGCCGGAGCCGGTGGCCATCTTGAAGGCGAACCGCCGGAGGTCCTCCGGCGGGAGATCCTGGACACCCTCGGCGTCGAGCTCCGGCACGTACCGGCGAATCTGCCGCCGACCGTCCATCGTGGTCTGGAAGGTGATGTTGTCGGAGTACAGATCCTTTCGGAAGATGGTCGCATGCGCCTGGATGAGCTTCTGCGCATCCCGCTCCCCGGCGATCTCGACGAGCCACGCCAGCGTCTCGATCGCCTCTCGTTGGCAGAAGTAGTAGCGGAACGGGACGCCGAAGCCGGGAACGTCATGATCCTCATCGAACCAGTACTCAAAGAGGCGGCGCGTCACATCCGAGGCGCCTGCGTATCCGCCGTCGCGCCAAGCGTCCACGGCTGTGCGGATCTTCGGAACGAGGAGCAGCCGGGACGGTCGACGGCCATCCTCGACGCGCCACCTGTTTGGAGCGGTGTCATCCTTGACCAGATGCTGGGTCGGCCTTTCCCACTGTCGTCGGCCCGGGATCTCCGGCAGGTCCTTGTCGTAGGCGATGACGGCCTTGGCCATGACTACTTTACCTCCACATCGAAGGACTGAGGCGTGTCATTGCCGAAGATGTCGATCACCTTGACGAGGATGCGGCGCCTGCCCGCCTTCTCGTACGTGTGCGCATCCGAGGTGAGCGGCAGCGCGCGCTCTTTGCGTGTGCGGTAGGCGACCCATCCCTGCATGAACGTGTCGTTGCAGAAGTCCCAGTCGACTGCCCAGTAGTCGATGTAGTCCGACCACTTCTTGACCTTGCTGCGCACCTCCTCGGGGATCAGCTCGGTGTTGGGGATGACGAAGTCCTTGAGGGTAACCTGGGCAGTGAGCTTCTTCGATTGCTTGACTTCTACTTCGAGGTACGCAAGCTCGAAGAATCGTACATCTCCCTTTGCAGCCGCTTGTTGTTCCATGACCTCGCGCGGGATCTGCAGCAGCAGGAGCTTGACACCCTTCTTTTTTGCGGCATCGACCACGAGGTCGTAGAGTCCCATTTCCCACTCCCAACCGAGAATATGCAATTCTTTCTGCTTGAGCTTCGCGCACTCGTTCACAGCTGCATCGATCTCAGCGATCGTCACGGGTGCATCCACCGCCCCAATGTGGACCATCGCCCGGCCCTTCTTCCCATGCAGGTGGTCCATACCTGCGACTGGCTGAGCCCCGTAGAGCTTGAGGATGAAGGCGAGATACTCGTAGAGAGCCCGCTCGGTAAACGGCCTGTCCTTCGTCTCGCCAAACGAAATTCCCTGCCAATACTGGCGCTCGTACTTGCCGAGGTTCAGTACTTCGAAGGGCTTGCAGTTTTCGATGCCGAGCATCCGTTTACGAGTGACATGAATGCCCCATCGTCCAAGGTCACAGCCGATCCAGCGACGGCCGAGTTTCTCGGCTACGGCGAGGGTGGTACCAGAACCGCAAAAGAAGTCGGCGACGAGGCTTCCTGGGGAAGAAGCGGCCCTGATGATCCGATCGAGTAGCGCTTCGGGCTTCTGCGTCGGGTAACCTAGATGCTCATGGGCCATCGCATTCAGCTTGATATCCCAGACATCCGACGGCACCTTTCCTTTGGGTATCTCCTTTCCGGCCTGACCACCCTTAGTGTACCGCCATTCGGTCATACCGCTTTCGAATGGCACGAGAACATCATCGCGGTTGAATATGTGTGCATCTGATTTTCCATACCAGAATATGTTGTCGTGCTTTCGACCGAAGAGGGACTTCGGACGTGCGCCTTGATCGTAATGCCAAATGATTTCGTTCTTAAAGTTGTGCTCACCGAACACTTCGTCCAAGAGGCACCGCACGTAATGCTGCATTCGGAAGTCTACGTGCACAAAAATGCTGCCCTTGTTCGATAGTAGATCACGCAGTAGTGACATCCTCGAAACCATCATGCCTATCCAGCTAGAATGGCCGCCTCCCCATGTATCACGATACGCCTTTTCTTCTATAGCCGATTGTTCTTTAAGGACGTCCGCGCCCGTCTCTCCGATTTTCGCCATGAATGAGAAATCAACCCCCGTAGCAAACGGTGGATCGATATAGATAAGGTCGATCTTGCCTGCGAATTTTTCCAATAGTGACCCCAACACCAGCAGGTTGTCGCCCCAGACCAGCTTGTTTCGCCAGCCAGCTTCAAAGGTGTCTCCTTCCTTGCCTTCATAAACATCGAAGAGCGATCCACCTGTAGATTTTCGCTCCTCGCGTGTGGCGAGGCTTTCATTGACAGTCTCGATGACCTGGAAGGGCAGGCTGACGCGCGGCGCCTCCTTGAGCGTGCCGTCGTCGTTGTACTTGCCGGGCCAGACGAGCTCGGTCTTCTTCACCCGCATCATGCCGGGTGGCGGATCGGGCAGACGAGTTGGAGTCGGGTCGCTCGGGGAAATGGATGTGGTTGATGGGGCGGTAGTCATGTTTGTGGGTCCTTGAACTTGCTGCGACGCCCGTTTGTGCCTCTGTGAAGCCGATCGGGTCTTCTTTTTTCTGACTGAGCGTCTCTTCCGGCGTTTTTCGCGGGGTTGCAGAAGCGATTTGACGAGTGCCTTGCGGCGTCCCCGTGGGGACACACCCATCATGTCACAAATGCCCTTGACTTGCTTCTCATTGAGGTGGTCCAGCAGGAGATCCGGTGTCGCGCGATGGGCCCGCGACAACTTTGCTCTCATTTTCTGGACGCTTCGACGATCGATGCCGTCAAGCCCGAGTTCATCGACGATGGCCTTCAGTATGTCACGGCCCATCTGCGCCAGGATGGCGTGCTTCAGCTTCACGGCTCGCCCTCCTTATTGCCGGATTGGATGGGATCCGACACATCGGCGATCTGGACCCAGCCATGGTCGAACGTAAAGGTCCTGGCCTTGCCGGCCGGATCCTGTATCCGGACGATCCGGGCTTTGTCGTGACCGGCGTGCTCAACGACGTACAGCCAGTAGTTGGACCCGTGCTCGCGGGCGCAGTCGAACTGTGTCCGCGAGATGCCCACGGGCCGGTCTGTGAGGCAGCCGGTCATGGCCTTCACCTCGCACCAGCGGAACGGACCGCCGTCGGGCCCGGCCTGGAAGAGGTCGAAGCCGGGGTTGTTCTTCTCGGTGCGCTGCCAGTCCGGCTCGTGCTTCAGTATGTATGCAATCGCCTGCTCCTCGAGGGCCGTGCGAACGTCTTGTTCAAGACCGTCGGGATCGGGATCCTCGTCGTTCGGGTGCGCGCTGACGTACGAGATGAATGGCCGCCCTCCCGCGTGACCAGGGGTGCGCTGCCGGCTGCCTTCGCCGGACTGTGATGCCCTCGAGGGGGCTCCATGGTTGGACTCCGTTCCACCTGCTTGCCTCTGCGGTTGCGGCGAGCCTGCGCTGCCAGACGGCGCGCCGGCGCCAGCTCCCGCGCCACCGCGCCCCGAAACGTCGCTTCGCCCGGCGCCGACCGGATCGTTTGCAGCGAGATCGGGGACACTAGGTGAAGGCGCAGGCGCTCCACCGAGCAGGCTCTTGAGCGCCTCATCGACCGAGCCGGGCGCGTCGTCCCTTGTCGGGCCGTCGCCAGGAATGCTTTCCGACGTGGGCGTCGGCTGCTCGGTTGTGGGCTCTCCGGTCTCCTCGACATCGCCGATCACCGCTATCAGTTCGTCGACGGTTGTGAGGCCGCGCTTCTTCAAGAGATCCAGAAGCTTGGGCTCAATGCCCGCTTCGACGGCGAGCTGCTCGACGATGGGCTTCTTGAAGATGATCTTGGAGGCGAGGAAGGGGTGGCTCGTCCAGCCGAGGGACTCCAGTGTGACAAACTCGGGTCGCTGGAGCTGACCTTCGGCGTCGGTGACCCAGGCGGTGCTGTTGAGCTTTCGGACGAAGTCGGAATCAAATGTGGCGCGATAGGTGCGATAGTAGAACCAACTATATGATGTGGAGAATGCGCCAGTTCCGCGGCGTTCTTCGACATCCTTCAACGCTTCCCATAGAAGTTCCGCTCTAGCTCTCCGTGTTTCGATGTCGAGGGCGGGTAGTTTTTTGAGGAGCTGTGGTAGGCATCGAAGCGTGTGATCCTGAATTGGGTCTTGAGAAGTTGCATTCTCACAGCCGCTGGCTCGCCGAAGAGTTTCGCGTTCCGTCCATGTTAGTGCACAGTCGACCGACTCCTGAACCAATGACCGACTCACGCCGCAGGCCTCAAGCAGCTCACGCGCGTCCTTGCCTCGAAGGCATTCGTAGGAATCGTCAACGACCATTGCACCGGGCACGCCCGCGAGAAGCGCTGTCAGTCGCTCAGTCGCGAGATACAAGTCGTCGGGCTTCGAGATGTATTGTTGTTCGTCTCCGAGATCGACCGACATGACGAACGTCGCCTCGCGCAGTGAGGCAACTAGCTTCTCGCGCTGACCGCGATGCTGCGTGTCGAAGGCATTCAGGATGCGGCGGATGTCCGCAGCGTACTCATCGTCCTCGACATCGACTGTGTCGTGAGCGTACTTTGGGAGTAGATTGCGGACCACGTCGTCGACCGCATCTGGCTCCGTCAAGCCGAGCGCGCGTAGGAACTCGATTGCCTTCGTTGTGCCGCAGACGGATCGGCAGACCATCGGGAAGTCTGTCTTGATGGCGCTGGGCAAGAAGGCCTGTGGCTGCCCGTCGGCTTCGGGCCGAGTATGCGTGCCGTTTTCCAGGCGAACCAAGGGCAGGGCCGCCGCCTTCCCCTGACGCACGAGAGCGGACTTGCCCGCGAGAAACTCGTAAAGGCGAACGATCCATTCGTCTGACTGTGCCTCAAGAAACGAGCGGGTGAGCTTGGGAAGGATGAGCTCAGGTGTGAGCTCGGCGACCTTGAGCTCCCGAAGCAAATAGCTTCGGAGCGACGACGCGGTGTCGCGCGTGATCTCGCCTGTGAGCCAGTGGATGTCGTTCTGCTCGCCGAGCAACAAGCCCAGCTGGCTTGGCTCAAACAGTTCCCGCAGATCCTGCGTGCGAGCCAGTCGCGCATGAGCCGCCTTCACCCAACCGCTGCCATCCCGCGGGAGGAGCGGCCGCGTTGACAATGCCGCTTGCACCGCCGTGAAAAGCGGCGCGAACATGCTCCCCTCTGCGAACTTGCTTCGCTCGAGTGGCAGACTCTGCAACGCCGCAACATCGAGCCGTCCGTCGGCCTTGAGCGCCTCGAGCGCCTCGACGAGCAGGTCGGCAGTCTCCGCGACAAGGTGCATGTTCCATGGGTCACGAGGTGGTATGTTGTCCCGGCTGGGGGTCGTGCGGTACGGGCCCTGAACAAGGAAGCCGAGATTCGTCGCCACGACGGTCGGGAAGAACGCGACCAGCGGCGAGGACTCGAGCGGGCGAATCGAACCTCCGTCGTCGTCTTGCCCGAGCAGGAAGCCGATCTCCGCGTGCCCCGCTGACTCGCCTGATTCGTGGTGGATCTCCCGACTGAAGAGCAGCCATGCCTCATCATCGATGGGCTGTCCATCACGCTCCCCGATGATGGACACCCTCCGGCAGCCCGGTCTGACCGCCTCTGCCGTCCCCTTGAGATAGAGTCCGCTTGAGCCTCCTTCGACCGACCACACGATCTCTTCGATCTGGCGTAGGAACAGGAGCGTCCGAGGCCCCAGTGCGCTCAGTCCATCCGCGATGCTCGCCCTGACCGTCGGATCGTCATCCCGCAACGGCAGAAGGAACACGGTCTCGTTCGGATCGCGAGCGATCGGCGTCACGGGTGTCGGAAAGACGAAACTCTCGATGGCGAAGTGCTCCTCGCCGGAGTGGACCTGGGGACGCTCCGTGATCGAGTAGACAGATTTGAAGCCGATGCCAAAGCGACCGATGTCGGTGAGATCCTTTGTGGTCTCGCCGACACCACACACGCCCTTGACGTCAAGGATGCTGAACGGATTCCCGTAGTGGGTGATGCGGAGTGCATCGGCAGAGAGATCGAAGCGCACCCCCCGGGAGCCAGTCCACCCTGCCCGACGCTTCAGCGCATCCTCGGCGTTCTGGAGAATCTCGAAGATGAAGTGCGCACTGCTGTCATAGCGATTGACGAGAACGTCACGTCCCCATCGGCCGACGTTGCCGTACTCGGCCCGGTTGGCTTCGCAGATAGCAGCGTAATCCGACGGCATCAGCCCTTCGCCTCCCTGGTAATGATGCCTTCGGCATGGCACAGGTGACGCAGGTCGCATTCCTTGCAAATCGTTCGCTCGGGAGGTCGCTTGACTGTGAACTCGCGGTGCTCGATTCGAGCTACGACACTGTCGAAGTGACGCCCCGCGGCCTCGACCTTCGTCGGATCGTGCGGCAGCGACATGAGCGCATCTTCCTTGCGTGGCTCACTTGTCCAGTACAGCAGCAGCCGATCGACGCGCTTGCCGTGCCGGCGCTCGAGGATGTGTGCATAGGTGCAGAGTTGTCGCTCGTACGCCTCCAGCAAATGCGGGCTCTCGGTCGGCCGCGGAGAGGTCTTGAAGTCCAGGAGTTCGAGCCTGCCGTCACCGCCGAGAAGGAGGTCGACCTTCCCTGCGAGGATGTAGCCGTCCTTCTCGATGGAGACATCGACCTCGGTTTGGATGACCCGGCGCATCTCGTCTTGGTTCTGCCGGAAGTAGTTGAGCACCTGGCGGAACGCCGATTCCTTCGCAGCCTCCCCGATCGGGCGCACGTCAGAGAGGCAAAGGAACCGAAACGTCCGATCGAAGAGCTCGCGGACTCGGGTCTCCTCGAGTGTCTCGAGCTTACCGTCGAGCGCGATGCGGTGGATCTCCTCGATCGTCTGATGCACAAGCAATCCGAAGAAGATCACTGCTGAGCGGGAAGGCGTGAAGTCGTAGTCCCGGAAGAACTGATACTGCCGAGGGCACGTCTCGTAGATCTTGAGATCCCCAGTGAAGCTGTATGTCCTCTTGACAGGCATGCGCGTGCGCAAGTCGAACCGCTGCGCCGCGAGCAGGTCCTTCTCCACGTACGGCCACTGCGGCAGCCCCTGCCAGATCGAAGCGAAGTGATCCTTGGGCGGCTCGTGGGCTGTGAGCACCAGGACCTTCTGTGGTCGCGAGAACGCAACGTAGTGCAGTCGCATGCGGTCGAACTGCGTGATTCGGTTCTCCGGCTCAAACGGCGGACGGTGGTAGTAGGGGCCCAAGTCGCGGTCGATCTGCTTCGGGCTCGACAGCTGTGTGCTGAGCGATCCGACGACGACGACGGGGAACTCGAGCCCCTTCGCCTGATGGATGGTCATCACTTGCACGTGGCCCCTGGGGAAGGGCTGGTCCGGGTCCTCGTACTCGTTGATGCCGCCGTCGTGGAGGAGGCGGAGGAAGCTGTTGAAGAGGTGAAACCGCAGGAACTCGCGGTTCTTGAAGGTGACGACGGAGTAGTGGTAGTACGCCTGGAAGACGTTGATGAGCTGCGAGAAGATGGCGAGGTTGCGTGCCGTGTTCTCGTTGGCGACGGCGCCTCGGAACGGCTCAAGGGCCAGGAGTTGGTAGAGGTAATCCGCGGGGCGAAAGTCGAGAGACTCCCCCTCGCGCAGAGCGGCGATTTCGGCGGTCCATCGCTGAAGGGTCGAGGCGAGAGGATGCGGGGCTCCGAATCGACTTCCCAAGAGGACGATTGCGTCGTCGACATACGCGGCCAGTTGCGCGACCGCGCCCGCGACTTGGCCGCGGCCCTGTCCATACCAGCCGAAGATCACCGCGAAACAGGCGACGAGATCACGCACCTCCGGAATCTCGAAGTATGACCGCGCACGCGGGCAGAACGCAGGGATTCCCTTGATGCCGAGGGCTGCCAGATAGGGCCCGCTGTGATTGTCCCGCACGCTGTGAAGAAGAAGCGCGACCTGGCTGTAATCCGAAATGACATTGCGCTTCTTCAGGAATTCAACGAGATCGGCGAATCGGGTCGCCTCGTCCTTGGTGTCACGACCCCAGACGGAAATCACGGCTTGGTAGTTCGGATGAACCGATGCACGGTCCGCGTCGATCGTCTTGTCATACCGGAACGATGTTCCATTCGGATTGGACCAGTCAGCCGAGCTCATCCAGCGGTCGTATCGCTCGACAATAGAACGGTGCGAGCGGTAGTTCGTCGTGAGCTTGAAGACGGCGCAGCCAGGCATCCGCTTCGGGAACTCAAGGATGTTGCGCACGGTCGCGCCGCGGAATCGGTATAGGCTCTGGTCCTCATCTCCGACGACACAAAGGTTGCGAGTCCGCTCGGTCAGTTTCAGGAGAAGCCGTTCTTGGACATAGTTCGTGTCTTGGTATTCATCGACGAGGACATAGCGGAAGTCACGCGACACTGCATCCGCGAGCTCAGGCTGCTTGAGGAGTTCGAACACCATGCGCTGGAGATGGGCGAAGTCCGTGCGGTTGGCATCGAGCAGCGCCTGTGAGTATCTACCATACGCTTGTCCGATTGCGCGCAAGAATGGATCAGTCGCACGGCGGATTTGCTCGAAGTCGACCAGTTCTTCTGTAATCTTGTCGAAATAGGCTCGAACGCCCTCGATGGCGGTCCATCGTGTCGTCCAGCGATGGAGGAATCGATCACTCTCTGCTGGTCCGACGATCTCCTCGAACCGCTCGAAGATAAAGAGTAGTTGTGTCAGCTCGTCGAGCGTGTCGAAGCCGTGGCCTAAATTCGTGCGATGGCGATGGCGCGAGAGAATCCGGTTACAGAGGCTGTGAATCGTTGAGGCGGTCAACTCCGAGAGGTCGCCGGAATAGCCGACAGTGCGCGCGGCTCCCGCGAGGCGATCTCGCAGCTCGAAGGCTGCCTTTTCCGTGAACGTACACAGCACGAGGTGTTTGGGCTCCACCTTCCCCAGTAGAAGCAGATTGAGCGCCCGGAGCACGATGCTGTAGGTCTTGCCAGATCCGGGGCCCGCAATCACGAGCAAGGGCCCGTCGATGTGGCCGACAATGGCGCGTTGAGCGTCGTTCAGCTGGGGAAAGTGCTGCTCAATAGCGGGCGCAATTATCACAGCAGACTCGCCGTTCGAAAACTGAACACCTCGTTCGTGGACACGATGAGATGATCGTGAACCCGCACTTGCACGGCCTCGGCGGCCAGCACAATCGCGCGGGTCAGCAGCTTGTCCTGCTCTGTCGGTGCGACGTCGCCGTTCGGGTGATTGTGCGCGAGGACAATGGCATACGCACGACGACGAAGCGCCGCCTCGAGCACGCGGCGCGGATACACCGCGGCGCGATCGATCGTCCCTTCTTCGAGAGTCTCGACCCCGTCCCGAAGCAGGCGGTACGCCGAGTCTAGAAACGCGACCTCGAATACCTCGTGGGCTAAGGCGCCGACGCGCATTCGCCAGAAGTCGGCAAGCGGCTCGAGCTCGGCGAGCGATTCGCGTCCTTCACCGCACTGCTGGAGATAGAGCACAGCAGTTGCGCGGATGATCTGGAGCGCGACGGGTGTAACGGCGCCGATTCCGGGGACCTGCTGAACCGCCTCGAGGGGGGCGTCGAGAATGCCGCGAAGACTCCCGAATTTGGCGATGAGTGCCTTGGCCGGCTGCTTGACATCCGATCGAGGTATGGCGAGCGTCAACAGCAACTCCACAACCTCGTAGTCCGCAAGGCCTTGAAGGCCCGTCTTCAAGAAGCGCTCGCGAAGGCGCTGACGGTGGCCGGCTTGATGAGGCGTGGCTCGACTCACCGCGAACGCCTCCGCGCAGGTCTCGTTCGAGGTGTCGCACCTGGGGAGTCCACCTTTAGCCACTGATCAATCGCCCGGCGGTGGAACCGCCAATGCTTGCCCACCTTCTGCGCCGGGATCCGGCCCTCCTGGGCGAGCTTGTAGAGCGTTGACTTGGCGATCTGGAGGTAGTCCGCCAACTGCTCGATGGTCATCACGTCTGAGGGCGGCATGGCGCATCTCCAGACGGCCTCGGCAGCCGGCGGCCAGCCCGAATGGTACTCGTTATTATCAGTTCGTGCATACTGCTCAAGACCCATGGCGAACTCGGACTCCAGGCCCGGACTGCCCATGACCAACACTCAGTCCAAGTACGACGCTCTTTACTGCCTGTGGGAGGCCTACCTCCACATGCGGGCATGGGGCGCCCCGGAGTACGAGCTACTCGACTCGGATGCCAGGCAGCAGTTCGCGGATTTGGTCCGGACGGGCGCGCTCTTCGCATACGTCGAGGATTGCAAGCGCGATATCCTGCGCTTGGGAATCGAGGCGCCGGACAGTTGGCTCTCGGTGATCAGCGCCGGCCGAGTGGTCGAAGAGGAGTCGCTTCCGCAAGCCGAGCGCGACCGGCTTGGCGCCATCTTGCACGAGATCTACCTTGCGCTCGTCCGGCTCGACCCGGACGCTCATCCACGATCCGACCCGGGTCTCGGAGACGATGATCGACCTGGCGTGTCGATGAACGATGCCGTCCGTCGGGCCGGCGAGTCTCTCGAATGGGTCCAGCGGGAGCGGCCCGACCTTGCGCCCGGCCCGACGACTAAGGAGCGATACACGCGCGAGCAGTACGACCACATCCGCGAGCACGGCGGTCCGTACCCGCTCGATGACCATGATCGGACGACCGTGCCCGTTTGGGACACTTGGTCCCGCTACGTCCGCGAGTACCTGCGGCTGACGGAGGGTCGCGTCAACTTCCCTCGCCGAGGCCGGTCGGGCCGCAGCCTAGTCCGGCCAGACGAACTCGACGAGCCTCACGGCGACTCTTGAATCCAACGGATTCGCAACGGATATCCACCCGCATCCGTTGATGATCAGCCGCATCCGCGCCGCGATCCGCGACTCCGATGCCGTGAGGGTATGAGCACCTCACATGACACGTCCGCTTGCGGGCAAGACGACGGTTGGGCGATGCGCCTGATCACGACGAGTGAGCTGGCCAGCCGCCTCGGGGTCACAAGCGACACCATCCGGAAGTGGACCAGGGAGGGCCGGATCCCGTGCCTCCGGGTCGGACAGAAGACGCTGCGCTTCGACGCCGACGCGGTGATGGCTGCGCTGGTGGCAAACGATCGCACTGCGACGGAAGGCGGTGACGCGTGAACCGCCGCCGCTCCACCACGCGTGTCACCGCCAATGTCGATCAGCGCTCGCGCCGCAGTCGTCAGGAGAGCCCGTACTGACTCGTCTCGGACCGCGAGCGCCGGCGCCTGTCACTCGCGGAGACGGCGACGCTGCATGAACAACGCCTGTTGCGAATCGCCGTCTGCGAAGAGGGGCGTGGAGTCCGCGTCACGCTCGTCGAGATCGCGCAGCAGCTCGCCACGCTCAATGCCAACATCGCAGCGCTGATCCGGCGGATTGGAGGTGACGCGTGAACGCGACCTCCAATCAACTGCCGGCTGGCGTCGATCCCCT
>Ga0114931_10004545_pt1 | contig 17328 bp, 12 predicted proteins | sample 2SBtaG_FD_89579 | JGI IMG/M metagenome (GOLD analysis project Ga0114931, IMG submission 89579) | Deep subsurface microbial communities from Kolumbo volcano to uncover new lineages of life (NeLLi) - 2SBTROV14_V59a metaG | ecosystem: Environmental > Aquatic > Marine > Volcanic | place: Kolumbo...
AAGATCAGAAGCAACAGCAAACACAAAACCGGGGCAGCGCCGTCCAGCTGCTAGTGAAGTTGAAAGTACAACTTAAACTTATTGGATTTTTGTCTTGACTCAGGGGTCCACTTTAGGATGCCCTTTGAGCGCGTAGGTTAGGGTGAGGAACGAACCCCAACGGAAACGTCGATCTTCACCGAAATGTTGGGGTTCGCAAAGCTCACCCCAACCTACGTGCTTATCGAAGAAAAGGCGGAAGTGAGGGTTCGAGGAATTAATGTTACAATTTCTCAGAGTATATTTCACCCGATGTAACGTAACATTCCTGTCGAATGACGGTTCGAATCACCCACACAGACGAAGTATTGGAACCGGTCAAAAAGGCCGGGGTTTTACGCCAATGCTGTTGACTAAGCCATGGCCAGTTTTTCAGATCGCCGTTGTTTCCACTTGTCGATGCTCGCCTTGGATACGCGTGGCTGCGGTGGTCGTGGTAATTTTGGATGATAATAGCGCGTAGGTTGGGGTGAGGAACGAACCCCAACGGAAACGTCGATCTTCACCGAAATGTTGGGGTTCGCAAAGCTCACCCCAACCTACGTGCTGCGTCCCTTATGGCAGCCGGTGATGCAGGCGTTAGCCTCATAAAATAAAAGGTGAATCAATCAAAATGATGAAGCTTGGCACAAAAAAAAGACCCGCAATCGTTCGAGTTCGGACACAAGCACGAGCAATGGAAATATCATCCATTTTTCAAAAAAATGGATGGCAGTTTATATTGGCCATTGAACCAGACAAGCCAGAAGATATTTCTGATATGGAAAAGTTATTAGGTTCACAACTACCGATAAAATCAGGGAAAATCGGGCGGAACGATCCTTGTCCGTGCGGCAGTGGGAAAAAGTACAAGAAGTGTTGTGGTTCTTCAGGTGTATTACAGGAATAGAGCGAGCCTGAAAGAGTTCCTCGTCTCAAATCAAATCCAGATCATTGGGATGGGAAAGGCGATCGTGAAACAAGATAATCCTTCTTGTCCAGACCTCAACGACGTACTTCCGGAATTAGGTTTCCAGACCCCTGAATTCGCCATGTTCATTCAAAAATGGACATTCCCGCGATGAGAACCCTACCGAAAGCCAATGAATTGTCCAGCTCCCAAGAGGATTTTTCCCGCTTCTGGAGAGGTCTGTTTGAGGGTTTCGAGGGCAATAGAACATGACGGTTCGGATCGCACGGGTCGATGGATCGGGATATTCGCCCGTCGGTGGTGATCAAGCTTATTGGTTGCGTACCTATCCCCAGCTGGATCAACTGATTCGGCAGCACCTGCCTTCGATCACCGCATCCCTTTTGGCGCGGCCGAAATCGGAGCCGGACTCCCGGGTCGTTGAATGGTATAGCGAGCTGGAAGGACAGCCGGTGCCGCTGGCGTCTTTGGCTCCGAACGAACAGTCGGAGGTTCGCAGAAGGTTGACGGATCGCCTGTCATCTTTGTCCCGGCTGGCGAATAACCTGCCGCGAATCGATCCAACGTCCGCTGATTTGGCGCAAGCGCTGAAGCAGGCGCTGAATTACCCTGGCGACCTGACGGTTTATGTCCTGGGCGGTCAGCCGGTCATTACCTATTGGGGACATATCGACCCGAACGCTGTGGCTCCCGACCGCATCGCATTGCCGATCGCTCCTGAAGATCCGGGGAAAAAACCGACGTTCGCACCGTCTGGTATCCGTTCCCGGTTGACGCCTTTTCGAATCATACTGGCTACGCTCGCGCTGTTGGGTATTACAGTTTGGTTTCTCTTAGCCATCGTCGTGCCGCGAATGTTCGACGGTGCTCGCGGCGATTGTGCTCGGTTGCGATCCTGGGAGCACACCTTCGGCGGTCGGCTCGCGTCGTTGTTCGGGCTGGCGCAAATTCAAGAAGATCTGGACGCCGGTTTGTACCGGTGCATGGCCAACGACCTGCGGGCGGATTTCCGGCAGCGGCTGGCGGCCGCCGACGGCGATTGCGCAAAACTGGCCCAATTGGAGCGGCCATTGACGGAAAAAGTGCGCGCGGTGCCCGAATTAGACCGAATCGAAGCCGAGCTCAACACACGATTACAGGCGTGCGCGAAACGGGCTTTGATCGCCGGGTTCCGGCAACAGCTGGCGGATGCCCAAGGCGACTGCCCAAAGTTGAAAAGCCTGGAATCGCCACTGGCGGAAAAGAGTCGGACCGTGGTTGAGCTTGCACCGTTACGGGCCGAACTTTCGGCAGCCCTTCAAGAATGCGAGAAACAGGCATTAATCGCCGGGTTCCGGCAACAGCTGGTGGCGGCACTCGGAAACTGCGAAGAGTTGAGGGCACTTCGAGCAGCGCTTTCCGCGAAAAGCCAATCAGTGCCGGAATTGTTGACACTTAAAATCAAACTTGACGAAGCGTTGAAACCGTGTATCGAAAATGACCTCGTTGCGTCGTTCGAACGACGCCTGACGGCGGCGGAAGGCAACTGCGGTCGGATGAAAGCGTTGCAGCAGCCACTGACGCGAAAGAGCCGGACCATTCCTGTATTATTGACGCTGAAGAACCGATTGGATACCTCGTTGCGCAGATGTGAAGCAACACGTCTGCTGGCGGATTTCGAAAAGCATTTTGCAGCTGCCCAAGGCGATTGTCGACGCCTTGAGGCGCTCAAACGCCCGCTCTCGGAAAAGAGCCGGTCGATGCCCGAATTGAAGTCCTTGAGCAATCGGCTCGATTCGGCGCTCCACGCGTGCACGAAGAAACGCATTGCCAAAGTGACGGAACCTCCGCACGAAACGAAAATCACCGCACCGCCGGCTGCCGCGGCAAATCCATCGCGGGATCCCGCCCAGCTCTGTCCAGGTGAGCGGCCGAAAGAATTGGCGCCCGAATTCGTCCTGGTCTTCGACGCATCCGGAAGTATGGACAAATCCATCGCGCGCGATGACCGTTCGGAACGGATACTCGAACGATTGGTCAGAGGCCTGCCTGTCTTTGGTGACGCGTTCAGGGCAATGGAAAGAATTCGACGGCCGGAGTTGAAGCGTCGCCGGATTGACGCTGCGAAGCAGGCGGCGGGCAATGTCATCGCCGAGCTTCCTTCCGACGTGGATATCGGTCTGGTCGTGCTCCGGGACTGCCCGGCTGCGACCAAAGTCGGCTTTTATCCGCCGGCGCAGCGTGGGCGTTTGCAAGGCCAGATTGCGTCAATTCACCCGCGCGGCGGGACTCCGTTGGCGAATGCTGTTGGAAAAGCCGGTGAGATGGTCGACGGCGTCGATCGACAGGCGCTCATGGTGGTGATTTCGGATGGCCAGGAAAGCTGCGGCGCAAACCCTTGTGCCGTCGGACGCCGCATCAGCCGGGCAAAGCCAAAGCTTAAAATAAACGTCGTCGACATCTTAGGCACGGGAGCCGGAACCTGCCTTGCCCAGGCAACGGGAGGCCGCGTGTTTACGGCCCAAAACGCCAATGAAATCAAAATGATGCTGGAGCGCGCGGCATCCGACGTTAAGGTGCCGGCTCATTGCCGGCGTTGATCAAAAGGCATCCTTCATTCATTATGGAAAGTAGTTAACACTTTTGATGGCTTCAAACTTACCTGGGAGCGCGGGCGCCCCGCCCGCATCGAGCGGTCAGGATGGCAGCACTCCCAGCGGAGCAATCGTCACCCGTCGAACAGAAAGTGTAAACCGGAAAATGAAGGATGCCGATCAAAAAGCTGATGCTTCCGTAAGCGAGCTTATGGAAAATCGTCAGACGAACGGTAACCTGCCGACAAATGCGGTGGCCAACGGCGGGTCCGTGCGGATGTGCACGGTTCGCAACAGGGCCGGGGCTTTCGCAGAATGACAGTACCGTTATAGAATGCACTGATGGACTCGGATCTCGCTTCGCACGGTCTTATCGGGATCCCGGGACGAGCGGCTGCGTCGACCGTTGCGGTTGCCACACGCGCGGTGTGCATTGTATAAGCGAACGGTTGTATCGATTAACGGGAATGGCATGTTGGCAAAACGGATGAAATTCGAATCGAAGATCACGCTGATCGAAAGGACCGGTGTGCAGTTTCTCGACTTTGGACTGAAACTGGATATACGCAAGCAGCCCGCGGGCGAATTCGTATTGCAGGACAGCGCCCGGTCGCTGGCACGTTTGCGGTACGATGAACAAAACGACCGCTATTTTCACCCGGCCAAGCCGGGTATTTTTGTCAAACCAAAACAGAGCGTGCCGGTGGAGGAATCGATTCGTCTGCTTAATGATGTTTGGCTTCCCATCCCAATTCTTCGCCAGCGTTCGAAAGCCGTTTTGGATTCAGGTCCCACGACGTGGGCACGCGCCCGGATCGTGGAATTGGACGAGGCGGAAAGCGAAGCGGATGACTGCTCCCACCGGCTGATCGTTGCTCTCGATACGCAGGTCTTCAAGGATGAGGAAGACACGAAATACCTGGCGCCGACCGAACAGGACATCAAAAGCGGCGCGGTCTTTTCATTCGCACACCCAACTCATGCACTCGGCTGGTTTACCGAAACAGCTTGGGTCGAAGAGTGGATCCTGGAAGTTTTTGAAGAGCGTGCGGTCGCCCGCTTGAATCTGTCTGAGTCGGATATCGAGCGGGAGAAACGGGAGCTCGTTCATCACGCCCACTACTTGAACTTTCTCGCAGTCATCGGTGAATACGCAGACATTCCGGACATTACCTTGATCGTCAATCAGGAAGGCGATCAACAGATGATCCCCATCGGGGTCGATCTAATCCTGGATGTTGGAAATTCAAGGACCTGCGGCATTTTGATCGAGGAGCACCCGAAGGACGACGGGCTGCGCTGGCGCTACGAGCTGGAGTTGCGGGATCTGACTCAACCGGAGCGGGTTTACAGCGAACCCTTTGAAAGCCGCGTGGAATTCGCCAGAGCGACCTTCGGCAAGGATCACCTTGCGCGCCGCAGCGGGCGCGCCGACGCCTTTTTATGGCCCACGATCGCGCGCATCGGCAAAGAGGCCGTCAATCTTGCCGGTAAGCGACGCGGCACCGAAGGCGCGACCGGAATTTCCAGTCCCAAGCGGTACTTATGGGATTCCGGGAAATTCGCTACCGGCTGGCGCTTCAACAACGTTTTCGACCGTTCGGAAGTGGAGCCGCGCGCCATCGCCGCGCCATTTTCGAACCTGATCAATGACCTGGGCGAAGCGCTCTACGACCTTCCGGACGAAGACGCGCCGATCCCGGTTTTCATCCCCTATTATTCGCGCAGCGCGCTTATGATGTTCATGCTGGCGGAGGTGCTGAGCCAGGCGTTGTGTCAGATCAACAGCGTGTCGCAACGGCTGAAGATGCCGAATGCGGGGTTTCCCAGACATTTACGTCGGATCATCCTGACCGTGCCGCCGTCGATGCCCAAGCAGGAGCGGGAAATCTTCGAAAAACGCCTGCGGCACGCGTTGGCCCTGGTCTGGAAAGCGTTCGGCTGGCACCCGGAGGAGGATGCGATCGAAGAGTCAGCGTTTTCAGAAAACGCCGGCAGCGAAACCGCACAAATCGCCTGGCCGCCGTTTCCGAGTATCAAGGTCCAATGGGACGAGGCCACCTGCGGGCAGGTGGTTTATCTTTTCAGCGAGACCCAGAATAACTTCGGCGGCCGCCCCGAGGAGTTCTTTCAGATCATGCGCCGCACCCGCCCCGGTTCTGCATCCAATCGGTTGACCGTTGCCTCCGTGGACATCGGTGGCGGGACCACCGACCTGGTTGTAAACGACTTTGTTCTGGATGAAGGCCGCGGCAGCAACGTTTATATCATTCCCCAGCAGCGGTTCCGCGACGGTTTCAAGGTTGCCGGCGACGATATTCTTCTGGAAGTGCTCCAGCAAGTCCTGGTGCCTGCGTTGGCAGCGGCGATGCGAATGCGGGGCATCGCCGACCCTGCGCCGCTTTTGTCGCGGCTGATCGGAACCGATCCGATAGAAGTCCAGGATAGCGTTCTGCGCCAGCAGCTGGCGCTGCAGATCATGTATCCGGCGGGACTCACGATTCTCAAGGCATATGAGGACTACGACCCGGTATCCGGGGCCGAGCCAACGACCCACAAACTTGCCGACCTGCTGCCGGCAAACGAGCATCCGAGCGCCACCGTGCTGGACTTTTTCGTCGGTCAAGTGCGCCGCGAATGCGGCGACGATCAGGGCGATTTCGATCTGTTGGAGGTGAACGTTACGCTCGATCTGAACCGCCTGCACGGACTTTTCATGCTCGAAAAACTGGAGATTTCCCGTGCTATCCGCGCCCTGTGCGAGATCATTTATCTCTATGACTGCGATATCCTTCTGTTGACCGGCCGGCCGTCCCGCCTACCGGGGATTCCCGCTCTGTTCCGGGCTTTTTTGCCGTTGCCGCCGGACCGGATCGTCAAACTGAACGGCTACCGCTCGGGCACCTGGTATCCGTTCAACAAACAAGGCCGCATCGACGATCCCAAAACTACCGCGGCAGTGGGCGCCATGCTTTGCGTTTTGGGACAAGGTAGGTTATCGAACTTCTTTTTCCGAGCCAACGACTTCAAACCCTACTCCACGGTGCGCCATGTCGGTCTGATGGACGACCAGATGATGATCAAGGCCGATGATGTTTACTACAGCGATATTGACCTGGATAATCCAGACTACGAACTGCCCGAGGATACGTTTTTCGAAATGCGTGGGCGCATGCACCTCGGTTTTCGCCAGCTGAGCGCTTCACGCTGGAAGAGCTCGCCGCTGTACGAACTTGATTTCGCCGATGAAAAAGCGCGCGATACTCTTTACCGCGAAGGCTCGGGCGAGGTGTTCAAGGTCTATCTGAAAAGGGAGCGGGCACATGAAAAAAATGTTGAGCGTTTTTCGATCGCACGGGTCGAAACCAAAGATGGAAGTGCCGTGCGGCGCGACCTGTTGGAGCTCAGATTGAAGACGTTGACCCATTTTGGTATCGAGGGTGACAGCTACTGGCTGGACAGCGGCTGCATTTTTATCGGCTAACCGGCAATGACCACTGATATGCAAACACTGGTAGAACGCTGCGATGGAATTTTCCAGGGGTGCGGCGCAGCCATCGAATGGGTCAAGAGCGTACGCAGCCACTCGCATCGCTTGAACCGCGAGGCGGGCGCCCTGATTGGCCGGCTTCGGCGTCTGCGAAACCTGTCCGGGCGGCTGGGCCGGGCCGCTGAACGGCCTGTGTCGGTTGGCTTTTTCGGCCTTTCCCAAGGCGGCAAGTCTTACCTCATATCTGCCTTGGCGGCCGGCGATAACGGCGAGTTGGAAACCCTGCTGGACGGCGAACGGCTGAATTTTATCAGCCACGTCAACCCGCCGGGCGGCGGCAAGGAAGCCACTGGTCTGGTGACGCGTTTTACCCGTCAAGCGGGACAGGCACCTGCGGGCTTTCCGATCCAACTGACTTTGTTGTCCGAGGTAGACCTCGTGAAGGTGCTGGGGAATGCATTCTTCAACGATTTCGACCGCGAAAAAGTAACATTACAAACCGAGCCGGTATATATTCGCCAGCTGCTGTCGGCGCTGGAAAAAAAGCGCCAAACCAGCGCCGTTGGCGGCGTCAGTGAAGACGACATCGTCGATCTGCTGGATTATTTCGATCAACGTTACAAGAAATCGATGGAGCCGCTGGCGGCGGATTATTGGCCCACCGCTGTCGAACTGGCGCCTTACCTGACGCCAAACGACCGCGTCACGCTGTTCTCGGTGTTATGGGGGGAAATAGAGGATCTGAGCCAGACTTATCTGATGTTGCGAAACAGCCTCGGTGAACTTGGGCATCCCACCACGGTGTATGCCCCGATCGAAGCATTGGTAACCCGCGCTGAATCCGGGGAATGGAGCCAAACGGACAGTATCATGAATGTCGATATCCTGGAGCGCCTCGGGCGCGACCTTGATGATCGAATCGCGATCCGATCATCCGCCGGCAGCGAACAACCGTCAGCATCGATGGACATTCCTCGATCGATTCTGGCTGCGCTGACCACCGAGATAAAGTTCATTCTTGCCGAGCAGCCGGTGTCGACAATGCTGGAAGAAGTCGACCTTTTGGATTTTCCAGGCTACCGGGGCCGCCTTTCGATCGGCGATCTCAGCGACGTCAAAACACAACTAAAGGACGAACGGGTCAATCCGGTTGCGCAACTCGTTCTGCGAGGCAAAGTCGCCTATCTGTTTGAGCGTTATACCGAAGACCAGGAAATGAACGTGTTGGTGCTATGTACGCCGTCCCACAAACAGATGGATATCAGTTCGCTGGGTCCGGTGCTGGAAAACTGGATTCATTCGACCCAGGGCGACTGTGCGGAAATCCGATCCGGCCACGGCCCCGGTCTCGTTTGGGCCATCAGCATGTTTGATTTTCGTCTGGCACCGGCCCCCGGGCAGACCACGGACATGATGCGCATCGGCTGGGAAGGCATGATGAAAATGGCGCTGTTGGAGCGTTTCGGTCAATATGAATGGCTCCAGAACTGGCGCCCTGGGCAAGCCTTCGATAATTTGTTTCTGGTGCGAAAGCCGAGGATGGCGAGTGACGTAATCGAAACCCGGGACGGCCAGGAATATGCAGTGATCGCGGATCAGCGAGCGCGTCTCGACCAGCTTAAAGCGACCTTCCTTGAAACCCCCTTGGTTCAGAAGCATGTCCGTGCCCCCGAAGCGGCCTGGGACGCAATGATCGCGTTGAACGACGGCGGAATAACGCGCTTGTCGGACTATTTGCAGCGGGCCGCTCGGGCAACGCTCAAACTGGAACGGATCCGCGAACAGACCGATGCCGTCATCGAGGAACTGGTGGAGCACCGCCTCGGCCTTTACCACCAAAAGGAAGGTGCGGCGGAAGTGGATCAAAAGGAAAAGCTTGCTGCAACGATCATAGACGCATTAAAAAAGCGAGGCGACCGGTTTGGTGAATTGCTGGCGGCCTTGCAGCCGTCGCCGGAGCATCTGCGCTCGCTTTATTTGCGGGCAGATGGTGCCGCATCGGAAGATGGCAGCGGAAAAACACCCGAGGCCGAGTCGCAGGAGCCGGAAAACGCCGGTCTGATCAATTTGGACGTGCTTCCCCATATAAACGTCGAAGCGGGCACTTCCGAAGCCAAACCAGTTGCGCTGAACGGCGCCGGGAGCCGTTTCATCCAGGCGGCGATGGATGATTGGATCCGGCAGTTGCGGGAATTACCCGAGCGCGCAGATCAGGTTCGTTTTCTCGGCGTGTCCAAAAACGTCCTGGAGCGGCTGGGCAACGAATTGATTACCGCGGCCGAGCGACTCGCACTCGAACAACGCTTGATGGAGCTTGTCGAAGAAGCAGAACTTCGCACCGCCGCCTCCCGTGCGCGTCTGGCGGAACGGCAGGTTCTTGCTGTACGCACCTGCATCAACGAGTTTGTGGATTTTCTCGGAAACAGTGCGGAACCCGTCGCTCAACGACCAACGTCGCAGGCGTTCGCAGGACGCCATGTGTTTCAGCCTCCTGCAAGGATCGCCAAGGGCGCGCTACCCGAACTGGCAGACAGACCGATTAATTTCTCTGCGCTCTATATCCTCGATTGGCTCCAATCGTTCAGCCTGCTGGCGAAGGGCAACGCCGGTCATTCGCCGGAGCGGGAAATCAGCACGGAGCACAACGAGCGGCTCGGTAAAATATTGGCATCGATCAGCGGCGGCTCGGGCGCTCTTCCGTAGCGCCGGTTCACGGTCGGACGTTTTTCGAGGAAACCAGTACCAGTCAACAGGACAATCTCATGGCCGATGCTTCCACTTGCATTTCCCGCCCACAAACGACTACGGCGGCAACGCGACAAAAATTTTCAGGAGTACTCGTTGCCATCGCGGTGCTGGTTTCATGTCCCGTCCCGGGTTTGTCGGAGCAGGCCCAAAAGCGTTCCGAAGACCGAGCGCCTTTACCCGCAGAATCCACTACCGCAAAGACCAAAGCGGCCGAACGTGACTTGTTGACACTGGTTCCGGAAGAGTTTACCAACGCGCTCGGAATGCAATTTCGATTGATCCCCGCCGGCGAATTCACCATGGGTTCCGATCGCGGCGACGACGACGAAAAGCCGCCCCGGAAAATCCGTATTCAGCGGCCTTTTTACATGGCCAAATACGAAGTCACGCAAGCCGAATGGACTGCGCTCATGGGCACCGAACCGTGGAAAGACCAAGGCTTCTCTACGAAGCACGAGCGCAGCCCTGCAATTTACGTGAACTGGGCGGATGCGCAGGAATTCGTACGCCGCCTGAACGCACGAGAAGCCTGCATTTGCTATAGCCTTCCCACCGAACGCCAATGGGAGCGGGCAGCACGTGCTGGGACCACCTCACGGTACAGCTTCGGTGATGACCCCGCCAAGTTGAACGACTACGGTTGGTTTGCCGGCAATACGGTCAACGCCCGCAAAGCCTTGCCGGTCGGGCAAAAGCGAGCCAATCCCTGGGGCTTGTATGACATTCATGGAAACGTCTGGGAGTGGGTCTTGGATTGGCGGGACGAGGACATCGGCCCCCGCATCCGCGGCGGAAGCTGGGCCAGCCCGGCCGAATCGCTGCGGTCCGCCAACCGCAGCGCCGCGCCAGCAGAGCGTCGCGCGGGTCATATTGGGTTTCGGCTGGTGCGCAGCGTCGAGCATTCCCCGGGTCTGCCAAATGCACCGACGATCAGTGAGCGATCAGTCGATTCGGGTTCGGCTCTGCCAGCGGGGGCACTTAAACAGTCCCAGCAGTAAGCGGCCGCCGGCTATATCGGCGCTTTTATGTCGACCGATGATGCCGCGCCGGTTTGTCCGGTGCCGGTATCGTCATGGATATCGACATCTTCGTAAAGGAAAATTGCTACGCTTTGGTTTAAGCCGTCGTAAACTTCGCCGCCATTCGCGCGGCTCTTTTTGGCTGCCGGGCTTTTCACGTATTCGGCGAAAAGCGGTTCTATATTATACAGTTCGGCGACCGTTTCATCGATGTAGGGGCCGTAATTTCCCAACCATTTTCGATCGATCAGCGACACCGGTACATCCTTGGTCTGTGTAAACCACTGTTCCACCGCCATCAGCCTTTGCCTGGAAAGTTCGTCGTTATAGACGATACCGCCCGGCAGCGAGGCGCGGGCGTCGAGCCCGATTTTCTGTTTTCTCCCTGAAGCGACCCATTCTTTATAGATCGCTTCCAACTCGCTTTCATTGTCGATCGGGAGAAAACCTTGGGATTCGTCACCCTGGAAAACGTTCTGCAACTCTGAATCGTTGAAGTCAAAACGCACGAGTCCGCGGTAATGGCGGGCGGAATTGAACATATACACCGACGCCATGGCCGTCATTGTCGGGCCGCAGACTTTTTCGCAGACCAGAATATGGTCGAGCAGATCCCCGTAGGTATACTCGCCTCGTTTGACCTTTTTGGTTTCCGAGACGATATGGCCGCAAAACATCTCGATCGACGTCCCCTGTTTTTTCAGCTTGGCGCGTATCGCCCGATCCATCTGCTCGGCATCGAAGAAACGGGTGACCGTCGGGCCGCTCGAGGCGGATTGCAGATAAGTCATGATCGGTGTAATGAAAAAGAACAGCCCCGCGTCTTCATCGATGCATTCCTTGAGAATGCCGATCTGCCCGGGGGCCGCTTTAATCTCGGGCTTGTTCAGCAACTCGATAATTTCTTCGTCGATCTTTATCCCCTGTTTTTTGCTGCCCGCGGCGTTTGCCGGGCCGATTAGTCCGACTACGAATAAAGCCGCGAAAATCACTTTACTCAAACGTAATATGCCTGACATCGATACTCTCCTGGTTGTGCGCAATCGATCATTTTGTCGGTTGAGGTTCATGCGAACTTCATTTCAGTTTGGAGGCGTCGTCGCCGGGGCGACCAAATGCCTTCCGTCGGGTTCGATCGTGTTTCCCCAATATCGCCCGGGATCAAGATGTATCCAATCCGCTTGAAGAGGGATGTACCCAACGGTCTGGCTACCGTTCAGAATGACGGTTTTCGGGACCGTTCCCGCCGGTTGATCGTTGTAAGGGATAAACCGCTGCCAGAGCTGTTTTTCGGGATCATGAAGAAAACGGATATTGACGTTCCTGCCGGCCTTGAACGGTGAAAACAACGCATTCAAACGCCGGTCGGCGCGTTCTTTGTCGTCTTTGGCGTCCACGGAAACCACCCAGAGATGAATGTCGGGAAAATCCGACCGAAACCGAAAAAGATCGGTCAGTTCCTTGAGGCACGGACGGCACCATTCTGCCCAAAAATGGACGATGTTTCTTTTGGAATGGACCAGATCCGCCTTCATTTGTTCAACCAGGCGGTGGTTGACAGCTTCGGACACGACCGGGTCTTTTGCGATTCGAAACAGCTCTTCGGCATGATTCCGGTACACCGTATCTGCGCTGTTGAGGTAGTCGTACAAATACCGTCCGTGCCGTGGCAAAAAACGGCCGTTTTGCTTGTAATACGCCCAAGGCCCCAGAAATCGGGCCTGAATATAGGCCTTATCGATGGAATCGTTGCGAATAAGCGTCTCGAAACGTTCCGCCGCATCTCTGAAACGGTTGGCGTTCAAATACGCTTTGGCCAAGTTGAATTGACTGGGCCAATGATCGGCACTGCGCTGAATATTGACCTCCCATATGCTGATCGCCTGTTCCCGCTCCCCTGCATTGTAAAACTCCTCCGCTTTCAGGTTGTATAAGTCCGCTTTGGACAAATCATCCGGCACTTCGATAACCCTGGGAATGGAAGCCTCTCGGGTTGTGTTCAATGCGAGTATCTGCGCGTTCTGCGCTAAAACACCGCCGGGTAAAGGCCAACCGAGCTGACCGTCCTTGACGGCGATAAAAAACTGTTGTGAAATCTCGCGGTTGGTGCTGACAGGTTCTATCGCAACCCGCGCAACGGAGCTTTTGCTGTCCGGCCATGATTCTAACCCAGCCGCATTTGGGCAGAATCCGCAGCCCGTCAAGAACAAAGCAAACACGCCCGCTCCGATCGGGAAGCGGCGTGCGCAATGATAGTCAATCCGAATCAAGGGTTTTACACCGAGTTTTATTGAGGCCGCTTCGGACGCCATGCCCACTCGAACAATTTATCCTCCTCCGCAGCCGAAGCCGGGTGGCTTCGCGGGGCCGATGCCGCCCATCCAGCGAGAATTCCGCGCTCGATTCCTATTATATAATGCTCCGTTCTTACGGCGTGGAAAAAAACGAACCATTTTAAAACGACCGTTCGATCGATGTTCGCCATATTTTAAGAATCGGTGCCGATTATCCACTTGAACTATCACAAAGGCAAGCGACTCAAAAAGCTTGTAGGGATCATTGACTCGGTCCTCAAAAAGTCCGGGAGCGACGTTGCATCTACGGCACATTGTCTTCCTTGAATAATCCGCCCCGGACTGTGATACAGTTATGCCCTACCGGTATAGGCAGGCCTGAAACATACGATCAAAATGAACGGAGTTCTACTTAGAAGCGGCGAGTTAAAAGCGTTTCACCCGTTGGGGGTCACGGGAGACCCGGTGTACCGGTTCGCACCGCAATTGAGGGCCGCCATGCAGCGGCGGTTCGGCAGCGAAACCGCGGATTTGTTCGCGATCCCCAAGGCAAATGACGAAGGGGATCGGGTCGACTGGTACGCGCCGCAGCCGGGCATGGTGGTGCCTTGGGCGTCGGCGAGCGTCGATGAACGCAAAGCCGCCAGGACGACGTTGTTGCGGGCGCGGGATCGTATAACGAAAACTGCAAAGAACATCCAGGATAACGACGTTCAAGATGATCAGAAGCAGATCTTCGGACGCTTACTGGAGCAGGCGCTTCAGTTCCCGGACGACGATCATGTTTACCTGGTGGACGGAAGGCCGGTCATTACTTTTTGGGGATTCCGCCGCCACAACGCGATACCCGAATCGAACGCCTTTATGGGCTTATATATCGAAAATGCGCCTCCGCCCGGGTTAATCGCAACGCCCGGTCCGGAGATGACATCGGCGCGCCGACGCGGGTCCCATTGGTGGCTGCTGCTGCCCTTGCTGTTGGTGCCGTTATTGTTTTGGCGCGGCTGCGACGACCGGAAACCACACTCTTTGCAATCTGCTTCGGTTTTTTCGGAAGCAAAGCCGCTCGATCAGCCCAAAGGCGTTCCCACGAGCGAAATCGATCCCGATTCCAGCATCCGGCATGCGGTCCCGGCGACGCGTGTCATTGATCGCGACGCCGTCGGAAGTGCGACGCCCAGCGATGGCGGGCGAATACACGGTCAACCGATTCCAGGGGGGGCCGCCGAATCTGAAGCCTGGCTGATCGATGAAAGCGACGTGGCGCTGCCACCCCGACCCGGTGCCGATCAGGACCTACGAGTCAATGAAGAAGCGGTGGGCGCGGCCCCGCAATCGTTCGAAGATGAAATCCTGGGATCCGAGCGAACCGATGCCGCTGTCGAGGGGGGGACCGAATCAGAGGAGAAGGCCGGGGTGGGCGAACCCCATGAACAGCAGCCGCCGCAAGATGATGCGGTAAACCCCGAAGAACAAGGCGAGGAACTGACGATACCACCCGAGGCACTGGAAAGCGGATCGACTGATTTTCTCAACGGTCGCTGGCGGTCGTCCACCGGCCTGATGGAAGCCGACACCGGTCGTCCAGTGGTGCTGGAGTACGCTTTTCGAAACGGTAAAGGCCAGGCGAGAATTCGGCGCAGCGATGGGACAGTCTGCACGGGGGATGTCAGCGCGACGCTCCGAGACAAGCGCCTGGTTCTAAATAACAGCATCGTTCGATGTCCGGACGGCGCAGGTTTTAACCCGGTCAAGGTTGAATGCGGGATCGGGAAAACCAGTTCCTCGGATTGCTCAGGTGAGCAATCCGAGGGGGGGCGATTTACCGTGAAAATGCGTCAAACCAAAACACCGAAGACTGGCGATGAATAGCCTATTAAGCGAATCCTTGCCGACCAGCGTCGATGCGGTACCTGCCGCGAGCCCGGCAGCGTTCGATCTATCCTGGTCTGAAGGCGCGGTCGCGCGACGATGGCCCTGAGAATACAACTGCGCGGAACCCGCCCGGGATACGGCCGGCTCGCGCTGCTAGGCTGGGATGCCTCGACAGAGAATCTGGAGATCGCCATACAACGCAATTCCGACGGTGGCCATCTCGCGCAAAATCAGCAATGGCAGTCTACCGAATATTGGCACGGGCTGGAGATTGTGGAAGATGATCAAGGCCGGTTGAGCGCCGAGCTCGGCCCCGATATCATTGATGCGATGATTGCGGCTTCAGGCGTTCAATTCAAGCTGTTCGTACGTTCGGCCGATGCCGCGGGCAGTAGCGTAGTACAGACCATTGGCCGACTATTGGGATCCGAAGCCGGCAACGGTTCATCCGACATTGAAAAATCCCCAATCGCAGCCGTCGATGTGTCGCAAAACCGGCCGTCCGAAGAGGGTGAAGCAATGGAACAAACGGGCGATTTCTCTGCAAACCAACACACCGAGGATCTCGACCAGGCTGACGGGCAGCCCCTTAAAACCGTAGAGAAAAATTCCGGAGCGCGCAGGCTTTTGGCCGTCGTTCTGAGCTTGTTGTTGCTTGCAGGAGCCGCCTGGGGACTCTGGTTTTTTCTTCGACAACCGGATCAGCACGAGGCGCCGGTGAGCAAAAAGCAGAAACCCGACACATCGGTCGTCGCAACGATCGAGGGAGGCGTCGCCCAGGCATCTCGGGCTGAAGGCGCCGGAAACCCGCGGGTTCTTCGATTTCTGCGGAGTAGTCCAACGCCTACCTTGATCTACGCCCGGGCGGCGGGCTGGGAACAGGAGGGTGACTGTGACGCAGCTATGATTACGTATCGAATAGCCGCAGAGGCCGAGGCCGAATCCGCCTTCAAATTTGCGCAGCGATATGACCCGGACCGATTCGCGCGGGGCGGTTGTATTGCGAAGGCGAATAGCGACGCGGCCGCCTATTGGTATGAAAAACCGGCATCCAGCGGAAACCCGGAAGCGCAGCGCCGCTTGGGTGAATTACTGATCGAAAAGCACGCATCGGGCCCGCTTTACCACACCGCCAGAAACTGGCTGCAAAAAGCCGCCGATCAGGGGGATCGGCGAGCCGAAGCCATCCTCGATGCCAAACAAAAATAGGACTAATTTCGCGAAGAAGGTCAATGTGACCGACCGGCGGGCCTATTATCCCAACCGGGTCGGAGCGAATCGACCGCCAACACCGTTTCTCCGGCGCCACATGCGACCGGCAGGGCCATACGGCAGACCTCAACAACATGCTACCGGAATTAGGCTCCCAGCCCACTGAATTTGTTATGGTCTTCGAAAATTGGACATTCTCGCGTTGAAAATCGTAGGGTGGGCATGCTTTTTATGCCCACCGAACCCGCCAGCCGGTAACCTGGTGGGCATAAAAAGCATGCCACACCCTACCGAAAGGCACCGAATCGTCCAATTCCAAGGCCGATTTTTGGACATTTTGTTGATGTCTGTAATGGCTGATTTTCATCAGCCCAGATCAAAGTTGGGCCCGACCTTCGCTGAAAGGACGCGTCTGTTCTCGATCCCCCAGAGCGAGCCGTTATCGTGCTTAAGCACAAAAGCCATCTCGGCACCAGCGGCAGCCTTGCTCAGGCAGTGAAGAAGAATATGCTCAAAAAAAGCTTGCAATCCAATACGACCGGTCACATAATACTGCGTTATGGCACAGACGAACCGCAGATCGGCGAACCGGGAGAGGCTGCTCGACCAGGGTGTCATGATGCTGATGGAACAGGGGTATCACGGGACAGGCATCAAGGAAGTGTTGGATGCGGTATCGATCCCCAAGGGTTCGTTCTACAACTATTTCGGCAGCAAGGAGCAGTTCGGAGCCGAGGTGATCGCTCATTATATCGAGCCGTTCATTCAACAGGTCAATGAACATCTCAGTGCCACGGACCTGGATGCCTTATCTGCACTGCGGCGCTATTTCGATGTTCTGATCGTCGAACTCGAAGCGAAGTCGTTTCAGGGGGGGTGTCTGTTGGGCAATCTGATGGGTGAGATCGGTGACACCAGCGAAGTGTGCCGCCAAGCGTTGGCGCGCTCGGTTCGGCGCTACCGCGATTGTCTGAAAAATGGACTGAGCCGCGCACAGCAAGAGGGCAGCGTTCGGACGGATTTGTCGGCCGAGGAGATGGCCAATTTTCTGGTCGATGCCTGGCAAGGGGCGTTGCTCAGAATGAAAATCGAGCAGTCTGTGGGTCCGCTCAAGAATTGTTGCGACCATCTGTTGGGCGGCTACTTCAAAGTGTAGCCTTTTGCTTAT
>Ga0114931_10004546_pt1 | contig 17327 bp, 9 predicted proteins | sample 2SBtaG_FD_89579 | JGI IMG/M metagenome (GOLD analysis project Ga0114931, IMG submission 89579) | Deep subsurface microbial communities from Kolumbo volcano to uncover new lineages of life (NeLLi) - 2SBTROV14_V59a metaG | ecosystem: Environmental > Aquatic > Marine > Volcanic | place: Kolumbo...
ATCGGGATCGGGATCGGGATCGGGATCGAAAAATCGACACCGATACCGATTGCGAGATCGTCAAGATTAAAAGGAAAATAAACAATGAAAGCTCTTGTTGCTCTGGAAGATGGTAGAATTTTTGAAGGACGATCCTTTACAGGTGCTGGTGAGGCCCTGGGAGAGATCGTCTTTAACACTGGCATGACTGGATATCAGGAAATTCTCACCGACCCCTCCTATAACGGTCAAATTGTCACTATGACTTGTCCGCTTATTGGCAATTATGGCGTAAATGAGGATGATATGGAGTCAGGCTCTGTTCATCCGGACGCTTTTCTGATTAAGGAATACAGTGAAATTCACAGTAATTTCAAAGCAACAGGTAACCTTGCCGATTTTTTAAGATCAAGAAATGTCTTGGGTGTAGAAGGACTTGATACACGAGCAATAACAAGACACACCAGGGAAGTTGGAGCACTGAAGGGCATTGTTTCTACCCAGGATCTTGACCCGTTATCCCTGGTGGAAAGAGCAAAATCCTGGTCTGGCCTGCCTGGCCGTGATATGGTTAGCTCTGTAACTTGCCAAAAGCCCTACGGCTGGGCCAATAATGGCCCCGCTCCCGGCGCAAACTTCACTACCGCCTCATCCGGTAAATACAAAATCGTTGCCTTGGATTTCGGCCTGAAATACAACCAGCTGCGCCTCCTGCAAGAGAGAGGCTGCCAGATTCAAGTGGTACCAGCCAGTACCAGTTCTGATGATATTTTGGCAATGAACCCGGATGGCATATTCCTTACCAACGGCCCAGGCGACCCAGCCGGTGTACCTGGTGTTGTGGATACGGTTCGTAATCTGCTCGGCAAAAAACCGATTTTTGGTATCTGCTTAGGCCATCAGATTCTCGGACTCGCCTATGGAGGCAACACCTACAAACTTAAATTTGGCCACCGCGGTTCCAATCAGCCAGTCAAAGACCTTTCCACTGGCAAAATAGAAATAACCGCTCAAAACCACGGTTTCTGCGTTGATTTTGATAGTCTAAATCCCGATGACGTGGAATTAACCCATATTAATCTTAATGATAACAGTGTGGAGGGCATGCGCCACAAAAAATATCCTGTATTTTCGGTGCAATACCATCCGGAAAACGCTCCTGGCCCCCACGATTCTCTTTATCTTTTTGATCGTTTTATTGACATGATGTAAGCGCAAACTGCGAAAAGACACTGACCCAACAGGCTAATTGATAGCCGCCTCAAACGAAACTAACCCAAACCAATTTAAAAAAATAAGTTATGCCAAAACGCAAAGATATAAAAAAGATACTCATTATTGGTTCTGGACCTATCATTATCAGTCAGGCTTGTGAATTTGACTATTCTGGCACACAGGCAGTCAAGGCCCTGAAAGAGGAAGGATATGAGGTGGTATTGATTAATTCCAATCCCGCCACCATTATGACCGACCCGGAAATAGCCGACAAGACATATATAGAACCTATCACCCCGGAAATTTTGGCCAAGGTAATTGAAAAGGAAAGACCAGATGCCCTATTACCCACCCTGGGAGGTCAAACCGGACTAAATACGGCCCTAATGGTGGCGGATATGGGCATACTCGACAAATTTAATGTCGAGATGCTGGGGGCCAATGCAGATATTATCCGCAAGGCCGAAGGTCGTGATTCCTTCCGGGAAGCCATGCATAAGATTGGTTTGAAGGTTCCAGAGAGTGCGATTATACATGAAACAAGCGAAATCATGGCTGTAGGTGAACAGATAGGTTTTCCGATCATCGTCCGGCCGAGTTTCACTTTGGGCGGCACTGGCGGCGGCGTAGCATACAACACCCAAGAGCTAAAAAGCCTTTGTAAGGTCGGCCTGGATCTAAGCCTTAACTCTGAGGTAATGCTGGAGCGCAGCTTGTTGGGATGGAAGGAGTACGAACTTGAGGTTATGCGCGACAAAAATGATAATGTGGTTATTATCTGCTCCATTGAAAACTTTGATGCCATGGGCGTACACACTGGCGATTCTATAACCGTTGCCCCTGCCCAGACCCTAACTGATCGAGAGTACCAGATCATGCGTAACGCATCTCTGGACATTATTCGGGAAATTGGCGTGGAAACCGGCGGTTCTAATGTGCAATTCGCAGTTAATCCGGCTGACGGCGAATTAATGGTTATTGAAATGAATCCCAGGGTATCAAGAAGCTCAGCCCTTGCCTCCAAGGCCACTGGCTTTCCCATAGCCAAAATTGCCGCAAAACTGGCTGTGGGTTATACCCTGGACGAAATCGCCAACGATATAACCAAAAAGACTTACGCTTCATTTGAACCAAGTATTGATTATTGCGTCGTCAAAATACCACGCTGGACCTTTGAAAAATTCCCGGAAACGGAAGACCATCTAACCACCGCCATGAAATCAGTAGGCGAAACCATGGCTATAGGCCGGACCTTTAAAGAGGCTTTCCAAAAAGCCTTGCGTTCTCTTGAAATAGGTTGTTTCGGTTTTGGCGCCGACAAAAAGTTTAACCATCAGGATATGGATCAGGTTGATCTGGAGCAGGCCTTAAATAACCCAAGTTCGCAACGGGTATTCCATATATATGAGGCCCTGAAACGTGGTATGTCCATTGCACGTATCCACGAGCTCTCAATGATTGATCCGTGGTACCTGAACAACCTTAAGCAGATTGTCAGTTTAGAGCAGGTTATTGCTGCGGCAGGCTTCTCAGGGCTGGCTCCACAACTACTCCGGCAGGCCAAGGAATATGGTTTTTCCGACCGGCAGCTAGCCCGTCTCACCGGCACTACCGATGAGGATATCAGGAAATTACGAGAACAACAGGGCTGCCAGGCCGTTTACAAATTGGTGGACACCTGTGCCGCCGAATTTGAGGCATTTACCCCCTATTATTACTCCACCTTTGAGCAGGAAGATGAGTCCAGGCCTTCCTCCAAACGCAAAGTTATGATTTTGGGCGGCGGCCCCAACCGTATAGGCCAGGGAATTGAATTTGACTATTGCTGTGTGCACGCCGCATTTGCCCTTGCCGAACTTGGCATTGAAAGCATAATGGTAAACAGCAATCCGGAAACCGTCAGTACCGATTATGACACCTCAGACAAGCTGTATTTCGAGCCGCTTACCAGCGAAGATGTCATGAATATAATTAATAAAGAAAAGCCCGATGGCGTGATTGTCCAGTTTGGCGGCCAAACTCCTCTCAATCTGGCAGAGGATCTTGCCAAGGCCGGAGTCAATATTCTTGGCACATCTGTAGACAGCATTGATCGAGCCGAGGATCGTAAAAGATTCCAGAAATTCCTGCAAAAACTTGATTTAATACAACCAGCCAATGACACAGCCCTCTGCCCTGCCGATGCCATTGCCATCGCCGAGCGTGTGCAATACCCTGTTGTCGTTCGACCATCTTACGTCCTGGGTGGACGGGCAATGCGGATTGTCTACAACGAAAGCGATCTGGTCAATTATATGCAAACCGCCATTGATGTCTCATCAGAGCACCCAATCCTGGTCGATAAATTTTTGAAGGACGCCATTGAAGTGGATGTTGATGCCATCTCAGACGGAGAGACAACCATCATTGGCGCTATTATGGAGCATATTGAAGAAGCCGGCATTCACTCCGGCGACTCTGCCTGCGTCCTGCCGGCCCACACCCTGCCTGATTCTATTAAAGAGGAAATCAGCAGAGCTACCAAGGCCATGGCCATGGAGCTTGGGGTCATAGGTCTTATGAATATTCAGTTTGCCGTTAAAGGCGATGTAGTCTACGTCCTGGAAGTTAACCCCAGGGCCTCAAGAACTATCCCCTTTGTCAGCAAAGCCACCAATGTCCCATTGGCCAAACTGGCGACTAAGGTGATGATGGGAGAAAAATTAACCGATCTGGGTCTTTGCAAAGAGGTTAAGATAGATCACTACGCAGTCAAGGAAGCGGCATTCCCTTTTGATCGTTTTGACAATGTTGATACCCTGCTGGGCCCAGAGATGAAGTCTACAGGCGAAGTCATGGGAATAGACATGGAGCTGGGAATTGCTTTTGCCAAGGCGCAATTTGCGGCCGGCCAGCCCATACCATCCTCAGGAAATGTCCTGATCAGTGTGCGCAATAATGACAAGGATTCTATTTTGCCCACGGCCCAGAAACTTCATAAATTGGGTTTCACAATTTTTGCCACTAAAAATACAGCCATTTTCTTTAACGAAAGGGGCTTACCATGTCAGCACATTAATAAAATTTCTGAGGGTCGCCCTCATATTCTGGACAAGGTACGGGACAAAAAGATTCAATGGATAATCAACACCTCAATGGGGACAAGAACCACCGAGGACGCATACACGATAAGGCGTAGTGCCCTGGATTACCATATACCGTACACCACCACAATTTCTGGTGCTAAAGCCATGACCATGGCCATTGAAACCTTGCGCAAAAAAGACATAATGGTTAAGTCTTTACAGGAGTATTTTGGTAAGCGATCCATGAACACCACCCTGCACACGTTAACCGGGCGCAATATACAGGGGGTATGATTGCGCCCGGTTAACGTGCACATGGCGGCGTCCCTGAATCGCTTACAGTTTAGTGCCTTACTCCCGATATTCTGTCATAAAAAACAGGTAAGCGGAGCGAAGCGTAGACTCCGAGAAACTGGGAAATTGTTATTGAAATTGCGAAGTTAAGCAAACCACCAAGGCACTTATCCAGGGATTGTTATCAAAGTTTTGACCTTTTCCCGTTTATCTGGGTTTGGGGTGTTACAAAGTCAAGATGAGGTTCGTTTGTCGCTTACGTATTTTGCATAGCCACATATCCACAAATTTAATGGAGATCAACATTTGAATATCTTTTACAAAAACCTATCGATGTGGTTGGTCGTCGGACTAACCATGTTGCTGCTATTTAACATGTTTAACAAGCAGCAAAGTCCTGTCAAGGAAATGAGCTATAGCGATTTCATTTCCAGTGTTGATTCCGGCATGATCAATCAAGTTGTAATCCAGAATAATATCCTGACCGGCACTATCCAGGGGGGCACGAGCTTTAAGGTCGTTGCACCACAAGACCGCGATCTCTTGCCGATACTACGCAAGGCTGGAGTCAATATCACGGCGAAACAAGACGATGCCACTCCCTGGTATATAACCATCCTGGTTTCCTGGTTTCCCATGCTCCTGCTGATCGGAGTCTGGATTTTTTTCATGCGTCAGATGCAAGGTGGTGGCGGCAAGGCCATGAGTTTCGGCAAAAGCCGCGCTAAAGCCCTGGATAGTGAGACTACCAAAATCACCTTTAAAGATGTGGCGGGTATTGAAGAGGCGAAGAATGAGCTTTCTGAAATCATTGATTTTTTAAAGGATCCCAAAAAATTTACGGATCTGGGAGCCAGGATCCCCACAGGCGTACTCCTGGCAGGCCCACCAGGAACAGGTAAAACACTCTTGGCCAAGGCTATTGCCGGTGAAGCAGAAGTCCCGTTTTTTTCTATCTCTGGTTCAGATTTTGTTGAGATGTTTGTTGGTGTTGGCGCCTCAAGGGTTCGTGATCTCTTTAATCAAGGCAAAAAAAATGCCCCCTGTATTATATTTATTGATGAAATTGACGCCGTAGGACGTCATCGAGGTGCAGGTTTGGGTGGCGGTCACGACGAGCGGGAACAAACCTTAAATCAACTTTTAGTAGAGATGGATGGTTTTGAGGTCAACGAAGGTGTTATTATTGTGGCGGCCACAAACCGTCCCGATGTCCTGGATCCTGCGCTACTCCGCCCTGGCCGCTTTGACCGCCAGGTTGTAGTTCCACCACCAGACGTTAAGGGCCGCGAGATGATCCTCGAGGTACACGGCAAAAAAGTTCCCTTGGCCGACGATGTCGAATTCAAGGTCATTGCCCGCGGCACCCCTGGTTTCACGGGAGCCGATTTAGAAAATATGGTCAACGAGGCAGCCCTGCTTGCGGCCAGAGGCGGTAATAAAAAGGTGACAATGGCCTTTCTTGACGAGGCCAAAGATAAGGTCATGATGGGTTCCGAAAGGCGCAGCATGATAATCACCGAGAGTGAAAAGAAGGTAACTGCCTACCACGAAGCGGGTCACGCCCTGGTGGCCATTTTACTGCCCGGCACCGATCCGGTACATAAGGTCACTATCATCCCGCGAGGTCAAGCCCTGGGTCTCACTCAGCAATTACCTACTGGCGATAAATACACCCACTCCAAATCATACCTATTAAACAACCTGCGTATTTTTCTGGGTGGCCGGGTTGCCGAAGAGTTGGTTTTTAATGAAATCACCACCGGAGCCGGCAACGATATCGAGCGGGCCTCAGGCATGGCTCGTAAGATGGTTTGTGAATGGGGCATGAGTGAAAAACTTGGGCCCCTCGCCTTCGGCAAAAAAGAGGAGCAAATATTTCTGGGCCGCGAGATTTCCCAACATCGAGATTACAGTGAAGATACTGCCATCAAGATTGATTTGGAGGTCATGAGCATGATGCAGGAGGCCCATAAAGATGTAATTGCTCTTCTCACTGAGAATCGCAACATTCTGGAAGCCTTAGCCCAAGCCCTGCTGGAGGAAGAGACCATCTCATCCGAAGATATCAAGCAGATAATGGCTGAGCAGGACAAGCAGGAGGCTGAAGAATCATAAAGACAAAGCGCCGCCATTATCTGGATTTTAGCAACAAAATCCAGATAATGGGTATTCTCAATGTAACCCCGGATTCATTCTCTGATGGCGGGGAATTTATGTCCAGCGAGGCCATTCGGCGTCATAGTGCCGAGATGTTGCAAGCCGGGGTGGATATTATTGATATTGGTGGTGAATCTTCCAGACCCTTTGCAAAATCGGTTACTCTTGCTGATGAATTGGCAAGAGTAATTCCCGCCGTGGAAATTGTCCGCCGTCAAGCCCCGGAAATCTTAATTTCAGTTGATACAACCAAGGCCGAAGTAGCCCGGCAAAGCCTTGAAGCTGGTGCCAATATTATTAATGACATAAGCGCTCTGCGCTTTGACCAAGAGATGATAAACGTCGCCAGACAACAAGACTGCCCGATTGTCATCATGCATATGCAGGGCACCCCCAGCGATATGCAGGTCAAACCAGCCTATGACGATATTATCCGGGAAACGATTGATTTTTTTCAGGAACGCATTGCCTGGCTCTGTAAAAATGGTATAGACCGTCAAAAAATAATTATTGATCCTGGTATTGGCTTTGGCAAGACCATTGCGCATAATCTCACCATTATCAATAACCTCCAGGAGTACCAAATTCTAGGCTGTCCCGTGCTTATAGGACACTCTCGTAAATCATTTATGAGCCGTTTACTGGGTGACAAAATTGACCTTGATAGTGCCACCGCAGCTATTTCAGCCATATGTGCCACGAAAAAAGCGGCAATTATAAGAGTTCACAATGTTAAGCTAAATAGCCAAGCGATACAGCTTGCTCAAGCTATACAAAGGGAAAGCCCTTGTCATTGAAAGAAAAAATAGACCGCTACCTCTCTTATAATCAGGAAAGAAAGCTAAACGCTGTCAAGTTCAATGAGACAAAGGCCATTTTCCTGTTTAAGATTGTGCCGTTTCTACTGCACGTCAATTTTAAAGACTTGCCTGGGTATATAGAAGATAAGGATTGCCCCTTTGGCATCCAGCTATTTCAGGCCCAAAAGGTTATAAACAAAGATTTATTTCATCACTATTTCCCAAATTCCACCGCAATGCAAAAGGGGGCGGAATCGCCATTCTCTCCGGAACCCGCAATCCATTCATTTACGACAATCGGCAGTATAGGCACAATCGCCCAGACAGAAAAGTCAGATTGTGATTATTGGGTAATCCTGCAATTTAGCGATTTATCTCCAAAAAAAATTGCGCTGTTACAGCAAAAATGTCAAGCCATTGAACAGTGGGCAGACACCTGTGGTTTTGAAATACATCTATTTCTGATGGATATTCAACAAACCCGCGACAATAGTTTTGAATCCAGGGCTGAGGAAGAATCTGCCGGCTCCGCCATGAAACTTCTTCTCAAAGATGAACTGTTCCGCACCCATATTCTGGTAGCAGGCAAAATATTTCTTTGGTGGCTGATCCCACCAGAATTAACCGAACAAGAATATAAATCCTATGTTCAGGAATTACCGGCCAGGCATAAACTTAACATGCGTAATTTTATAGACTTGGGGTACATCTCCGGCATTCCAAAAGCTGAGACCTTTGGCGCCTGTCTATGGCAAATGAACAAGGCACTGGACAGCCCCTTCAAATCAGTAATTAAATTTGCCTATCTCGAACTTATTCTAAGTAATAAGGACCGGCATAAATCCCCATTAGTCTCCGATAAGATAAAACGTTTGGTAACCTTTCCAGAATCACTCGCAGACCATGATACGCCACTTGAATTGAGCGCAATTGACCCTTACCTCCTGTTGGCCCGGGCCATCATGGCCTTTTATCAGGCAAGTAAGTCTGAAGGGAAACGTGATCAATTCATTCGAGCCTGCCTATTCCTGAAGACCCTGGAGGGCATGGAATCGCAAAAAAAATCAAGCAGCCATGCTAATCATCTGAAGTCCACGATAAAACTAATGGAAGATTGGGATCTGTTGCCCACCCCCCTCGACCATTACCTGAACTTCAAATACTGGAAATACAAAAATCTGGTGAATGAAGGGACTAAAGTCCATGATTATCTCATTGCCACCTATAAGAGACTACGCTGGTACCTGCGTAATTTTGAGAAAGAAGGCACCGGAATTACAATCACAGAAAGAGATATAGCCGTTCTGGGCCGCAAGCTTTTTACCTTTCACCAGAAAAAAGAAAACAAAGTTGACTACATCCAGAGCCTGTCCCGCGAGATTATGGCTCAAGATGATATAACCTTGCATGTGACACGATCGGATGGTCAGGATTTCTTTTTTGCCTTGCAGGGCAAGTATGACCACAAGTCGATTAAGGACAATAAAGACTCATTGATCAAGCGTGAAACTCACCTGATTCGCCTACTGACCAGCATGATTATTAATGGGGTTCTTACTGGCAGCACACATTTACACCTCACCAAAAACTATCTGCCGGTGGATCTCTCAGATATTCAAGCCTTGACCGCCAAGATACTCCAGACCTTTCCTTTTATAGATGTATCCCATATCCCTGCCGAGCAATTATTGAAAAGCGAAATTGTCACCCAGGCCCTGGCCATCATAAACTTTGATAAACTGCCGGTAAGAGGAACCAAAAACATAAAATCAACCATCATTACAGTCAACAGTTATGGTGAGTATTTCATCAACGATTATAGTACATTAGCGCAGTATAAAAGTGCCTTATTGGCACTGTTAACCCAGCATGAAATTAGCCGCTGGAATAAAAATTTGGATACTTTTTTCCCCCCACAACAAGATCTACACGCCCTGCAATCGATGTTAGAAACCTAAGTTAGATATGCATTCCCACGCAGGAGCGTGGGAACGAGGAATCGGAATCGCTATCGCCATCGATTTTTCGATTGCGATAGCGATTCCGAGACCGATTGCAGTAGCGTATTTTCGTGCTGTCGATTTTAATCTCGTTTCCACGCTCCGCGTGGGAATGCATACCATATTTGTTCCATATAACCACCACCATTTGGGGAGAAGTTACAAAATACTAGATATTATTTTGAACATGGTTTAGATTACTTAGCTCATTTTGATCAACTAACCTAGTGAGGGAACGTTGTTTGGTTCCAACAGGACTGGGTAAAATGCCTTTAATATTTGTCCAATAATAAATTTTCTAAGGAGGAGATTATGTCTCGAAAAATGGTTACCATAGACGGGAATCAAGCCTGTACCCATGTGGCCTACGCCACCAGTGAAGTCATCACTATCTATCCAATTACCCCTTCATCCCCAATGGCGGCGGAATCTGATGCCAAGAACACCGCCGGCCAGGAGAATATTTGGGGCACAGTACCAGCCGTAACTCAGATGCAATCAGAAGGCGGGGTTGCGGGCGCTCTGCACGGTTCGCTTACTACCGGTGCCATGTGCACTACCTTTACCTGCTCCCAGGGCTTGCTCTTAATGGTTCCCAATATGTATAAGATTGCGGGAGAGCTAATCCCTACAGTTTTCCACGTCACTGCCCGTTCTCTGGCCGGTCAGGGTCTATCCATTTTTGGAGATCACAACGATGTAATGGCCTGTCGCCAGACAGGTTGGGCTATGCTCTGTTCCCAGAACGTCCAGGAATGTCAGGATATGGCTCTAATCGCCACCCAGGCAACCCTAAAAAGCAGAATTCCCTTTATGCATTTCTTTGACGGTTTCCGCACCTCTCATGAAATCCAGAAGGTTGAGCAGCTTACCACCGATGATATGCGGGCCATGATTGACGAAGACCTGCTCATTGAGCACCGTAAACGCGGCCTAACCCCAGATCGCCCCCAAATGCGTGGTACCGCTCAGAATCCTGATGTTTATTTCACCGGTCGAGAGACAGTCAATAAATATTATAACGCCTGCCCGGCAATCGTCCAGGAGACCATGGACAAATTTGCCGCATTAACTGGCCGTCAATACCATTTAGCTGACTACCACGGCTCTCCTGATGCTGAAGAGATCATCGTCATGATGGGTTCCGGAGCCGAGACTGTGGCCGCGACTATTGACCATCTGATTGCTCAGGGCCAGAAGCTGGGCGTATTAATTGTCCGCCTTTTCCGTCCATTCGATTCAACAGCTATAGTTAACGCTATGCCCAGCACTGTAAAGAAAATTACCGTTCTGGATAGAACCAAAGAAGCTGGTAGTGCCGGTGAGCCCCTGTACCTTGACATAAGAGCTGCTATTGGCGAAGCCACTGACTCGTCCAGAGTCAGCCAGCAACCCTTGATCCTAAATGGTCGTTTTGGCTTGGGCTCAGCTGAGTTTACCCCGGCAATGGTTAAAGCTGTATTTGACAATATGTCAGCCTGGTCTCCCAAAAACCATTTTTGTGTCGGCCCTCATGATGATGTGACATTCAGCAGCCTGGATTACGACAATTCCTTCAATATTGAGGGCAAAGATGTCTTCCGAGCCATGTTTTTCGGCCTTGGTTCTGATGGTACCGTTGGTGCCAACAAGAACACTATTAAAATAATCGGCACCGAAACCAGCAATTACGCCCAAGGTTACTTTGTCTATGACTCCAAAAAATCAGGTTCTATAACTACCAGCCATCTGCGTTTCGGTAAGAATCAGGTTGTGGCCCCATATTTAATTGATAAAGCCAATTTCATTGCCTGTCATAACTTCAACTTCCTGGATAATTACGACATGCTGGACAAGCTGGAGGAAGGCGGCACATTCCTGCTCACTACCACTTTTTCCAAGGCACAAGTATGGAAGCATTTACCCGCTAAGGTTCAAAAACAGTTGATCGACAAAAAGGCTAAATTCTACATTATTGATGCCATCAGTCTTGGACAAGCCCTGGGGCTTGGTGCCAGAATCAACATGATTATGCAGACCGCCTTCTTTATGATTTCCGGTATCCTGACCCAGAAACAGGCAGTTAAGGCCATTAAAGACGCCATCAAGAAGACCTATGGCAAGAAGGGTGATAAAGTAGTTAATATGAACTATGCGGCTGTTGACGGTGCCATAGAAAAAATCGTTAAGGTTAAGATCCCCAAGACGGTCAATGGTCATGAGCTTCCACTAACTGTACCAGCAGATGCCCCTGAATTTGTCAAGGAAGTTACTGCCACCATGATAGAGGGTAATGGCGCAGACCTCAAAGTATCTCAAATCCCTGCTGACGGAACCTGGCCCACTGGCACTACTCAATATGAGAAACGTAATATCGCAGTTAAAGTACCTGAGTGGATACCAGAGAACTGCATCCAGTGCGGTCGTTGTTCAATCGTCTGCCCGCACGCTGCCATCCGCCTTAAGCTCACCAAGAAGGCTGATCTCAAGAAAATGCCCAAGTCCTTCAAAACCGTTGATGCGGTGGGCAAGCAGTTTAAGGGCCGCAAAGCCACTGTCCAGGTCTTTGCAGAGGACTGCTGTGGTTGTACCCTCTGTGTAGATACCTGTCCGGCTAAAACAAAGGCATTACAAATGGTCACCAAGACCGAGGCCCTGACTAAAAAGGAATCGGCAAACGTTGCTTATTTTCTGGATCTGCCTGAGGCCCCGGCCACTGATATCGACACCAGCACCGTTAAGGGTAGTCAGTTAAAGCGGCCACTGTTTGAGTTTTCTGGCGCTTGCGCCGGCTGTGGAGAGACGCCATACATTAAATTGGTAACTCAGTTATTCGGTGACCGCATGATTGTAGCCAATGCTACGGGTTGTTCATCAATTTACGGCGGTAACCTGCCCACAACACCTTACGCCAAGAATGCCGACGGTCGCGGCCCGGCATGGTCGAACTCACTTTTTGAGGACAACGCAGAATTTGGTCTTGGTATGCGAAACACAGTAAACAAGATGTCTTCGCAAGCAGTAGAATTAATGAACAAGGCCGTTGCCGAAAAAATTATCACCAAGAAAATGGTTAATGAGATCATCAACGCCAGCCAGACGAACCAGGTAGAAATTGATGCCCAAAGAGAACGTGTCGGTAAATTAAAGAGCCAGTTGGCAGCCAGCGATTCAATTACTACTAAGCGCTTACTGCCCATTGCTGATTATCTGGTCAAAAAATCAGTTTGGATATTCGGCGGCGACGGTTGGGCCTATGATATCGGTTACGGCGGCCTGGATCACGTCCTGGCCTCCGGCGAGAATGTCAATGTCTTGATTCTCGACACCGAAGTCTACTCCAATACAGGCGGCCAGATGTCAAAATCTACCCCCCGGAGTGCCACCGCACAATTTGCCGCTGGCGGCAAGAAAATGCCCAAGAAAGATATCGGCATGATCTTCTCAACCTACGGTAATGTCTATGTGGCCAAGGTATCCATGGGCGCAAACCCAGGTCAGGTTGCCAAAGCCATGGCTGAGGCAGAGGCCTATGACGGCCCCTCCCTGATCATTGCCTATGCCCATTGCATTAACCACGGCATAAATCTCGCCAACGGCCTGCAGCAGCAGCAGAAAGCAGTTAAGTGCGGACATTGGCCTCTGTACCGCTACAATCCTACTCTTGAAGACGAGGGTAAGAACCCGTTGCATATCGACTCCAAGGCTCCGGATATGCCATTTAAGGATTACGCCTTAAATGAAAATCGTTACCGGATGCTTAAGATGATGAATCCAGAGCATGCCGAAGAGCTTATGGATCAGGCTCAAGCCGATGTAATCAAATCCTGGAAGTTCCTGGAAGGGCGCTTCAAGGCTTTAGAGCCCGAAAAGTAAATCATTAACTTTTACTTTGACGCACAAAAAAGGCGGTATCTGATAAATCAGATACCGCCTTTTTTTATACGCATTCAGGTAAATTCATTACACAGGGCCGTAGGGGCGACCCTTGTGGTCGCCCAAAATGATATTATTGACGCAACCGAAAAAGGGCAACCACAAGGGATTGCCCCTACAGCAAAACCATCGGTGATATGGTTGGGGCATTCGAATCCATTAGCACTTTAGTGGGTTACTTGTAACTTTTTGAATCCATAAGATCAGGATGGCGGCTATAGCTAATAAAGCCCCTACTAAAAACGCCGGCTTGGGGCCAAATTTAGCCCAGAAAACACCAAACATCAGACTCGCCGGCAGGGTGGCAAAGCCAACGGCACTATGGTACAGGCCGTAAGCCCTGCCTCGATCTCCGGCATCTACAAAATCTGCCACCAGGGCCCGTTCCGCCCCCTCCGTCATCCCGTAATAGACGCCATATAGAAGTAACAGCGCGCAAACAGCCCCAAAATCCGCCAACAAAGGTATGCTCAAATATACCACCGCATAAATCAACCAACCCATGGTGATGGCCACTCGACGACCTGCTTTATCGGCCAGCCACCCCCCTGGCAGGCTAAAAGCAACCTTGCTCAGATGCAGCAAAATCCACAGGGCGATTACCCAGCCAAGTCCCAAACCAAATTTGTTTTGGGCATAAAAAATTAAAAATAAGTCGGAACTATTACCCAATGTGAATAAAACTACCGAGACCAGAAATAGAATAAAAGGGCCTGGAATTTTTGAATGAGGAGATTTGGGGACGTTTTGGCTCTCTGCCCCTCTGCTAACCTGACGGGGAGGCTCTTTGACCAAGCGCCACAAAGTAACGCTGGCCGCAATTCCCGGGATGGCCACCAAGGCGAACAACCAGCGCAGTGCCGCCATCTCACGAGCTCCAGCCACCATTTCACGAGCTCCAACCTCCATTCCACGTTGCCATAGCAAAGTATTCCCCAACATCATATATAGAAAGGCTGCCGCCAATAACGGCCCTGCCACCGCCCCGGCATGATCCATCAATCTATGAAAGCTGAAGGCTCTCCCCCGTATATCACTGACTACAGATGCGCTGAGCAAGGCATCCCGTGGAGAGGTACGAATTCCCTTACCGATACGATCACATAGCCGAAAAACCACCACTTGCCAACCGGCAAAGGCGATGGCGGTAAATGGCCTGATAAAACTTGAAATGGCGTAGCCGGCCAGGGTCAGAGGCTTACGCTGCGCCAAACGATCACTTAGCCGGCCAGAGTAAAATTTCAGCAAACTGGCAACACTTTCCGACAGCCCCTCCATCAAGCCAATATATAGGGCCACTGAGGCAGATGCCATAAAGCCACTGAAAAAAACAGGTAGAAGCGGATACATCATTTCCGTGGCGAGATCATTTAAAAAGCTTACTACGCCAAAGACAAAAACATTTCCACTAATGGCTTGCCGCCATTGCGATTGTTCCGTAAGCGGCCCATGAACCCCTGAACCCCTTACATTCCGAGATGTTATAAAGTCAGAGGTGTGATTTGTTGAATACTTACATTCTTCCTTATCTCCATTCATCCCGTTACCACCACCCGACCTCTGTGCAAACTAACCGTCAGCCGTGTCCACCCCCCTACCCGGCTGAGCAAACTTACCTGACCGCCGTGCAGTTCAACAATTCTCTTAACAATGGCCAGTCCCAAACCGGAACCTCCGTAACGCAACGCCCGTGATTCTTCCGCCCGGTAAAATGGTTCAAATACCCTCGGTATTTCATCCTTTGCCAAGCCAATACCCGTGTTACTTATAACAACCACAACTTCTTCTGCCAACTGTTTGCCAAGTACCTCTACCCGCCCGCCATCACAATTATATTTTATGGCATTGTCCATAATATTTGAAAAAAGGCGTTCCAATTTTTCCGAATCTCCGTCCACTATTAGAACCTGGGGTAGATGTAATTCAATCTTGATTTCTCTGGCGGCGGCCAATAATTCATAATCCTGCTGCAAAGACGAGAGCAACACGGCCAGATCAATCTGTTCTGTGCGCATCTCACCCAAAATTTCCAGGGACGACAGGTTTAGAATATTTTTTACCAGCCGCTCCATACGAAGGGTCTGTTCGGTCATTCTACCAATAATTTCCTGCCGCCGATGTGTTTGTTCCGCCTCAGTGGTGCGCAACTCATCAAGAGACAAGCGCATCATGGTTAATGGTGTTTTTAACTCATGAGAGGTATCACTGAGCAGTCTTTTCTGACCAATAAAAGCACTTTCCAGACGTTCAAAGACCTTATTCAAGGTTCTGGCCAGGACGCTGAATTCATCCCGTTCACCAAGCAGCGGAATTCGACGCTCCAAATGCCGTTCGGTAATATCACGGGCTTGTTCGTTTATCGTCCTGACCGGTTTCAGGATAACGCCCGCCACAAAATAGCTGGCCGCTAACAACAAGAGACTGGAAAACAGCAGGCCGCTGAGAACACCGACAGATATATCCCAAAGTTCTTCTATAATTACTTCCATGGGACGGGCAGCGCAGACGATAAAATCGTTGTCGCCATTGGCAATAATAAACGTCCTCACCCTGAAGCTGACCTCATTCTCATCATCCTGACCCAACTCAATCATCGTGCGGGGAATGGTACGGGCAACCGTAATGCTTGAGCCCGCCTCCGGTTCCGGCAGACTGATCATCCCCGCCAGCCTGGATTGATAAAGCAACTGTGTTTTAGCTTTGGCGTAAATTTTCAACCAATAGCCCTCATCACCCACAAAGGCAGAAGGTTGGCCATCCCGCCTCCCCTTTTCGATAATCCGCACCGCCCGTTTGGCGACATTCATAAGTTCGGAGTCAATGATGCGCTTGGGCTGCTCCAACATCTGCCATAGGACAATCCCCGAAAAGATCAGGCTGGCCCCAAAGCCTGCGGCTGTAATCAGGAGGGTAATTTTTTGTCTAACGGTCATTGGCCCTCGTCCTTAATAATATACCCCACACCGCGGACCGTTTTAATGATGGAGGCCTGACCGGAATCACCAAGTTTGCGGCGCAAATTTTTAATATGGACATCCATAAAATTAGACATACTAAAGGGATCAAAGGCATCACCCCAGACATGTTCTGCCAGACTGAAACGGGAGACGACCCTATTCTTGTTATAGAGGAGAAATTCCAGAATGGAAAATTCCCGAGCCGTAAGCTCAACCAATTGTCCGGCCTTCGTCACCTCACGACTCACGGTATCGAGGCAGAGATCATGGGCACTTATTGAGGTATCCTTCTGACCGCTGAAACGCCGCAAAAGAGCACGAACACGGGCAAGAAGCTCATCCAGGGAAAAGGGTTTGGCCAAATAATCATCAGCCCCCAGATCGAGTCCCTTAATCTTATCATCACTCCCTCCCCTGGCACTCAGCATCAGAACCGGTGTTTTGATATGGGCAGCTCTTATCTCCCGCAGAACGGCAAGGCCATCCATCTTGGGCAGCATTATATCGAGAATAATCAAATCAAAGGGAATAGCAAAAATTCGTTCCAGAGCCTCTTCACCATTCTCCGCCGTCTCCGTCAGATAACGCTGCCCATGCAGGGCACCACACAGCTGAGTCAACAGGGCCAATTCGTCATCCACAATAAGTATTTTCATTTCAGTCTCTCGCCCATAACCATATAAACAAACTATTTACTCCATATAAGCAATACCTTACCCGGCCATTTTGGGGCCCCTTCCTGCTCGCCGCTGTTATATTGGCCATTTTCCCGTTGCCTCAGACTAAAGCCAAATTTACTAATATCCGATAAAAGATGGGATGGGTTATAGATATTGTCGGCCTTGGCCAAGGTGATAAGACCTGTGAGATGGTGGCGTTTCTGACTGGTAATCGTCCCGACCCAGAGTGGCAGGTCATTAATCATTACCGCAGAGGGCCAGA
>Ga0114931_10004547_pt1 | contig 17324 bp, 16 predicted proteins | sample 2SBtaG_FD_89579 | JGI IMG/M metagenome (GOLD analysis project Ga0114931, IMG submission 89579) | Deep subsurface microbial communities from Kolumbo volcano to uncover new lineages of life (NeLLi) - 2SBTROV14_V59a metaG | ecosystem: Environmental > Aquatic > Marine > Volcanic | place: Kolumbo...
GTGCCAATATTATTTTGAGAAGTACGGCCTGGATATAAGGAGTATTCGCTACCCCGGTCTAATCAGTTATAAAACCAAACCGGGCGGTGGCACCACAGACTATGCGGTTGCCATCTTTCATGCTGCAAAAAAAGAGCAACATTACACTTCCTTTCTTCGAGCCGATACCGAACTCCCTATGATGTATATGCCCGATGCCATACGCGGTACCCTCCTCTTGATGGATGCTCCGGCCGGGAACCTGCGTATTCGAAGCAGCTACAACTTTGCGGGGTTGAGTTTTACCCCGGCCGAATTATTCTAAGCCATCCGCAAGCTTATTCCCGGCTTCTACATTGACTACCAACCCGATTTTCGCCAGGCGATTGCCGACTCGTGGCCACATTCCATTGACGATTCATATGCGCGGGAAGACTGGGGTTGGCATGCCGATTATGACCTGGATCGAATGGCTTCCGATATGCTGTCTCATATATGATGGTTCTGCCGCATCGCTTCGTAAAGGGCCATACCGGCAGCAACCGAGACATTGTAAGAATCGAATGAACGGGTCATGGGAAGTTTCAATACATAGTCGCTTTCCTCGAGCAAGCGCGGATGTATGCCCTCGCCCTCTGAGCCCATGAGCAGGGCAAGCGGCAGTTTCAATTGTTCTTCCCAGATCATTTTATCACCTTTTTCGCTCAAGGCATAAATACATATGCCATTGTCATGGCAGACTTGCATCACCTCATCGAGCGACTGGTGGCGGCAAACGGGAATGTGCTGAAGAGCCCCGGCTGAAGTCTTCATGGCATCGGCACCCAGTGCCGATGTTCCTTTTTTAGGCACTACAATGGCATGTACTCCCGCGATGTAAGCCGTACGGGCAATAGCTCCGATATTGCGCACATCCGATACCCGGTCAAGAATAAGGAGGAAAGGAAGTTCGCCCGATTCGTAAATCTGCGGGAGCAGATCTTCGAGCTGCTGAAACTCTACCCCTGAGAGAAATGCCAACACCCCCTGGTGATTTCCTTTTACTTCCTGCTTCAGGCGTTGTGAAGGCACGTTGAGTACCGGTATTTTACGTTCCTTGCAGAGCTTTCGAATATCACCGATCAGCTCGCCTCTTGCATCGCGAGAGATCCATACGCGATCAATAGATTCGCCCGATTGCAACACCTCATATACGGGGTGTCGCCCATATATCATGTCACCCGGGGGCCTATCCACCGCTTACATTCATCAGGTCCGGATTGATCAGCTGCATATCGTATTTTTCTTCCAGGGCATTGATTCCTTTTTTGAAAGTATCCAGCCACTCGCTCTTTCCTTTGTCTTCAAGTTGCGTGGCAATGGTGTTTATAAGCGACACATCACGAAGCAACTGCCGCCCGTGTAGCGACAAAGTTTGACCCTGTTGCGATGAAATTTTAAAGAGAAAATCGCGGCCACCGCCTCCATATTGCGAGCGTTTGACATCCAAGTCTCCCGCATCATAATTGTAGGCAATATCTTCGGATAAGACCCTGATCATTTCATCTATCACCACCGGAACCAACGAATCGTCACCAGCATTAACCGAAAGGCTCAATACGGGATAGAGTTCATTCGGATCATAATATGGCACATTCCAGGTAGGGAATTTTTCCCAGGTCATATGCAGCAGCTTTTTGCGTTTTTCCTTGCTTTCGTTGGCCACTTCCATCACATTGGCCAGATAGATGAGGTTGCCCCGCAGCATGCGAACGGTGCGATCCGTCCACTCTTCCATAAACATTTTCTTCTTGTCCACATTGCCAAATCTCCAGTCCTCTGTAATGTTTTGGTACATGACATCGGTATTGACAAATCCGCTGCCGCCCGCATTGCTCGGTGGAGCTACGGCCATAAGGCGATAGCCCAGGCCTTCACGTTGCATAAACTTGTCAAGCCCCAGATGTTTGGCCGGGTCCACGGTAATGGAAAAGTAAATCGGACGTTCGGGATAGTTGGAGGCAATAATGTCCATAATCATCAACTCATCGCGAAAAATCGAGTTGCCCCTAAGTTTGCCTTCAATTTTCGGCACTACATAATTTGCATATTTTTCGGGAATAAGTCCGGCACGGGCCGCACGGGCCGAGTCTACTTTCACCGTAAATTTCTTGACTGGAATAATGGCACGGTCCCCACCTGTACGTGCCTGTTGTTTGACATATTTCATTACTGTGGGCAGGTCATATCCATATTTATTAATAAAGCGATTGCTCTTCTGTATGGGAGTTTGTATGAGGCCATCGCCCATGTAATCGCGTTTGTCAAATGTAAGTTTAAGAGGCGGTGCATCATTAATCCGGTTGTTCAGCTGGTCAATGTACCAGTCTACGGCTAGGAGGCTGAGATTGATAATACGCACATCAGGGCGCACATGCTCGACTTCCTGAATGAACCAGAGGGGGTAAGTATCGTTGTCACCTTGAGTAAAAAGAATGGCATTGGGCGCCAATGACTCCAGATAATTCCATGCCGAATCGCGGGCTACATATCGTCCGGAGCGATCGTGATCATCCCAACCCTGAAATCCCATAATTATCGGCACGATGGCACTAAGCGCCAACGAAGCGGTCAAAGCCCCTTTACGGCTCATTTTTTCATGTAGAAACTCAAAGAGTGCCAACACACCCATGCCGATCCACATGGCATAAGTGATAAACGACAATGCCAGCGCGTAGTCACGTTCACGCGGTTCGCTCGGAGGTTCATTGGCATTCACTATAAGCATGATGCCGGAGAAGAAAAAGAGCACCATAAGAACGGTGAAGACCTCTTTGTTTTTTTTGTAATTGTAAAAAAGCCCCAATAGCCCTAAGAGGAATGGCAGCATATAAAAATTATTCCGGGCGGGATTGTGCTTCGACTCGGGATCATCCAGTTTGCTTTTTCCAAGTCGCATGAGGTCCAGGAAGCGGATTCCTGTCAGCCAGTTGCCGTTTTTCAAGCCTCGATCGATATGTCCCTGCAAGTTGTCTTGCCGCCCGCTGAAATTCCACATAAAATAGCGGAAATACATATAGCCGATCTGATAATCGAAAAAGAAACGCAAATTATCGGTAAAGCTGGGCACTTCTCCCTCTTTGAGGTTGAGCCACTTCCTGTATTGCCGGGCATGGTCGCTATTCATCAGCGAGCCCATACGTGGAAACAGCATCTTTTTATTTTTTTTGCGATAGGAGTTGAGGAGATTGTTGATTTGTCCTTCCGAAGCATTTGGGTTCCCCTGGCGGATGGAAGCCCTCAATCGATCTTCAATTTTGCTCACATCAAAAACATACTCGGTTTTCTTACCGATTTCAATGTACTTGCCTGCATCAAAATCCGCCTGATAGCGCGTACCAGTCACCTTCTGATCCAACGGTTGAGCCATGAAAGTAGGCCCATAGATGAGCGGGCGGCTACCGTACTGTTCGCGTTTCAGATAGGAATAGAGCCGGGCAATGTCGGCCGGTTCATTCATGTTGATGGGTGGGTTGGCCTTGGCCCTGGACATGACTGTTGAGTAGGATGACAAACCTACAATCAGCATGAGAAAAGTTAGAATGCCGGTCCACAAGGCCGATTTCTTTCTCTTTTTTGCAAATGCTATAAAGTAGACCCCCAGTCCAAATACCAAGAGCAAAAAGAAAATAACCCCACTGTTGAAGGGCAGACCGAAACTGTTTACAAAAAGAATATCCAATTTGACGGCTATTTTAATAAAATAGTCGAGTACCCCCCACATGACAAATGCCAGCAAACCGAAGCCTACCAAAAAAGTAATCAGGAATCCTTTAGATGATGGTTTATATTTCCTGAAATAATAGATGTAAGCCAGAGCCGGCAAGGCCAGCAGATGCAGGAGGTGTACACCGAGGCCAAGGCCCGTCAGAAAACCAATGAGAATCAGCCAGCGATCGGCATAGGGTGTATCGGCTGCCGCATCCCAGCGAATCATGGCCCACACAATGGCGAAGAAGAAAAAAGCTGAATAAGCGTACACCTCCCCTTCTACGGCAGAGAACCAGAATGAATCGAGGAAAGTAGCCGATACTGCTGCGATGACGGCACTGCCTATGACGAGCAAAGTATCAAGCTGGTCATATTCCTTGCCTGCTTTGTAGACTTTGCGCATGAAGTATGTCAGTGTCCAGAACATAAACAGGATGGTAAAAGCACTCGTCAGAGCCGAGAGAAAATTGACCGAATAGGCTACATACTGGAGTCCCGGAGCAAAAAGAGAGAAAACCCGTCCCGTGAGCATGTGCAACGGAGACCCGGGCGGATGCACCACTTCCAGTTTGTATGCTGCCGAGATAAATTCTCCGCAATCCCAAAAGCTGACGGTAGGCTCGAGTGTAAGTACATACACTACAAGAGCAAAGAGAAATACCATCCACCCTACCAGTGTGTTTGTTTTTTTGAATCCGTTCATGTGTTTTGATCTATGTTTATTGCCAAGCAAAAGGTGCCCAAATTTAAGAAATGAAAGCGGTTTTCGGGTGCTATCATCCATTTACTTCAATGAGATATCAGACGCATCCCGTTTTTAGTTCAATTTTTATTAAATCGCTCTTTTGCTCTAATCAATTGTTTTTTAACTTTGCATTCCATTTTGGCCGATGGTGTAACTGGCAACACGTCTGGTTTTGGTCCAGAAGAGTCTAGGTTCGAGCCCTAGTCGGCCAGCCAAAGGAGTTTTCCCTATCGGGAGGCTCCTTTTTTTCTTTCAACGGGTAATTGTTTCACCTTGCCCGGGCAGTTTATACTTTGTCAGACCCCTTACATTTATAAATAAAGAATGCAATTTCAAGAACGAAATAAGGACTTTCGTACTTTGAAGACATATCTTTTAACGAAAAAGAAAAAATGGCAAATCTACTTAACGCAAATACCCTGGCACCGAGATACAAAGCGGTCAGCATCAAGGACCCTGAAGTGCTGAATGAGGCTATCCGGCCCTTTCATCATGCAGCCCAATATATAGCCATGGCCGGCAAGGCCTATCTGGCACATATGGATGATGACAGCCATACCAATATGGCCTGGGATGGCAAAAAGAACGCCTACACAGGACGCCCCATAACGGGATCAAGCATCTTTTATCTTGCTCTTGAGACCAATGATTTCACACTGGCACTGGCGGATGCGGGAAAGAAGAATGGCCTCGCTTACCTTTACACGGCAAGACACGCGAAGAAGTGCTAGCATGGCTGCAATCTGAAGTGGAAAAACGAGGTCTTAATCCGGAGCTGCTGAAATGGGATTTGCACTACGAGATACCCCATTATGAATATGATGACGGAAAACCCTACGCGATTCCGGAAAAAGAAGTACAAAATGATCTTGCCGCCTATAGATCCAATGCGAATATAATCTTAGGGAACATTGGCCTTCGCTTTAAAGACTCCAGCGAGGTGCGCATCTGGCCGCATCACTTTGATTCCGGCCTATTTATTCCTTATGGCAAAGACCAGGAGGGGAATGTAACTAAAGGTATCTATGCCGGATGGAACATATCCGATGAACATGTGCCCGAGCCCTACTTCTATATTACCTTCTACCCTTGGGATCATGTCCGCCCCGTCCAGCTGCCCGGCCTGCTGTCAAAAGGCCATTGGCATACAAATGGATTTTACGGCATCTTTCTTAAAAGCACGGTATTGGCTTCCATACCCTCGGCCAAAGAGCAGTTCTATCAACTGCGAGAGTTCTTTGACGAAGGAATTGACAAGGCCATCCGTATCATGAACATGGCAAAATGACCGTGCAACGTATTGCCTTTAAAATCCTCTTTCAAATTAGGTACCCCTTCCGGAGGAAGCAGGATCTAATGAAAGTGATTGCAGACAGAGTCGGGCAATCTTCGCCTCCCCGTTGGGACGATTGGGAAGAAATGCTTAAGCGCTATGTGCAAAGCGATGGTAGAGTGAAGTATGAGGCATGGCAATACGAAGCAAAAAAGCTTGAAGAATTGATTGCCGCATTGGGCCTCAATGCCCCTTCAGCCCATTGGGCTTATCAAGATCAGCTCGCCTACTGGATTAATATGTACAATGCTGCCAGCGTAAGCCTCATGCTTCGTCACTATCCCGTGAAATCCATCCGCGAAATAAAGAGCATGAGCCGGATTCCTTTTTTCGGAAGTATCTTTGACCGGCCCTTTATACCGGTAGCCGGAATGAAACTCTCTCTCAATGACATAGAGCATCGCATACTTCGCAGATTGAAGGAACCACGTATACATTTTGCAATCAATTGTGCTTCCGAATCCTGCCCGGCCCTCTCTCGTGAAGCGTATACGAGCAGGAAGCTGGAGAAACAATTGCAAAACGGCACGATTCGCTTTCTTTCAGATCCAGATCGTAATGAGATAAAAGAAGATCATAATGAACTCTCATCTGTCTTCAATTGGTTTCTCGATGACTTTGGGGGCGAAGAAGGTCTCAGAGAAAAAATGAAGGAATGGACAGGCCGGGAAACACTGCCTGAACGTATTCAATTTAAAAAGTACAATTGGAAAATAAATGAAGCCCGCAATGATCAGAAAATGGATTAAAGATATTAGCAAGAAAAGCAATGCCTTTGCCATAAGGGAAATTACAACAACGGAAGACTGGAATCAGTTACTTACCGGCTCCCGTCATCAGCCCGCACTGCTTTTCAAGCACAGCAATCGTTGCTCCTTAAGTGATTTGGCACTAAAACGGGTTTTGAATCTTAATACGGAAATAGAAGCGCATTGCTCAATGTATATTATCGATGTGGTAAAGAAGAAATCCCTTTCACAGCTCATAGCCGATGAACTTGGCGTCAGGCATGAAAGCCCCCAGGCCTTGCTCATTTATAGGGGTTATTTGCAGGACCATGCATCACACAATTCAATCGATGCTCGCTGGATACGATCGGCATTGGAGGCTTTCAACCCCTAAGGTGGTCATTTCCTTAAAATTATCAGCCTCGGGGGTTAGCGCTTTCCTAATTATTTTTTCTATTTTTGCAAGCCCAAAATAATCACAGTTTTGAGCTCATCAGAAGTAAAGCTTTTTTCCGGAACAAACTCCCTTTACCTGGCTAAAGAAATAGCACGGTATTACGGAAAAGCATTGGGTAAAATAAAGCTACAGCGATTTAGCGATGGGGAATTTCAACCGGTCATACAAGAGTCGGTTCGGGGAGAGTATATTTTCTTCATCCAATCGACCAATGCACCGGCAGATAATTTTATGGAGCTGTTATTAATGATCGATGCTGCCAAGCGAGCTTCTGCCGGCTATATTGCCGCAGTCATCCCCTATTTCGGAATGGGACGGCAAGACCGCAAAGACAAACCCCGCGTAGCTATCGGGGCCAAACTGACCGCCAATCTTCTAACGGCAGCGGGAGCCAACCGGATAGTGACCATGGACTTGCATGCGGATCAGATACAGGGATTTTTTGATATTCCAGTAGACCACCTGACAAGTACGGCCATTTTTATTCCGTATTTAGAGCATATTGATAAAACCAATCTGGTCTTTGCCGCACCCGATGTAGGAGCTACGAAAAGGGCCCTGGCCTATGCCAAATATTTTAAAACTGACCTTGTAATTTGTGACAAACAGCGCGTAAGAGCCAATGAAGTGGCCAAAATGACCATCATTGGAGATGTGGAAGGCAAGGAGGTGATTTTGGTAGACGATATTGTGGATACGGCTAATACACTTTGCAAAGCTGCTAACATCATGCACGAGAAAGGGGCACGCTCAGTAAAAGCAATGATAACGCACCCTGTGTTGAGCGGTCAAGCTTATAAAAATATTGAAAACTCAGCTCTCAATGAGTTAATTGTTTGCGATACCCTACCGCTGAAAAAAGAATCGAAAAAAATCAAGGTACTATCTGTGGCCAGTTTATTTGCCACAGCCATTACAAATACCCATGAACACAAATCAATCAGTTCATTGTTTATAGAGAACGCTATTTAAAAAGAAAGAGATGAAAACAATCAGTGTCGAAGCACAACCCAGAAGTGCATTTGGAAAATCGAACAGCAAAAGACTGCGTAGAGAAGGATACTTGCCGGTAGAAATTTATGGAGGCGATGAAAACATACATGTCGTGATGAAACCTCGCGATATAAAAGATGCCATTTACCAACCGGGACTGGCCGTGATCCGCATTAAAGTAGAAGGAAAAGAAATTGATACCATCGTAAAAGAAACCCAGTTTCATCCCCTGAGTGATGAGCTCTTGCACGTGGATATGCTTCAACTGGTGCCCGGCAAACCGGTTATAACGGAGATTCCTATTCGTACCGAAGGTAGAGCCAAAGGCGTTGCTGTTGGTGGGGTGCTGGCTCCCAAAGTAAGGTCTCTGCATGTGAAAGCGGTTCCCGAAAAACTTTGCGATTTTATTGTGGTGGATGTGAGTGATCTGGAGCTGAACAAGTCGCTGAAGGTCAAAGATTTGATAGAGGGACTTGACGGAATAGAAATCCTCAACAATCCAAATGCCCCCGTTGTATCGGTCATCACTCCTCGTGCACTTCGTTCGAAATCGACAGGTGAAGCTGAAGAAGAGGGTGCAGAAGCCGAAGAAGAAGCTGCTGCCGAGTAATCATCCGATACATCTTTTCACCAAGGTCTAAAATAATCCGATCTTGAAATATCTAATTGTCGGTCTGGGAAATCCCGGGGCCGAGTATGTACACACCCGCCACAATATTGGGTTTGACGTACTCGATAAACTAGCCCTCAGGAATGAGCTGCATTTCGAATCGGCACGCCTGGCTGATCATGCCCTTTTGAAATACAAAGGAAGGCAGTATCATCTTATCAAAGCAATGACCTTTATGAACCTGAGTGGAAGGGCCGTTAAATATTGGCTGGATAAGCTCAAACTCAGCCCGGCCGAGCTATTGGTAGTGGTGGATGACATTGCCCTACCTCCGGGCAAGTTGCGCCTGCGACCTGGAGGTAGCGATGGCGGGCACAATGGCCTCAAAAGCATTCAGGAAAGCATCGCAACAACTCACTATCCCCGCCTTCGTTTTGGTGTCGGCAACGACTTCTCAAAAGGAAAGCAGTCCGACTATGTCCTCAGTCCCTGGCCTGAAGAGCAATGGAAAACCATACAAAGTAAAATCGATCTCGCAGGAGAAATAATTCTTAACTTCGGATTTATGGGTCTACAAAGAACCATGAACCTATATAACAAGAATTAATTCACGCTTAAATGAAGATCATAGCCATCGGGCGAAATTATGCCGCTCATGCCCGCGAACTGGGCAATCGGGTACCCGGAGAACCACTCATCTTTATGAAACCCTCCACAGCTGTAATCACTTCCGGCCAGCCCTTCATTTACCCCTCCTTTTCCGGAGATATTCATTACGAACTGGAAGTGATAGTCGAAATATCGCGCAAAGGAAAAAATATCTCCCGAGAAAACTATCGGGAGTATTTTGACCGTATCAGCCTTGGTATTGACTTTACAGCACGTGACTTGCAGAAAAAATGCAAGGATAAAGGCAGGCCCTGGGAGATCGCCAAGGCATTTGACGGTTCTGCCGCCATCGGACAATGGATAGATAAATTCCCTTTTGATTTTCACAATCTGCACTTCGAGCTGCTTAAAAACGATAAGCCCGTACAGAAAGGACATACAGCCACCATGATTTTCCAGCTTGATTATCTCATGGAATATATCTCTAAATTCTTCACTCTGGAACCCGGAGATATTATTTTTACAGGTACTCCGGAAGGCGTAGGTCCGGTGAAGCCCGGTGACCACCTTCGGGGCCTGCTCGAAGGCAATAATATTCTCAACTGTGAAATAAAGGGACTTTAATAAGCAGACTATGGCAAATCAGGAAGCAACAATAGCGGTAGACCGGGATATTTTACTCAAAGCATATCAACACATGTGCCTGGTAAGAGAGATGGCACAGATATATGATGAGAACCGCAGCATCACCAAATATGTACATAGCACCTCGCGCGGCCATGAAGCCATTCAACTTGCGGCCGGATATCATTTAAAGCCCTGGGACTGGGCTTCGCCTTATTATCGTGATGAATCACTGTTGCTGGCCATGGGCTTTAGCCCCTACGAACTTATGCTACAACTGCTGGCAAAAAAAGACGATCCATTTACAGGCGGAAGAAGCTATTATGCACATGCCAACTCCAAAGACCCGGACAAACCCAAAATGATACATCAATCATCGGCCACGGGCATGCAAGCCATCCCGAGCACCGGCCTGGCTCAGGGCATTCAGTATCGCGAAAAGAGGGGTCTTGATCATTCCGGCCAAAACCCCGTTGTCCTATGCTCCATTGGTGATGGAGCCATGACCGAAGGAGAAGTATCCGAAGCCCTTCAATTTGCCGCATTGCATCAGGTGCCTATTGTTTTTCTGGTACAGGATAACAACTGGGGCATTTCCGTCACAGCACGGGAAGCCCGCAGTATGAATGCCTATGAATTTGCAGCCGGGTTCAAAGGTCTCAAACGAGTTCAGGTGGATGGAAGCGACTTTATCGCCTCATTTCAGCTCTTGGGAGAAGTATTTGAGGAGGTGCGCAGCAAACGAAACCCTATTCTGGTTCATGCGCGCGTTCCCCTTCCGGGTCATCACACTTCGGGTGTACGCAAAGAATGGTATCGCCCGGAAGAAGACCTGGCAAAACATGCAAAAGATGACCCAGGACCCAAACTCCGTAAACGACTAATCAATGAGTATGAATTTGATGAGAGCGAATTGATTGACATTGAAAAAAATGCAAAATCCCTCGCACAGGAGTCCTTTGATAAAGCGGTAAAAGCTCCCGAACCCGATCCTGCCAGTGCCACAGACCATGTCTATGCGCCCACACCCGTCACGGTAGAAAAAGGAGTACGCAATCCGGGCGGAAAAGAGAAAGTTGTAATGGTCGATGCCGCCCTGCATGCCGTAGATGAGATCTTGCGCGATCATCCCGAGGCTTTGTTCTATGGCCAGGATGTGGGAGGAACCCTAGGTGGTGTATTTCGTGAAGCAGCTACCCTTGCAGGGAAATATGGCCACGATCGGGTCTTTAACACGGCCATCCAGGAGGCGTACATCATCGGTTCTACGGCCGGCATGTCGGCCGTGGGTCTGCGGCCCATTGTAGAAGTGCAATTTGCGGATTACCTCTGGCCAGGCATCAATCAACTTGTTACCGAATTGGCCAAAGCCAATTATCTAACCATGGGCAAATTTCCCGTGGCTTCGGTCATCCGCATTCCGGCCGGTGCCTATGGCGGTGGAGGTCCCTACCACTCTGGATGCCATGAGTCCTCTATACTGCCTGTTAAAGGAATTAAAGTGGTATTCCCGTCCAATGCAGCCGATATCAAAGGACTAATGAAGGCTGCCTTTCTCGATCCCAACCCGGTGGTCATCTTCGAACACAAAGGACTTTATTGGTCCAAAGTACCGGGAACTCTCGGTGCCAAAACCGTAGAACCTGATGAAGATTATATCATACCGCTGGGCAAAGCGAATATCTTCCTTGAGGCATTCCCGGAAAAGGTAGCTAAGGGCGAGTCGGTGCTGGTAATTACCTATGGAATGGGTGTGCACTGGGCACTTCAGGCTGCCAATAATTTCAAAGGGAATGTCGAAATTTTGGATCTGCGCACCCTTCAACCGCTTGACGAGAATGCAGTGATGGAAGCGGTAAAAAAACACAATAAAGTAATTATATTGAGCGAAGAGACCCTAAGCAACTCTTTTGCGCAGACATTGGCCGGACGCATAGCCAGAGAGGCTTTTGAATATTTGGATGCTCCCGTGGAAGTCATAGGGGCCAGGGACGTACCGGCTGTTCCGTTAAATGTAGGACTCGAAGCAGCCATTTTGCCCAATGCCGAAATCGTCAGCGAGCGGATAGAATTTCTCTTAAGCTACTAAGAACACATACAATTCTGCTTTTAACCGTAATTTTGCCAGCCTGAATCATAAATCATTCGCACAATGCCCTATCTTTTTACATCAGAATCTGTATCCGAAGGACACCCCGACAAAGTGGCCGATCAAATTTCAGATGCGCTACTCGATTATTATCTGGCAGGTGATTCCGAATCAAAAGTTGCCTGCGAGACACTTGTAACTACTGGTCTGGTTGTGCTGAGCGGAGAGGTGAAATCACATGCTCTCTTTGACCACCGTAAGGTTACACGTGACGTAATCAGTCGCATCGGATACAATGATCCGAAGCTCGGTTTCAGTGCCAATTCCTGCGGCATTCTTTCAAGCATCCATGCCCAGTCGGCCGATATCAATCAGGGTGTTGAAAAAGATTTTCCTGAAGACCAGGGAGCTGGTGATCAGGGCATGATGTTCGGGTATGCCAGCAACGAATCCGAAGAATATATGCCGCTTCCCCTTCTCATTTCCACACGGATACTTCAGGAGTTGGCAGAAATCAGAAAAAATGGTACGGAGATGCCCTACCTGCGACCCGATGCCAAGGCACAGGTCACTATTGAGTACGATGACCATAACCGTCCGTTGCGCATAGATAGCATTGTGGTATCTACTCAGCATGAGGATTTTGCTTCTGAAAAGGTGATGCATGAAAAAATTTATTCGGACATCAGGAAAATTCTGATTCCCCGGGTCGAAGCAGGTTTGAACCCCGAGAACCGTAAATTATTTAACGGAAATATTCATTATCATATCAACCCCACAGGAAAATTCGTAATTGGCGGCCCACATGGGGATACGGGACTCACCGGCAGAAAGATTATTGTGGACACCTATGGTGGTAAGGGCGCCCATGGCGGGGGAGCCTTCTCCGGGAAAGACCCTTCAAAAGTGGATCGCTCGGCAGCTTATGCTACGCGCCACATTGCGAAAAATCTCGTGGCTGCAGGTGTAGCCGATCAGGTACTTGTGCAGGTTGCCTATGCCATCGGCATGGCCGAACCGATGAATATCTACGTGAATACGTACAACAGTGCTCATGTAAGCCTAAGTGATGGAGAAATTTCCGAAAAGGTGTCGGAGTTATTCGATATGCGGCCTGCTAAAATTGTAGAGCGCCTCAAGCTGAAGGAGCCCATTTACAGCGAAACGGCCGCCTACGGACACATGGGACGCCCCCCCCAAATCGTAGAGAAAAGCTTTGAAATGAAAAACGGGGAAGTCATCACCTGCCAGGTAGAACTCTTCACCTGGGAAAAGCTTGATTACATAGATGAGATCAAAAAGGCCTTCGGCATTGCCTGAGTGAAAAAACCCGTGCAGATGCTAATCGGGAGGGCTCCTGCTCCTTGCTCTTGCGAGCTATTTCATTATGCCTTTCAGCCACTGGAATGGCCTGGCGTCAGGCAGTCTGCTAATTGCTCATCTTTTTTATTTATTCAAAGCCTTTTATTTACCGGCAAGAAGAAGCAAAAAAATACGGTACGAGATGGCTGTCTATGCCATTGCCCTCATACTCATTCTTGCCGTCCTGGCTTCAAAGAAGATTCCCTTATTTTCCTGGGTTTTTCTTCTTGGCACAATTATCAATTTATGGGTGCGCGTACTCTATCTCCCGCATAAAAAAGAGCCCGACCAAGACTTATAACATTTCGGCATCTACCCAATCACCATTTGATTTAATCAAAGCAATGAGTTCTTCCAAGGCATCGGATTCGGGAATGTGGCGCTTGATGACCTCCTGTCCTTTATAAAGTGTTATTTTCCCGGGGCCACTACCTACATAACCATAGTCGGCATCGGCCATTTCTCCGGGGCCGTTTACAATGCAGCCCATTATACCGATTTTCACTCCCTTTAAATGACGGGTAGCTTTCCGTATCCTCGCTGTGGTCTCCTCCAAATCGAAAAGCGTACGCCCACAACTGGGACAACTGATATATTCAGTCTTGGTAATACGCATACGGGCAGCCTGTAAAATGCCAAAAGCCACATTGTTGATTTTCTCGGCATTTACATTCCGGGCATTCAGCCACAATCCATCACCCATTCCATCCAGAAATAGAGCCCCCGCATCCGTGGCACTGAAGAGCGTAAATTGATCCGGGCTTTCATATTTGTATTCCCGCCTAATCACCACCGGTACCCGTATTTTAAGCTCCATCAATCGAATAAAGGCTCTGCGCATCTCCGGCATAGCAGCGCGATTGCTGCTTTCGAGCACAAGCACTGCTGTAGGGTCCTTTTGCAGCATTTTCATAAAGCGTTCACTGAAATCATGAATATCCGCAGAGATAAAATTTAAAATGTTTGAACGCTTCTCTAATTCCAAATATTCAGCGGCACTGAAAAGCGGGAAAATGCCTTTGCGTCCGGAGTTCCATATGCCGGCATTTACTATAACACGCAATGTCCCGGGCAATGCATACTGCGGAATGCTGTCCCCTGTAAAAATAAAATCTGCCGCGTGATCGCTAATTTGCCACTTGTCAAGAAGAAGATCATAGTGGTATCCTATGGCTTTCAGCTGCAAAGGGTTGCTCATATCTAAATCCTTCATATCCGCTACTACCACAGGTACCTGCCTGTCACCGATGTTGCTTACTTTCCGGCTCTCACGCCTGCTATAGCTATAAGGATCGTAGGGCAGTGAGTCAATGGCTTCTATCGAATCATGACCGGCCCTTTCCGTATAGCGATTTACCAGTTCACGTGCCACAGGAATTTCCGCCTCGGGTTTTTCTGTGAGAGAGACACGAATGGTATCACCCAATCCGTCTTCGAGCAGCGCCCCAATGCCCATGGCCGATTTGATACGAGCATCTTCTCCATCTCCCGCCTCGGTAACCCCGAGGTGCAAGGGGTAATTCATACCGTTTTCTTTCATTTTTTTCACCAACAACCGGTATGCCTGCACCATCACCTGCGGGTTGCTGGCTTTCATCGAGAGCACAATCTCATGAAAGCCCTCCTCTTCGCAGATTCTCAAAAACTCCATGGCACTTTCCACCATCCCTAGGGGTGTATCTCCATAGCGACTCATAATCCGGTCACTGAGCGAACCGTGATTGGTTCCGATGCGCATAGCCGTGCCATTGGCCTTACAAAGACGTACGAGGGGAAGGAATTTCCGTTTAATTCGTTCGAGCTCAGCGGCATAGCTTTCCTCGGTGTATTCATGAGTTTCAAACTTTTTTCTATCTGCATAGTTGCCCGGATTGACACGTACTTTCTCCACAATTCCGGCTGCAATTTCGGCCGCATTGGGGGTAAAATGAATGTCAGCAATAAGCGGCAGCTCATATCCTGCTTCGATCAACTTAGCCTTAATATCGGCCAGATTCTCAGCATCTCTTATACTGGGAGCGGTTATTCTCACATACTCCGACCCGGCCTCAAAAAGGCGGATGCTTTGTGCCACGGTGGCTTTACTGTCTTGTGTGTCGGTGGTAGTCATCGACTGTATGCGTATGGGGTTTGAAGCACCCAGGGGCGAATTCCCGATGGACACCTCACGGGTAGGCCAGCGCCTGTACTCGGTCAGACTTTCGCAATATAAAGTATCGGAACTTTGATCCTTATTTTTCATACTGATTTCACTGTGAAGTTATAAGCAAAGCGTTGATTTGCATGTAAATGATTTAAATATCACCTGATAATGGTCTGAGCACGATTTCTTCGACCACTGTACGAGATGAACATTCGTAGAATTGCCAAAGCACATCGGCAATATCCTTAGCTGGCATGAAGCGTTCAGGGGGCAGTTCAGTTTCAGCCCAACTATCGGTTAAAACAGCCCCCGGCATAATAGAAGAGATCCGGAGTTTCCCTTTTAATTCTTCACGCAGTCCACGTGAAAAGCCGAGCAAGGCATGCTTGCTGATGGCATAGAGATTTCCGCCCGGGTACGCCTTTAGGCTGGCCGTTGAGCATATATTGAATATATAACTTTTGCCATTTTTCGGCATGGCGTTGACCAAGTAGCGTGTCAAATTATAACTCGCGTATAAGTTAACCTGCATCATTCTTTCCAGAGCTCCTTCGCTGGCATTCAGTATATTTTCAGGTTCAAAAATGCCGACATTATTCACCAACACATCACATCCGCTCCATGCTTCAAGTACCGTTTCAGCAAAAGACCTTATCTCATCGGGTCGCGATGCATCCGCTTGCCGGATAATCAACTGCGCAGCACCTGCTGCCTCCAGCTCACCTTTTATTTTTTCTAGCTCTTCCTTGCGCCTCGAAAACAACGCCACCGCAAATTCCTCCCGTGCAAAGCGCAAGGCAATGGCCCGCCCTATACCCCTGCTTCCTCCGCTTACCACAATTCTTTTCATAGTTTTCTGCTTTCCTGCAAATTTACGATTGCTGTTAAACTTTTAACTTTGAACCGGATTGGATTAAATTTCATTCCGGAGCATCCAAGGCTGAAAAAACCGCTATCATTGCAATGTAAAGTATGGAACCGATATGAGCATTTTCACTTCCATTGGCCGGTACATGATTCTAATGAGTCATATTTTTTACAGACCGGAAAACGGACGCATGTACTATAAGGAAGTTATGCGGCAGATGAATATCATCGGGGTGGGGTCCATTCCCATTGTCGCGCTCATCTCCTTTTTTATCGGAGCGGTCACAGCTGTACAAACGGCCTTTCAGTTTGTCGGCTCTTTCATACCACCCTATTATGTAGGCTATGTCGTGCGGGATACCATGCTGCTCGAACTTTCATCCACCATTACCTGCCTCGTACTGGCTGGCAAGGTGGGTTCAAACCTGGCCTCTGAATTGGGCACCATGCGCATAACCGAACAAATCGATGCCCTCGAAATCATGGGGATCAATACTGGCTCCTTTTTGGTCGGCCCCAAGCTAATTGCAGCAATCATTACCATCCCGCTGCTTGTCATACTCTCGTCCGCCCTGGGTATCCTGGGGGGGTATATGGCCGTAGCCACTTCCAACACTATTAAAATATCGGAATATTTGCGGGGACTTCATGCCTTTTTTGACCCCTATTATGTGACCATTATGCTCATAAAGGCTCTGGTCTTCGGTTTTTTGCTGACATCCATCTCCAGCTTTTACGGTTATTACGTGAAGGGAGGAGCCTATGAATTAGGCAAATCGAGCACCCGCGCGGTGGTCATCAGCTCGGTAGCCATATTGCTTGCCGATTATGTACTGGCATTCTTATTGACATGATAAAGCTTGAAAACGTACGCAAATCATTTGACGGAGAAGAAGTACTCCACGGTATTGATGCTTCTTTTGAAACAGGAAAGTGCAATCTTGTAATCGGAAAATCAGGATCGGGAAAAACAGTTCTTGTCAAATGCATAGTGGGCCTCTTCAAGGTGAGTGCAGGGCACATTTATTATAATAA